>Ga0105100_10002876_pt1 | contig 10018 bp, 7 predicted proteins | sample PPLLak12cMay2015_2_FD_87033 | JGI IMG/M metagenome (GOLD analysis project Ga0105100, IMG submission 87033) | Freshwater sediment microbial communities from Prairie Pothole Lake near Jamestown, North Dakota, USA - PPLs Lake P8 Core (1) Depth... | ecosystem: Environmental > Aquatic > Freshwater >... | reverse complement strand
GTGGTAATGTGCAGCACAGCAGTGCCAGCCCGCCCTAACACAATCCACATCCAGCTTTCTCCGCCGCCTGAAAGCATCAGGCTCTCAAATAAGGCGTAGCCCGCCCCGCTAACAGCCCCTGCAGCAAATCCTTCCGCCGGAGTCATCCGGCGCCCGACCAGCAGCCAGGCGCCAACCGGTTTGAATACTTCCTCTATCATCGGCACGACTAACGCAGCAAATGCCAGGACTGCCAGGATCACCGCGGGCTGCTGCAAGAATGGGGTTAGGATCTCGAGAACTTCGTCCTGAGTCAGGGTCTGCCTGGAAAACTGCTCCGAAAGGGACTGGATTTGATCGACCAGCTCCGGCTGGCTGGCTACCACCACAACCCCCAGGAAAACGAAAGCGATCATCGCCGCCAGCTCGAAGACCAGTATCAGTCCTGGTCCAAGCACCAGCCCGCTGTCGAACACCCCCCACACTCGTTGTGAGGAGCCCAATGGAAGCTTCCGAATTGCGAGATATAACACCCACATCACAGGCAATCCAATCGCCAGGACGTGGATGGGCGGCAGCAAAATCCAGCTGAGTGTATCCAGCTGCGCTGCAACATATCCCAAACCCAGCACCGCAGGAAAAGCCAGGATCAGCAGGATGGGCTGGAAACGCCCCAGGCTGTGTAAGGTGTCGACCGCTTGCCAGTTGAACAGGCGGCAAAGCGCATAATAGGCCGATGGGATACACAGGCTACCGGCCAGGAAAAAAGCTGCCGCTGCCATGGACATTGATCCCGCTTCAACGACCTGGTCATAGGCCAGCACCTGGAACAGGCTGAAAATCGCCAGAACCAGTGCTGCGCTCCACAAACTGGCGATTGCCAGTACTGCCCCAACCAGCTGCCAGAGTGATCCCTGGTGGATACGGGTACTCACTGCTGAACTACTGCTCTTCAATGGTTACACTGAGGATTTGATCCCCGGGTGGTAAATTGAGGGTCTCTGCAGGGTTGCGCGGAGTGAGTTCCTCCACCACATCCATGCCGGAGATAACGCGTCCAAAGATGGTATAACCACCATCCAGCTGTGGAGCTGCGGCATACGTGATAAAGAACTGGCTGCCGTTCGAGTCTGGGCCAGCGTTGGCCATCGCAACCACACCCGCATCGTCGAATTTCAAGTCCGGAGAAATTTCGTTTATAAAGGCATATCCCGGCCCGCCGAAGCCCGTCCCCGAAGGGTCGCCCGCCTGGGCGACAAATTCGGGCAGGACACGGTGGAAAGTCACCCCATCGTACCAGCCTTGCTGGGCCAGGAAGATGAAGTTGTTGACTGCCAGTGGAGCCTTATCTGCGAACAGCTCGATCTTTACGTCGCCCTTTTCCGTCTTCAGCACAGCGAAATACTGCTTCGACTGGTCGATCGTCATTGGTGGGCAATCTGAAAACTGCCGGCTTTCAAGGAGCATAATATTTATGAGCGCCTTGATATTATCGTAATCCATGCTGCTGTTGTAATAACGTCCATTGACCATCAAGAACGGCGTTCCCGGCATGCCGATAGCGGCATTCTTCTCAAACGCTTCTTTAGAAAATTCCACCAGGTTTGCACTGTTCAAATCGCTGGAAAACTGCTGGGCATCCAATCCCAGCTCTTCAGCCTTATCCGTAACCCACTGCTCAAAGTCGGAGACTGAGAGATTGACCCAAGCATCACGCTCTGCGAACAGCAGTTCGTGCATTTCCCAGAACTTTCCCTGCAGGCCGGCAGCTTCGGCAGCCTGGGTGGATATGGCAGCCTTATCGTGGCTGTTGAGAGGGAAATGCCGGTAAACCAGGCGCAGGTCATCAGGGAACTCTTGCATTAAACGCTCCATCACGGGAGCGAGGCTGGCGCAGCCTGGTCATTGAAAATCGCTGTATTCCAGCAGCGTGATTTGGGCGTTTTCCGATCCCTTAATCCAATCACCTTCTCCCACCGGGGGTATCAACGCCTGTTCGGTGGGGTCAGGAGTCGGCTGGCGGCTCACCACCGTGCAGCCTGGTTGGTCTCCAGTGATCCCGGCTGTCGGCGACGGGGCCGGTGAGGTTGGTACCGGCGGGCTTACCTGGCTGGTGACTGAGGCGTTACCCTGGGCACAGGCTGCCAGCAAACCGGCAGCCAGAAAACTCATTATGGTTAGTCCCTTCAAAATGCGCAAGGCATTTCTCCATTTATTGGCTGAATTTTGTCCGACAATTGTACCAGCGATAGTTATACCTTCCCTTAGGGCTGGCTTAACTTAAATGACAACTCTCAACCGCCTGGATATGGGCTCGGGCCGGCCGAGACCATTTCCTGCAGCTGCTCAAAGGAAGTCACCCAGGCAATACGCTTCAAGAAATCCTCCAGGGATGCGCTCTGCTGGCGCAAGAGGCGCACAGCTTCTCCAACCGGATCCTCTGCCGCCCCTGCTGCGCCTCCAGGTTCATCGGCATAGGCGCCGTGGAAGGCGAAATATGCCTGGTTTAATTTGCGCAGTCCACGGTAACCGTTCTCCCAAAAAACGATTCGACGGGAGTCCATGTATTCTTCCGCTTCATCGATCTTCCCTTCCGCCAGCAGCTGGTCTGCGGTCACGCGGGTGATGTTCATTTCCTTGCGGAAGTCGAAGGCCGGGGGCTCGACTGGCACCTGGCCGGGCGGAGGTGTCGGCGCAGGGGGCGGAGGGACCAACTCCGGATAGAACCGCTTAAGAGTCTCCAGGCCGATTTCCTGACCAGCAATCGAGGCTGTTGTTTCGTTAATCACCCGCATTTCCGGGCTTTCTGTGTACAGCATCCCCAACGGCCTCAGGGTCAGGTAATTGTGCACCCACTCGTGCGCCACTACTTCAGTCAGCCAGGCCAGGTCTGAAGTCTGCTGTACCATGGTCGGATAGGTACCCACTCCGCCGATTTCTACGACCAGTGAGGAGACATCCAGGGTGGAATCCACCCGCTCCTCGAGCCGGCTGCGCTGTTCGATGTTCAGCTGAGATTCGAGCGAGATATTTTCATCCTGGCGGATCACATTGCGCGGGCTGACGATCAACGCCAGCGGAAGCTTGGTGCTGTGATAGAGCACCGGAGGCACGGGTTGTCCGCCGAGTGCCAGCCCCAGTTGATCCGCGCTGTACCCGATCTGGTCCTGCAGTACGGACTCAACCAGCCGGGCATCCTGGTCGCGCTGTCTCTCAAGCGCTTCCAGGCGGCGGGAAAGAGGGGCTGCTGCCAGCTCTGGATCGGGGATGTTTGGATCGGTGAAGAAAAGGCTGATATCGCGCTCAAGCTGTTGGATCGTCTGCGTAAGCTCGACGTAATCCAGGACCACTTCCTGCCGTGCTCCATCAGACACATAGCGGCTCAAGCCCAGGGCATTTTCAAACCACTTAAGCTTCAACGCCGATAGCGTCCACTCCACGTAATCGAATTCAATCTGCCGGGTGAAGGCGCGCACCTTTTCGGTGCTGTCATCCAGCGGCAGGCTGCTGGTGCTCAATATCAGCAGGCTCATAACAAGGGCTGCCGTTACGTAAAAGAGGCGTCTAATCGTACGCCAGAGGGCTGATGTGCTTTTCACGAGTGCCGATTTTACCATGTCTCACGGCGCCGGTTCACCCCACCGTTGTCGAGTATAATTCCGGGGGAGGGTTTCCCTGGATGAATTTCCTTATTACAGGTGCTGCGGGTTTTCTGGGGTCTCATCTGGCGAATTTTTTGGTGCGCGAAGGTCATCAGGTCAGGGGGTTGGACGACCTCTCCGTGGGCGACCCGGAAGCGCTCTCAACGGATGTATTGTTTACACGCGGGGATGTGAATGACCGGCCTAAGCTGTGGACTGTCCTGCAGGAGGTCGACTGCGTGTACCACCTGGCTGCACGTGTCTCGGTGCCCGAATCGGTGCTGTACCCGCGCGAGTACAATGCGGTGAACGTCGGCGGTACGGTCAGCCTGATGGAAGCCATGCGCGATGTGGGAGTGAAGCGAGTGGTGTTCATCTCCTCCGGAGCAGTCTATGGAGACCAGGGCGAACAACCTTTAAGGGAAAACTCTACCCCCAATCCGCGCTCTCCCTATGCGGTTTCCAAGCTGGCAGCGGAGTACTACATCCGGACTATCGGCGATTTATGGGGGATTGAAACCGTGAGCCTGCGGGTTTTCAATGCCTACGGGCCAGGGCAGCATCTGCCCGCCTCGCACGCACCGGTCATCCCTAATTTTTTGCGACAGGCTGTGCGCGGCGGCAGCCTGGTGATGCACGGCGATGGATCGCAGACCCGAGATTATATCTATGTCGACGACGCGGTCAGCGCCATGATTTCCGCAGCCACAGCTCCAAACATCAACCACATGGTCATCAACGTCGGGAGCGGAACCGAAACCAGCATTCGCGACCTGGTGCGCCTGGTCATGGAAGTCACCGGTGTCAAGGCCGAAGCCATCTCCAATCCTCGCACCGATCCCGGCGTGTCGCGCATGCGCGCCGATCCTGCCCTGGCGCGCGTCAAGCTGGGTTACAGCTCGCGCATTAACCTTTCCGAAGGCCTGCGCCTGACCATCGAGCGCGACCCGCGTTTCCGCCGGGAAATGGCGCCGCGCCCGCTGAATCAGGGCTAACTCGCGCAGTTCTTCGACAGTTTTCAACGGGGAGGTGTCAACATGAGCGTCACTGCGGTGGTCGGCTGCCAGTGGGGCGATGAAGCCAAAGGCAAGTTCGTTGATTATCTCTCGGTGCATGCCAGTATCGTCGCCCGCTTTAACGGCGGTGATAATGCCGGGCATACCGTCGTGAACCAGTACGGCACTGCCAAGCTGCGCCTGATGCCAAACGGCCTTTTCAACCCCGGCACCAACTGTGTGATCGGGGCGGGAGTTGTGGTCAATCTCGCCACGCTGATCGAAGAAATCCACTTCTTTGAACATAGCGGCCTGGACTACCACCAGCGCCTGTGGATTTCCCCGCGCTGCCACGTGGTCATGCCCTATCACCCATTGATCGAAGAGATCTACGAGAAAGCCCGGGGCGAGGGCCGGACCGGCACCACGCGCCGCGGCATGGGGCCTGTGCATGCCGACAAGGTCAGCTATAACGGCATCCGCCTGTACGACCTGGCCGATAAGGCGGTTTTCGCCGAAAAACTGCGCCTCCAGCTGGCCATCAAGAATCCGACCTTCCAGGCCTTTGGCATGCCGCCCCTGGATTTCGAGGCAGTCTACCAGGAAAAACTGGAACAATACGCCCGGCTGGCTGCCTTCGTGCGCGAGCCTTACGCCCTGGTCCAGGAAACGCTGAAAGAGGGGGGCTCTATCCTGCTGGAGGGAGCTCAAGGCGCCTTGTTGGATAACAACTGGGGCACCTATCCATTCTGCACCGCTTCGACCACCCTGGCCGGCGGGGCAGCTGCCGGCCTGGGTATCCCTCCCCATCACATCCGGCGGGTAGTCGGCATCGCCAAAGCCTATACCACGCGCGTCGGCTCCGGCCCGATGCTGACGGAGCTGGACGACCAGGACGGCCAGACTCTCCAGCGCGAAGGCCAGGAATTCGGCACGGTCACCGGACGGGCACGGCGCTGCGGTTGGTTCGATGCCGAAATCGTGCGTTTCACCTGCCAGCTGAACGGCGTCACCGATCTGGCATTGACCAAGCTCGACGTGCTCGACAGCCTGCCCCTGATCAAAATCTGCACCGGCTACCGGAATGCCTCTGCAGGTCAGCGCCTGCTGCACTACTGGGAGGGTGATGCTGCCTGGCTGGAGACCTGCCAGCCGGAATACATCGAGATGGAAGGCTGGTTGAGCTCTACTCGCCAGGCCTCCTCTTTCAGCCAGCTCCCTGCGCAGGCCCAGGCTTACGTACGCAAAATCGAAGAGCTGGTGGAGGCGCCGCTGCGCTGGATTTCGGTTGGGCCGGGCCGCACCGAGACCATCGCTTTATAGTCCTTATTTCCCGGCAGAGTTCCTTCGAGCCCTAGCGATTCTGCAGGAATCTCTGGATCGCGGCGCTCAAATGCGAGCCGAATAATACGATCCAGCTTCCGATATAAGTCAGCGCCATCCAGGTCACTACAGTCCCCAGAGATCCATAGATCACCTCATAGCGACCCAGCCCGCTGTCCAGGTACCAGGTGAAGGCCTTGGTGGTCAGGATCCAGGCTGTCGAAGCCAGCAGTGCGCTCCAAAACGCCGCCCGCCACCTGACCTGCACGTTCGGCACACGGTGGTAGAGCAGCAGGAACAGCAGGAAAAAAATCAGCCAGGGGATGTACCTGGAAATCAGCGACCAGTGCAGGGTTTCGTAAACCGTCACATCACCCAGCAGCGGAATCCTGAGCTGCTGCATGATGGCGGTAACCAGGATAAAAACTACAGCCAACCCAAACAGTCCAAACAGCACTCCCACCATCCCCAGGGCCAGTGAGCTCCTGTGGAAGAAGTTATGCTGCTTGGCTTCCGGCCACGCCAGGTTGATGTTGGCTACCAGCACTCTGAAAACCCCCGAAGCCGACCACAGTATCGTCAGGATGCTGATGACGCCCAGCGAACCGCGCATATCCTGTATCTGCCGTAAATTCCCCTGGATCAGCGCGACAGAAACCGGCAGCACCTGTGAAGTGAAAAATATGACCAGCCGGTAAACGGTCTCGTTCTCCAGCACATATCCGCCGATCGAGACGATCAAGAGCAGCAGCGGGAACATCGAGAAAAGTGCATAGTATGCCAGGCTGGCTGCCGCCTGGCCGGCCATGCTGTTATTAAAGCTGCGGAAAGCATCTGCCAGGATGCCCGCAACGCCGCCGCTGAGCGTGTAGAGCCGCGCGGCCGAACTTCTTAGCTTTTCGCCGATGTCCACCATCATTGCCTGCTGCCTGCCTCAATATTGTAATTCTAATTCTCATCTTGCGTGATGCCGGGTAGAATGACTATCAACGTCACAAATTAATAATCATTCTGTGGTTATCGTGAGATAATCAGGATGGAGGGGCAAAGTCATGAAAAACTCCAAAAGTGGTATAGCATCAAGACTCATCCGGCTGTCATTCGCCCTGGCATTTATACTTCCCTGGAGCGCAAGCAGCTGGATCGCCAGCAATTCTGCTACACAGGAAACCGGCTCGCTCTCGTTGGAGCTGCTGGCGCCTGCCTACCGCGTTCAATCTGAAAGCGATGGGTTGACTTCCGTCCAGGCCGATGGTTTCACAACCTCCGGCACCCCGGGAGGGCTGGCCCTGCCGCACAGGGTGCTGCAGGTGGCGCTGCCGCCGCAGGCGGATCTCGACAGCGTGACCCTGGAAATCTCCAGCCTGCAGCTCGAAGCACTGCCCGGGGTATATCAAATTCAGACCCTGCCGCCTGATTCCCCTGACAATGCGCTCTCCACCAGGGTGACAAACCCCGGCGACAGCCAGCAGGCCGCCGCTTCCGGCTTCGCACGCCTGCTTTCCAGCGGCCAGATGCGCAAATGGCGTTTCGTCAGCCTGGATCACTCGCCGTTTGCCTATGATCCCGCTTCTGGAGAATTGAGCCTGGCCAGCCGCGTGCTGGTCACCATCCATTACAAGGTCGATCCATCTGCAGCGGACCTGGCCTTGCTCTCCGACGATCTGATGGACGACCTGGCACAGTCCAAATTTTACAATTACGAGCAGGCACAGGCCTGGTACCCGGTGGTGGATACCCCGGACCAGCCGGGAGTGGTCTACGACTACGTCATCATCACCACCAATGCCATCGAGGCCGGCAGCAATAAGCTGGACGACTTCATCCTGCACAAGCAGAACCGCGGCTTCAGCGTGCTGACCATCACCGAGAGCGAGTACGGCGGCCTGGCAGGCCAGTCTCCCAACGGCACCGCAGAGAAGATCCGCAAGTGGCTGCAAGACAACTACGTGAGTTTCGGCATCCACTACGTGCTGCTGGTCGGGAATCCCGACCCGGATGACCCCAGCCTTGGCGACACCATAGGCGACCTGCCGATGAAGATGTGCTGGCCGCGCCGCACTGCAAGCGATAGCGACAAGAATTCTCCTACCGATTACTTTTACGCCGACCTGACCGGCAACTGGGACAAAGACGGCGACGGTTATTTCGGCGAATATACCGAAGACCAGGGCACGGGCGGTGTGGATTTCGCACCCGAGGTGTATGTGGGGCGCATCCCGGTCTACTCTGCAGCTTACTCGACCCTGGACGCCGTGCTGCAGAAAATCATGGACTATGAAAACGAAGCCAGCCCGCTTTCCTGGCGAAAGAACGCGCTGCTGCCGATGAGCTATGGGGCTGCCGGCTACGATGGCGCGCCGCTGGCGGAGCAGATGATGGACGACTACCTGGATGGAGCCAGTTTCACTTCCTGGACGCAGTACCAGCAGGGCAGCGGGGCGTGCAGCCTGGATTCCACCTACACCAGCAGCCAGGAGCTGCGCGGCGGGACGGTGGTGCGCGACCGCTGGGCGGCCAACGACTACGGCCTGGTGCTGTGGTGGGGTCACGGCTCCCAGACCACTGCTGCAGTTGGATACGATAGCTGCTGGGATGGTACTTTGTTCGATATCACACAGACCTCGTCCCTGGATGACGATCACCCTTCTTTCGTCTACCAGAACTCGTGCACCAACGGCTACCCCGAGAACAGCAGCAACCTGCAGTATTCCCTGTTGAAGCAGGGCGCGGTCGCCTCGGTTAGCGCCTCGAGAGTCTCCTGGTTCAATACCGGTGTGGGCTACGGTGCCTTCGATGACAGCACCACCAACTCGGGCATCGGCTACGAGTACGCCCAGCGCCTGTCCGCCGGGCAGAGCGCAGCGGAGGCGCTGTACAACGCCAAGTCCAGCATGTCCCCTGAATCTAACTCTCGCCTGATGAACTTCTACGACTTCAACCTGTACGGCGATCCAGCCACTTACATGCTGCCGCCGGCTTCTCCAGCTGCATTCAACAAGACCAGCCCGGGCAACGCGGCGACCGGTCAGCCCACCTCGCTGACCCTCAGCTGGCAGTCCACCTCGCCGGTCACACGCTACGAGTACTGCTACGACACCAGCAACGACAGCAGCTGCGCCAGCTGGACCAACAACAACCTGCAGACCAGCGCCAGCCTGGGCGGCTTGAGCAACAACACCACCTACTACTGGCAGGTGCGCGCCTGGAACGGAGGCGCCGCGCCTACCTATGCCAACAGCGGCTCCTGGTGGAATTTCACGGTTGGATCCGGCGGCCAGGCGACCAATGACTACCTGCCGCTGGTGATGCGCAGCGCACCGTCCAGCAGCCTGGTGAACGGCAATTTCGAGCAGGGTCCCGGCGCCGGCTGGCAGGAATACAGCTCGAACGGCTTTCAGATCGTGTTGGACTCAAACGAGCTGAGCGTGGCTAATGTGTATCCACACAGCGGAAATTGGGCTGCCTGGCTGGGAGGCGCAAATAATGAAACCTCACGGCTTTACCAGCAGGTTACAGTCCCGACTTCAAATCCAACACTGACCTTCTGGTACTGGATCGGATCCACTGAATACTGCAGCCACTATTATGACACTGGCAGAGTCCTGCTGGGTGGCGCGACGCTGGTGCAGTACGACCTGTGTTCGGGAAATGCCACCGGCGGTTGGGTGCTGCAAAATCTCGGCTTGAGTGCTTACGCCGGACAAATCCTGGAGCTTGAGTTCAGGGTTGTGACCGATGTCTCGAATAACAGCAACTTCTTCATTGACGACGTCTCCTTCGGGGGCAGCGGCGCCTTGAGCGAGGTGCCGGCTGTCCCGACCGGCCAGGAGGCCTGGCTCAAACCGGATAACTAGATCACCCCTACCACTTCGAGGCTGCCAGCATAGGATTAGCTGAATGCCGAAGACATCACATTACAAGGATCAAGGTGCACCCATGTCAAAAAACTTACTGCGCCAGGTAATTAACCTGCTGGCCGTGCTGGCTACCATCATCGTCAACGGCTTGGCGAACGCCCTGCCCCTGAACGGGCTGAATACCGGGGATATATCCGACCGCTTCACGGTCTATTTCGTC
>Ga0105100_10002875_pt1 | contig 10022 bp, 6 predicted proteins | sample PPLLak12cMay2015_2_FD_87033 | JGI IMG/M metagenome (GOLD analysis project Ga0105100, IMG submission 87033) | Freshwater sediment microbial communities from Prairie Pothole Lake near Jamestown, North Dakota, USA - PPLs Lake P8 Core (1) Depth... | ecosystem: Environmental > Aquatic > Freshwater >... | reverse complement strand
GTACTCTCTGGGTCGTGCGTAACCTGCATGAACCGATGCGACGATGATTCCGTCGATATTCTCGTCTTCGAGCAGTGCCCTGGTGGATGCCCAGTACCGATAGAAGCCTGCGTCTGCCACAAGGTCGATAGGATTATTCGGTTTGACGAGTCCAGGGACGATTTTTTCTATTTTGTTGAAGGTCGCTGGAGAGAGTTTTGGAACGGTGAGCCCGTTTGCTTCGCAGGCATCGGTTAGGAGAATCCCCAGCCCGCCGCCATTGGTGATAATACCGATGCGATTTCCTCGGGCAGCTGGTTGTCCTGCAAGGGCGCGTGCCATATCGAAGAGTTCGACGAGGTCTCGGCATCGGATCCCCCCTGCTTGTTTGATTGCAGCGCTGTATAACTCGTCGCTTCCTGCCATTGAACCGGTATGGGATGCGGTCGCCCGGGCACCAGCGGTGCTCCTTCCGGCTTTAACGACCAGGATTGGTTTGTTGCAGGCTTTGATGCTGTTCATAAAGTCTCGTCCGTGTCGGATCCCTTCGATATACAATCCGATTACTTTAGTCTCAGGGTCCTGGCTGAAATAATCGACGAGATCGTCATCATCGATGTCGAGTTTGTTTCCCACACCGATAATCTTTGAGAGTCCGACGAACTCGTTGTTCGCTAGATAGATCATCCCCATACCGAGTGCACCGCTCTGGCTGATCAGGGCGAGGTTTCCTTTTCGAGGCATCCCGAAAACAAAGGAGACGTCCAGGTTGTCTGAGGCGTTTTTGTATCCCATGGTATTCGGTCCAAGGATTCGTATCCCGGTTCCCTGCACCAGTTGTTTTATCGCTTCTTCTCCCTGGTGATTGCCGATTTCGCTGAAACCTGAGGTGATGATAATGACCCATTTGACCTTTTTCTTGATGCAATCAATGATGATTTGTTGCACAAGGGGTTCTGGTACGGCGATCATCACAAGATCGATGGGGTTCGTAATGTCGGTTAATTGTTTGTAACATTTCAATCCAAGGATTTCCTCTTCGTTTGGGTTGACTGGATATAATTTGCAGGGATAGTCTGAGATCAGGATGTTTTTTAACGAGGCATGTCCAATTTTTGTCGGGTTTTTTGATGCTCCGACGACCGCGATGCTTTTTGGTTTGAAAAATGTCTCTAGTGACTGCTTCATACCAACTTCCTTCCTTTTTTTCAGACATTTAATTTTATTTACTTAAACATACTGCAATATTTTGTATATCTTATCGAATATCTTTTTATATATATTTATTCATGATCTGGATGATTTCTGCACTCGAACGAGCCTGCCGATACTCCTCCAGCGGCTCTTTGTTCAACTCCAAAAACCGATGACCCCAGGTATAGATCCCCAGGATAACGGTCGCCTGAACCACCTCACCAAGAATATACAACGCTGCAGCAAACGCCTCAAGCGTGCTTAACTGAAACGGTTTTCCATAATTCACCGGGTTAGCAGCAAGCAAAAACGGTAACGCGCGAGGTGTCATACGAATCTCAAGAGATTGAAACGTCTGTTCAGCGGTTTTCCACGAGCAGTCCAATGCAACAAGGCCATAGTGTTTGGCAATCCCTGCATCCTCCTGAGAGATACTCTTTTCTGCAAAAGGATCCAGAAGAATCGCATGCGATGGCAACCTCCGAACACTCCTCTGAAGACTCGCAAATCCGAACCGATGCAGCTTCTTCGCAGTACACTTCCTTGGATCATCCTGACCCGCATGGTACACGACAAGCTGAAGTGGTTTGTTCATTCCGAGATCCTCACATCAAGCACCATATGGTTCACCCGTGGAGCGTACGATTTAATCTCATGGACATCGAGTAATTCAACACAGCGGTCGAACTGTCTAGCCACCTGTTCAATATGGAAAAACGGCTGCTGGGGAATCAGTTCGACAGGCACAAGCTCATGATAATGCAATACCCCACAACAGTGTTTCAGACACCCAATAGCAACCGATAAAAAATCCTGCGGATCTTGAAGATACCCCACGATCACTCGATCTGCACAATCCTTGGGTGCAACCTCACGGTTATCGCCAAAACGCGGTTCAACAATACGACTGACATGATTCAACACCACATTCGCACACAAATACTCAAACGCGGCTGGGTTGATCTCACAGGCGATGATTTTCTTTGGTGTGCTGTACACCGCGATCGGAAGCGTAAAATACCCGATCCCCGCGAACAAATCAACCACGGTTTCATTCGAATCAGCGATGGTCGCCATCCGTCGGCGCTCCACCATATTCCCCGATGAAAACATAATCCGCTGCGGGTCAACCTTGAAGCGAATACCATTCTCAGTATGGATTGTCTCAGTATGTGCTAAGCCAAATATTACCTCGACAACCGGTGTTCGATAGATCCCTGAGATCCCTCCAGTGTCATTCAACGTCGTCGTACAACCCAGTTCCTCCGCATATGCCTTCCCAACGATTTCTTTGTATGCACGAAACTCCTCAGGTAATCGAATCGTCACAACTGAGCCGATTTTTTCCCATTTCTCGGGGAGATACTGCACCAATTCGGAAGGAACAAGCGATGATACAACTTTTTTGATCCTTGTGAAAGGCGTCTCCTGCATTGCCTTTTCTTACATACTGCATCCCTATAAAACTTCATCCCTTTCCCCAACAAGTCTATGTACCCTACATTGTATTCGCAGAATGAATGGCGGAGTTATTTCCCTATACACCACGACAAAATCAAAACGAAATCATGCAGGAAATCACAGATGCGATACAACACAAAAGACAGTTCATCTTCGAATCAGGCACAGGCTCAGGAAAAACCATCTGCGTCCTTGCAGCAACACTGACCTACGCAGTGAACCAACATAAAAAAATCATCTATACAACACGGACGAATGCGCAACAGCAGCAAGTGATCCATGAGCTTCGTGCGATACAAAAAAAATCTCCACAGAAAAAAATCTATGGAGTCGGGATGCAAGGCCGTGGGAACATGTGCCTGCTCGCCAGAGAAAACCAGGAGATCCAGAATGGTAACGCAGAGGAGCTCTCAAGATTCTGTTCCTATCAAAAGAAACTAGCCATTTCCGAGAAAAGGAAAGGATGTAGCTTCTACAGGAATTTCCTTGGTGAAAAGGACCGTGTTCAGACGATCATGGAATGGGCACAACAACACCTGCCGACCGCAGAGGAGTTCACCGATGCCTGTGAACAGCACGCAGTTTGCCCTTACGAGATTAATAAACTCATGGTCCATGACGCCCTTGTCGTCGTCGTCCCCTATGTGTACGTGTTTGATAAATCGATTCGAATCAAGCTTCTTGACTGGCTTTCCATCTCTGAAGACGATGTGATCCTTATTGTCGACGAGGCGCATAACCTCCCAGATTATCTCCGGGAACTATACTCTGCGGAACTGAGTACCTGGATGCTCAACAGCTGCCTCATGGAAGCAGACCAGTTTGGGAATCCATCGCTTGCGGATGGACGGATTTCCGTGACCGCGTTTTGCAAAGAGCTCATGGATATCGTCACGGTCCTGCGTGATACCTATGTGTATGGCGTACTCGAAGGCGGTATCCGACGGTTCAATCCAGAGAAAAACGATGCGCTCATTCCTTCCCACGAACTTGAAGTAGAACTCCTCTCACGATTGAAGACGACCAGCAAAACCCTACGTGATATCATTAGCGACCTCTATGCGTATGGGGAAAAAATCCAGGAGTATAAACAAAAAAACGGCAAACTTCCCCGCTCCTATCTTCACAATCTAGGAGTGTTCCTTGGTTTTTGGACAACGATTGAAATGGATCAGTACATCAAACTCATCGTCGATACTGGCCAGGGGAAGAATCCGCGAGTAGAAGCCTATTGCCTTGACCCCTCTATCGGAACAGACATCCTCAAGGAGGTTCACAGCAGCATCCATATGTCTGGAACGCTCGAACCATTAGATGAATATCGAGACTCACTTGGTCTGCCATTGGAAACACGCATGGCGTTGTATCCTTCCCCGTTCCCTCCTAAGAATCGAAAGATTTTCTTCGTACGGGATGTCACCACACGATATGATGAGATGATGAAGGACAAAACCATCATCCCACAGATGTGGAAATATGTCAGTAATATCTGCAACAGGTTCGAGAAAAACACTATGGTTTCCTTCCCCAGTTATAACACGCTTGCGCTGTTTCAGAAGAATGGATATTTCGCGGAGATCCAACGCTGCTTGTATATCGAACAACAACAGATGTCACAATCAGACCTCATGGACTTGGTTACTGAGTTTAAATCCTGCGGCGACGGGACTGGGAATAGCGCTGCTCTGTTTACCGTCATGGGGGGACGTATCAGCGAAGGGATGGATTTCCCTGCAGAACAACTCGAGATAGCGGTAATTGTTGGGATCCCTTATCCGAAACCAACAGCACGCCAGCGGGGTCTTCAGACCTATTATGATCAAAAGTTCGGGAAAGGTTGGGAATACACAGTCCAAGCGCCTGCTGCACGCAAAATGCTCCAAGCAATCGGTCGATTGATCCGTAACGAGAACGATCGAGGCGTTGCTGTCATCCTTGATAAACGAGCGCCGCGATTTCATCAATACATAAAAGAGATGCAAGAATCAAAAGATTTACTTCAGGATATTAGTCGTTTTATGGCTCAACAAAAAAATTCCATAAAGCAGGAATTTCTATAAGACGTCACGATATTCTGAATACGACGATATCATTCAAGTGACGGGTGAGGTGGTCGGTGGATGGAACCAAGGAAACGCGCAAAGCTTGAACTAGAGGATGGCTCAGTTTTTTCTGGTTATTCTTTTGGTGGATCCGATTCTGCTAGTGGCGAGGTGGTGTTCAACACCGGCATGGTCGGCTACCCTGAAACACTGACGGACCCTTCCTATAAAGGTCAAATCATCACCATGACATATCCGTTGATCGGGAATTACGGTGTCCCTGGAAATGAAAAAGAAGACGGTCTGTTACGATTTTTTGAATCCGAAAAAATACAAGTCGAAGGACTTGTAATTTCAGACTACTCAGAAAGATACTATCATTGGAACGCGAAGAAATCATTATCAGAATGGCTTATAGAATACCGTATTCCGGGGATCTACGGGGTAGACACCAGAGCACTCACAAAAAAACTACGGACAAAAGGAACACTTTTAGGGAAAATAATTCATAATCATCAAAAGAAATTCTTCTATGACCCAAACAAGGAAAATCTTGCTGCGACCGTCAGTATCAAGAAACCTGTGATCTATACGAAAGGAAAACGAACCATTCTCCTTGTTGATTGTGGGACGAAAAACAGCCTTATTCAAGCGTTTTTAAAACGGAACTTCACCGTCAAGCGTGTCCCTTGGGATTACGACTTCACAGCAGAGACAGCTGATGGAATCGTCCTGTCAAATGGACCGGGGGACCCGAAAAAATGTAAAAAAACAATATCCTATGTAACCAATGCATTAAAAGAGGATATTCCGATTCTTGGGATCTGTCTTGGTTCTCAAATCCTTGCGCTAGCTGCTGGTGCGGATACCTACAAGCTCAAATATGGCCATCGAAGTCAGAATCAACCATGTATGGAAGTCGGGACCAATCGATGTTACATCACCTCGCAGAACCATGGATATGCCGTGGATGCTGTCACGTTACCACAGGACTGGCGTGAATGGTTCTACAATGGAAATGATCAGACGAACGAAGGTATTAAACACATATCCAAACCATTCTTCGGAGCACAATTTCACCCAGAAGCATCCCCTGGCCCTGATGATACTGAGTTTTTATTTGACCTGTTTGTGAGAGCGATGAAATGATCACTCGAAAGAAACCACGATGGAAAAAGATACTTCTGCTTGGATCAGGTGCCATCCGCATTGGTCAAGCCGGAGAGTTCGATTACTCAGGTAGTCAAGCGATCAAAGCGATAAAGGATGAAGGAATAAAAACTATTTTAGTCAATCCGAATATTGCGACGATCCAAACCTCAGATTACCTTGCAGATAAAGTCTATTTTTTACCAGTAACCGCAGCCTTTGTTGAAAAAGTAATAGCGAAGGAACGACCCGATGGCATCCTCCTTAGTTTCGGAGGACAAACGGCGTTGAACGTTGGACTTGCGCTTGCGCACACTGATGTTCTGAAAAAATATAACGTCGAGGTTCTTGGAACCCCGATTCTCGCTATTCAGGACACAGAGGATCGAGAACAATTTGTGAAGAAAATAAAAGAAATCAACCTGAAAGTCCCACTCAGCAAAGCAGTCAACACGATTGATGATGCGATTCATGTCGCTGAAGACATCGGATATCCAGTGATGTGCCGGATAGCCTATGCACTTGGTGGTCTTGGCTCTGGCATGGCAGCAAATAAAAAAGAACTCGTAGAACTGGTGAAAAAAGCATTCTCATACACCCATCAGATTCTTATCGAGGAATATCTTGGAGGATGGAAGGAACTGGAGTATGAGGTGGTACGGGACCGATATGATAACTGCATCGTGGTCTGTTCTATGGAGAATGTCGATCCGATGGGGATTCACACCGGGGAAAGCATTGTCACCGCTCCAGTTCAAACACTGACTGCATCTGAGAATTTCATGCTACGCTCCCTTTCTATCAAAGTCATCCGGCATCTTGGGATTATCGGTGAATGTAATATTCAATTTGCCTTAGATCCTGAATCGCAAGATTACCGCATCATCGAAGTCAACGCGCGATTGAGCCGTAGCTCAGCTCTTGCATCCAAAGCAACTGGTTATCCACTCGCGTTAATCGCAGCAAAACTCAGTCTCGGCTATGGCCTCCCAGAGATACAGAATATGATCACAGGGGAAACATCTGCGTGTTTTGAGCCCGCTCTTGATTATGTGGTGGTGAAATTTCCCCGATGGGATTTACAGAAGTTCAGACAAGTAAACATTCGTCTCGGCTCTGAGATGAAATCAGTCGGCGAGGTCATGGCTATCGGCAGGAGCTTTGAGGAAGCATTGCAGAAAGCGATTCGAATGCTTGATGTCGGAATACCAGGCTTGGTTGGGCATCCTATAGTGTTTTCCAATCTTGAAACCGAGTTACGAGAACCTTCCGATAAACGCATGTTCGCGATCGTTGAAGCACTCAAACACGGATACCCTCTAGAGAAAATCGCGAAGATATCAAAAGTAACACCCTGGTTCCTTTCCAAGATACAGAACATCATTGACATCGAACAACAGCTAAAGAATCACAATCTATCTACCTTACCGCCTTTATTACTAAAAGAAGCAAAACAAAAAGGTTTTTCCGATCAACAAATCGCCCTTTTTACACGAACGAATGAATCCGATGTACGGAAACGACGCAAAAAACTTCATATCATACCCAAGATAAAACAGATTGACACACTGGCCGCGGAGTATCCAGCGAAAACCAACTATCTCTATCTCACCTACAATGCAACTACTGATGACCTTAATACAACAGACAAACATCAGGTCATAGTCCTTGGCGGTGGGGCGTACCGAATCGGCTCATCGGTGGAGTTTGACTGGTGCTGTGTGAATTCTGTTTCAACCTTGCGGAAATTGAAGTTTCACACCATCATGATCAATTGCAACCCTGAGACGGTCAGCACTGATTATGATATCTGCGACAAACTCTATTTTGATGAATTGACTCTGGAGCGAGTTATGGATATCTATGAAAAGGAAAACCCACAAGGAGTCATTATTTCGATGGGAGGTCAGATCCCCAACACCCTTGCGCTCCCCTTATCTGAGGCAGGGGTACCTATCCTTGGGACTTCACCGAACGATATCGACGTTGCAGAAGATCGTCATAAATTTTCCGCGTTATTGGATACCTTAAAAGTAGACCAACCCCAATGGAAGGAACTCACAAGTCTAGAATCAGCAGAGGATTTTGCTAATACCGTAGGATACCCCGTATTAGTTCGACCAAGTTATGTCCTCAGCGGTGCTGCAATGAGTATCGCACTAAGCAATAAAGAACTCCGCAAATACCTCAAAAAAGCATCAGAGGTCAGTAAAAAACACCCTGTCGTTATCAGTAAATTCATCACCGGAGCAAAAGAAATAGAAATTGACGCGGTCGCAGACCATGGAAAACTCTATTGTTATGCGATTTCCGAACATGTAGAAAACGCAGGAGTTCACTCTGGTGATGCCACCATCGTGCTTCCTCCACAACGAACATATCTCGAAACAATGCGGCGGGTCAAGACCATTACGAAAAGCATTGCAGCCTCATTGCGAATCACTGGACCGTTCAACATCCAGTTTATCGCAAAAGACAATGATGTAAAAGTCATCGAATGCAATCTGCGGGCATCACGGAGTTTCCCGTTTGTATCCAAGGTTTTTAAAATTAATTTTATTGATCTTGCCACAAAAATTATTATGGGAAAACAAGTCCCCCGTATCGATCGATCTGCTTTCGATCTGGACTATGTAGGGGTCAAGGCACCACAGTTTTCGTTCACACGACTGAAAGGATCAGACCCCATTCTTGGCGTCGAAATGGTATCTACTGGTGAGGTGGCTTGCCTTGGTGATGATTTCAATGAAGCATTCCTGAAAAGTCTGCTTTCTGTCGAGTTCATGATACCAAAAAAGACAATTCTTCTTTCAACAGGACCTATAGATAGTAAAGCAGATTTCCTCTCCAGTACTAAAATATTGCAGGCGATGGGATACCAGTTCTATGCGACGAAAGGGACCGCTGATTTCATGACGAACAATGGCATAACCGCGGAAGTCCTCTACTGGCCATCAGAGGAAAAAGAACCAAATACGCTTACCTACCTCGCGGAAGGAAAAATCGATTTGGTGATTAATATTCCAAAAAACATCGAACGAGAAGAACTGGATAACGATTATCTCATACGTCGAAAAGCTGTTGATTTTAATATCCCGTTGATCACGAACCTGCAACTAGCGAAACGTTTTGTGGAAGCACTCTCTCGAACAACCCTTGATGATCTTAAAATAAAAAGCTGGAATGAATACGTCTAAGGTCCTTCGGTTTCTCGGGGGAGCAGGTCAGGAATCCCATCTGTGATAGGATACGTACAGTGGCAATGAACGCAGGCAAACGACCCAGTTAGAATGTCTCCCTTTTCCTCTTTTTCAACAGAAAGAACAAGGTCTCCTTTGCAGGTCGGGCAGCAGAGGATTTTGATGATTTCTCGTTTCATAGTACATACCTAAATTAATAATCACCTAAAAAGATTGCTCTCTTTTTTCCTGCGTCTGAATCGTACACCAATGTCCATTCCTCATCGGTGAGTTTCTTCGCATCCTGAATCATCTGCAGGTAGTTTTTTACCTGAGAGTCCATTAAATCAGCTTGATGAAGAATGCAGGCTTCCAGGAGTTTCGGAATCTTTGGAGAACCCCACTCATATTTCCCGTGATGACTCAGAATGAGATGGATCAGATGATGTTCTAATTCCGTTGGGAATTCCTCTCCGTTTTCTCTGAGTTGCTGAATCTTCTCTCTGATCCATTGTTCTCCGATGACGATATGGCCGATGAAGTTCCCCTCGTCGCTGACGTCGATGGCGGCAGCATAGGTGTATTCCTTCAGTTTACCTATATCATGCAATAACGCGCCACATAGCAAAAGGTCATTGTTAACAGAGGGATACATCTCGGAGATATTTTGACAGAGACGGACCACGCCGACAGTATGTTCGAGATTTCCTCCGATATAATTATGATGTCGTGAAATCGCAGAAGGTGAATGCATATACATCTTGACAAATTCTAGATCGTCGAAAAACAATGCAATTAAGTGTGTCAATGGTTTATTCTTAAGGGTCTTAAGTTCTTTTTTGATGATATCATAGAGTTCCTGGATGCGTTCTTCAGGTAATGCTGGAAGAAAATCCGTAGCATCATATTCATTCGGGGCACATTTTCGTACTCCTCCGGTGTTTTCGTTCACTGAGATCTGTAGCCTATCCTCATAGTTTTCAACCATGCCGGTTCGCACCTGAACAACATCACCGGT
>Ga0105100_10002871_pt1 | contig 10023 bp, 6 predicted proteins | sample PPLLak12cMay2015_2_FD_87033 | JGI IMG/M metagenome (GOLD analysis project Ga0105100, IMG submission 87033) | Freshwater sediment microbial communities from Prairie Pothole Lake near Jamestown, North Dakota, USA - PPLs Lake P8 Core (1) Depth... | ecosystem: Environmental > Aquatic > Freshwater >... | reverse complement strand
CCGATGCCGCCACCGACGTTTCCGGAGGACCCGAGGCGCCCGTGCTCGTCGTCGGCCTGGGAGAGGTCGGGGAACCTCTCCTGGCGGTCCTCGAAGGAGCGCACCGAGTGGCGGGGAGGGACGTCGAGAACCATCCCTTCCGCGGCGTTCAGATCCTCCACCTCTGTTATCCGTTCGGGCCGGACTTCGTCTCGTCCGCCTCACGATACGCATCGATGTACGGACCCGAAGTCGTGGTCGTCAACAGCACGGTGGTTCCGGGCACGTCGAGGACGGTGGAAGAGGCGACCGGCATCCCCACCGTGTACAGCCCGGTCCGGGGCAAGCACACAGGTATGAAGGAGGAGCTGCTGCGGTACAAGAAGTGGGTGGCGGGCACCCATCCGGAGGCGGTTGGCCGCGTGGAGGACCACTTCCGTGCCGCCGGGATGGTTACCGGGCGGATGTCGTCCTTCGAGGTGCTGGAACTGGCCAAGCTTCTCGAGACGAGCTACTTCGGGATCCTCCTAGCCTGGGCGCAGGAGATGGACCGGTTCGCGGCCGATCTCGGTGCGGACTACTGGGAGGCCGTTCAGCTCACCGAGGACATCGACTTCTTCCCGCCGGTCACCTTCGAGCCGGGTCACATCGGGGGCCACTGCGTGATGCCGAACTTGGAGCTGCTGGAGCGGGTGCGCAAGTCCCTCTTCATCGATGTCATCAGGCGATCTAATGCAGACCGTCTTCGGGAGCTGCAGCGATCCGGCAGGCCGCTCGACGAGCGGCTCGTGCCTCGGCGACGACGGTGATGACTGGACCGGAATCCGCGGGAGGCCCTTCGCACATGAGAGTGGGGATGATCGTTCATGCGTATTTCCCGCGGGACTCTCGCGTTCGCCGGGCGGCCAATGCGTTGATCGAGGCGGGCCATGAGGTCGATGTCGTGTGTCTCCGGGACCGCGAGCAGCCCCCCGCCGAGGTATGGAAGGGCGTCACCATCCACCGTCTCCCCATACGCCGGCGGCGAGGGGCCGCGATGACCCGCTATCTGGGGGAATACGCCGCGTTCGCGGTCCTGGCCACCATCAAGATGTCATATCTTGCTTTCCGTCGCCGCTATCACATCGTGCACGTGCACAACATGCCCGACCTCCTCGTCTTCGCCGGCATCGTCCCCGCGCTTCTCGGGGCCAGGGTCGTCCTAGACATGCACGACCCCATGCCCGAGTTGCTGGGCGCGGAACCCGGGATGGCCAGACGGAAATGGGTCGTGCCCATCCTGGATCTGGAAGAACGCGTGTCCTGCCGGTTTGCCGACTTCGTCATCACGGTGAGCGACCCCATGAAGGAGCGGCTGATCGATCGGGACGTGTCGCCGGACCGGGTTGGGGTGGTCATGAACCTGCCGGACGGGGCGTTCCTTGGAGACCTCGCGGCTGCCGTCTCCAGTCAGGCGACCGTCCCTCCTGCGAGACGCGAGAGTACCGACAGGCCGTTCCTCATGGTGTATGCGGGAACCGTTTCCGAGCGGCACGGGCTCGACGTCGCCGTCGAAGCGATCCACCAGCTCCGCACCGAGATGCCCGACCTCCAACTCGTTGTGGCCGGTGAGGGTCCGCACCTGTCCTCCCTCCAGCGCCATGCTCACGACCTTGCGCTCGATGACCGTGTGAGGCTCCTGGGGCTCCATCCGCCCGAGGAGATCGCGAGCCTGCTCACGGCTTCCGATCTGGGGATCTCCTGTCACGGTAACGACGAGTTCTGGCGCTTGTGTTTCCCCTCGAAGGTGGTCGAAGCGCTCGCCGCGGGATTGCCGGTCATCTCATCTCGGACCCACACGATCGAGCGCTACCTCGACGACTCCGTCCTGTTCTTCTTCCGGCCCGGAGATGTCGACGGGTTCGTTGACCAGGTCCGCACGGTCCGAAGGCGGCCTGAACTGGTCGAGGCCAAGCGCAAGGCTGCGGCCATCCGGTTGGCCGAGCTGAACTGGGACCGGGAGAAGACCAAGCTCCTCGAGATCCTCTCGCGGGTGGCCAACTCCTAGGGTCTCGGCCGTGTCGCGGTCGACGCTCTCCGCACGAGATGGTGGGCCACGATCATGGTGAAGAGCGCTCCTCCTGCCGATGCGATGAGCATGGCGAGCGCCGCGCCGCTCGGGCCTAGCCGCGTGATGAGGAGGAGTGCGGCCCCCACGGCGAGGGCCAGCTCGATGACGCGCGCGACGAACACATAGCCGTTCCTCCCCAGGCCGATGATCAGGGAGGCACTCGGCAACGCCATGGCCACGAAAGCCTGGCCCACCAGCAAGAGGCGGAGCGGCTCCACCGACGGAGCGTACTGGGGGCCGAGGATGATGCCCACCGCAACTGGCGCCAGGATCACCACGACCACGATGACCCCTACCGTGAGGACCGACGCCATCCTTGCTTTGGCCAGATACGCACGCAACGACGAGCCGGCGCCGACTGCCTCGGATGCCTCCGCAACGAATACCCCGCTCAACGTGCCCGTCAAGAGTGATGCGATCGCGAGGAGACGGGCGGCGGCTCCATAGTAGGCGAGCGAGCGGAAGCTCACGAACATCGCCAGGACCAGGATGTCGATCCTTCGTTGGACTATGTAAACGACCTGCGCCGGGAGAAGCCATCCAGAGAAGCGAACGATCCGGCGCATCGCGTGCCACACGCCCGAACGTGGTAGAGGTCCCCTCGACCTCACATAGAGGAGTACGCTGACCGCCGCGGCGAGGGTCCCGTCGACGACGATATAGCAAAGCATGCCTCCGAGGGCGTCGGGACGCGTCGCCACGGCATATGCACCAACAGCGGCGGCGCCCGCGGCGGCTTCGATGAGAAGGACGATGGAATACCTGACGAACTGGCGCCGAGCCTGGAAGAAAGCGGCGCCGGTCGCGACCAGCCCGAAGAAGGCCGCGTCGGCCATGGACACGAACATCAGGGCCTCGAGGCCGGCCTTGCCGAAGACGTGAACGGAGAGGACGCCCGCCGCGGAGAGGCCGACGAGGATCAGCAGTGCGGCGACGGCGAGCTTCAGGTAGAGCTGGCCCCGGACGAGCGCCCTTCTCTCGTTCCGATCTCTAGAGACCCCGTATGTCCGGACGAAGGAGGTGTCGAATATCGCGGACGCCTGCCCGACGAGCATCGCGAACGTGTACCCGAGCGAGAATGCCCCGAACTGGGCCAGCGACGCCGTCCGCGCGATGATCACGGAGCCGAGGAGGTTCAGCAGTCGAGCGCCTATGACGCCGATGAGGGCGCTTCCGACGCCCCGAAGCACCTCGTTGAGGCGGGAGCGAACCGCCTGCCTGACACGAGCCGCAAGTCGGTGCTTGCTGCCCCGAATGGGCACAACGCACTCGCCGGGGAGTCCCGCCGGCTGATCCGTGGCAGACCGTTGGCGCGTCCTGCGCCTCAACGCTCGGTCTCCAGGAGAGTGGAGGCGGACTCCCCCTTTCCGGTGGGATCGAGCCCCATCACGTGCTCATAGACCTGCGCAAGGCGAGCAGCAACTGACGCGAGGTCCAATCCGAGCTCCTGTATGCGCTGGCGTCCGTGAGGGCGACCCCCGTGCTCGAGGATCGCCTGCAGCGACTCCGCGACCGCAACGGGGTCGCGGGGAACGATCGCGCAGTTCGGTACGGTCGAGATGATCGCGGCGACGTCCCCGACGTCGACGGAGACGCAAGGCACGTCGCAAGCCAGCGCCTCCTTCACCGTCATCGGTGATCCTTCGGCCAGCGACGTCATCGCCAGAGCGTCGGCGGCACTGAGGAGTGTGGGGACCTGAGCTCGAGCGACACCCTTCAACGGTCTCCAGGCCACTGGCAGACCCCGACGTCGGAGTTCACGGAGCGTTCGGTCGAACAAGTCGAACCCCTTGACGGGAGTGGCCGGGTCGCCCGGGAAGATCAGCAGTGGGATACCAGGGTCGATCGCGAGATCTCGGCGAGCATCAGCCCTCGGTTGGGGCCTGAACAGCCTGAGGTCGACCCCGCAGGGAACCACCTGCGCCGCTGGACAGTCCAACGCACGTCGCATCCTGGGAGACACCACCACGACCGTGTCTGCTCGCGACGCCACCCGCCGGGAGATCCACGTCTGCCAGCGGATGAATCCCGCATCACTTCCGTGGAACGTGGTGACCAGCGGGCGGGTCCCCGCTAGAAGCGCTGCGGCGCCGGTCAGGCCGTAATGCGCGTGAACCAGATCGTATCTCGCCCGGCCCGCTCTGGCCCTGATCCGCTGGATCCCACGCGCGTAGTTCAGCCGGCTACGACCCCCATCGATGAACAGCACGTCGACGGTCCAGGCGGGCCTGGCTTCTCGGAGACTGTCGACTTGCTCCTTGACGAAGATGCCGCTGTACGTACGACGCGCGTGAGGCCACATGTTCGTGACGACTAGGACCTTCAGCGGACGATCCTCCGCTGGACGCTGAGGAAGCGCCGCCTCTCGGGGGCCCACATCAAGACGTGGCACCTGCATGCCGACCCTCCGGTCGTTACATTCCCGTCTTGGTCCACACGGCCAATAGCGACTCTAGAGGGCGCCTCCTTCGCGGGTTCGGGTCTGACGGCCCGCCAACCGGGGGCCCGGCGTACGGGCTGCCCTCCACACGCGTGATCGCGATCGGTCGGCCGTCGTCACCCGACGGGTCCTTCGACTGGCCTGCAGGCCTTGGCGTCGGATACCGCCGATCCTGTGAACGACCCGGCAGGATGGCCCAGCCATGCCAGGCCAGGTGGGCCTGCGAGGGCCCACCAGATGGGGGGACCATGCAACACAAGAAGACGTGAGCACTCGATGGCGCCTGAGGGGTGCGGGCCGGACGGCAGGTGCCGGCCGATCCCTCGTGGCCCGTTCCGGGTCCCACCTGTTGGAGAATGCGCGAAGGTGTCGGCGAGATGAGCCCGGACCAGCAACCTGAGCAGACACGCGACCTTCGCGGGTATCTCGCTGTCGTCCGACTGCGGAAATGGACGATCCTGGTGATCCTGGCGCTGACGATTGGGTTGGCGCTGATCTTCTCGTTCCTTCAGACACCGATCTACGAGTCCACTGCCCGGATCCTCGTCAAACCCAACAACCAGAGCGTGCAGCAATCCACGCCCATCGAGGATCTGGTCGACATGGACACTGAGAAGGAGCTCGTCCAGACGACCGCCGTCGCCCGGCTCGCCGCCGAGCAGATCGGCGACGAGACCAGCCTGAAGGACCTCCTCGAACATCTCCGGGTGGAGGTGCCCACGGATACGCAGCTGCTCGACATCGCGTTCGTCGCTCAGGATCCGCGACGAGCCCAGGCAGGCGCGCAGGCTTTCGCCCAGGCGTACATCACGTTCAAGACCCGTCAAGCCCTGGTGGACATCGAGAACGCCAGGGCCGCGATCCAGGAGCGGATCGATGAGCTCGAGACGCAAGTCGAGAACGCCCAACGGGACCTCGCCGGGGCCGATCCGAGCTCCCTGGAGGAGCAGCAAGCTCAGAGCTTGATGGACCAGTTGACCAGTGCCATCGTCAGCGCCAGGCTCGCGTTGCCGTCGCTGGAGGTGAATCCCAGTCAGATCGTGGAGGCGGCGATCCTTCCGGGTGTATCGGCCAGCCCGAAACACATCCTCAACGGGGCGCTCGCGCTCTTCGTGGGCCTGGCCTTGGGCATCGGACTGGCGTTCCTGCAGGAGCGGATCGATGACCGACTCCGGGGGCGGGGAGACCTCGAAGTCACGGCCGGCGTGCCCGTGCTTGCCGTGATCCCGAAGGTCACCACCTGGAAGAAGCGGGAGGACTCCCGCTTGGTCATCTTGGACGAGCCGAAGAGCGCGCCGTCCGAGGCGTACCGGACACTCCGCACGGGTGTACTGTTCGAAACCCGGCGTACCGGAGTCCGGACCCTCATGATCTCGGGCGCCGGGGTCGGTGAGGGGAAGAGCACGATCACAGCGAACCTGGCTGTCTCCATGGCCCAGGCGGACAAAGGCGTCATCCTGGTCTCGGCTGACCTCCGCAGCCCGAGGATCCATCGGTTCTTCGGGGTGAGCAACCGGACGGGTCTGGTGAATGTCCTGGCCGGAGAGGTGAGGGCCTCGGAGGTCATGGCCAAGGCAGAGGGGGTGGATGGTCTCTGGGTGCTTCCCAGCGGTCCGATTCCGGGGAACCCCCCGGAGATGCTGGGGTCAGAGGGGATGGGTGAGCTCCTCGCCGAGCTCCGCGAGATGTGCGACCTCGTGCTCTTCGACACCCCCCCGCTGCTCGTTGTGTCCGATGCCCTCGCTCTGGTTCCCCTTATCGACGGGGTCCTGTTCGTGGCAAACGCGGAGACGACGCATCGCGGCGCGATCATGCAGGCGAGGGAGCAGCTGGAGCAGCTCGGCGGAAACGTGATCGGGGCCGTGCTCAACAACGTGGATCCGTCCAGTAGCTACTACCAGTATCACCACGAGTACCAACATGAGTCAGAGAGGCGATCGGCCGAACGCCGCGAGGGCCTTTGGCGAGGCATCCGATCGACACGAACGAACGTCGGGTGACGGCAAGGGCGACGCACCGACCACCTCAACACCTACGAGCAGCTGTGGGAGGTGCGGCGTCGATCCAGGGGACAGGAGTGGCTGGGTCGATCGTTCTGTCAGTGGAGCCGATCGATCGCTGTCAGGATGTCGGCCAGGCGGTGCAGTGGCGATCCCCGGCACTTCTTGCACGAGGGCGCGAAGTTCGCCGCGGCGTAGTCGCGGAACGTCTTCCCAGTTGGCAGCCTTCTGAAGCGGGGGGAGACGTGGGCGGCCTTGCCCGGCAGGGGATCGCCGCGCCACCACACGTTGCCGCCGGTCACGCCGGACCAATCAGGCGCGTCCACGTAGCCCCCGTACTTGATGAGGTTGGTGATGGTGTTCGTCCCGTTCGACGGGATCCCAAACCCGCGCTGGGGTGCGTAAAGGGTGTCGTGGTCCACGACCCATCCGTGGACGGCGTTGTCCGTCATGATGTTGTGAGAGATCGCCAAGGCGAGGCTCTTGGTGAAGGTCACGGAGTTCCAGGTGGACCCGACGTTGCCGTCTCCCGGGTAGAGGCCCTGATCTACCAACGGCCCAAGGATGCTGTGGGTCACGGTCAGGTCCTTCTGGCTGCCGTCACCCGACCACAGCTGGAGGGCGTCGGCGTGTGTGCACGTGTGGTCGCCATCGTCAGCCGACGGCCTGGAGTATGTCAGGTCGTTGAACGGCTCCCATGGGAAATCAGGGTGTTCGCGACGGTTGTAGATCCACGAGGTGTCGATGCGCAACCCATTCAGCGAGTCCGTGGAGCGCCGCTCGTCCTGGATGCCATCCTGTCCATTGTCGTGGATGATCACGCCCTTGAGGACCGTGCGGCGCCCCCCTGCCAGCTGGAAGCCCGATGAGGTGGTGCTCAACCCTCCGCCTGGGGAGTCCTGGATGAGGCCGTTGTCGAAGACCTCTATCCTCTTGAACGTGAGGTGGGCTGCGGATTCCGACGAGACCCGGATACCTGCGACGGCCCCGTACACCATGATTCCGGAGCGGTGGCTACCGTCGACGGTCACGTGGTGGCGGGCGCCGATGAGCACACCGTTCTGTCGGGCCACGCTCCCCGTGTAGTCCGTTTGGTGGCAGTAAGGCAGCGGGACCTCCCGCCCTCCGAAGATGACGGCGGTTCCGTTGCGGCCTTCCGCCTTGGACAGCTTGATGACGATGCGAGCGCGGGGCGTGCCGGATGCGCCGACCACCAGGGTGGAGTCGTACTCCATGCCGCAGGAGACCCCAGGTCGGGGACTGGTGAAGTGATAGGGGCTCGGACAGGGCTTCGTCCCACCGTCCAGGAAGATGGTCGATCCCGGGTCCACTTGGTACCACTTGATCTGGTTCAGTTCGTTCCAGGCCGTGGCCCAGCTGAGGCCGTCCTTGTTGTTCCCAGTCCGAGAGACGTAGTAGACGGACCCGCTCCGATGGAGGTCCTGACGCGGGGATCCGATGGCGGCCTGTGATCTCAGCGCGTCGGTCCCGCTGACACCAAGACCCGAGGAGCCGCTGACCGGGACGAAGCTCCAGGCGCAGAACAAGAGGTTGACGGGCAGAAGGAACGACGTGACCCGTCGCCACTTCGAGGGGGCCATGGCCATGACGGGCTCCTGTCAGCACGTCCGCACCGCAGCTCGCGGTCTGGTGGATCGCCAGGTACAGCCTACCGCCCCCGTCGTTCGGGGGCTGCCCTGGCTCGTGACGCCACCTCTTCCTCCGCCCACCTGCTGGCAGCGACGACGATCGCCACGAAGATGGCACCGATGCGTAGGTGAAGCGCTAGGTTGTTCGTTAGGTTCTGCACCAAGAAGCCGATCATCCCGTACTCGACGCCGGACAACGCAAGGGCGGTTGGAGGCGACACGAGTTGTCTGCCTCGCCGGACCATCCGGAACGATTCAGCGAAGATCCAGACGAGCAGAACGAGCCCTATGACACCCAGTGCGGCGGTGACGGAAAGGAATGCGTTGTGCGGTACCGACTGTGTGCCACCGAAGCTCGTTCCACCGAATCGATCGGGGTCGGCTTGGATCGCCTCGAGTACCCGCTCATCACTACCCCACCCCAGGATGGGCCGGGCCATGATCAGCCGGAGACCTGATTGGTACGTGCCGAACCGGTCCTCAGCCCGGGATCCTGTCAGAGTGATCTTCCCGCTCACCACTGGTGTCTTGGTGACCACGACACCGACGACGAGAGCGAGGGAGCACATCACGACCGTTGCCCACGCGCGACTCCCGCCGCTGATCTTCCTCAGGGCCAAGACCACGCTGACCGCAAGCCCGACGTACGACCCCAGGGTAGCCGTGAACAGGAGCGCGACGACGCCGATCCCGGCGCCGGTGAGGAGGAGCGCCCGCAGTGCCCCCCGAGTCTGAGTCAGGGCGAAGAGGGCGAGGGGCACGATGAGGAGCACGAGATACCCACCGAGCTGATTCCAGTGGTTGAACGTCCCGCGGGCTCTCGTAAAGCCGTCCGCACTGGAGGAATCGAGTCCCAAGACATGAGAGGCGACAACATATGAGGACACCAACGCGGCGGACATCAGCATCACCCCAAGAAGGGCGCGCGCCCTGTCGGCGGTGTCGGAGAACGCATGAACCGCCCATAAGAGGACTGCGAAATAGACACACTTCAGCACAGTGGAACCGAAGTCGGCCACTGTCGGGGAACCTGTCCACAGCAATGAGGCGATGCTAAGAGCCGCGAGAGCGATGAAGAGCCAGAACAGTCGCCTGCTCGTCCCCAGCGTCCTCGAACTGGTCAACGAGATCGCGGTGGCCCACACCAGGAACACGATGGCGCCCAAGCTCCCATACGAGACGCTCCCGATCGCGTTCGCATCGGGCAGGAAGGGGACGGCAAGCAGGTACGCTCCGAGGAGCCAGTGCTCACGGCGACGTAGGAAAGGCGCCGCGATCACGACCGTGGCGAACACCAGCACGACGGCCGGCGCCACCCTCGGTGTGCCCGAGGCGGTGCTGCGGGTCGTCCCCCAGGCGGCGAAGAGGATCGTCGCAGCCAAGACCATGCTCAGGACCGCTCGGATGCCGATCCTGTGTCCGAGAAAGGCGCTCACCACAGCCGAGTGTCCCTCGCCGCCATCGTGGCCAGCCTGGGACGAATGGCCTTGACCAGTCAGGACCCCTGAACGCGTCCGCGGAAGCGGGGCGATCCGATGATCGACAATGGCCATCGGCACGGCGTGCTGGACAGGGATCCAGCGCGGGCGGAACTTCGGACCTTCTCCCTTGAGTTGCGGGACATCGGTCCAGGGGGTTGCTGGCGCAGCCCTGTCGACTAGGAGGTCACGCGACTCGTTGGCAGCCGGCGCGCCACCGGCAGCAGCAACAGCGCTGCGAGCACACCGACGGCGAACGCTCCGGCGATCCCCGACGCGAGCGAACCTCCCTCGGCCTCGGCGAATGCCACCGCCGCCCCGCCGAGCCCCGCACCCACCGCCACCCCGAGCGTGTCCATCAGCAGGG
>Ga0105100_10002869_pt1 | contig 10025 bp, 11 predicted proteins | sample PPLLak12cMay2015_2_FD_87033 | JGI IMG/M metagenome (GOLD analysis project Ga0105100, IMG submission 87033) | Freshwater sediment microbial communities from Prairie Pothole Lake near Jamestown, North Dakota, USA - PPLs Lake P8 Core (1) Depth... | ecosystem: Environmental > Aquatic > Freshwater >... | reverse complement strand
CGTCGCCGTAGACCGACGCGGCGGGCGCGCTGCGCCCGGTCAGGAGCCGGCGCAATTCCGGCAGGTCTAGAATGACGGTGTTTTCCGACCCCATTGGAGAGACCATGAAACGCCTGGCACTAGCCGCCGCGCTCGCCTTCGCCGCCTCGAGCGCATTCGCCTTCCACTGCCCCGCGGACATGCGCAAGATCGACGCCGCGCTGCCCAAAGCCAAGCTCTCCGCCGCGCAGATGAGCGAGGTGAAGAAGCTGCGCGCCGAGGGCGAGAAGCTTCACAAGGCCGGCAAGCACCAGGATTCCGTCGATACGCTCGCCAAGGCGATGCAGATCCTCGATATCAAGTAGGCGGCTTCACGGCACGAGGACGACCGACCCGGTCGTCTTCCTGCCCTCGAGGTCGCGGTGCGCGGTCTGCGCATCGGCCAGCTTGTAGCGCCCCGTGGTCTCGATCTTCACCTTCCCGGATTTCACGATGTCGAAGAGCGCGTTCGAGCGCTCGACCAGGTCGGCGCGGCTCGCGATGTGCGTGGCGAGCGTAGGCCGCGTGACGTAGAGCGAGCCCTTGGTCGAGAGGATGCCGAGGTTCACCGGCGGCACCGCGCCCGAGGCATTGCCGAAGGACACCATCAGGCCGCGCGGCTGCAGGCAGTCGAGCGACCCGTCCCAGGTCGTCTTGCCGACCGCGTCGTAGACCACCGGCAGCTTCTTGCCCTTGGTGATCTCCTTGACGCGCTCGACGAAGTTCTCGCGGCTGTAGTTGATGACGTGGTGGCAGCCGTGCGCCTTGGCGAGCTTCACCTTGTCGTCCGAGCCCACCGTGCCGATGGTGGTGACGCCGAGCTTCTTCAGCCACTGGCAGGCGATCAGGCCGACGCCGCCGGCGGCGGCGTGCCAGAGCACCGTGTCGCCCTTCTTCACCTTGTAGGTAGTGAAGATGAGGTAGTGCACGGTCATGCCCTTCAGCATCATCGAGGCGGCCTGCTCGTCGCTGATGCCCTTGGGCACCTTCACCATGCGCTCGGCCGGGACGATGCGCTCCTCGCAATACGAGCCCGGCAGCCCGGTATAGGCGACGCGGTCGCCCTTCTTCAGGTCCTTGACGCCGGCGCCGACGGCTTCCACCACGCCCGCGCCCTCGTTGCCGGCGACGCCGGGAAGCTGCATCGGGTAGAGGCCCGAGCGCTGGTAGGTGTCGACGAAGTTCACGCCGATCGCCGTGTGGCGGATGCGCACCTGGCCCGCGCCGGGGTCGCCGACCTGCACCTCGTCGACCTGCAGCACTTCGGGGCCACCCTGCTTGTGATAACGGACTGCCTTCGACATTCGTCTTCTCCTTGGTTAAGTCGCGTCTTTTTTCGGTTCGGTGGCGGAGCGCATCGCCTGCAGCGCGGCGCGCTGCAGCTCGAGGCCCTGGATCGAGAACTTCACCATGTTCAGGTTCATGTTGAGCCAGGCCTCGACCGAGCGGAGCTCGGCGATGCGCTTGTCGACCTCCTGCGGGTCGAAGGTCGGCATGGCCATGCCCGGCAGCGGCACGCCGAGCGGGCCCCACAGGCGGCGGAACATCTCGAAGGGGTCGGTCGGCGGCGTGTCAGCCATAGGCTCGTTCCTCCGGCGTGTCGAAGAATTCCCGCACCTCGGCCTCGCGCGCCATGGTGTCCTGGTAGCCGAGGTCGACCAGCGCCCGGCAGAAGGGCTCCTCGAAAAGCAGGTAGCTCGCGAGGTTCGAGCCCGAGCGGTTGAGCGCGCCGGTGGGGCGCAGGATGAAGCGCACCGTGCCGGGAAGCTCGTGGATGAAGCGCGCCGCGATGCGCTCGAGCGGCTGCGAGGGGGTGATGTAGAGTACCTTCACCGGGCGCAGCTGCACCCCGGACTCGGAGAGGCGCTCGGGGGGCACCAGCTGCACCGTGCGGTTGATGCGCTCCAGGCGCTCGATGTCGACCATCAGGCTGTCCAGGAAGATGCTGTTCAGCGCGTGGCCCGCGATCTGCGCGAGCGAGGGATAGACGTTCGAGCGGGCGCGGCTCTGCTCGACCGCGCTCTGGCGCCCGGTGCCCACGATCAGCACGCGGTCGGCGCCCAGGTGCAGCGCGGGGCTCACCGGCGCGATCTGGCGCATCGAGCCGTCGCCGAAATACTCGCGGTGCACCTTCACGGCGGGAAAGATGAAGGGCAGCGAGGCCGAGGCGAGCAGGTACTCGAGCTTGAGCGTCACCGCCGCGCCGATCCTCTGGTTGCGCTCCCAGCCCTCGAGGCCGCTGCCGCCCTGGAAGAACGACACGCTCTGCCCGGTGGTGTAGCCCGAGGCGGTGACGCACACCGCGTAGAGCGCGCCCGAGTCGATGTGCGCCTGGATGCGCTGGAAGTCGAGGTTCTTCTCCAGCATCTGCGCGAGCGGCGCGTTGTCGAGCAGCGAGATCGGGTTGTGGCGCGAGATCAGCATCATCGAGGCGAGCCAGCGCGCGCCGCTCTTCATGATGTGCCAGGGGTCGGTGCGGTAGATGTGGCTGCAGCGCATGTTCTCCCACACCTCGAGCAGGTTGGCGACCCCGCGCGTGAAGTCCTCGGCGAACACCGCGAGCGTGGCGGCGTTGATCGCCCCCGCCGAGGTGCCGCAGAGGATCGGGAAGGGGTTCTTCACCGGGTTGCCGAGGATATCGCGCACCGCCTTCACCACCCCCACCTGGAAGGCGGCGCGCGCGCCGCCGCCGGTGAGCACGAGGCCCGCGCGCGGCTTCACGCGGTTCGCCGGGAAGCGCGCGACATTGTTGGCAGCCGCGGTCTCCATTCAGAAGAGCGTCTGCTCCTGCCCGCGCGGCGCATTGGCGTCGGCGACCGCGAGCGCGGTCATGTTGACGATGCGTCGCACGGACGCCGAGGGCGTGAGGATGTGCACCGGGCGCGCCGCGCCGAGCAGCATCGGCCCGATGGTCACGCCGCCGCCGGCGGCGGTCTTGAGCAGGTTGAAGGAGATGTTGGCCGCGTCCATGGTGGGCATGACCAGCAGGTTCGCCTCGCCGCGCAGGCGCGTGCGCGGGAACACCTTGGTGCGGATGTCCTCGGAGATGGCGGCGTCGCCGTGCATCTCGCCCTCGATCTCGAGCTCGGGCGCGCGCGCCTCGATGAGCGCCAGCGCGGCGCGCATCTTGCGCGAGGACGGCAGGTCGATCGAGCCGAAGTTGGAGGCGGAGAGCAGCGCCACCTTCGGCGTGATGCCGAAGCGGCGGATCTCCTCGGCGGCGAGCAGCGTCATCTCGGCGATGTTCTCGGCGTCCGGGTCGGCGGTGACGTAGGTGTCGCAGATGAAGACGGTGCGCGCGGGCAGGATGAGCGCGTTCATCGCCGCGTAGTGGCGCACGCCCGGGCGCAGGCCGATCACCTGGTCGATGTACTGCAGGTGCAGCGCGTGCGTGCCGAAGGTGCCGCACACCATGCAGTCGGCCTCGCCCTTGTACATGAGCATCGCGCCGATGAGGGTGTTGCGCCGGCGCATCTCGATGCGCGCGTATTCGGGGGAGACGCCCTTCCTCTCGGTGAGCTGGTGGTAGGTGCTCCAGTAGTCGCGGTAGCGCGGGTCGAACTCGGGATTGACGAGGTCGAACTCCTTGCCCGGCCGCACGCGCAGGCCCAGGCGCGCCAGGCGCTGCTCCACCACCTGCGGCCGGCCGATGAGGATCGGGCGTGCCAGGCGCTCGTCGACCACGATCTGCGTCGCGCGCAGCACGCGCTCGTCCTCGCCCTCGGCGTAGACGATGCGCCGCGGCGCCGCCTTGGCGGCGGTGAACAGCGACTTCATCAGCAGGCCGGAGTGGTAGACGAACTGCGTGAGCGAGTCGCGGTAGGCGTCGAGGTCCGCGATCGGCCGCGTCGCCACCCCCGAGTCCATGGCGGCCTTCGCCACCGCCGGCGCGACGCGCGCGATGAGGCGCGGGTCGAAGGGGCGCGGGATGATGTATTCCGGGCCGAAGCTGATCGACTCGATGCCGTAGGCGAGAGCCACCTGCTCGGAGGTCTCGGCCTGCGCGAGCTCGGCGATGGCGCGCGCCGCGGCGAGCTCCATCTCGGTGTTGATGGTGGTCGCCCCCACGTCGAGCGCGCCGCGGAAGATGAACGGGAAGCACAGCACGTTGTTCACCTGGTTCGCGAAGTCCGAGCGCCCGGTGGCGATGACGCAGTCTGGCTTCGCCTCGCGCGCGAGGTCGGGCAGGATCTCCGGCTCGGGATTGGCGAGCGCGAGGATGAGCGGGCGCTCGGCCATCTTCTTCACCATCGAGGGCTTCAGCACGCCGCCCGCCGAGAGGCCGAGGAACACGTCGGCGCCGGCGATCACCTCGTCGAGCGTGCGCGCGCGCGTGTCCTTGGCGTAGCGCTCCTTGTCCGGGTCCATCTCCTCGCGGCGGCCCTTGTAGACCACGCCCTTGATGTCCGTGACCATGATGTTGGCGACGGGCAGCCCCATCTTCACCAGGAGCTCCAGGCAGGCGAGCGCCGCGGCGCCGGCGCCGGAAGTCACCAGCTTCACGTCCTCGATTCTCTTCCGGACGACCTGCAGGCCATTGAAGACCGCCGCGGCCACCGTGATCGCGGTGCCGTGCTGGTCGTCGTGGAACACCGGGATCTTCATGCGCTGGCGCAGCGCGCGCTCGACGACGAAGCACTCCGGCGCCTTGATGTCCTCGAGGTTGATGGCGCCGAAGGTGGGCTCCAGTGCCGCGATGACCTCGACCAGCTTCGCCGGGTCTGTCTCATTTATCTCGAGGTCGAAGCAGTCGATGCCGGCGAACTTCTTGAACAGCACCGACTTGCCTTCCATCACCGGCTTGGCGGCGAGCGGGCCGATGGCGCCCAGGCCCAGCACCGCGGTGCCGTTGGTCACCACCGCGATCAGGTTGGCGCGCGAGGTGTAGTGCACCGCCTGCGACGGGTCGCGCCGGATCTCCTCGCAGACGGCGGCGACGCCGGGCGTGTAGGCGAGCGCGAGGTCGCGCTGGTTGGTGAGCTGCTTGGTCGGCGCCACCGAGATCTTCCCCGGCGGGCTGCGGCGGTGATAGTCGAGTGCGTTCTGCTTGAGCTGCTCGTCCACCCGAGGATTCTATAATGCCGTCCATGCGTCCACGCATGCTCACCGCGCGGCGCGCCGCCGAGATCGAACCCTTCGAGGTCATGGACGTGCTCTCGCGCGCGCATGCGCTCGAGGCGCAGGGGCGGCGCGTGGTGCACATGGAGATCGGCGAGCCCGACTTCACCGCGCCGGCGCCGGTGGTCGAGGCCGGCGTGCGCGCGCTGCGCGAGGGCCTCACCGCCTACACCGCCACGCTTGGCTTACCGGCCCTGCGCCAGGCGATTTCCCGTCACTACCAAACAGCATTTTCAACAGACGTTGAACCGGGAAGGATCGCCGTGACCGCCGGGGCGTCGGGCGGGCTCCTGACGGTGGCGGCGCTCTACGTCGACGCCGGCGACGAAGTCCTCGTCCCGGATCCCGGCTACCCCGGCTATCGCCACTTCGTGCGCGCTTTCGAGGGTATTGCCCGTCCCATCCGGGTCTCGGCGAAGGAGAATTTTCAACCGACCCTCGAGCAGGTTCGCGCTGCCTGGGGCCCGCGCACCAAGGGCCTGCTGCTCGGCTCGCCCTCCAATCCAACGGGGACTCTTATTTCAAGAGAGGAGCTGAAGAGCATTGCCGAGTTCATCGCGGAACGCGGCGGCGTCCTGCTGGTCGACGAGATCTACCAGGGCCTGGTCTACGGCGAGGAGGCGCGCCTCTCTCCCTTTACCGCGCTCGGGCTGCCCGGCGACGTGGTGGTGATCAACAGCTTCTCGAAGTACTTCTGCATGACGGGCTGGCGGCTGGGCTGGGTGGTGCTGCCCCCCGCCGCGGTGCGCAGCTTCGAGAAGCTGGCGCAGCACCTCTTCATCTCCGCGCCGGCTGCAGCCCAGCATGCCGCCGTCGCGGCTTTTTCAGAAGATTCCCTGAAAGAGCTTGAGCGGCGCCGGCGGGAATTCGCCGCGCGGCGGGACTTCCTGCTGCCGGCGCTGAAGGGCGCCGGGCTGTCGGTCCCGGCCGAGCCGAAGGGCGCCTTCTACGTCTACGCGGACTGCGGCGGGAATTCCCGTTCTTATACAAAGCAGCTATTGGAAAAAGAAGGCGTTGCAGCGACCCCCGGCATCGACTTCGGGGTGAACGGCACCGACCGCTTCGTGCGCTTCGCCTACACCCGAGCGCTGCCCGACCTGGAGGAGGCGGCGGCCGGGATCAGACGCTTTGCTGCTTCCTGGCCTTCTGCCTGAGCGCCTCCAGGCGCGACTTCTCGGCGAACACCTTGGCGGAGTACTGCGCGGTCGGCTCGTCGAGCGCGCCGGCGTACATCTGCAGCGCCGTCTCGAGGTCGCGGAAGCGGTTGAGGTACTCGCGCAGGATCTGCGCGCCGACCAGGATGTTGACCTCGGGCTCGAGGAGCGCGAGCTCCCCGCCGTGGTCGGCGAGCTTCTCGAGGTGGAAGCGCGGGATCACCTGCATCAGGCCTTTCGCGCCCATGTCGCTCTTCGCCACGGGGTTGTAGCGCGACTCGACCGCCATCACGGCGAGGATGAGCAGCGGGTCGAGCGAGTGGCGCGCGCCGGCCCGGTAGGCGGTGTCGACGAAGCTCGCCACCGCCACTTCCGAGACGCGGTAGCGGCGGGCGATGTACTCGGTCACCGCGCGCTGCTCGTGCACGAGGTACGCCTCGGCATGCGAGCCGATCGAGCCGGCGGTGACGGTGGCGGCCGGACCGGCCGGCTCGACGCCGGCCCAGGGCAGCAGCGACTCCCGCTCGAGCGGCAGGAACACGAACACGGCCAGGGCGGCGAGGCCGATCATGGCGAGCAGGCTTTTAACGGCGTTGTAGGTGCGGCGCATCTTTATCCACCTCCGGGGCTGCGGTCGGGGCGCGGGCGGAAACGACCTTGCCAGGAGCTCGACCACGGGGCCTAGGTGTTGACCAGGATGTTGCGGTGCAGCGGGACGCATCATAGGAGACTTTCTCCTGAAGTGTCAATCACTTCCGCGAGCACTGGGACCGGCTGCGAAACGGGGCGGCCGGCCTGGATTTTGGGTCTGGCGCATTACGGGTCACGGGTAAAATAGGAACTTCAGGGGAAGCCTCGCGGACCGGCCTAGGTCTCCAGTCTTGGGCCGAATTGACCAAGCCGGTCCGCTGAGCTTCGAAGGCCGGGCAGGAGACTCGCATCTCCTGCCTGTCTCGCCGGATTCCGGTTACGGCCGGGATCCGGTGGGAAACGGCCACGCGGCCGCTGGATTCAGCGCGGTTCTCGCGCCGGGAGTCGCAGCGTTGGATGGCGGTGTTGCCGGAGTGCTCGCCATCGTTTCCGCGAGGCTGGCCTGGGGTCTGGCGGCTTTCTTTGCCTTCTTCTTATTTCCCGCTTTTTTCTTCTTCTTAGCGGGCTTCTTTTTGCCTGCCGCCTTCTTCTTGCCAGCTTTCAACTTCTTCTTCTTACGTGATGATGATTTCTTCTTCTTCTTTTTCTTTCCGCCTTTTTTCGCTTTTTTCTTCGCCATGCTCATCTCCTTCAAGGTTGTTGAACAAAAAAAATCCGGCCGTGCGGGCCCGGACTATCCAACCGCCGGCGTCGACTGCCCACCAGCGTGCTGAATTGGGTTAGTCCTCGAGGCAACGTCATGATAGAGGATATCGGGGTCGAGGCGTATACCGCCTTCCCAGGTCACGGTCGCCGTTTCCGGATCGACGCTGACTTTCTCGAACTCGCGCACGTCGCGCCACAACTGGAACGCGCCGATCTCGAGCAGGTTGCCGAGGAACACCCGGCCCTCGAGCCCGTCCTCGAAGCGCAGCCACAGCTTGTAGTCCTCTTCCGCCCTGCATTCGGTGATGCGATGCATCTCTCCCCACTCCTCTTCCATGTTGCTCCCCCTGCGTTTCTTTCTGACTACTCCCAGTTGAGCGCCCCGCCGGTCTGGTACTCGATCACCCGGGTCTCGAAGAAATTGCGCTCCTTCTTCAGGTCGATCATCTCGCTCATCCAGGGGAACGGGTTGGCGGCCCCCGGGTAGAGGGTGTCCAGGCCGATCTGCTGGCAGCGGCGGTTGGCGATGAAGCGCAGGTATTCCTTGAACATCGGCGCGTTCAGGCCGAGTACGCCGCGCGGCATGGTGTCCTCCGCGTAGCGGTACTCGAGCTCGACCGCGCGCCGGAACAGGGCGTTCAGCTCCTCGCGGAAGGCCGGGGTCCACAGCTGCGGGTTCTCCAGCTTGATCTGGTTGACAAGGTCGATGCCGAAATTGCAGTGCATCGACTCGTCGCGCAGGATGTACATGTACTGCTCGGCCGCGCCGGTCATCTTGTTCTGGCGCCCCAGCGCCAGGATCTGGGCGAAGCCGACGTAGAAGAACAGCCCCTCCATCAGGCAGGAGAACACGATCAGGCTCTTCAGCAGGTCCTGGTCGCTCTGCGGCGTGCCGGTCTTGAATGCCGGGTCGGTGAGGATGTCGATGAACGGGATCAGGAACTCGTCCTTCTCGCGGATCGACGGGATCTCGTGGTAGGCGTTGAAGATCTCCGACTCGTCGAGGTCGAGGCTCTCGACGATGTACTGGTAGGCGTGGGTGTGGATCGCCTCCTCGAAGGCCTGGCGCAGCAGGTACTGGCGGCACTCCGGGGCGGTGATGTGCCGGTAGGTGCCCAGCACGATGTTGTTGGCGGCGAGCGAGTCGGCGGTGACGAAGAACCCGAGGTTGCGCTTCACGACCCGGCGCTCGTCCTCGGTGAGGCCGTTGGGATCCTTCCAGAGCGCGATGTCGCGGCTCATGTTGATCTCCTGCGGCATCCAGTGGTTGGCGCAGGCGGACAGGTACTTCTCCCAGGCCCACTTGTACTTGAAGGGCACCAGCTGGTTGACGTCGGCCTTGGAGTTGATGATGCGCTTGTCCTCGACCGTGACGCGCCGGAAAGTCTCGTCCGCGGCAGGCGCGGGCGCGCGCGAGGGAACGGCGCTCTCGAAGTTGAGAATGGTGTTCATTCCGGTCGGTTCATGCGCATGGCCTGCGCAAGCAGCATGGTCTTCAGGCTGGGGGTCTCGACGCTCGCCACCGGGGCGTGGAAGTCGGGGCGGTACTCGCGCTCGAGCTCGCGCTGGGCCGCGTCGCGCTGCGCCTGGGTGGAGAAGGACATCTCGTAGGTGCCGACGTAGAGGTTCCAGTCGGTGCCGGCGATGCGCACCCACTCGGCATAGCGCGGGTGCGACTTCAGCAGCCCCGGGGCGGCGAAATCCTCGGCGCACGCGAAGTGCAGGGCGCGGAAGGTGAGCAGCCGCCAGCCCGGCACCAGCACCGCGAAGACGCCCGCGCCCTTCGCCGGCAGCCACAGCGGCGAGAGGAAGGGGCCCGAGAAGCTGCGCCGGCCGAGGGTGATCATTGACATGCCTCGCAATCGGGGTTGTCGATGGCGCACACCTTCGGCTCTTCCACCGAGGAAGGCACGGCGTTCAGCTGCCCGGCCTTGGAGGTGGATTTCTCGGCGTGGGTGGCGCCGAGCGCGCGCAGGTAGTAGGTCGTCTTCAGGCCGCGTATCCAGGCGAGCTTGTAGGTCTCGTCGAGCTTCTTGCCGGAGGCGCCGGCCATGTAGATGTTGAGCGACTGGGACTGGTCGATCCACTTCTGCCGCCGCGCGGCGGCCTCGACCAGCCACTTCGGCTCCACCTCGAAGGCGGTGGCGTAGAGCCGCCGCAGCGCCGCCGGCACGCGGTCGATGCGCGCCAGGTTGCCGTCGAAGTATTTCAGGTCGGCGATCATCACCTCGTCCCACAGCCCGGCGCGCTTGAGGTCCGCCACCAGGTAGTCGTTCACCACCGTGAACTCGCCGGAGAGGTTCGACTTGACGAACAGGTTCTGGTAGGTCGGCTCGATCGAGGCCGACACGCCGATGATGTTGGCGATGGTCGCGGTGGGCGCGATGGCGAGGCAGTTCGAGTTGCGCATGCCGTGCGCGCGGATGCGCGCGCGCAGCG
>Ga0105100_10002868_pt1 | contig 10028 bp, 7 predicted proteins | sample PPLLak12cMay2015_2_FD_87033 | JGI IMG/M metagenome (GOLD analysis project Ga0105100, IMG submission 87033) | Freshwater sediment microbial communities from Prairie Pothole Lake near Jamestown, North Dakota, USA - PPLs Lake P8 Core (1) Depth... | ecosystem: Environmental > Aquatic > Freshwater >... | reverse complement strand
CGACCTGACCGTCGCGGCCGACCGACTGACCGCGGCGCTCTGGCCGGAGCTCGAAGGCGACTTCGCACGCGGCGCCTTCCGCACCGCGTTGCACCGGCTGCGCAAGCTGCTCGACGATCCGCAGGCGGTCGTCTTCGACGGCGCGAGCGTCCGCCTCGATCCGGCGCACGTCTGGGTCGACTCGCACGCGTTCGAGCGGCTCGCCGATTCGGTCGAGCAGCGACTGAAGCGCGGCGAAGGCGCGCGGGCCCGTTTCGATGGAGCCGAAGCGATTGCGCTGTATCGCGGCCATCTGCTCGACGACCAGCCGGAAGCGCCGTGGATGCTGTCGGCTCGGGACAGGCTGCGCAGTCGGTTCGCGCGCCTGGCGGCGGTACTCGGCGAGCACCTTGAGCGCGGCGGCGAGGCGGCGCAGGCCCGCGCTCTCTACATGAAGGCGATCGAACTCGATCCGCTCAACGAGGAAAACGTCCGCCGCCTGATGATTCTGCTGCGCGACGCCGGTGAAGCGAGCGCGGCGCTCGAGGTGTATCGCACGTTGCGCCAGAGGCTCTCCGTCGAGCTGGGTCAGGCCCCCTCTGTTCAGACCCAGCGTCTGGTCGACGGCCTGCGCGGCGAGTGAATTGCGGCCGCTCGGGCCGCGATCGTCATCGGTGATGCTGCCGTAACGCGGGTCCCGCTACACCTGCGACCAGGCGCAAGAACAGCGCATCGGAGGCAGCGATGGATCGGCAGGCGACACGGATCGGTAGAACATGGGTGCTCTTTGCGGCAGCCGCAACGAGCCTGGCGCTCATCGGTTGCGGCGGCAGCGACGACAGCTCGACGGCCGCGGCGCCGGTGCCTCCGGCGCCGGCTCCGTCACCTGCGCCGTCGCCGACTCCGCCTCCGCCTCCACCGGCGCCGACGCCGGCCCCACCGCCTCCGCCGCCGCCCGCAGCACCACCGCCGCCTGCGCCGATCGCGGTCACGCCCGCCGGTGTGCCGGAAGGACTACCTGCCAGTGCAACGATCGGCGCGGCGGGAGGATCACTGACCAGCGCCGACGGCCGCCTGACGATCACCGTTCCCGCCGGCGCGCTTGCAGCCGACACAGTGGTCGGAATCCAGCCGATCACGCCGACGGCGCCGGGCGCGCTCGGACCTGGATTTCGGCTCACGCCTGAAGGGCAGAACTTCGCGCAGCCGGTCACGCTCACGTTCAGGTACTCGGCCGCAGAGGCCGGCGCGAGCCATCCCAACCTGCTGCGGGTCGCGACACACACCGCGCAAGGGACCTGGGCCCTGCCTCAGGCGACCCACGATGCGACGCAGCGCACGTTGAGCGTTGCCACGACCCACTTCAGCGACTGGTCGAATGTCGGCGGCCTGCTGCTTCGGCCCAATGACGCGGTCGTGAAGGTCAACAAGGAACTCGGCCTGAGCGTGATCCTGTGCGAGGAGGCGCCGGACCCGACTCCCGGTTCACGGCCGGTGATGCGCGAGTGCCTTAACGTGCGCTGGGGCGGTCTCGAGATCGGCGGTTGGGCAGTCAACGGCGCGCCCGGCGGCAACGGAACCGTAGGCACCGTGAACGGGATGTCCAATGGCGACTACGGGGCACGCTACCGGGCGCCAGCGACGGTTCCGTCTTCGAACCCGGTTGCGGTCAGCGCGAGGTATGAACACCCGAGCGAGGGCAACGTAACGCTCGTCAGCGAGATCACGATCGTCGACGAGGTTCGCGCCTACAGCGGCGCGTTCTATTCGCACGTGATCGGCCCCACGGCCGAGGTGCAGTTCAGCGCCAACTTTGCCGTTTTCCATATTCCCGATCCGGTCGCCGAAGCGCAGGGCCAGCTTCGCTACGGCTTTGCCACCGGCAGCGCGGTCGTGCGCGCGCGGATTCCCGACTGCGACTGGGCAACGGGAACGGCATTCCTGGACCCGAACCTGACTTCGATGATCATCACGCTGGGAGGATCAGGGCCGATCGCAAACTCGTATCAGCTTGGGTTCGCCGCGATTCCGACGCTGACGTTCCGTTGCGCCGGCGGCGTGGAGATCACCGGGCCGATGGCCACGACGCCCTTCGTCGGGCTGACTACCACCTGCTCGCCACCGCAGATCCGCGATGGGCTCGATGGCTTCGTCGACAGCTGGTTCTGCCAGCTCTCGACCGACTCTCGCATGAGCGCGAACTGGACGATGCGGGCGACGCGATGAGCGGGGGGCCCATCTCAAACGAGCACGCGCCCGATCGAGCGGCGTCCGCGGAGGTGCCGCTGACCGCGGAGGCCGCGCTCGATCTCGCCGCCGCCGACTTTGCCGCCCGCGCCGGCGCGCTCGCCGATCTGCTGCAGCGCTGGCGCCGGCCGGCGCTCGCGCGCACGGTGCTCGGCAGCCTCCTGGCCGGAGACGGTGACACCTTCCGCGAACTGCTGCGCGACTTCGATCCACCGTTGCCCGACAAGTGCTGGTGGATGCGCGACGTGGTGGAGCGAATCGCGGCTGCGATCGAACTGCGCACGGTGTGCCGGCTGCGCATGGATCTGACCGCCGGGGAACGACGGATTTACCTGCAACTGGTGTTGCAGCACCGCCAGGAACGCGCGGCGTGGCTGCTGTCCGCAACCGGCGACGCTCTGCGCGCAAGCGGCGCAATCGGTCCGGTGATCGCGTCGGGCCCGTTTCTCGATGCACTGCGCGCGGAAGGCCTGGTCACCTGCGTCGACGAACCCGTCGAGCGCGCGGGCCTGCAGCAGGTGCTCGCAAAGCCCGCGGCGCTCTGCGCGTGAGGTGAGTTCAATCCCTGGATGCCCTGCGGCAGTGTCACCTCGCAGGTGAATAAGGGCCGGACGACGCAGCTCGATCGAGCTCGGCCCGAGGAGTTGACCTTCTTCCTGCCGACGTCGAAGGGCCGCCGGGACTGAGGTCCACGGCCGCGTGGACCCCGCGCGCGGCAGATGTCGAATTTTCCGCAGCAGATGCGTCGAACCCGCCGCAGCCGGCCGCGCGACCGATCTTCATCATTCGCCCCGGTCATCAAATAAACAACGCAAACACGGCGACCCAGACGGGGGACACGATGAAAGCAATCGCGGACGAGACTCTGGCATTCAGCGTTTCCGAGTCGACAATGCAGGACTGGCTCGCAGCCGTGATGCTTGCCAAACACGAACCGATGCCGGCCTACGCGCCGCGGACCCAGCCCTCGCATCCGGTGCGCATGCTCGAGCTGCCGAAGCCCGTGCGGCGCTGCGCGGCTCCGCCCGCCCCGGTCGCGCCGATCGGCGTCGCCGGCGCCCGCACCGTCTACTGGCTGAGCCTGGCCGCCGCCCTCGCGCTGACGCTCGTCTTCTGAACTCTGCCGCGGCCCGGCCGCGGTCAACTCTCGAGCTTGCGATAGATCGCGCCGCCGATGACGGCGCCGACGATCGGTGCCACCCAGAACAGCCAGAGCTGCCCCAGCGCCCAGCCGCCGACGAAAACCGCCTGCGACGTCGACCGCGCCGGGTTGACCGAGGTATTCGTCACCGGGATGCTGATCAGGTGGATCAGCGCCAGCGCAAGCCCGATCGCGATCGGTGCGAAGCCCGCGGGAGCGCGCTTGTCGGTGCTGCCGAGGATCACGATCAGGAACCCCGCCGTCAGCGTGATCTCGATCGCCAGCGCGCTCGCCATTCCATAACCGCCGGGCGAATGCTCGCCGAATCCGTTGGCCGCGAAGCCGCCGAGCTCGAAGCCGGCCTTGCCGCTGGCGATGAAATACAGCACGGCCGCGGCCGCGATTGCGCCGGCCAGTTGCGCGATCACGTACGGCACGATCTCCTTCGCCGGGAAGCGGCCGCCGACGGTCAGGCCGATTGTCACGGCCGGATTGAAGTGGCCGCCCGAAATGTGCCCGACCGCGTAGGCCATCGTCAGCACCGTCAGGCCGAACGCGAGCGAGACGCCGACGAAACCGATGCCGAGTTGCGGGAAGGCGGCAGCCAGGACGGCCGAACCGCAACCGCCGAATACCAGCCAGAACGTGCCGACAAACTCGGCGATCAGCTTGTTTGACATGTACTCCTCCGGGGCAAGGGATGCTTGTTGTTAGGTCCGAGTGCGGCGGCCGCATTCTCGCATCGCCGCGCGGTGGCGGCTGTCCGCTCGGCCGCAGTGGGATTTAAGATCGGCCGACCACCGACCGGCAGCGGAGGGCGGGTCATCGGCCTGCAACTTCTGCCTGTTACCTCTTTGCGGAGTGGCCGATGGGGGGCACGGACAGGTCGAAGGTCGCGACGCGCAGCTTGCAGTTGCGCCTGCTCGGCGCGCCCCGACTGATCCTGCCCGAGGCGGAACATGCGCTGGAGCGCCGCGACGCCGCGCTGCTCGCCCTGCTGGTGATCGATGGTCCGACGCCGCGGGCGCGGGCCGCCGCCCTCATATGGCCCGACGCCGACGACGAACATGCGCGCAACAACCTGCGCCAACGCCTGTTCAGGCTGAATCGGCTCGCTGGGCGCGACATCGTGGTTCCGGAGGGCGTGCTGCGCCTGGCGCCGGAGGTCGAGCACGATCTGTCCACCCTGTCCGATCGCAGCGCGATCGATCCGGAGACCGGCGCTGGCGAACTGCTCGGCAAACTCGACTACGCGGACTGCAGCGAACTGGCCGAATGGGTGCAGGTCGCGCGCGAGCGCTGGCGTTCGGCACGGCGGGACGCTCTGGCCGAGGCAGCGTCGCGCTTCGAGAGCGAAGGGCAGATCGCGCGTGCGCTGCTTTATGCGGAGAGGCTGGTCGCCGACGATCCGCTGCACGAACATGCACATCGCCGGCTGATGCGCCTGCACTACCTGCGAGGGGACCGCGGCGCCGCGCTGGCGGCGTTCGAACGCTGTCGCGAGGTCCTGGAGAGTGAACTGGGGGCGGCGCCCGGCCGGGAAACGCTCGACATCGCCGCGCTGATCGAATCGAGCAGCCCCTTGCCGGGAACTGCACCAAAACCCGCCGGCCCGGCGCCGCTCGCGGTGCTGCGCCCGCCGCGCATTGTCGGCCGCGAGGCGGAGTGGCGTGCGATCGAGCGCGCTTGCGCAGAATCGCGCGTGGTCCTCGTGTGCGGCGAGCCGGGAATCGGCAAGACGCGGCTGCTGACCGACTTCGCGAATTCGCAACCGCGCGCAAGTGTCTTCGGCGCACGACCCGGCGACGCGCGCGTGCCGTACTCGCTGCTCGCGCGGCTGTTACGCGGGCTCGCCGAGACGCGCGGCGCGCCATGGGGAGATTGGGTGCGCGGCGAATTGGCGCGGCTGGTGCCGGAACTCGGTGCGGCGCCCGGTAGGGCACTCGAGCCGCTGCGCCTGCGCCAGGCCGTCGCCGAGGCGTTCGGGCTCTGGTGCGGGGATTCGACTCTGCTCGTCGTCGACGATCTGCAATTCGCCGACGAGGCGAGCCTGGAACTGCTCTCGAACCTGGCGGGCCCCGGCACGCTGCGCGCAAACTGGCTGCTCGGCACGCGCACCAGCGAAATTCCGGCGGCGATCGCGAATTGGCTGGCGGCCGACGCCGAGGCCGATGCGCCGCTGCGGATCGATCTGGGCCCGCTGTCGATGCCGGCAATCGAGGCACTGCTGGAATCGCTGGCGATACCCGGATTGGACGCGGCAGGACTGGCGGGACCGCTCGCGCGGCACACCGGCGGCAACCCGATGTTCATCCTCGAAACGCTGCGCGCGCTGCTGGCACGGGGTTCGACGCAGATCAATCCGAGCGCCAGGCTTCCAGCGCCGGCCAACATCGGCCAGTTGATCGAGCGGCGCCTGACCCAGCTGTCACCCGCGGCGCTGAAACTCGCGCGGGTCGCGGCGCTGGCCGGTCAGGACTTCGGAGCGGACCTCTCGGCCGCCGTCCTTCGACAGCACCCGCTCGACCTGTCGGAGGCGTGGAGCGAACTCGAGGCGGCCCAGGTGATCCGTGACAATGGCTTTGCCCATGACCTGATCTTCGAGGCGACGCTGCACTCGGTGCCGCCCGCCATCGCCGCGGTCATGCACGGTGCAATTGCCAGCTTCCTCGAGGCGCGCAATGGAGCTCCGGCGCGGATCGCCCATCACTGGCTGGCAGCTTCCGAGTGGCACAAAGCGGCCACGCAGTTCAATGCGGCGGCGCGCGCCAGCTTCAACGCCTCGCGCTATCCCGAGGCAGGCGCGCTCTTCCTGCGAGCCGCTGAGTGTTTCGAACGCGCCGGCGCCGAGCCCGAGCAGCATACGGCGCTGCAGGAAGTTGCCGGTTGCCTGCTCAAGGCATTCGACCTGATCGGCGCGCGCGAGGTGGCCGAGCAGCTGCAGAGGATCGCACTGGACGAAGCGCAGCGCGGCTGGGCGCTCGATCGATTGATCGACATCCTGAACATGAGTCGCGCGGACGACCGTGCTGCCGAAACCGCGGCGATGCAGATGCGGCAGTGCGGCGTGGCCACCGACCAGCCGTGGATGGTGTTCAACGCGACCCGCAAGCTCGCGGTGACGCTGGCACATCAGAATCGCTTCGACGATGCGCTCGCGCTGCTCGATTCGCAATCGGCCTGGATCGACCGCAATCTGCATGAGTGGAACGTGCACGTCTGGTTCTGCGACCACGCCTACGTACTCGACCTCGCGGACCGCCGCGACGATGCGATCGCAGCCTATCGCCGGGCCGAGACGCTGGCGCGCAAACACGAGAACTGGTCGGTCGTCTACGCCGCGCTGCGCAACCTGGCGCTGGTGCAGTCGTGGGCCGGAAATCTGACCCATGCCGCTCGCTACTCCGACGAAGCTGTCCTCTTTTCCGGCCGCCTCGGAGATGCGCTGGTCGAGCGCAACCCGCGCGATGCGTCGCGCCGCGCTGCGGTGCTGCGCGATGTCGGCCGCTTCTCGGAGGCGCTGGCGCTGCTGCGCGCAGCGCATGCGGACCTTCTGCGCGGCGGCAGTCCGTATTGGCTGGCGTATTGCGCCGATCAGCTGGCGCTCCTGTACGCGATCGTCGGCCAGCCTGGTCGTGCCCGCGAACTGCTGGCCGCATCGCCGCCGCAATCGCCACCCGAGGCGTACGTCTCTCGCTGGCTTGCGCAGTCACGCGTCGCTCGCGCTGGCAACTGGACTGTGCCACGCTGGGACGATTCGATCGATGCCGCCGTCAAGGACCTCGCGTGTCCAGCTCGCTGGCGCCTACTCGCCCTGCTCGAACGCACCTATCAGGGGGAGACGGCCGATGCGCTGTCCTGGTGCCGGCAAGTGGAAGCCGAGGCGCGCGAGCGCGAACTGGACGGTATTCGACTTCACGCGCTGGCGCGCGCCGCGGCGATTGCCGCGGACTCCGGCAAGCGCGCGGCGGCCGGAGACTGGTCGCGCCGTGCGGAATCGCTGGTGAACCGGTGTTCTCCGACTGGAATGACGGCCGCCGAGTTCTTCTGGTGTACGCACCGGGGTCTCGATCTGGCCGGGGAGTCGGACGAGGCATTGCTGGCGCTGAAGCGAGCGGTCGAGTGGATCGAGCAGTCCGCGCTGCCCAACGTGCCCGACGAGTTCTGCGACAGCTTTCTGAACCGCAACCCCGTCAATCGAGCCGTGATCACCTTGGCTAGCCGGCGGCATCGCTGACCCGAGGACCTCTGCCGTCGCCGCCGCCGGCGCAGAGCCGCGAGGCGCGGCCGCGCGCCTCGCATCGGATGCTCCGCAACGCGACCCGGTAACACCCCAGTAACGCCCGCGCACTTAGCTTGTCGCCATTCCGCTCGGTTGGAGCGGACGACAAGAGGGGGAGGGCGCGATGAAAGCTCACAGCAGATCGGCCGCCTGTGCGATCGCCTGCATTCTCGTGCTGGCCGCGAGCGGTTGCGACAAGGCGGGCACGTCCGGGACCGAAGTCAGTACGGCGCCCTCGCGCGCCGGCGAGGTCTGGGAGATCGACCGCGTCGCGGACCGTGCCGCCGCTCCGGCCGCGGTCGCCGCTTATGTGAACGGCCTGCACGTGATGGTCCTCGATGGCGACGACGCATACGCGGGGATGACACGGCTACGCGCGACCGCGGGCGGCAACGGTGCGCGCGTGCTGAAGCTCGCGAGCGGCGGCGAGGTGCAGCTTGCGTCGGCGGGTGATGCGATCGAACTACGTTTTTCCGGCGGCGAATCGATCCCGCTGCGCAAGCAGCAGCGGACCGAGCGCAAGTAAAGGAGGACATCCGATGAAACCGAATCTCTCCTCTGCCGCGCACCCGACCTGCCTGGCGCGCTGGCTGATCGTCTCGCTGGCGTTCGCCGTGCTGGCCCTTGCGCAGTCGACTGCGCGGGCGCAGTCAGACGGATTCGATCCCGAGGAGGCCGCGCTCGTCTATCACAAGCTGACTTCCGAACCGCTCGATCTCAATGCGATCGCCCAGCGCAGCAACGAAGTGCGGCGCGCGTCGAACTTCGACCGGCCCGATGCGATCAAGGCCGAAACAGCGCGTCTGCAGGAGGCCCTCGATGGGGCGGACCCGGCGCGCGAGTTCACGATCCGCGTCAACAGCGGCATCTCGCAGTACGACCATGACCGCGGCGAGTTCAGCATCACGCTGTTCTCTCCCGGCTACTTCATACCGGTGCAGGCGTTCGGCCAGCAGTACCAGATCGCGTTCGCCAATGCCGAAAGCGCGCGCCCGATCGCGATGCCAAAGGAAACCGCACGGGAGTTCGACACGCAGCTGAACCGCATCGGTCGCAGCGTGGTCAACGAGGTCCACTTCCGGATCATCGGCAAGGGTGACCCGTCGGGAGCGGTGACCGGTGCGCGCGTGATGCGGGCCGAGTTGCTGGGCGCGCGCCTGCTCGACCGGCAGGGCCGCGTCGTGTTCACGCCCACCGTGCAGCCGGTGGCGGTCGCGGCAGGACCCGGGGCGCCTGTAGCCGCCGGCGGCGCCGCGGCGGCCGCACCGCCGTTCGATCTCGCCGGCGCCGACGTCGCAGGCTTCCGGATCGGCGTGAAGGCAAAGGACCTCGAGTCGACGCTGCAGCGCCTGTTCGGCAACGTGTCGCGGGGCCAGGCCGGCAAGAACGCGGATCAGCGCTTCGGCGGCACGCTCGTGGTCAACGATCAAACCTGCGCCAATTACCCCGGACGCCGCGGCACCGTCGCACCGGGCATGGTCTGCGTGACGGCGTTCTTCGACACCGACGAGGTCGTGCGGTCGATCAGGGTCGAGCGCGTGTTTCCCTACGTCGAAGGCGAAGTCTTCCGCAAGACGCTGGTCGGCCGCTATGGCGCCGTGGCCAACGCGCGCAACCTCGGTTCGAGCTACTCGCTCGGCTGGGGGCCAGAGATCGATCGCGCGCTGCTCTATGACAAGTCGGGGCCGCCGCACGCGCTGACCGCGCATTACGTCGACAACCGCGACTACATCGCGCGCAGCGGCAACGCGCTGCCGCAGATCCGAATCGTGCTGCACCTGGTTGATGCGGGCTGGGCCGCGAAGTCGAAGCCGTGAAGCGGTGCTGAAGACCACTGATCTGTTCAAGTCCTGCACATTCGCCTGGTTCAAGGGGAGTCCGACATGAGTGCCGTATCCAATCAAGTCCGCGACGCCGGCGCGATCCTGCCGGCGGTCGATGCCATCGCCAACGGCCGTGCACTGGCGATTGAACTGGCCGCGATGGGCGCCGGGGTCGCGATCTTCGGGGCGTTCATCGCGACAGGGATCAGCGGCTCGTTCGGCTTGATCGCCGTCGGCTATCTGCTGTTCCTGCTGTGCGCAGGTGCCGGGTTCAATGGCGCCGGCGTCGTGCTGATGGACGAATCGGTGGGCGCGCCGCGGCGCGGATTCGTCGACGCCCTGCTGGCCGGGCTGTTCGCGTTCGGCAAGGGCATCGTCGTGTTCCTCGTCGCCGGCCTCGGGTTGCTGGTCGCGTTGCTCGTCGTCGCGCTGTTGCTCTGGATCTGCAAGATCCCGGGCGTCGGGCCGGTCCTGTACTTCATCGTGTTCCCTTTGTGTGCGGTCCTGCTGGGAATTCTCTTCGTCTCTTTCGCCTTCATCCTGGCGCCGATCGCGG
>Ga0105100_10002864_pt1 | contig 10040 bp, 15 predicted proteins | sample PPLLak12cMay2015_2_FD_87033 | JGI IMG/M metagenome (GOLD analysis project Ga0105100, IMG submission 87033) | Freshwater sediment microbial communities from Prairie Pothole Lake near Jamestown, North Dakota, USA - PPLs Lake P8 Core (1) Depth... | ecosystem: Environmental > Aquatic > Freshwater >... | reverse complement strand
CGGCCGTGTCTATGAACAATCACGGCCAGAGCGGTATAGGTCTCCGTCCCCACCTCCAGGTGTCCCGCTCCCGCCTCCCGGCAACCCCCCTCCACCTCCACCGGGCATAACTTCGCCTTGAGTGGGTGTTTTTTCGCGAATGAATGGGTCAGTTCAGACACGGGTTCCCCCGCTCATCTGCAGTCCAGCCAGCCTTCCTCGGCCCTTATTTCATTCACCCCGCTTCGCCGCTGACGCATGATGCAAGGATTCGTCCGTGTGCGGCTGCATCGCTTATGCTGTCACCCGCCTGCGCCCAGGCCGCCGATCGCGCTGTTACCTGTGCCCAGGCCATCGCGCAGCATTCACCCAGACAATTCAGGAAACCCTATGAAGAAGACCGATCTGTACAAGAACGAAGGCCTGAAAATCAGCGGCCAGATGAAACAGGCCGGCACGCCGGACCGTTTTGGCAGCGCCGCCGGCGCGGCCAAGTCGCGTCGCGATCAACGCAAGCTGGAACAGGCGCAGGGATTGGTGTCGTTTGCCGTCAAGCTCGACGGCGAGTTGGTGAAGCAGATTCATGCGCTGGCAGAATCGCGCCAGACCAGCATCAATGAAACTGTGGCGGCCTTGCTCGTCAAGGGCCTGACAGCCTGACGCAAAGGTTCGCCTGTTCAGGGGAGCGTTTTGCGTTAGGTGGGGTGCGTCGATTTGTTTCGGGAGGCCGCCGCGTATCGATTGAAAGTAAAAGGGTCATCCTCAGATGACCCTTTTTGAATTTCATCGGGGGACGTGCGCTAACGCCGACCCAACCGCAAGAGGGGGCAGCACGGCGGGGTTGCTGAGCGGCCCGCTGACCTTCCGCCGCCCACCACCATTCACTGCTCTGCAGGCGGGACGGCCGCTTCCGCAGCCGGGGGCGTTTCAACCTCGGGCGTCTCGGTCGGCACCGCCTTTTTTTGCTCCTTTTCGGCCTTCTTTTTCTTCTTTTCCATCTCCCGCTGTCGCTTTTCGTACTGATAGTTCGGTTTCAATCCGTGGCTCCTTTCAATGGCTGAACCCAAACGATACCTGATCCGGACGACTTCTAGTGGCCGGATCGGGCCACGGTTTGCGGTTGGGGAGGGCAGGGGACGCCCCGAGACGACGGCAGCCCAGCGCAAAAGCCGGCCCGGCTTCCATCCGGGAAGCGTGGGCCGGCCACTTTCAGTGGAGTTCGGTAGGGGCGGGCGGCTTAGGGATTGATGAAGAACCGCGATTTTTCGATGTTCGATGCGAGTCCGAAGGCTTTGAGGTCACGCTTGTCGCACACGCCGTCGGCGTTGGCATCGGGGATCGCTGTGGGGGCGTCGTTGAAGATGCCGTCGCCGTTCAGATCGGCTGCCACCGCCACCAGAATGTTGCTCTTGGTGTTAACGCCGAAATTGGGCGCGCCGACGAGCCAGGTGTCCCACAGTTCGGTCGAGTCGTCCTTGATGTCGGTCACGCCGGTGAGGTTGAACAGGTTGGCGATGTTCTGGCAGCTTTTTGCGCCCACGATGGTGGTGTCGACGAGCACGATCAGGCCCGGCAGGCGATCGTCGGCGCCGGCCGAAAAGGTGCCGGGAAAGGGTGCCACGTTGTTGTGCGCGCCCGGCCCCGTCAGCTGAAAGTCGGTGAAGCCGGTCGCCGGCAGCGGGTGGTCATAGGTGATGGCGAGGTCGACAAACCAGCCGCGTCCGCCGATGCCGACGTTGTCGCCGCTCTTGGGGGCGAACATTTTGACTTCGACGCTGTTGTCGTTTCCCCTTGAGCCGGCCGTCGCGCCGACACTTGATAGGGCGGTCAAAATCGCGGCCATGCCGAGCAGGCCCAATTTCACTGGTGGTGTGTTCATTGCTTCTCCTTTAGGTTGAGGGATGGGTGGCGTCCCATAGGGGCTAACAGTTGCAGTGGGGATTTATTCCCGCCTGGGAGAAATTCAGTTCCGGTGGGACGCGCCGCGCCCGGCGGCCCCGGGCTTTTCGGTTGGCCGCGGGCGTTACATTCGGATACAAGCGGTTACATCTTTGCGGCCGCCCGACATCGCGGGGTTACACCGGCTCCCCAGAATGCGTTGCATGCCGTGCCGTTGTGGTGGCGGCAGTTTCGACAACGTCTCTGAAGGAGAATGCAATGAAATCGACCCGAACCTCTTTGACCAAACGTGCCCTGATGGTGGGGCTGCTCGCCGGCAGCGGCATTCTGGCGGCCTCGTCCTTTGCGATGCCCACCGGCGACACGGCCGGCAAGCCCGGCTGCGAAGCCCGGCACGGACAGAAAGACCCCGCCAAATGGGAGGCGCGCCGCGCCGAGCGCCTGTCCGGACTGAAAGCCAAGTTGAATCTGGCGCCCGAACAGGAAGCGGCCTGGAACGCCTTTGCCAGCGCCAGCCAGCCCGGCATGCACCGCATGGGCGGGGACCGGCAGGCGATGCGCGACGAGTTCGCCAGGCTGAGCACGCCCGAGCGCCTGGACCGGATGCAGGCGATGGCGGAAATGCGCCACGGCAAAATGGCCGAGCGTGCCGAGGCGATCAAGGCCTTCTACGCCCAGCTGACGCCGTCGCAGCAGAAGGTGTTCGACGCCGAAGCGATGACCGGCCGCCACCGCGGTCAACACCATCGCCATCACGCCTGATCGTCGGGCGGTAATGGAATCAACGTGGGCGGGCAACCGCCCACGTTTTTTTGTGGCAGCATTCATCCGGCACCATGCACGGCAGTTTGACTGCCGATGCCCGTGGAACGGGCGGGTGGATTTCCTGGCGATCTTGCTGTTCGCGGGTCCCGGGAGCGAACCCTCATTGGCGGGATTTGAGGGCAAGACGGTTGATCGGCCATCTGCCTGGATGGGACCGGGATCGAATCCTGCCTCCCGGGGTTTCCACATTCGAGGAGTTCATCATGCGTTTCTACAACCCCGCTCTTCTGCTTGCCGGACTGTCCGCCATGCTTCCTGCCCCGGGCGCTTTTGCGGCTGATGTGCCGATGCGCAAGTCCGGGTTGTGGGGGATCCGCACCGAAACTGCCGCCGGCGACCAGAAAATGCCCGGCCCGAGGACGATGCAGATGTGCGTCGAAAAGGCCAGAGGTGTCGGCTTGGACTGGCTTTCCCGAATCCCGGAAGTTTCAGGTCAGACATGATGGCGGCGACCCGAAAACCGTCGCTGCGCCTTTGGCTTCGTCATGCAGCGCTGGCGGCGATGCTTCTCTTCGCATCGCTGTCCCCTGCGGCCTCCCTGTCGCTCGCTTCCCGGGCCGAGATCGATTCCCTACTGTCGAGGCTGGCGGCGTCAGGCTGCCAGTTTGGCCGAAACGGATCCTGGTACACCTCCACGGAGGCGCAGGCCCATCTGCGCAAAAAGCTGGATTACCTGGTCGACAAGGGCGCGGTCGCCAGCGCCGAGCAGTTCATCGAGCGCGCCGCCACCAAAAGCAGCGTGAGCGGCCGGGCCTACCAGGTCCGGTGCGGCGGCAGTCCGCCTGTACCAAGCAGCGCATGGCTTTATGCCGAGCTGCAGGCCCAGCGCGCCGGGCCCGCTCCTTGATCGCCTTCATCCTGTCCGGGCTGGCAGACATTCGATCTGACCCTCCATGCTTGATTCAAATATCCAGATCCTGCTCTGGCTTCTGGCTGCAGTCCTGATCGCGCCGGATTTGCAAACTGCTTTAGTTTGGCCGCTGTGCGTCGCATATCCGGCGAGGAAGCGGCGTATTCCTTACCTGGTTCTACTGGAGAAACTGCATGAGAATCCGTACCGTTTGTGTGCGATGGGCCTGCTGCTTGTAATGCTCGGATGCAGCAAGATCACGCTGGAGAACTACAACGAAGTCACCCAGCTGATCGGTCCGCCCGATGAATGCGACGATGTGATGGGGGTGCGCAACTGCCGGTGGGGCGACGAAAAACGCTCCATCAACGTCAGCTTCGTCGGCAGCAAGGTGTTGCTGTTCGCGTCCAGCAACCTGCAATAGGTGTTTCCACTCGGGCCTCTCCGGTGTCGCCTGTTGCGGCGCAGCGGCGCAGCGGCGGACGGCTGATCATGACAGGGAAAAACGGAGGATTGCCTCCGTGGCGCGGACCCGATATAGTAAGTCAACCAACTACTAATTAAAGACATGCCCGTGAGCAGTGCGCTGGACAAAAGGGAACGCCTGGCTGAAGCCGCAGCGGTATTGATACACCGTCAAGGGTTTGCCCATACCACGCTGGCCGACATCGCCGACGAGGCCAAGGTGGCGTTGGGCAGTGTCTATTACTACTTCAAGACCAAGGACGACGTGGCGAAGGCGATCCTGAGTCGTCGCCAGGGCGAATTCAGTCATGCGCTTGAGGAAATCGATCGGTTGCCCGACCCGCTCGAGCGTCTGCAGGCGCTGGTCGGAATATGGGTGAGTGACCGTGACATCGATGCCCGCTACGGCTGTCCGATCGGCAGCCTGTGCTACGAGCTGGCCAAGGGCCGGGGACCGCTGAGCGACGAGGCTTCGGCGCCGTTCAGGACGATGATTGCCTGGAGTGAAAAACAGTTCCGGCTGCTGGGAAAAACGAAGCAGAAGGCGTCTGCGCTGGCACTGCACATGGTGGCCTCGCTGCAGGGAATCAGCCTGATTGCCAATGCCCTCGGTGATCCGGACACGATCCTGGGTGAAGCGAAATACCTGTCCGATTGGCTGCGCAATGTTTGAGACGGCTTGCCAGCGATCAGGCTGGACCGCCTCCAATCCTTTAAAGAAAACCGCCATTGCATCGGTTTGCTGTAACGAAGCCCGGCTTTTGTGCGCGGCCGGGCGGGATCCTGTGCGCACCTAAATAACAATGTGGAGACTGAAACATGAATATCAAATTGACGGGAATTGCGGTTGCGACCATTTTTTCCATGATGCCGCTGCAGCAGGCACTTGCGAACGAGTTCGCACCCTATGGCACGGCCAAGGCCGACATGCATGCGATGCCGGTGACCGATACGGTTTTCGACGTCAACTATGAAGACCCGCAGCAGCTGAACACCCTCTACAACTTTGTCAAAAATACCAGGAAGGTGACCGGCGGCAAGGTTGTGGTCGTCACCCACGGTCCTGAACTGCGCGCCTTCGCCAAGGAGAATTACCTCAAATACCAGAGCGCCATGGACAAGATGGCCGAGTTGGCGAAGGAGGGCGTTGAATTCAAGATGTGCTTCAATGCCATGAAGGCGGCTGGATTCGCCACCGAGGACATGCATGGCTTCGTCACCGTAGTGCCGGCGGGTTTCCCGGAAGTGGCTTACTGGCAGGGCAAGGGCTACAAATACATCAACCCGCTGCCGTTGCCGGTGAAGGACGTCCGCTACCTCGACCAGCCGCAACTGAAAAAATAATTCGTGACCGGAACAGGGGTCTGCCCGCTGGGCGGGCCCCTGGCGTTTCAAGTGAGCTATTCAGCATGCATTCACCGGTAAAAAACCTGATTGGAGTGGGCGAATGAAGTGGGGAGTTTTCCTGTTGCCTGTGCTTGTGCTGACGGCGCATGCGGGGCAAGTCGTTGCTGATGATCTCGCCCCCTGGGGCAGCGCACCGGTGATTCAGCAAACCTATAGCGGGCAGAAAGTGGTGTTCGATATGACGTCGGGGTCGCCTGCCGGCCTCACGAGCGTGCTCGACCGGGCTAGCCTCCTCAGCATCCTGAACGGCGCTGATCCGCTGGACAACAAAATCGTGATCATGCTGCATGGGGGCGCCATTCCTTTTTTTGCGATCAGGAACTATGCCAGGAACAAGGATCTGATGCATCGGGCGCAGAGCCTGTCCGTGGGAGAGGTGGTCGAGTACCGCATGTGCAGGGCGGCTGCCCTGCTTCAGGGCCTCAAGCCCGAGGACATCCACGGTTTCGTCAAGATGGTCCCGATGGCCGACGCGGAAATCGTACGGCTGCAGCAGGAGGAAGGCTTTGCCTACATGCGATAAGCGCTACTCCGGCGATTGCCGGGCCCCTGCGTGAATTAATGGGGCCGGGCTAACCGGGAGCCCCGCTTCAGCAAGCCGTTGCAGGGTACGGCCGATTGTCTTGTCGCGCAAACACCCCAGCCCTGAGCCGGACCAAGCTGCGCAACCAGATCGCTAGGCCACGCTGCCGAAGTGAGGGTCAGTGGCGATGTAGGGCGCCTTCAGACCGGCCAGGCGGCAACTCTGGGCGATGGGGCCACCCGGAAAAATGGTGTACAGGAACTTCAGTCCGCCTTTCTCGTGGAAGCATTCGTCGAGCGCGTCGTGCAGGTCACGCATGTTGATGACGGTGTCGTCGGCGTGATGCGCGTAGTAGTTCTGCAGAGCGCGAATGGTTTCCCAATGGTCTTCTGTGAGCTCAAGCCCTTCTTTCCGTGCGGCGGCCAAGGTTTCCTCGCGCGTCCAGTCCAGCGGCGCATGGGGAAAATCAGGGTCGGTTGCCTGCTTGTTGACGAGTTGATTGATATCGGTTGAAACGTGCAGCATGACGGCTCTCCTTCAAACTTTCATACGATAAATTAAAGGTAGGTCACACCTTCACCGGATTCAAGGTCTGTCATCCGGAATGGCAGCCCGGGCGGGGAGACGCTGCACCGGACATGAAAAAGGCCGCGCCCAAACGGGTCACGGCCTTGCTTCACCGCGGGGCATATGCGCCCCGCATGGCCTAGCGGCGGCTGCCGCCGCGGGTCGTGGCGGAACGGCTGGAACCCGACAGGGTGCTGTCCAGATAGCGGTTCACCGTGTCGGCGCCGGCGCCCTGACGCACGAAGTCGCGGAACTCGGTTCCGCTGAGGCCATCCTCGATGCGGGTGTTGTGGATGTCATTCGGCATGTTGGCCCAGCCGGCACCATGGGGGCTGTTGTGGTCGGCCAGTGCGGACGCCGAGAAGAGGGCGGCGAGGGAACCGAGAACCAGGGCGTGTGCAGTGCGTTTCATGAATCACTCCTATTCAGATTTAAAAATCCGCACGCAGGTGAATGCATGCGATGAGTGCATGGTAGGAAGGGCGCGTGGCAGGGCTGTGTCGCGGCAGTTCCAGAATGTGACAGTCTGTGACAGGCACGCAGGACGGACTAAGCTGAAAGCGTCCGATCCCTGCAAGGAGGTGCCGCCATGGCGAAACGATCCTATCCGCTGGCGAAGGTCTATGGCCTGCTGGAGCCCGGCCCGGTGGTGCTGGTGTCGACTGCCCGCAAGGGACGCGCCAACATCATGACGATGTCGTGGCACACCATGTTGGAATTCGAGCCGCCGCTGGTCGGCTGCGTGATCAGCGGCCGCAATGCCTCGTTCGACACGCTGAAGGCAACCAAGGAATGCGTGATCAACATCCCGACGCTGGAACTGGCGAAGCAGGTGGTGGGCATCGGCAACTGCTCCGGGCTCAAGGTCGACAAATTTGCCAAGTTCGGCCTCACGCCGGTCGAGGCCTCGCAGGTGCAGGCGCCGCTGATCGCAGAATGCTATGCCAGCCTGGAATGCAGGGTGGCCGATTCGCGGCTGGTGAACCGCTACAACTTCTTCGTTCTCGAAGTGGTGCAGGCGTGGGTCGACACCGCGATCAAGCAACCACAGACGCTGCATCACCGCGGCAACGGCGTGTTCGTGGTGGCCGGCGAGACGGTCAAGCTGCGCTCGGTAATGAAATAGCGCGAGCAGGCGTTTGATTGAGGTTGGATTCTGTCGGCAAGTTGATAGTCTGAGTGTCTAGGTAGTCTGTTTAATCAGGAGGGAGCATCATGAGTATCGCAAAAACCATCGAAATCACGGCGAGTTCCAAAAAGGGGTTTGATGACGCGCTCAAGCAGGGCATCGCGAAGGCGGCCGAGTCGCTGGAAAACATCACCGGCGCCTGGGTGATGGATCAGGAAGTGAAAGTGAACAAGGGCAAGATCGTCGATTACACCGTCAGGATGAAGCTGACCTTTGTCCTGAAGTAGGCAGCGCCTGGGTGAAGCCGGGCGCGTGCCCGGCCGTCTGATCGCGCCGGCGTTTCCCGCATTCATTCCGAAGCCGCATAATGCGCGCTGCGTTTTGGCCGCCTGCGCGGCAGTCTGAGTTCATGCCCAATCTTCCCTACTGGCGTCTGTCCGGTTTCTATTTCTTCTACTTCGCCTTCGTCGGCGCGATGTCGCCGTTCTGGGGTCTTTACCTGCAGTCGCTGGCGTTCAGCGCGTTCCAGATCGGCGTGCTGATGTCGCTGCTGCAGGTGATGCGGATTTTTGCGCCCAATATCTGGGGCCATATCGCCGACCGCACCGGGCGCCGCACGACGATCGTGCAGATCGCGGCGCTCGGCAGCGTGATCGTGTTCGCCGGGGTGTTTTTCGGCAGCAGTTTCTGGTGGCTGTTTGCAGTGATGGCGGCACTGAGCTTTTTCTGGAGCGCGTCGCTGCCGCTGGTCGAGGCGATGACGCTGTCGCATCTAGGCGAGCGCACCGACGCCTATGGCCGCATCCGCCTGTGGGGTTCGATCGGATTCATATTGATGGTGGTGGGGCTGGGCTATGCCTTCGACCACCTGCCGATCGCCTGGCTGCCGTGGGCGGTGATGGCGGTGATGCTGGGCATCGTCGCGTTCGCGCGGGTGATACCGGAGGCCGAGATCCTGCCGCATCCCACCGACCACCATTCCGTATGGGACATCGTGAAGCGGCCCGAGGTGGCGTCATTGCTCGCCGCCTGCCTGCTGATGGCGGTGACGCACGGGCCCTACTACATCTTTTATTCGATCTATCTGGTCGACCACGGCTATGACAAGTCGACCGTCGGCTGGTTGTGGGCGCTGGGCGTGATCTGCGAAATCGGCATTTTCCTCATCATTCCGCGCATCTTCGCGCGGGTCACGCCGCGCCAGCTGATCCTGGCGAGCTTCGCGCTGGCGGTGCTGCGCTTCCTGCTGATCGCCTGGGGGGTGGAATCGGCCTGGCTGGTGTGGGGCGCGCAGACCCTGCACGCCTTCACCTTCGGCACCTATCACGCGGCGGCGGTGGCGCTGATCCACCAGCATTTCCGCGGGCGTCACCAGGCGCGCGGGCAGGCGCTCTACACCAGCCTGTCCTACGGCGTGGGCGGCACCATCGGCGGCCTGGCCAGCGGCCTGACCTGGGAGTCGCTGGGGTCGGCGTGGACGTTTACCCTGGCGGCGGTGAGCGCGGCGCTGGCCTGGGCGGTCTATGCCCTGTGGGGGAATACAAAATCCGTGCCCGCACCCGCCAAGCTATGAAATAATCAACGTTTTACGCGCTGTCTCGCCTTATTCCGCATGCCAGGACTCACCTTATTCCAGAAACTGTGGGACGCCCACGTCGTCCACGTCGAGGCTGACGGCACCACGCTGCTCTACATCGACCGCCATCTGGTGCACGAAGTCACCAGCCCGCAGGCGTTCGAGGGGCTGAAGCTCGCCCATCGCACGCCGCGCCGGGCCGATGCAGCGATCGCCGTGCCCGACCACAACGTGCCGACGACCGACCGTTCGCAGGGCATCGTCGACCCCATCTCGCGCCTGCAGGTGGAAACGCTCGACGCCAACTGCGCCGAGTACGGCATCACCGAATTCAAGATGGACGACATCCGCCAGGGTATCGTCCACGTCATCGGCCCCGAAGAGGGCCTGACCCTGCCCGGCATGACCGTGGTGTGCGGTGATTCGCATACTTCCACCCATGGCGCGTTCGGCGCATTGGCGTTCGGCATCGGCACTTCCGAGGTCGAGCACGTGCTGGCCACCCAATGCCTGTGGCAGAAGCCGTCGAAGACGATGCTGGTCAAGGTCGAAGGCACGCTCGGCAAAGGCGTGACGGCCAAGGACATCGCGCTCGCCATCATCGGCGAGATCGGCACCGCCGGCGGCACCGGCTATGCGCTGGAATTCGGCGGCTCGGCGATCCGTGCGCTGTCGATGGAAGGCCGCATGACCCTGTGCAACATGGCGATCGAGGCCGGCGCGCGCGCCGGCATGGTGGCGGTCGACCAGACCACGATCGACTACGTGAAAGGCCGCCCCTATTCACCCAAGGGCGCGGCATGGGACAAGGCAGTGGCGT
>Ga0105100_10002862_pt1 | contig 10042 bp, 9 predicted proteins | sample PPLLak12cMay2015_2_FD_87033 | JGI IMG/M metagenome (GOLD analysis project Ga0105100, IMG submission 87033) | Freshwater sediment microbial communities from Prairie Pothole Lake near Jamestown, North Dakota, USA - PPLs Lake P8 Core (1) Depth... | ecosystem: Environmental > Aquatic > Freshwater >... | reverse complement strand
CACAGGTCGACGACGAAATGCGTGCCTTCGCGGATGCCGACCCTGGCCCCGAGCATGATCGACCAGATGAAGAAGAAGCGCGCCATCTCCTCGGTCCAGATGTAGCTCGGGATGAGCGCGGTGTAGCGCGAGAAGATCTGCAGCGACACCGGGAAAATGAGGATCGCGACCGAAGCGGCGAGCAGCCACGCCAGCAGCTGCCCGTACCAGTAGGTGATCTTCCTGAGCACAAAAAAACAGCGGCGCCGGAGCGCCGCCGCTCTCCCGTCGACGTTACTTGATGGCGTTGATCTTGGCGAGGATCTTCTCCGCGCCGATCTCCTTGGCGTAGTCGCGCATCACCGGGTCGACCAGCTTCTTCATCTGCGCGCGGTCGGTGAACTTGACGCGCTTCAGCTTGCCGGCCTTCTCCATCGCTACCAGCTTCTGCTCATCGTCGCTCGACTCGATCTTGCGCCCGTACGCGCCGGCTTCCTTGCCCGCGCGCAGCACCGCCTTCTGCAGCGCCGCATCGAGCTTCTTGAAGGTCTTGCCGGAGAAGCACAGCGGCCGGATGGTGATGGCGTGCTGCGTCATGGACAGATGCGGCCCGACTTCGTAGAACTTCATCTGCTCGACGCCCGCGGCCTCGTTCTCGCCCGCGGCGATGACGCCGTTCTGGATGGCGTTGTAAACCTCGTTGTAGGCGATCACGGTGGGCGCCATGCCCACGGCGCTGAAGGTCTTGGACCAGATGGGCGCACCCTGCACGCGCACCTTGAGCCCTTTCATCTCCTTGAGGTTGCGCACCGGCTTGTTGACGAAGATGTTGCGCGTGCCGCCGCCGGCGTAGCCGATCAGCATCACGTCGGCCTTCTGCGCGATCTCGTCGGCCACCGGCTTGAGGACGTCCTGGTCGAGCACCTTGTTCCAGTGCGCGAGGTCGCGGAACAGGAACGGCGCGTCGATGAACGGCGCGGCCTTCGAGAAGGTCGACATGTGCGCCGGCGACACGATCGCGTAGTCGACCGCCTTGCCCTGCGCCATGTACTCGAAGTACTGCTTCTCCAGGCCGAGCTCGCTGTTCTTGTGCAGCACGAAGCTGACCGGCTTGCCGTAGTACTTCTTCACCAGCTCCTCGAACTTCGCCATCGCCTTGGTGAAGGCATGGTCGTCGTTGAATTGCGAGGCGCCGTGCATGGTGAGCGCCTGCCCCCAGGCGGAAAGGGAAAACGCCGCCAGGGCAGCGAACAGGACCTTCCTCATGATGTCTCCTCCTCCTTGAAGGTGATGCGTGAGTGTACGCTCAGCCGCAGCCGTGCAGCGCGAGAAAGTGCTTCATGCGCGCGCAGGCGAGCGGCGGGTCGGCGAGCAGGCCGGCGGCATCGGCCAGACGGAAGAGCTCGGCGAAGTGCAGCACGTGCCGCGCCGACTGCTGCCCGCCCACCATCACGAAATGCTCCTGGTGGCCGTTCAGCCACGCCATGAACACCACGCCGGTCTTGTAGAAGCGCGTCGGCGCGCAGAAGATGTGGCGCGAGAGAGGCACTGTAGGTTCGAGAATTTCCCTGAATTGCTCTTTCCTTCCATCGGCAAGGAAGGACAAGGCCTGCGAGGCCGCCGGAGCGATCGCGTCGAAGATGCCGAGCAGCGCGTCGGAATGGCCCTGCGCGTCGCCTTCGATCAGCTCCGCGAAATTGAAATCGTCGCCCGTATACATGCGCACGCCCGCGGGCAGCCGGCGGCGCATGGCGATCTCCTTCTCCTTGTCCAGGAGCGAGATCTTGATGCCATCGACCTTGCTCCTGTTCTTTTCGAGGATGGAAACGCAGACGTCCATCGCCGCGCCATGATCTTTCGCGCCCCAGTAGCCTTCCAGCGCGGGATCGAACATCTCGCCCAGCCAGTGGATGATCACCGGCTCCCTGACCTGCGAAAGGATGCGCTCGTAGACGCGCGCGTAGTCGTCGGGAGATTTCGCCGCTGCGGCCAGCGCACGGCTCGCCATGAGGATGATCCTGCCGCCGAGCTTCTCGATGGCGGCGCATTGCGATTCGTACGCCGCGATGATTTCCTGAACGGAGTAGCTCTTGTGGAGAGACAGATGATCGGTGCCGGCCCCGGAAGCGACGAACGCGCCGGGGACCTGCTTCGCTTCCGCCACGCTTCTGCGGATCAGCTCCAGGGAATTGGGCCAGTCGAGGCCCATGCCGCGCTGCGCCGTGTCCATCGCCTCGGCAACGCCGAAGCCCCAGGACCAGAGGTGCCGGCGGTAGGCGAGGGTCGCGTCCCAGTCGATCGCCGCCTCGAGCCAGGGCTCCTTCGTCGAAAGCGGATCGGCCACGACGTGCGCGGCGGCAAGGGCCTTGCGCGTGAATGATCGTCCGGGCCTGTCGAATTTCCCGGGCTCATGGATGGGAAATTCCTCCGTTCCTCCCCCCACGGGCAGCTTGATGGTGAGGAGCGTGTCGCGCTTCATGCCTTGAGCCGCGGCACGTCGAGCCATTTCTTCTGCTTCCAGCTCTTCAGGCCGAGCTCCGCGAGCTGCACGCCCTTCGCGCCCTCGAGCAGCCCCCAGCGCCAGCCGCGCTCCCCGGCGACGTGGCGGAGGAAAAGCTCCCATTGCGCCTTGAAGGCGTTGTCGTAGCTCTCGTCGAGAACTTCCTCCCAGCCGGCAAAGAAGTCGATCGGCTGCGGGATGTCGGGGTTCCAGACGGGTCTGGGGGTCTTTGCATAGGATTGAAAAAAACAGCGGCGCAATCCGACAACCGCGCTGCCCTCGGTGCCGTCCACCTGCAGCGTGAGCAGGTCGTCGCGGCGCACGCGCACGGTCCACGAGGAGTTGAAGTGCGCGAGCACGCCGCCGGCGAGCTCGAAGGTCGCATAGGCGGCGTCATCCGCGGTGGCCTTGTACTTCTTCCCGTTCTCGTCCCAGCGCCACGGGATGTGCGTCGCGCCGCGGCAGGACACCGCCTTCACCTCGCCGAACAGGTTGTCGAGCACGTAGCGCCAGTGGCAGAGCATGTCGAGGATGATCCCGCCGCCGTCCTGCTTGCGGTAGTTCCATGAGGGGCGCTGTGCAGGCTGGCGGTCGCCCTCGAACACCCAGTAGCCGAACTCGCCGCGCACCGAGAGGATACGGCCGAAGAAGCCCTGGTCGCGCAATTTCGCGAGCTTCAGCAGCCCAGGCAGCCAGAGCTTGTCCTGCACCACGCCGTGCTTGATGCGCGCCTTCTTCGCCGCCGCGTACAGGCTCTTCGCTTCCGCGAGCGTGGTCGAGACCGGCTTCTCGCAATAGATGTGCTTGCCCGCCGCGATCGCGCGCTTGACCAGCGTCGGGCGCAGCTGCGTGGACGCCGCGTCGAAGAAGATTTCGTCTTTTGAATCGAGAGCTTTGTCCAGGTCCGTCGTCCAGCGCTGCAAACCGTGCGATCTCGCGAGTTGCTCGATCTTCGCGGCGTTGCGCCCGACCAGCAGCGGGTCGGGCATGAGGCGTGTGCCGTCCTTCATCGCCACGCCGCCCTGCCTGCGGATCTCGAGGATCGAGCGCACGAGGTGCTGGTTCATGCCCATGCGGCCGGTGACGCCGTGCATGATGATGCCGATGCGCCTTTCGCTCACTGCATCTTCCTCATCGCCTCCCAGTCGGGCATGGCCTGGCTCGCATAACCAAGGCAACCCAGCGATCCGATCTGAAGCTCTCCGTTTTGTATTCGAACGCGGACCGCTCCATGGCTTTTCTCGTAGAGGTCGGGATGCGCGGCGAGGAAGGCTTCCTGCTCGGCCTGCGGCAGCGCGGCCATGCCGTTCACGTAATGGTGGCCGTTCCGCTCGACGTGCGTCAGGCCCAGGAGCGAAACGAGCGCCAGGTCCTGCTGCAGCGCGAGGCCGGCCTGGACGGTCAGGTCCTCGCCCGACATGAAGTAGCGCTGGGTGCCTTCCTCGCGGTTCCACATGCGGCAGCGCGCCGCGTTGAGGAGCGACTTGTACAGGCCCTTGCAGGTCTTGGACGATACGCCGGCATAGCCCAGGCGCCGCGCGCGCGGGAACGCTTCCAGCGAGTCGTCGGACTCGTCGATGATCACCGGCTTTTCCTCGCCGAGCTCGGAGACGTCCTGCGAAAGCGCGTTGGCCCGCTTCACCGGCTGCTCGATGAACGCCACGCTCGCCGCCAGCCGCCGCAGGCGCGGCTCGGCCTTGATCCGCCGCCACAGGTCGAGCGCGGCGTCGGCCGAGGCGAACTGCTCGTTGCCGTCCAGGGTGGCGTGGTAGGGCTCGCCGATGCGCTCGAGCACGGCGGCGATCTCGGCAAGGCGCTCGAGGTCCGCGGCGACGTCGCCGCTCACCTTGAGCTTGAACCAGCGATGGCCGTAGCGCGCGATGACTTCTTCCAGGGTCTCCGGCAGCCCGTCGTCCAGGGATCCTTTCGTAATGGGATCCAGCAGGCCGACGGTATGCCTCGCGGCGATGCGCGGCGCCGGGGTCAGGTCCTCGAGGAAGGCTTCCATGTCGAAAGCCATGAGGTCGCCCTGCCAGCCGGGCGCGGAGATGGATGGCAGATTCGCTTTCACTGCTTGATAAAAAGAAACTCCAACGGCTCGGCAGAGCGCGTCGAGGAGCGCGCGGTCGATGAGCGCCGGGCCGTAGCAGGCCACCAGGCTGTTCATCCCCTGCGCGGTCCCGAGCGCGATCTGCGGCCCGTAGTTGTCGATCGAGTGGCCGAAGGCGCTGTTCTCGCCGCCCGCGAGGTAGGCGTCGCGCGCGAGCGCGAGCGAGGCGCGCAGCTGCGCGAGATTGTCCTCGTTGCTGAGCGCCGGATCCTTGTCGAACCACTTGGGCACCAGCATCTCGGCCGCCGCGCCGGTCGCCTCGCGGCCGTCGGCGAGGCGGATGCCGGCGCGCACGAAGGCCTGCGGCGAGCGCTCCAGGGTCACGACGCCGAAGCGAAACGGCATGCGCAGGACGACATCGCGTTCGAAGAGATCGATGGCGGTGATGGAAAATCTCACCCCAGCGCCTCGATGATGCCGCGCACGTAGCCGATGGCGCGCGCCGCGGCGGCGGGGCCGTCGGGCACGTAGTCGAAGGGCTCGACCGCGATGTCGCCGCCGTAGCCATGGCGCTTCAGCGCGGCGAAGAGCGGCGCGAATTTCTGCTCGCCCTGCCCCGGGCCGCGCCGGTTGCGGTCGTTCACCTGCACGTGCGCGATGACGCCCTGCGGCAGCCAGCGGTCCACCAGCGCGGCGACGGGCTCCTTCTCGCTGCGCGCCGCGGCGCTGCAGTCGAGCATGCTTTTCAGGGCCGGATTAGCCACGGACTTCACCACCTGGGCAGCTTCTTCCAGCGTGTTGATGAGCGGCGTCTGCTCGGCCGAGAGCGGCTCGACGCAATAGACGACACCGGCCTTCGCCGCGTGCTCGGCGACGGCGGCGAAGCACTCCTGCGCGCGCGCCAGGGCGGCGGCACGCGTGTCGCCGGGGTCGATGCGGCGCTGGTGCGGCGAGCCGTGCACGAGGTAGCGGCCGCCGAGCTCGGCGCACTGCTCGACGAAGGCGCGCATTACCTCGAGCGTGCGCCGCCGCACGGCGTCGTCGCGCGTGCTGATCGACAGCCCGGCCGGCTTTACGAGCAGCCAGTGCAGGCCGGTGATGGCGATGCCCGCCGCTTCTGCGGCGCTGCGCGTGGCGGCGAGCTGCGCCGTGCCCATCCGGTGCGGCTCGTCCGAAAGCGTGTAGGGCGCGAGCTCGAGGCCGTCGTAGCCGAGCTTGGCGGCGTACTCGCATTGCGCCGGGAACGGCATCGGCGCGATCACCTCGTTGCACAGCGCGATGCGCATGCGAGCGAGGCGGGTGGGCTAGCGCGCCCGGCCCCAGGTCTTCTGCCAGTCGTTGCCGAGGAAGTCGGTCTCGCGCCCGTCGGCCTGGAAGAACTTGTTCGGCAGCTGGAACATGGCGAGCATCAGCCCGCCTTGCGGGCCGGCCCAGGCCTCGTGGCGGCTGCCGGCGGGACGCCAGACGAACTGGCCGGCGCCGCACTCGCCCTCCGGGCAGACCAGGCTGCCCTCGAGCACGTAGGTCTGCTCGATCTCGACGTGCTCGTGGTCGGGCAGCTTCACCCCGGGCGCCATGCGCATGAGCAGCGTCATCACGCCGCTCGGCTTGTCGACCAGCAGCGGCTTGAACTCGATGCCCGGGAACGGCGTCTTCTGCCACGCGAGGCGCTCGACGTCGACGAAGCGTGAAGCGAGATCCATGACCTGGCTCATGACTTGAGGTGCTCCCCGACCTTGACGATCTTCATGGTATTGGTGCCGCCGCTCTTGCCGATCGGCTCGCCGATGGTGAGCACGATCAGGTCGCCCTGCTTCACCACGTTGTGCTGCACCAGCGCCCGCTCGGCCTCCTGCAGCAGCTCCTCGCGGTCGTGCCCGACGTACTTCACCATCAGCGGGAACACGTCGCGGAAGAGCGCGCAGCGGTAGCGCGTCGCCGTCTGCGAGGTGAGCGCGTAGATCGGCACGCCGCAGTTGAGCCGGCTCATCCACAGCGCGGTCGAGCCCGACTCGGTGAGCGCGGCGATCGCCTTGACCTTCAGGTGGTAGGCGGTGAACAGCGCCGCCATGGCGATCGACTGGTCGACGCGCGTGAACACGCGGTTGAGGAATTCCTGCTCGAGGCTGATCGGCTGCGTCTGCTCGGCCTCGAGGCAGATGCGGTCCATCGCCTCGATCACCTCGACCGGGTATCTGCCGCTCGCCGTCTCGGCCGAGAGCATCACCGCGTCGGTGCCGTCGAGCACCGCGTTGGCGACGTCGGACACCTCGGCGCGCGTCGGCACCGGGCTCGAGATCATCGACTCCATCATCTGCGTGGCGGTGATGGTCAGCTTGTTCTGCTCGCGCGCGAGGCGGATCATCTTCTTCTGCAGCGCCGGCACCGAGGCGTCGCCCACCTCCACCGCCAGGTCGCCGCGCGCCACCATGATGCCGTCGGAGCCGTGCATGATGTCGAGCAGCGCCGCGGCGCCGACCGCCTCCGCGCGCTCGATCTTGGCGACCAGGAACGCCTTGCCGCCGGCGGCGCGCATCAGCTCCCTCGCCATGTACATGTCGGCGCCGGTCTTCGGGAAGGACACCGCCAGGTAGTCGGCCTGGATCTTGGCCGAGGTCTTGATGTCCTCCATGTCCTTGGCGGTGAGCGCCGGCGCGGTGAGGCCGCCGCCCTGGCGGTTGATGCCCTTGTTGTTCGAGAGCACGCCGCCGTGGCGCACCATCGTGTGCACCTCCTCGCCGCGCACGTCGGTGACCTCGAGCACGATCTTGCCGTCGTCGAGAAGCAGCAGCGCGCCCGCCTCGACGTCGCGCGGCAGCTCCTTGTAATCCAGGCCGACGCGATCGCCGTCGCCGAGCGCGCAGCCCGCGTCGAGGATGAAGCGCTGGCCCTTCTCGAGCGTGGTCCTGCCGTCCTTGAACTTGCCGATGCGGATCTTCGGGCCCTGCAGGTCGCACATGATGGCCACCGTGCGCCCGGTCTTGGCGGCGAGCTCCTTCACCAGGTTGGCGCGCGCCTCGTGGTCCTGCGAGCTGCCGTGCGAGAAGTTCAGGCGCACCACGTCGACCCCGGCGCGGATCATGCGCTCGAGGACGGCCGGCTCGGAGGACGCAGGACCGAGGGTGGCGACGATCTTGGTGCTGCGGAACATGCGGGCTCCTACTCTAGCAGAAGCACACCGCGGCCGATGACCGTCTCGCCGACCGCGTTGCGGGTCTCGAAGCGCACCGCCTTGTCCTGCCTCGCGGCATGAACGCTCAGCGTCGAAGGCATCTCCACCATGCCGCTGAAGCGGCATTGGACGCGGCGCACCGCGGTGGCGTCGATATCGAATTGCTGAAGAAGCCTGGATACCGACAGCGCGAGCGTCGCCGTGCCGTGCAGGATGATGGTCGGCAGTCCCGCGGCGCGCGCATACGCGATGTCGGTATGGATCGGGTTCCAGATGCGCGCGCACTCGGTATAGACGTGGGCGGCGTTGCCCGGAATATCGATCTTGGAGTATTCCGGGAACGAAGCTTCGGGCGGCGCCGGGTCCGGGACCTCCTCGAGAGCGCGGTCGCCGCCCTCGACGATCACGCCGCGGTAGAGGGCGCCGAAGTCGGTCGTGGTGACCGGCTCGCCTGCGGCGTCGCGCGCCTCGAAGCGGAAGACGACGAAGGCGCCGGGCTTGCGCTGCGTCACGGCGATGATGCGCGCCGAGGTGCGCAGCGTGTCGCCGGCGCGGGGCGTGCGATGGATGCGCAGATCGTGCTGCGCGTGCAGGAGCTGGGGAAACAGCGGCTTCAGCGCCGGCAGCGCGCGCAGCGGCTGCGCCACCGGCCACTCGTAGCAGACGGGAAAAAGCGGGTGCGCCATGACGCCGCGCTCGGTGTCGTAGTAGCGCGGATCGGTCTCGCCGAGCCCGGCGCTGTAGGCCATCAGCCAGCGCGCGTCGATCGACGCCTCGAGCGGCCCGGCCTGCTCCCCGACGATGGCGCTCGAGAGCTTCAAGCGCCGAGGTGCAGCACCAGCTCGCGCGCGGCGCCGCGGCGGCGGTGCTCCCAGAGGTAGATGCCCTGCCAGGTGCCCAACACGAGTTTTCCCTTGGAGATCGGTATTGAAAGGGAGGATGCGGTCAGGGCGGCCTTGATGTGCGAGGGCATGTCGTCGGGCCCCTCGGCGTCGTGGCTGTAGAACGCGTCGCCCTCGGGCACGAGGCGGTTCAGCCAGCGCTCGAGGTCGCGCTTCGCCGTCGGGTCGGCGTTCTCCTGGACGACGAGGCTCGCGGACGTATGACGCAGGAACAGCGTGCACAGCCCTTCCTGGATGCCTTCTCCCTGCACAATTCTTTCGACTTCGTGAGTGATCTCGCGCAGGCCCTGTCCGCTCGTCTCGACGGTGATGTGCCTAACCATCGGCCCGGGCTTCGAGCGCGGCGACGGCGGGCAAGGTCTTGCCTTCCAGGAACTCGAGGAAGGCGCCGCCTGCCGTCGAGATGTAGTCGATGTCGCCTTCGATGCCGAACTTGTGGATCGCGGCGATCGTGTCGCCGCCGCCGGCGAGCGAGAAGGCGTCCGACGCGGCGATGGCGCGGGCGAGCGCCTCGGTGCCCTTCGCGAACGGCGCCATCTCGAAGACGCCGACCGGCCCGTTCCAGACGATCGTCCCGGCCTGCGCCACCACCTTCGCCAGCGCCGCCTGGGACCGCGGCCCGATGTCGAGGATCATCTCGTCGTCAGCGACGGTCTCGACTGATTTCGTTGTCGCATTCTTATCTTCAATTCCTTTTGCGACGACGACGTCGGAGGGCAATGGCACCTCGGCCGAACGCATGATTTTCCGGGACTCTTCCACCAGCGCTTTTTCCACCAGGGACTTTCCGACCGGCTTCCCCTGGGCGAGGAGGAAGGTGTTGGCGATGCCGCCGCCGACCACGAGCTGGTCGACTTTCTTCGCCAGCGCGGCGAGCACCGTGAGCTTGGTCGAGACCTTGGCGCCGGCGACGATGGCGACGAGCGGCCGTCGCGGATTGGCGAGCGCCTTGCCCAGCGCATCGAGCTCGGCCGCCATCAGCGGGCCGGCGCAGGCGACCTTGGCGAACCTCGCCGCGCCGTGCGTCGTGGCCTCGGCGCGGTGCGCGGTGCCGAAGGCGTCGTTCACGTAGACGTCGCAGAGCGCCGCGATCTTGCGCGCGAGCTTCTCGTCATCCGCCTTCTCGCCCTTATTGACGCGGCAGTTCTCGAGCAGCACGACCTGCCCGGGCTTCACGTCGACGCCGTCCACCCAGTCCGTGAGGAGGGGGACGTTCATTTTCAACATCTGGGACAGTCTTTGCGCGATCGGCGCCAGCGAATCTTCCGGCTTGAGCTCGCCCTCCTTCGGCCGGCCGAGGTGCGAGGTGACCATTACCGCCGCGCCCTTGTCGAGCGCCATGCGGATGCCGGGCACAGAGGCGCGGATGCGCGTGTCGTCGGTGATCGCGCCGGAATCGTCCTGCGGCACGTTGAGGTCGGCGCGGATGAAGACCCGCT
>Ga0105100_10002859_pt1 | contig 10045 bp, 13 predicted proteins | sample PPLLak12cMay2015_2_FD_87033 | JGI IMG/M metagenome (GOLD analysis project Ga0105100, IMG submission 87033) | Freshwater sediment microbial communities from Prairie Pothole Lake near Jamestown, North Dakota, USA - PPLs Lake P8 Core (1) Depth... | ecosystem: Environmental > Aquatic > Freshwater >... | reverse complement strand
GCCACCAGGCAGGCCGGTCGGGGAATTGGCTGCCCGCTAACCGCGATCTGCCGGGCAATGCCTGCCAGGAATAGACCTGCCTGGCGGGCCTCTCCTTGCAGGTAAGTGGTTAGTAACAAAGTATTGTACCCCTCCGCCGCAGCTTGTGCCAGTCCTGCCTGTGCCGCATGGATATTGCTGGCAATAATCAGGTTATAGACCTGGTCAAAGAGCGGGTCACCCGGCTTGGGTGTTTCTGGTAACCTGCCGCTCTCACCGAGGTGCAATGCCCGCCGGATCGGGGATGGAATTTTATCTTCCAGCCTGTATTTTCTGAGCACTGCCGTCGCGTCTGCATAGGTGGATGGATCGGGCACCGTAGGTCCTGAGGCGATGCTGTCCATAGAGTTGCCTACCACATCCGACAGGATCAGGGTCAGCAGGCGGGCTGGGGAGACCAGGCGTGCCAGGTTGCCACCTTTAACTTGGTCCAGGTGCTTGCGCAAGATATTGATCTCCTGAATGTCAGCGCCGCTGGATAAGAGCACTTCGGTCAAGGCTCTCAGGTCATCCAGTGAAACACCTGGTATGGGACTCGTCAGGAGAGCCGATCCGCCGCCGGATACCAGGCAGATCACCAGGTCGTTTCGGGTTGTATTCTTTAATAGCCTGCAAATTTGGCGGGTGGCCTGCAAACCGCGCTCATCCGGGTAGGGATGTCCGGCGGGCAAGATTTCGACCTGCTGTAAAGGTTCGGCCGCCCCGATGTGCTCATAGCCTTCCTTGACAACCACCATCCCGGCGGTCAGGCGGTCTCCCAGCAGGTCGGATACCGCCAGCGCCATCGGCGCGCCGGCTTTACCCGCCCCGATCACATAGATCGAGTCAAAGGAAGCCAGATCGTATGTTTGCTCTGCAACCAGCAGGTGGTTGCCCGACCCGGAGAGGTGCTTGCTTACTGCCAGAGCAGGATCAACTGCTTGCAGCGCGGCTGCCAGGATGCGTTGTACCGGCTGACCCTGGAGGCTCTCTTGCAGGGAGTTAGCCTTGAACCGAGACGCTTCCACTTCGAAAGATCATCCTAGCGGCGCGACGCACTCAGGCAGGTCATTGGCAGGGCTGTTGACCAGGGTGGAGACGGGGTAGGCAACCATCTGGTCCGCCGGGTAAGGTTTGAGCAGCGGGGAAAGCTCTTCCGGGTTTTGCTCGCCGGGTTCCAGCCATTTCTGGTAGGACTCTTCCGGCAAGATCACTGGCATACGGTTGTGAATGGTCTGCATCAGCTCGTTTGGCTCGGTAGTGATGATTGTGCACGAGAGGATCATCGAGCCGTCTATCGAGTTCCACATCTCCCACAACCCGGCGAAGGCGAAAGGCTGGTGAGAGGCAAGGTGAATGTAGATTGGGATCTTTGCCTTGCTGGTGGGCTGTTTTTGCCACTCGTAAAACCCATCCGCCAGGATCAGGCAGCGTCTCCGTCGAAAGGCGGCCTTGAAGGAGGGCTTTTCTGCCAGGGTCTCTGCCCGGGCGTTAATCATCCGGCTGCCAATCTGGGGATCTTTTGCCCAGGAGGGGATCAACCCCCAGGTGTAAAAGTCCAGCCGGTTTTTCCCGTCGTTTGCAACCACGGCAACCGGTTGTGTCGGGGCGATATTATAGCGGGAGGAGATCTCCGCAGGGATATAGAGCCAGGGGAAATTCTCCTGCAGGGCGCTGACTTCGGCTGTAAGTGTAAAACGACCACACATAGTATTCCTTTCACCGGGTTGATTCTCGATAAACCGATAATCCAGTAAGATGCGCCACAAGTTTCGGTGATATGATTGGTTTTTGCTCCTGACATTATAATCTATGGCGAAACTGGATGACATTACCCCCCGTAAACCAAAAAACTGTCTCTGATCTTAATCTCTCACCAGCTGTGCGGCGGGCTGCAACCGCCGGTTATTACGGCTCCTTTATCATCTTCGGGTTGCTTACCGCAGCTTTGGGACCTACCTTACCCGGTCTGGCCCAGAATACGGGCAGCGAGCTGGCACAGATCAGTTTTGTATTCACAGCTCAGGCGCTCGGCTATTTGATGGGATCTGTTTACGGCGGGCATTTATTCGACCGCCTGCCCGGTCATCGCCTGCTGTTCACCGTGCTGATCTGCATGGCGGGGTTGGCTTTCTTTGTCCCGCTCATCTCGCTGTTTTGGCTGCTGGTGCTGGTATTTATCATTCTGGGAGCCATGCAAGGATCACTGGAAGTGGGCAATAACACCTTGCTGGTATGGCTGTATCGAGATCGGGTAAGCCCGTACATGAATGCTCTGCACTTCTTCTTCGGAGTGGGGGCAGTTTTATCACCGCTGATCATCGCCCGCACTACTTCATCGGGAGGGGATATCCGGTGGGTATATTGGGTTTTGTCTCTGGCTGCTATCCCGGTTGCTGTGTGGTTGGGCAGGTTGCCAAGCCCGGTCAACCTGCATGCAAGCCAGCCGGGGCAGTCCAGTCAGGTCAATAACTTGCTGGTAACCCTGGTGGCAATCCTCCTGTTTCTCTACGTGGGGGCAGAGGCAAGCTATGGGGGTTGGATTTACACCTATACCATTAACCAGTTCGAGGGGCATCCCGCAGCCAGCGCAGCTCTTTTAACATCTGCGTTTTGGGGTGCGCTCACTGCGGGCAGGCTGGTCTCTATTCCACTGGCAACACGAACAAAGCCGAGCACAGTCCTGGTAGTCGATTTGCTGGGATGCCTGGCCAGTCTGGGCATAATTATGGTTTGGTCTGAATCGTTGTTTGCCATCTGGGCGGGTACTTTAGGCCTGGGTTTCTTCATGGCATCTTTTTTCCCGACGACGGTCACCTTAGCCGGGCAGAAGATGCAGATCACCGGGCAGGTGAGCGGGTGGTTTTTTGTAGGGGCGGGGGCAGGCGGGATGATACTGCCCTGGCTGATCGGGCAGTTGTTCGAAGCGATCGGACCGGGGATCACGATTTCGTTTATCATGATCGATCTGCTGATCACCCTGGGCGTGTTGGCGGTTTTCCTTTCCCTGTCTTCGCAATCCGCAATCAGCCAGGCGGAAGCCTCGTAGAACGAGCGTGCCGGTGCCAGACCGAGTGTAAGGAGCCCGATGCCTATCGAAGATGCCAGCCGCTGGGATCAGCGCTACGCCCAAGATCAGCGATTCCGCACCTTCACCCAACCGCGCCAGTTTCTCGTCGAGCATGCGGGCTGGCTCCCGGAGGGCGGCCTGGCGTTGGACATCGCCATGGGACTCGGCGGCAATGCGGCTTTCTTGTTGGAGCGCGGTCTGCGGGTGGTCGGCCTGGATATCTCGTGGGTTGCCTTGCAACGCGCCAGGCAGCGGCTGCCGGATTTAATGGCGGTGCAGGCAGATCTGACGCGTTTCTCTCTCCCCTCGCGGACTTTTGATATCATCCTGAATTTTTATTACCTGGAGCGCAATTTGTGGGTTGATTATTGCCGCTGGCTGAAACCAGGCGGCATCCTGATAGTCGAAACCCTCACCCAGGATATGCTGGCTATCCAGCCAGATATCGATCCTGCTTTTTTGTTGAAACCGGGTGAGCTTTTACTGGCCTTCCGCAATCTGGAAATCCTGGCGTATCGCGAGGGCCGGCAGGTTTCCCGGAACGGGCACATTAGCGCCGTCGCTAGCCTGGTGGCGAGGAATAGTTAACTTGAAAAATCCTTATCCCGCCTTGCGGATTAAGGTTTCCTGGCGCAGGTAGCAATAAACATTGGGGAGTATTGCGAGAGGGGAGAGCTGGGGTCAATGTCCTCGTAAAAGCCGGTCAGGTGGAACCCAGCCTTCAGCTGACCGCCGATCTGCTCATCGAGGGTGTGGCTGAACTCCAGCGGTAAGCCTTGCTCCATAAGCTCCTGCAGCTTGGCCTCGCTCAAGCTGCTCAAATCCGAGTAGGGCAGCTTGTGGACAACCTCGAACTCACCCTGATCTGCTTTATCCAGGTCGAAGATATAGATGACCGGGTTATCGAAGCCAGCCAGCAGGCTGCCGCCGCGGCGCAGCACGCGATAGGCTTCTCGCCAGACAGGCAACACCTCTGGTGCAAACACGTTGGAGACCGGGTGAAAGATCAGGTCAAAGCTATCATCGGCAAACATGTGCAGGTCAGCCATATCGCCTTCGACCGTCGTGAGGTGCAGGTCCTCTCGTTCAGCCACAAGGCGGTCTCGCTCCAGTTGCCTGGGAGAATTATCCAGGATGGTGACTTCGGCTCCGGTTGCCGCCAGGATCGGTCCTTGCTGGCCTCCCCCGGATGCCAGGCACAGGATTTTCACGCCCTGCATATTTTCGGGGAACCACTCGCGGGGAACGGGGATCGTGGGAGTGAGTACGATCGACCACCTCCCGGCGCGAGCTGCAGCGATTTCTTCAGGGCTGACCGGGAGCGTCCAGCGGTTGCCTTTCTCGACCTGCCTGTTCCAGGCCTCTCGGTTGTACGCAAGAACATCCATAATGCCTCCCCAAAAGCAAGAACCGAAGGCGTTACCCCTCGGCTCTAAGAATACCAGCAACGATTTATCAGGATTCCCTGCGCTTAATCAGGGTAAGAACATTGCCGCCCTCGGGCGAGTATTCGTAACGCACTTCATCCACCATTTTGCGCATCAAGAAGACCCCCACGCCGCGTGGCTTGAGTTTTTCCAGGGGTACATCGACCTGAGGGTCCGGGATTTCCTGAGGGTTAAATGGCATCCCCCGGTCTCGCAAGATCACTGTCAGCCCCTTCGCGTCGACGATCACCGAACAAAGCATCACGCCTCGATCTTCTCCGCCATAGGCGTGGTCGATGATATTGCTGCATGCTTCATCGACTGCCAGCTGGACAGCATAGACGGCTTTGTCGCTCAAGCCGGCAGATTTGGCGGCCTGGCTGATAAAAGCACCTACGCGGGGCAAACTCTCGAAACGACCGGGAAATGAAACGGTTTCCATCCGATAAACAACACCAATAAGCAAGCTAGAAGCTTCCTACTGCTGCGGTCAGGTCATTGAAAATCTTGAAGTACGATCCCATACCCACTAAATCGAGCGATTCGCGGATATTATCCTGGACATTCACCAGGATCACCTCACCGCGCTTATAGCGCTTGCACTTCTTCTGGGCGTCAATCAACACCCACCAGCCTTTACTGGACATGAAATTGATGTCAGACATGTCGAAAACGATTTTATAGCGTCCGGCTTCGACGATGCTGTTCAGGGCTTCCTCCAGGCGGGGCGCAGTGCTGCTATCCACACGCCCGGCGGCTTTTACGACATCGCAGCGCTTGTACTCGGTGGATGTGACTTCCATGGCATTTCCTCCTAACAAAATCTAACGGGTTGCTCTTTTATAAACGCAGGGATTATAACACGATCAAATTCGCACGCGGTTTTCAGCGCCAGGCGGTACCAGCTAAACGACCCTCCCTGCGGGCTTTTTGGCTAGTAGCGTGGCTGCCTGAGCATGCGAGCCATCATTCCGATCATGAAGCCAGCCGTAGTCAATGCAGCCAGGGCGATTTTGGTTCTGTCCAACACGGGCTCGATGCGTACACCTTCCGGTGAGACGATCACCACGGCAACCGGCCGGGAAAACGAGTAACCACCTCCGCCACCGCCTGAGCCCGATCCAGACATTGGCTCGGGACTGGTCTCATCTTTCGCAGTGCGTTGCTCCTGGACGGGCTGATCTTCTTCGGATGGGTTGTATGAGCCAGAACCCAGGCCGAATCCCATGCCGCACAACACTTCTGCAGTGGGAATGATGGTGATGCCCCCGCTTTTTATCGGTTTTCCGTACACAGCGTCGGTCGCCGCGATACGGGTCAGGTTTTCCATTGTCTCGCGGATGGTGGCAATGGTTTTGTCAAGCTCATTGGTTAGATCGGTTGAGGGCGAAGAGAGTTCTTTATTCATTCGATATTCCTTTCCGTATTTTTTGATCCAATATCCACAGTAGCAACCCACCCAACAGGCCTCCTGCCAGAAGTGCCACTTGCACGCGGCGGGTGGCATCCACGACACGAATCACCTGCTCGTCCCCGTTCGCCGATACTGCCAGGATTGAGAGGGGACGGTTCCAAACCAATCCGCCCGGATAACCCGGGAATTCCAGCCGTATGGATTGGGCGAAGGGGATAATCCTGGTCCGTCCGGCTAAAACCGGGGTGCCGGCTTTATTCTCAACTTGCAGCAGGGGGCTCATTATCCTGGGTCTCCTCTGAATGGGATGTCTCGGATGAGCTACCAGCTTCTGTGCCTCGCAATCGGGAGGCGACTTTCTCCAGCTCCGTGTTGGCGATATTCAATGCTTTCAGGAGCTCCTGGCGGAACTGATTCTCCACTTCGCCGCTATTCACCCGCTCTTTAAATTCATCAAAATCGGATTTTAGCTGCTGCCCGGAGGGGCTTTCCTTTATCTGGTCGATTTCTACTTTCAAGGTCTCAGAAACATCTGTCAGACCGGCTTCGATCTCTTGTTGAAGTTTGACGCGCTCCGGGCTGTTCCAGGCAACATGGATTGTATCGACCAGGCTTGCACCCAGCTTGCGGAATGCCTCGGTCAGGCTATCATCATTAGGGGGAGTTTCGCTCATAATATCTCTCCTGAGACTCATTTATTTATATAGAAGTTACGCAGTTGAAGGAGAAAATAGGGGTGTGTGGGTGTGCGGAGCACGCCCACACACCCCTATCCCCTCGCCAAGTTCTAAAGTCCTATTATATTCAATTTTGCCTCAAAGTATCCGCTTTCGCAAGGGCAAAACTTGCAGCTAAGCCGATTGCCCTGATATCCACAAGGATATCACTTGTATGTCGAGGTGATTTGTGGCATACTGGAAAAAGTAACGGTACTCTGCACAGAAACATCAATCCTTCTCCTGGGAGGTGATCCATGCGGCATCCATTCCAAGCGATCCCGGCCAGCCATGAACGCAGGGCGTTTATCTGGCTCACAGTGATGTCTTTGGTGTTGATGGTATTGATGAATGCGGTTGGGGCGCCGTTGAAGAATGAGGCCGCTCCGAGCGGGATTATCTCCTACGAGTTGGCGGGAAGTATGCAAAACGCCCAGGCAATTATTGCATCCTGGGATGAGTCTGCCCGTCTGCACGCAGCGTTTAGTCTTGGGCTAGATTTCCTGTTCCTGGTTGTCTACTCATCTGCAATCGGCCTGGGCTGCCTGCTGGCAGGCAAGGCGCTGAACCGGCGCAAATGGCCCCTGGTTGCCCTGGGCGTTCCCCTTGCCTGGGGGTTGTGGCTGGCAGCTTTTGCCGACGCAGTGGAGAACATAGCCTTGACCCTGATCCTGTTCGGCAACCCGGCGGAGTGGTTGGCACCGCTTGCCTTGTGGAGTGCGATTATCAAATTTGTTTTGATATTTGTAGGCCTGGTCTATGCATTATTGGGATTGGTGGTTTCACTGGTGGTAAAACCAGCCAGATAATTTTCAGTGTCTCTCGATTCAGCAGGAGGAATATTACCGCGACCAGAATGGGTCACCAGCGTATATCTTGGTAGATGAAAAAACTATCCTGGAGGAATACCATGCAATACAAGCCACTTGTTTTCATTTTGAGCATTCTTCTCCTGACCTCGCTGGCATGTGGGGTAACAATCAACCTGCCTGTGTCAGATGTGAAGACCGGTCCAACTGTTACCGAGGAGATTGTCGTTCCAGAAATTGAGTCAACCGAGCCGGTTGATCTGATGATCGAATTTGGGGCAGGCGAGTTGAATATCCAGCCCGGAGCAGAAAATGCCCTGGTTACCGGGACGGTAAGCTATAACATCGTTGACTTTAAGCCGGATGTCCTGGTTGAGGGTAACCAGGTACACCTGAGCACCGGAAACCTGGAGATCAAAGGTATCCCGATCATCAATACCGGTGATTTCAAAAACGAATGGGATCTACAACTCGGCAATTCCCCCATGAATCTGAGCGTAAGTGCGGGTGCATATAATGGAAATATTGAGCTGGGTGGGTTATCCCTGCTATCCGTCAGGTTCACCGACGGAGCTGCCGAGGTTGATGTGCAGTTCAGCGAGCTGAATCAGGTTGAGATGGATACCTTGCGTTATGAGACTGGCGCTTCATCCGTGGAACTGCGCGGGCTGGCAAACACGAACGCTGCCAGTGTGATTTTCAAGGGCGGGGCGGGCGATTATCGCCTGGATTTCTCAGGAGACCTGCAACGCGATATGGATGTGACGGTCGATTCAGGGATGAGCAGCGTGGAAATCATTGTGCCGCGCGGCGTAACCGCACGGGTGTTGTATGATGGCGGTCTCTCCAACGTCGACCTGAGCGGTGATTGGGAAAAAACGGGCAATGATTATTACCAGGAAGGCACAGGTCCGCGCCTGACCATTAATGTCAATATTGGCGCCGGTAACCTGAGCCTGAGCAACCGCTAGCCTGTGTACTGCCGGAAAGTTAAGAAGACCCCTGCTTTTCCTCCGATCTGGAGAGGCAGGGGTCTTCTTTTATCGCTCGTAAATTTTCCCGAGACTACATGTCGAGGGCTTTGTAGCCGGGTCCTTCGGTGAAGTAATCGTAGTTCGGCTGGGTATCCGGGGTCAGGTCAACAACTTCACCAGCCTCCAGTTGGCGGACGCACTCGAGAACTACTTTCTCGCCGTGATGATTGGTTCCTTCATAGTGCCCGGTCAGACCGAGTTTGCTGATATACTCGCCGCCTTTGGCTTCGTATGTGGTCGGGACTTCATCCTCTGGGAAGATAGCTTCGTAAGGGCATTCCGGAATGCAGGCACCACAGTCGATGCATGTATCCGGATCGATGTAGTACCACGGCCATTCTTCAACCGGCTTGCCGGGAATGATGCACTCTACGGGGCAAACTTCAACACAACCGGCATCCCGCAGGCATAAACTGGTGATAATGTGGGTCATAGATACAACCTCCGTGTCTGGTCTTGAGGATAATATGCCAATGTGAAATAATTGTACCTCAAATTTCTCGTGGAAAACCATAATCCAACAAAAATATGACAAATGAAACGCCGATGAGAGGATATTTGATACGTTGTTTGGGTCGAATGCTCTTTTGGAGAGCATCAGGCAACCCGGGCAGAGGTATAGTTTGAATCAAACATAGGATTTTGTGTCTCTGTCACACAAAATCCTAGTTTGGTTTGATATATGTTATCGACTAACGTAGAGCATCGTAGCGGCGGGCAGCCTCTTGCCAGTTCACTACATTCCACCAGTTAGTAAGATATTCAGCGCGCCGGTTCTGGTATTTGAGATAGTAGGCATGCTCCCACACGTCTACGCCAAGGATGGGCTGCAGACCTTCCATCATGGGAACATCCTGGTTGGGCATAGAAATTACTGCCAGGCTGCTATTCTTAATTCCCAGCCAGGCCCATCCGCTACCAAATCGTGTCATGCCGGCCTTTTCAAAAGTCTCCTTGAAAGCGCTGAAGCTCCCAAACGCGGAATTTATTGCTTTTGCCAGATCTCCGCTGGGGTCTCCTCCACCTTTGGGGGTCATAAATTGCCAGAAAAGGCTATGATTGAAGTGTCCGCCACCATTGTTGCGTACTGCCGAGCGAATATCCTCGGGTACGGTGTTGATATTCGTGACCAAATCTTCCAGGGAATTTCCAGCCAGCTCAGGGTGTTTTTCCAGGGCTGAGTTAAGATTAGTGACATATGCAGCGTGGTGCTTGCCGTGATGTATTTGCATCGTCATTGTATCGATATACGGCTCCAGTGCGTCGAAGGCATAAGGTAGATTAGGCAGTTCAAAAGTCATGATTTCCCTCGCAAGTAGATATAAATTGATTAGAAATTCCAGTGAGACAATGTAAGAACCTGGGAATTAAATGGAATATTATCGTAAAAATTATAGCCTTTGGGAATGGGTTTGTCAAGTAACACTCCTGATGTTCAGACAAATTGAGATAAGGATTTTTATGCTTTTTTGGCACCGAAATTGCGTTTTGAGGGCATAATCGGCTGAAAATTAGGCTTTTGCGGTGTTCTTAAAGGTATTACAAGCCAGATTTCGG
>Ga0105100_10002857_pt1 | contig 10048 bp, 9 predicted proteins | sample PPLLak12cMay2015_2_FD_87033 | JGI IMG/M metagenome (GOLD analysis project Ga0105100, IMG submission 87033) | Freshwater sediment microbial communities from Prairie Pothole Lake near Jamestown, North Dakota, USA - PPLs Lake P8 Core (1) Depth... | ecosystem: Environmental > Aquatic > Freshwater >... | reverse complement strand
TACCGCAACACGCCCGGTCCCGACACGAGGGACCGGGCGCGCACAGATCACATCACTCCTGATCGGATTCAACTTCCTCCAAGGAGCGCAGGAACCGGATCCGACAGCACGAACGGGCGGCCCGGCGGCACCTGGCGCTGGGTCGGCGCAGTGCCCGGCAGGATTTCGAAGTCGGGCGTGAACGTGACCATCAGGTCGCGCAGCTTGCCGATGCTCGTGCGGTCACCCTCGAAGCGAGCCTTGCCCTCAGTTGCGAGCTGGTCGAAGGTGGCCTGACCCATCATCACCCGGTTCAGGTCGGCGCGGTTGACCGTCAACGTCAGATCGGGCTTCGGCGCCTGGAAACCCTTCATGTTGGTGAGCGTCGCGTTCGCAAGTTCGATCGCGTACTTCTCGCCGTTGTCGGGCGTCACCAGGTTGATCTTGTAGTTCAGGCCTGCAGCCTTTTTCGGATCCATGCTGATGCCGAGGAAGTCGAGCCACTGCTCGGTGGTCATCGCGCGGACGACGTCGGGCGTCATGGTCCGCGGCGCGCTGCCGCCCGGCAGGCCGTTGCGCAGCTCGAACGCGCCCTGCAGGAACGTGTTGCGCGTGCTGGTGCTCTCGGCCTGGTAGCCGAGCTGCTCGTAGGCGTCGGCCAGCAGCCGGCGCGCCGGCATGTTCTTGGGCTCCGCGAACACCAGCCGGTTGAGGATCTCGCTGGCCTGCAGGTACTTGCCCTGCCCGATCAGCTCCTTGCCCTTGGCGATGATCTTGTCCGAGCCGCCCATCATCTCGACGTAGAGCGGCGCCGAGTCCTGCGGCGACAGCGGGATCAGGTTGACCGGGTTGCCGTCGAAGTGGCCGATGAAGCGGTTCACGACGCCGCGCACGTTGTTCTGCACGTCGCCGTGGTAGCTGCGCGCCGCCCAGCTCTGCTGCAGGCTCTGCGGCACCTCGTAGACGTTGTGGATCTCGTTGATCGTCACGCCCTGGTTCACGTAGTGCAGCGTCTGGTTGTTGAGGTTGGCGTAGGTGTCACGCTGGGTACGCAGCACTTCCTGGATGCGGTCGTTGCCCCAGCGCGGCCAGCTGTGCGAGGCGAACATGACCTCGGCCTCGCCGCCGAACCTGTAGAGCGTCTCGTTGATCTCCTTCGACCAGTTCAGCGCATTGCGCACCGCGGCGCCGCGCAGCGTGTAGATGTTGTGGATCGTGCCGGTGACGAGCTCCGACGACCACAGCGCCTTGAACTGCGGGAAGTAGGTGTTCATCTCGACCGGCGCCTCGGTGTCCGAGACGTCCTGGAACACCATCTTCACGCCGTCGAGGGTGATCTCCTCGATGTCCCTGCCGATCAGGCGGTTCGGGGGAATCAGGCCGGAGTTGCCGGCGGCGACGTTCTTGCCGATCGCCTGGTCGACGTGGCCGTGGGGATTGCGCTCCAACAGCACGGCGTACTGCCACTGCAGGCGGCGGTTCATCGCGGTACCCGCAAAGACGTTTTCGGAGATCGCCGCGTCCATGAAGCCCTCGGGCGCGATCACCATCACCTTGCCGCTCACAACGTCGGCCTCGTCCACGACGCCGCGCACGCCGCCGAAGTGGTCGCCGTGCGAGTGCGAGTAGACGACGCCCACCACCGGCCGCTTGCCGAGCTTCTCGTTGATGAACTCGAGCGCAGCCCGCGCCGTCTCCGCGGCGGTCAGCGGGTCGAAGACGATCCACCCCGTGTCACCCTTTATGAAGCTGATGTTGGCGAGGTCGTAGCCGCGCACCTGGTAGATGCGGCCGGGCACGACCTCGTAAAGTCCGTAGGCCATGTTGAGCACGGCCTGGCGCTGCAGCGAGGGGTGGATGCTCGGAAAATCCTGGCCCGACAGCAGCCACTGGTAGCTGCCCATGTCCCAGGCGACGTTGCCCGCGTCGGCCATGATCTGCTTGTAGGGCGGTGCGGCGATGAAACCCTTGGCCGCCTCGTCGAAGTCGCGCTTGTCGGCGAACGGCAGCTCGGCCTTGACGCCGTTGCGCAGCTCGAGGGTGAACTTTGACGTCGCCTTGCCGAGGGGGTCGAAATGGACGGGCTGCTGGGTAGCCTGGCCTGCGAGCGGAGACGCGAGCATGAGCACGGCGGTGATTTTGGCGACGATCTTCATAGAGAGGCTCCTCAGTGGGCTGCAAGTCAGGATTTCGATAATTATGCGCAAGACCTGGAAAATTTCGTGTGTCAATCATCATTATATTTATCTTACAGGCTAGCCGTTCCCGCGCGAACTCATCCCGAAGTGCAGCCGACAATCGCCGATTCTGGGCCGGCATGCGTCGGGATTTGCAGAAAGGCCCGCCGAATAGGACCCCAAGCACTGCCTGATGACTGGAGATTAGCCGCAATGGACAAGTAGCGGCCCGTCAGCAAAAGGAAGGCTACGAACAACGATCCCAGAGCCGTATTCCGAAGTCATGCAATTCGACTGACCGGAATCGCACTGTGAAGCTGTCTTTGGGCCGAAAAACTTGACCGGCTCTTATGGGTCCTAAACCGCCAGTGCATGGCGTGAATGATTTCATCCAAGCGATTCCCTGCAGATGTTCCCGTCTGTTCCCTGTCATGGTCAGCTTTGAAGCCTGACAATTCAATGGCATTTCACCGCTTGACCCGGGGATGGGCTTTGCTGTCGGGATTTGGGCTGCAGTCAAACGATCGCGTATGTCCCATCATTCCGGTTGCAACGCGAACCCCGCCCGACCGGTCCGGACTGCTAAACTGACGCCGCCATCCCATCACGTCGTTGCCCTATGAGAACCCTGCTGCGCAATTTCATCATCGCCCTTGTCGTGCTGATCCTGTTGATGGGCGGCTGGACCTGGCTGACCCTCCACTGGTCCTACTCCGAGGGTGAACGCGCGGGCTATGTGCAGAAGCTCTCCAGGAAGGGCTGGATGTGCAAGACCTGGGAAGGCGAACTGGCATTGGTCACCATGCCCGGCGCGATCCCGGAAAAATTCACCTTCACCGTCCGCGACGACGCCACGGCAAGCCGCATCAACGCGCTCGCCGGCGAGCGCGTGGTGCTGAGCTACCAGCAGCACAAGTTCATCCCGACAAGCTGCTTTGGCGACACGGAATATTTCGTGGTCGATGTGGCCAAGGTGCGGGAAGCCAGTTCGCCAGCCCTCCCCCTGCCCAACAGTCCTCAATTGCCGCGCTGACCATCCGGTCGGCCTATCCCTGCTCCAACCTGTGACCCGCCAGAGAACCTGGCTGGCGGCCCTGCCGTCACAGTGCCGCCCCGCGCTTCGGTTATCATATTCAGGTTCACTAATGAATCTCAGGAGTCCATTGTGCGTTTTGCCACCGCTTTACCCCTCATCATTCCCGCGCTTGCCCTGATGGGCGGCTGCGCCACCCAGAAGACCCTCGACGAACAGGCCGATTCGGTCAGCCGGCAACTCGACGCCCAGGCCACCACGGTCAGCCAGCAGCTTGCCCAGTTGAGGCAGGCACAATCCAGCATGGCCGAGGCGCAGAAGAATCTGGAAGCGCGCCTGGGCAAGGTGGAATCGCAACAGGCCCTGATGGCGACCCGGCTGGATCAGGAAGGCTCGACCAGTTCGGCCCTGCAGCGCGACGTCGATACCCTGCGCAGCCAGGTCGACAGTCACACCAGCACCCTCACGGAGGCGCAGGCCAGCGCCAACGAGGCCCTCAAGATCGCCCGCGACGGCCAATCCGCCCGCAACGATGCCGTGCGCTTGACCGAAGAGACGGTCAGCAAGCAGAACAGTGCCATTGCCCAGGCGCAGGAGACCGCGAACGATGCGGTCAGGATCGCGCGCGACAGCCGCCTGGTCAGCGGCAAGGTCGTCGACTCCCTGCTGCTGACCGAAAGCATGGTGTCCTACAGCTACGAACAACCCGAGCTGACCTCCCAGGGCCGCGCGGCGCTGGACACGCTGATCGCCTACGTGAAGCCCAAACTGCCGCACGTGTTCGTCGAGATCATCGGCTACACCGACAGCATGAGCCTCGACAGCCAGAACCGCCGCATCGCGCTGGAGCGCGCCGAATCGGTACGTCGCTACCTGCACGAAACCGGCGGCATCCCGCTCGACCGCATGTCGACCATTTCCTACGGCGACCTCAAGCCGGTCGCCAGCAACACCTCGTACGAAGGGCGTGGCCAGAACCGGCGTGTGATGGTGCAGGTGCTGAAGTAAGCCCCTACACGGGCTGCAAGCGATCGATGGCTGCAGCCACCCGGCCGATTCCACCTTCATGACAGTCGACCTGTAGCCTCGTCCGGGCCTCAGGTCTTCGCCATTGGGCGCATGAACAACGCGTCCTGAATCGCTGCACAGCGCGTGCGCCCAAACCCTGTCGCCATGACCCCCTGACGATGAAGCACCCTTCAGAGAGGGTTCACCGGTCGCGCGCCGCCTTCACCTTGATCCTGAGCTTGACGTCGTCACTGACCATGGGGATGAAAGCCGTCATGCCGTGATCCGAACGCTTGAAGCTGGCTTCGGCATCGACATCGCAGACAAATCTGGAACTGGCGGCATCCACCCCGCACTTGTAGTGGGTGACGGTCAGCGAAATGGGCCGGGTAACGCCCAGCATGGTGAGCGTGCCGTCCACGCCAACCAGTTGATCGCTGTTGAATCTGAATTGCGAGGAGCGGAAAGTGAGCGTGGGGTACTGCGCCACATTCAGGAAATCCAGTTTGCGCAGGGCATCATCCAGCGGCCCGATGCCTGTGTAGACCGAGTTCGCGTCGATGGTGATATCCACTTTCCCGCTTTTCTTCTGCTCGTCCATCACGACTACCCCGCTGGTCCGGTTGAAGCGGCCGCTTTGCGTGGCGAAACCCATGTGGCTCACCTCGAAACTGGGGAAGGTGTTCGATTGATCGATGCTGAAGGATTCCTCGGCGGCCTGGGCGCTGACGGCCCGGGCGGCGAAGAAGAGCGCGAGGAGGGTTCTGCTTCGGGTTGGGACCATGAGGACACCCCTTGCTGGTGAAGGACAGCCATCGTACCCCCGACGGGGTTCCCCGCGAATGAACGCCGGGCAGTTTTTTGAATTCCAGTATTGGACGCAGTCCCTGGTTGCCGACTCTGCGACCCGGTCTGTGCAAATAAACGAATTCGAACTGGGCTGGGATGGCGCTTCCATGGGCGTTCTCAATACGACTGGGCAGGGTGTGCATTCATCAAGGACAACCCACATCCATGCCAGGGTTTTATAATCACGGCTCGAATGCCCCGCCTAAACGGGTCGACTGTCCAATGGGTGTCAACTGAAACCCGCTTAAAGAGATCACCATGAAATATCCTTTGACCCACCCGTGGGTGTCGTTGTGCATGGCCGGGGCATTTTCCGGCATGAGCCTGTTGAGCGGCGCTGCCGCGGCTGAGGGGGACGTTGCCGCAGGCGCCAGGAAGGCCATCTATTGCGCGTATTGCCACGGTTCGGACGGCAATCCACTGGATAAAGCCGCACCGCGTTTGGCGGGCCAGGACGCCGACGTCCTGGTAAACAAGATGAAGCTCCAGACCGAGGCCCTGGGCGCGCATGAACTCATGGTCCAGGCATTCCTGACCGGCCGCGCCCTCAACGACCAGGACATGAACGACCTGGCCGCCTACTTCTCCGGGCAACCGGTACGGGACCCCATGCAGTCCGCGCCGCCCAAGCCACCGGAAATATAGACATCGCTGATTTGGCGTCAGGAGAAAACCGATGAGAGCCGCATTCGGATGGATAGGCATAGGCGCCCTCCTGCTGGCGGGATGCGCAAGTGTGGGGCCGCCGAGCATCGGGCGGGACCGCTTCGACTACGTGAACACGATCTCGGATTCATGGAAGCGGCAGACCCTGCTCAACCTGTTGAAGGTCCGATATGCCGATGCGCCCGTGTTCATGGACGTTTCGTCGGTGATCAGTTCGTACTCGCTGGAGGGCGAGGTCAGCCTCGGCGGCGAATATGCGCCGATCGGGCGCGGCGACACGTTCGGCAGCGTGGGCGCCACCGGCCGCTACGCGGACAAGCCGACCATTAGCTACCAGCCGCTCTCCGGCGACAAGTTCGCCAAGAGCCTGATGACCCCGATCCCCGTCACGGGCTTCCTGTTCCTGATCCAGAGCGGTTACCCGGCCGACCTCGTGTTGCGGGTCTGCGTGAACTCGATCAACGGCCTGGAGAATGCCTACGGTGGCGCGGGCAATCCACGCGAAGGCAGCCCGGAATTTCGCGAGCTCATGACCGCCCTGCGGGAATCGCAGGCCGCGGGAGACACCGGATTCCGGGTCAAGCCCAGCAAGGGAGAGCCCGGCGTCGTGATGTTCATGCGCCCATCATCGGACAGGGTACGCGTGCCGAGCAGCAGGATTCGAGAGTTGCTCGGCCTCAATGCCGCATCGCACGAATTCAGCGTCGTGTATGGCTCCCATCCCGAGCAGGATACGGAGATCGCAGTGCTGACGCGTTCGCTCCTGCAGGTCATGATCGACTTCGCTTCCTATATCGATGTGCCGGAAGCCGATATCGCCGAAGGGCGCGTCTACAGCCCGCAGCGCACTGCGGAGCAAGAGCGCGCATTCCCGCCCCTGATTACCGTCCATCATGGCGCCTCGCCCCCCGACGACGCCTATGCGTCGGTTCGATACCGCAACCAGTGGTTCTGGATCGACGACCGCGACCGGGATTCGAAATTCCGTCTCACTTTCCTGATGATCATGTTTTCGCTCACCGAAGGTGCGCCGACGCAGAGCGCGCCCGTGGTGACGGTTCCGGCCAGATAAGGGGGGAGCGGCAAACGGACACCCGAAAGCGAAACTGCAGAAAGCCGGCAGTAATCGAGTCTGCCAGCGCGTAAATCCAGTTCCTGCCGCCTATTTCATCCGCCCAAGCGCGACGCGGAATGCCTCCAGCCTGGCCTCGTAGTCCGCGGCGTCCCCATAATCGAGAAAACGCGGATCGTGGGAATGGGTGCCGAGGATACGGCGCGCGTGCTTGATCGGGCAAAAGTATTCTTCGGTGCGGGCCACGATCTCGTACACATAGGCGATCAGCCCGCTGCCATAGGCACAGTAGCTGCAATGAAACTTTTCGATGAAGTTGAGGTATTCAAGCTGCTGCCGGTCCAGCACGATGTAGCTCGCCCGTTGAACCTTCGCGATCCCGTAAACGGGGAAACAGACCGCCTGATAGAGCGTCACGAACAGGTCGAGGATGGCCAGCGGGACGATCATGCTGTAGATCACGGGCCCGGTGAGCAGGTTCTGTGGCCGGTTGGTGACGAGCCAGTGAAAGAACCGGGTCTTGAGCCGGCGATGCGCCTGCTTGATGGAGTGCTCGAATTCGACACGTTTCCCCCTGATCTCGAACAGCATGCCGGTTTCCTGCTCATGCAGCGCTTCCCGCAACTCGTCTTCGAGGGCGGTCATCCGTGACAGCAATTGCTGGATTCGATCGTTCATCTGGGCCCCGTGGTTAATTGGCGTGCCGTGTCCAGCCTTCCCGCTGGCCAGGTGTCGCAGCTGGCCCGCAACGACCATACCGGTGCGCGAAGCATAGCCGCAATCGCGTCAGCATCGGCATCTTGCACGTCCGCCCACACACAAGGCCAGGCTCCACCGTGCCACGCATGGGGCACCGCTTTTTTGTGTCCGCACGAATCGGCCATGAAAGGCAATGCTATCGGCATGAAGTGGCATGATTGGCTTATTCCGCGACTCTCTGGATTGGACATTCGATGGAAATTCTTTTTCTGGCCGCCCTGATCGTGCTGAACGGCGCGTTTGCCATGTCCGAGATCGCACTGCTCACCTCGCGCCGCGCCCTCCTGGCGCGGCTGGCCGACGATGGCGACCAGGCGGCCGCAGTTGCCATCAGGCTGCACGACGATCCGACGCGTTTCCTGTCGACAGTGCAGATCGGCATCACCTCGATCAGCATCCTCAACGGCATCGTCGGCGAATTCGTGCTGGCCGGGCCGCTGGCGCAATGGCTGCAGTCGCATGGCATGGAAGCGGAAGCCAGCAGCCTCTTCTCGACCGCACTGGTGGTGGTCGTCGTCACCTATTTCTCGATCGTGATCGGTGAACTGGTGCCCAAGCGCATCGGCCAGCTGAATCCCGAGGGCATCGCACGGCGCGTGGCGCGCCCGATGAACCTGCTGGCGCTGCTGGCCCGGCCGTTCGAGCGGCTGCTGTCGATCTCGACCGATGCCATCCTGCGGCTGCTGGGCAAACAGGCATCCAGCCAGGAAGGGGTGATCGAGGAGGAAATCCATGCGCTGCTGGAGGAAGGCTCGATAAGCGGTGCGATCGAGCAACAGGAACGCGACATGGTACGCAACGTGTTCCGGCTGGACGATCGGCCGATCAATTCACTGATGACCCCGCGCGCCGATATCGTCTATCTCGATACCCGGCTGCCGCTCAAAGAAAACCTGAAGCGCGTTGCCGGGTCGGAGCATTCGCATTTTCCGGTCTGCCAGGGCGGCCTCGATGACGTGCTGGGCATCCTCAGCGTCAAGCAACTGCTCAACCAGTCCCTGGGGGGCGAACCCGCCGACTTGACCGCCCAACTCGTGCCCGTGGTCTACATGCCGGAAAGCCTCAGCGGGATGGATCTGCTGGAGCACTTCCGTGTCTCCGATGCCAAGATGGTCCTGATCATCGACGAATACGGCGAGATCGACGGCCTGGTCACGCTGCAGGATGTACTGGAAGCGGTGACCGGCGAATTCAGTCCGCGCAATCAGGAAGACGCCTGGGCGGTTCAGCGCGAGGATGGCTCCTGGTTCCTCGACGGCCTGATCCCCATCCCCGAGCTCAAGGACAGACTGGGGTTGAAGCACGTGCCGGAAGAAGACAAGGGCCGCTACCACACCCTGAGCGGGCTGATGATGTGGCTGTCCGGACAATTGCCGCACACCGGCGATGTGTTGACCTGGGAAGGCTGGCGGCTGGAAGTGGTCGACCTCGACGGCAAGCGCATCGACAAGATTCTCGCCACCCCGATTCCGCCGGCCGAAGCCCCGCATCCGGACGCGGCAGCCACGCTGTAGCGCGTCCGCTGAACTGCGATACACTGCATGCAATCATTGTTCAGGCCAGATTTATTCGTGAATTCGTTCGTGCCGGATCAATGGTATCGGCGCTACTCCGGCGGCATCGGTACCACAACTGACAACATGGGAGATCGATTCTGATGGTTACTCTTGATCCGTGGCATATCGCTCCCCGGTCGACAAGGGCCTGCGTTCGATGACGACGAATTGCACCAATGTGAAATGGGTCGGGCATGCGAAATGCCGCGCCTGCGAGGTCCGCAATTTCGTCCTGTTCTCCGGGCTGTCGGACCGCGAACTGGACGCCATCCTGCAACCCATCGACAATCTTCGGGTAGCGCAGCACGCGACCCTGTATGACCAGGGCGCAGAGGCTCCCAGTCTCTTTACCGTGCGCAGCGGCCTTCTCAAGCTCAGGGTCGACCTGCCCAACGGCGGCCAGCGCATCGTGCGCCTGCTGCGGCAGGGCGATGTGGCCGGCCTGGAAACCCTGGTGGACGAGCCCTATCACCACACGGCCGTCGCCCTGCTCGATACCGATGTCTGCCGCATCCCGCGCGAAGTGGTGCTGCTGCTGGACAAGACCAGTCCGAGCGTGCACAGGGCCTTGCTGCAGCGCTGGCAGCACCTGGTCGACCAGGCCGATCATTTCATCGTGGCGCTCTCCACCGGCTCGGCGGAAGCACGCATGGCGCGACTGCTGCTCACGCTCGGCTGTCACGGGTCCCATCCGGAAACCCTGTTTCCCAGCCGCGAGGACATGGGGGCACTGCTCGGCATCACCACCGAAACGGCCAGCCGCGTGATTGCCGAGTTCAAGCGGCGCGGCCTGATCCAGATCGAGAAGCGTGAATGCGTCGACTTTGACCAGACAGGGCTGGCCCGACTGGCTGAGAGTTGACCGTATTCATTGTTGTCGGATCAGATGTTCCAGCCGAACGGATGGGGCCAACTACGATGGATTCGGCCGACCGAGGCATCGCCCCAC
>Ga0105100_10002856_pt1 | contig 10053 bp, 7 predicted proteins | sample PPLLak12cMay2015_2_FD_87033 | JGI IMG/M metagenome (GOLD analysis project Ga0105100, IMG submission 87033) | Freshwater sediment microbial communities from Prairie Pothole Lake near Jamestown, North Dakota, USA - PPLs Lake P8 Core (1) Depth... | ecosystem: Environmental > Aquatic > Freshwater >... | reverse complement strand
TAACTGGCGGCGCCGGGTTTATCGGGTCTCATATTGCCGGTGCCTTGCTCGAGGGGGGCGCTTCCGTGCGGGTGCTGGATAACTTCAGCACGGGGAAACGCGAAAACCTGGAGGGGTTGACGCGGCGCTTCAACGGGAATCAGCTCGAAATCCTGGAGGGGGACCTGCGGGACGCCTCACGCGTGGAAGAGGCGGTGCGCGGCGTCGAGGTCATTTTCCACGAGGCAGCATTTGTCTCGGTCCCGCAATCCATGCAGGAGCCTCAGATGTGTTTCGACGTCAATATCACCGGCACCTCGCTTTTGTTCGACGCGGCGCGCAGGGCGGGCGTGAGGCGCGCGGTGGTCGCTTCGAGCGCGGCCGTGTACGGGGAGTCTGATGCGCTGCCTTTGGCCGAGGAAACGCCGCTCCAGCCGTTGTCGCCGTATGCCCTGTCCAAGCGTGTGAATGAGATGTATGGCGAGTTGTTCACCGGCTCATTCGGTTTTGAAGTTGTTGCCTTGCGCTATTTCAATGTGTACGGTCCGCGCCAGCGACCTGACTCGATGTATGCCGCGGCCGTGCCGATCTTCGCCCGCCGGTTATTGGATCACCAGCCGGCGCTTGTCTTCGGCGACGGGGGGCAGACGCGCGACCTGATCAACATCCGTGATGTCGTGCGCGCCAACCTGATCGCCGCGGAGCACCCGAACGCGGCGGGAATGGTGTTCAATATTTGCACCGGCGTTGAAACGCGTTTGCTGGATCTGCTGGATGTGATGTATGAATTGCTTCCGAACGCGCCGCTGCATGAGTTTGCGGAGCCGCGCCCGGGAGATATTTATCGCTCGGTGGGGAGCCCGCAAAAAGCGGCAGATGTGATGGGCTTCCGCGCCCGGGTTTCCCTGGTGGATGGCTTGAAAGAAACAATTGATTCGATGCGATGAGTTGACTCACCATGCCCATCGTTTCTCTTGCTGAGTGGAATCAATTTCTAGGAAAACATCCCAATGCTCATCTACTGCAAACAGGCGAGTGGGGCGAACTGAAGTCCGCGTTTGGGTGGGAAGCGGTCCGCATCGTTAGTGGGGAAGTGGGAGTACAGATTTTATTCCGAAAATTGCCCCTGGGGTTTACGATCGGTTACATTCCGAAACCAGTAGTCAGTAATCAGTTGGTCAGTGATCAGTTTTGGATTGAGATTGATTCGATCTGCAGACGAAAACGCGCAATTTTCTTGAAACTGGAACCTGATTCTTGGGAAGGCGAAAGCTCACCTCAAATTACCAATTACCCATTACTAATTACCTCTGCCCACAACATCCAACCTCCTCGTACTATCCTTGTTGATATTGGAGACTCCGAAGAAGAAATCCTCGCGCGCATGAAACAAAAGACGCGCTACAACATCCGTCTTGCCGAGAAAAAAGGCGTGACGGTCCGCGCCTGGGATGATCTCGAATCCTTTCACAAAATGATGCTCCTCACCGGAGGGCGCGATGGCTTTGGCATCCACTCGCTGGAATATTACAAGCGTGCTTTCAAGCTGCTTCATCCAAAAGAGATGGCTGAACTGCTCCTTGCCGAATACGAAGGGAAGCCTTTGGCCGCGTTGTTTGTGGCCCGGAATGGAAATCGCGCTTATTATCTCTATGGCGCCTCGACGGATGAGGAGCGCAACCGGATGCCCACGTACCTCCTGCAATGGGAAGCCATGCAATGGGCAAAAGCGCGCGGCTGCGAAGAGTACGATCTCTGGGGTGTGCCTGACGAAGACGAAGCAACTCTCGAAGCCGATTTTGAGACTCGTCATGATGGCTTATGGGGCATTTATCGCTTCAAACGCGGCTTTGGCGGCGAATTGAAGCGTGCCGCGCAGGCGATGGATAGAGTCCATAATCCGTTATTATATTGGGCGTATCTGCGATTCATCGGGAACAGGGAATAGAACGTGGAAAATAACATCTGGAATTCGGTTGTCTCAAGACTTCCCAACCCGCACTTTCTCCAAACCTATGAATGGGGACAGGTGAAGGCAAAGTATGGCTGGACTCCGCTTTACGCGGTTTGGACCTCTGATGGTAAATTTTCAGTTTTCAAAGAAACTGATCACTGGTCACTGGATATGTCGCCACGGCGCCACGGCGATGCTGATCACTGCATCGCCGCGGCTTTGATCTTGAAACGTCAAATCATCCGCGATGGATTTGCCGCGCGGTTGTCAGTCCTCTACGCACCGAAGGGTCCGCTGTTGCATTGGACGAATGAAGCGTTGAGAGATCGCGTGCTGAATGATTTGCAAGCCTTCGCAAGGAAACAAGGCGCGATCTTCTTGAAAATGGATCCTGATGTGGTCTTGGGAACCGGAATCCCTCAAAGTGGAGAGGATATCATTGATAACGGCGGGCAGGCTGTGGCGTCTGAATTGAAGCGGAGGGGGTGGAGATTCTCATCGGATCAAATCCAATTCAAGAATACAGTCCTGATCGATTTGGATCCATCGGAAGAGGAAATGCTGAGACGCATGAAACAGAAGACGCGTTACAACATCCGCCTCGCTGAAAAGAAGGGTCTTGTGATGCGCGTAGGCACGCCAACGGATGTCGGCATGTTGTACAAAATGTATGCCGAAACCTCCGTGCGCGATGGATTTGTGATCCGAGATGAAAATTACTACAAAACAGTTTGGGAATTGTTTATGTCGCGTGAGCAGTCTCCAGTCTCCAATCTCCAATCTCCCATCGCAGAACCTCTAATCGCCGAAGTCGACAATGAACCCGTCGCCGCCCTCTTTGTCTTTTATTTCGCAGGCCGCGCCTACTATGTCTATGGGATGTCGCGCGATGTGCATCGTGAAAAGATGCCGACCTATCTATTGCAATGGGAAGCGATGAAGCGCGCCAGGGCCAGGGGCTGCAGCGTATATGATCTGTGGGGCGCACCGGATGTGTTCGATGAAAGCGATTCGATGTGGGGCGTATATCGTTTCAAGGAAGGTCTCGGTGGGAAGGTTGTGCGAACGCTCGGCGCCTGGGATTACACGCCAAATCCGTTCTGGTATAAGATGTATTCAGAAATCATTCCGCGCGTGCTGAATGTGATGCGTTCAAGAGGCAAAGCCCGGACGAGGCAAGGATTGGGCGCGTAATTTCAAAAGCAAATCCGATGGTTGAATAGGGCGACACTGGCACCGCACGTGATTTGCTTGGCAAATCATGCAGGTGCGCCCGTATCGAAACCATCTAGTTGCATGCAAACGCAAAATTTCTTCAATCGCTATGGTCTCGATACGCCCTCGACAAACACTTGGGCTACTCGACCACCGAATATGGTTGAAACAGGAAACATCATGAAACAAATCTCCCGACTGCATTTCGCCCATCTCCCTACCCCCATCGAAGAACTTCCCCGTTTGACAGAACATTTGAATGGACCGAAGATTCTCGTCAAACGCGACGACCAGACCGGCTTGGCCTTCGGCGGCAACAAGACCCGCAAACTGGAATTCCTTGTCTCCGAAGCGCGTGAGCAGGACGCGAAGACCTTGATCTCAGGCGGTGCGCTGCAGTCCAATCATTGCCGCCAGACTGCCGCGGCAGCGGCGCGTTTTGGCTTGGATTGCACGCTCGTGCTAAATGGCGAGATGCCTTACCAGCCCTCCGCGAATCTGCTGCTTGACCAGTTGCTGGGGGCTGAGATCGTCACGATTGCTGACCGTAAAGATCGCGACCGAGTTTTACAGGAAACATTCGATAAAGCCGTTGCAGACGGGAAGAAACCCTATCTCGTGCCCTATGGCGGATCCAGCCCAACCGGTGCGCTGGGCTACGCGTTTGCGATGAAAGAATTCATGGAACAGAAGGTCCACGCGGATTGGATTGTCTTTGGTACATCCTCCGGTGGGACGCATGCGGGACTGGTGCTGGGTCAACGCGCCTTTGGGTTCAAAGGCAGGGTGCTGGGGATCAGCATCGATGAATCAGAAGATTGGCTGAAAACTCGTGTCTCCGCGTTGGCGTCAGAGGCGAGTGAGAAACTGGGGGAAAGAATCGACTTTACGCGCGAGGATGTGCTTGCGAATGAGGAATATTGCAAAGCGGGCTACGGCGTACTGACCGACGCGGAACGTGAAGCGGTCAAATTGTTTGCGAAATTCGAAGGGCTGTTGCTCGATCCTGTATACACGGGCCGCGCCGCGGCAGGCTTGATCGATTTGATCCGCAACGGATTTTTCAAGAAGGATGAAGCAGTGTTGTTCTGGCACACGGGCGGGCAGCCCGCGTTGTTCGCGCAGAAATACGCCAATAAGATTTAACGAAAAAGGGCGGGTTCGAACCCATCCTTTGTTTTAGCCAATAGATATGCCAATCAATTTACCAAGGCCATAAGTCAACGCAGCGGCAGCAATGCCCACCAAAACCTGTCTTGTGCCGGAGAACCAAACGCTTCGGCCTGTCATCAGTGTGATTGCCGCGCCGATGATGAATAAGCCAATTGCGCTGACAACAAGGCTGAGGAGTATGGCTATTGTTCCGCTCGAGAAGAGATAGGGAAGGATCGGGAAGAGCGCGCCAAATGCGAACAGGAAGAAGGATGTGAATGCCGCTTCATACGCCGAGCCGCCGAGTTCCTCCGGGTCAATGCCTAATTCCTCGCGGGCAAGCGTATCGAGAATGCTTCCCTTATCCGCCATCATGTGAGATGCGAGTTCCTTCGCGCGATCTTCCGGCAATCCCTTCGATTGATAAATTAAGGCAAGTTCCTCCTGTTCTTCCTCAGGACTGTTTGCTATCTCCTCAGCTTCGATCTTGATTTGATGTTCATAAAGTTCGCGTGAACTCTGCACGGAGAGCCATTCTCCCAATGCCATGGATCCCGCACCTGCCAGCACGCCCGCCAGGCCAGCGATCAAAATATCTGGTCTTGAATTTGTCGCGCCAGCCACGCCCATCGTAAGACTCAAGATGGATACGAGCCCGTCATTGGCGCCAAGTACTGCGGCGCGTAAGGCATTGCCTCCACCTGCTTTATGACGTCCCTCCAGTTGTGCGACAGATCCACCAGAGAGACCGCCCGTTGAGTGGGATGCCATCGAAAGTAAACGCGCATGGGATCTTTCATCGCGTGAAAATTCACTGGCTTCGATATCAGGTTGATCGTCATACGCCTGGCTGTCAGCCTTTTCGTTGCTGGTGATGGTGGGCAACACGAATTGCGGACCAAAGCGTTTTGCCAGCCAGATCATGGTCGCGGCGCGCCAGGTCGGTTTGCGGGGTGAAACGGGAACTTTTAGTTCCTCCAGTTTCCTTTCCCAGGCCGCGGCGTGTTTCTCTTCGCTCGCCACCAGTTTGCGATAGACCTTTGCCATTTGTGGTTGTTTTTCTGTGTCGGCTAAAACTTTATACAATGCCGCCCCGTCGATCTCTTTTTGTCGGTTATCCAAATAACGTTTTATATCATCTGTGTTGGACATGATCCCTCCCGAAAAAATTGCTCCTTCAGATTTTATCCTGAAGGAGCAATTTCGTTTTTACTTTAGAGCACTCCAACCTGCATATCTGGCAGTATCACCAAGTTCGGCTTCGATGCGGATCAACTGGTTGTATTTCGCTACACGGTCTGAACGTGCGGGCGCGCCTGTTTTGATCTGGCCCGTATTGAGTGCAACCGCGAGATCGGCGATGGTTGCATCTTCGGTTTCACCTGAGCGGTGGGAAACGACTGTCCGCCAGCCCGCCCGGTGACACAATTCCACGGCTTCGATGGTTTCAGTCACCGAGCCGATTTGATTAAGTTTGACCAGCAGGGCATTGCAGGTATTATCTTTTATGCCGCGGCGTACACGTTCGGGATTCGTGACAAGCAGATCGTCGCCAACGATCTGGATTTTATCGCCCAGTTGTTTTGTCATCAATTGCCATGATGCCCAATCATCCTGGGCATGACCATCTTCGATGGAAACAATGGGATAGTCGGTGATCCACTTACTCCAGAATTCAACCATTTGCTCGCCAGTTAATTTCTTGCCTTCCTTGCGAAGGTTGTACATCTTGGTATCTTCTTCATAAAGTTCAGAAGCAGCGGGGTCGAGTGCAATGGCAACGTCCTGGCCGCGGCCCGCTTTGAATCCAGCTTTTTCGATTGCGGCGAGAATGACTTCAATCGCTTCGTTGTTGGCTTTCAACGCGGGAGCGTAGCCACCTTCATCACCGACCAGGGTTGCATACCCTTTTTCCTTCAGCACGGATTTTAGAGCATGGTAGATCTCTGCCCCCCAGCGTACGCCTTCGACAAACGAAGGTGCGCCGAACGGCATAACCATGAATTCCTGCATGTCCGTGGATTGCCAGGCAGTGTGTGCGCCGCCGTTCAAAATGTTCATCATGGGAACTGGCAGGACATGCGCATATACGCCGCCGAGATAACGATAGAGCGGCAAGCCCAATGAGTTTGCCGCGGCTTTTGCAACCGCCAGGCTCACACCCAAAATTGCATTTGCGCCCAGCTTGAGTTTGTTTGGCGTGCCATCCAGTGAGAGCAGTTCGGCGTCAATCGCTTTTTGTTCCGCCGCGTCCCAGCCAAAGAGCGCGTCTGAGATCACGCCGTTGACGTTGGCAACCGCTTTCGTCACGCCCTTGCCAAGATAGCGTTTCTTGTCACCATCGCGCAATTCGAGCGCTTCATGTACGCCTGTTGAGGCGCCCGAAGGCACAGCCGCGCGTCCCCAGGAGCCGTCAGCCAGCGCGACTTCCACTTCGACGGTGGGATTGCCGCGCGAATCAAGGATTTCCAGTGCAGAGATACTTTCGATGATAGTGTCCATTTCATTCTCCGAGTGTTATTATCAGTGGCTCACGAAGACCCCGATATCGTGGACTGATGATTTTTATAAGTATAATCCACTTTCTTCCACCTGCCTTCAATGGACTCAACGACTCTCGCGACGCCTGACATTGATCCTCGCGACAAAAAGAAGTTTTACTTCGCCGATACATCCCGGCGGCGCGCGCTGATTGCAGTTGCGCGCTCTTTGTTCAGTCTCGTGATGAAAATGGAGGTCGGCGGCCTGGAGCATTTCCCGCGCGAGGGACCGGTCATCCTTGCGGCGAACCACGTGACCAATTTCGACGCGTTTTCCTTGCAATTTGCCCTGCCGCGCCCGATTTTCTTCATGGGGCAAGCCGAATTATTCAAGAATCCCTTGATAGACGTACTTCTGCGCAATCTAAACGGCTTTCCCGTCAGGCGCGGCGAGAAGGATCAGTGGGCCATGCGTCACGCGGCCAAGGTGCTGAACCATGGTCAAACCCTGGGCATGTTCCCGGAAGGGACGCGCCCGAAAGGGAGGGGGCTGGCGGTCGCGAAAACGGGAGCAGCCCGACTGGCGATCGATGCGGATTGTCCGATCCTCCCGATGGCGATCGTCGGGTCAGGCCAATTCTTTCGCCGGTTCCCGCGCCGGGCGCTCATCCAGCTTACCCTGCTCCCGCCTCTTTTGCCGAATCCGGGTGAAAATCCACTGGCGCTGACCGACCGCCTGATGTTTACGCTGGCACAGGCCCTGCCTGAAGACCTGCGCGGCGTCTACGCGGAGAGGCCGAAGGGCTTTGAAAGATAGCGGATAGGACTTTGGTAAGGGAGGATGGACTTTGGGGAACTTTCCTGCCACGTAGTTCATCTTATGTCATGAATTATGAAGAAAGGAGCCTTCAATGAATACCAAAAAGTTATTCCAATTATTTGTCCTTGTTGCAGTACTGCTTGCATCATTTGCATCCACCAGTTCTGCGTTCGCGGCCGGGTGTGGCACCAGTGTGACCGTCGTCCGAGGCGATACCCTGTATAAGATCGCCAATCGCTGTGGAACCACCGTATCGGCTTTGCGACTGGCGAACCCCGAGATCGGCTGGGGCAACCTGATCTACCCCAACCAGGTTCTTCACCTGCCCGGCGCCATTCTCGGCTCGGATGGCAACCTTTTCATCTACATCGTTGCGCGCGGTGATACGCTGAAGTCTTTAGCGACTCGCTTCGGCACAACCGTGGATGCCCTGCTTGCGGCGAATAAGAATATCACGAACGCCAACGTGATCTATGAAGGCCAGCGATTGACCGTGAATGTTGCACCAACGACCCCTCCGCCGGCCACGCCGCCTCCCGCTCCCGGTGGGCAGACATACTATGCCCTGAAAGGTGATACCTTGCGCAAGATCGCCGCGAAGTTCAACACGACAGTAGATGCGATTCTCAAGGTCAACCCGAAAATCTCCAACCCGAATCTGATCTATGTTGGGCAGGCCATCACCATCCCCGCTGAGGTTACTTCGTACCCGGTGCAGAAGGGTGATACGCTCAGGATCATTGCCGGAAAATTCGGAACGACGGTTGACAACCTGCTGGCGCTCAACCCGAACATCACCAACCCCAATCTGATCTACGTTGGACAGGTAATCAGAGTTCGATAAGAGTCTATGCTCTGTCATTGCGAGTGGCGCCTGGGCGCCACGAAGCAATCTCGTACAAGATCGGGGAGAGGAGATTGCTTCGTCGGGAAGAACGCCCTGCTCGCAATGACAGGATATAACAAGGACGCACTTTCAAAGTGCGTCCTTGGTTGTTTTACTTCTTTGTGACCTTGATCTTCGCTTTGCTCGTTTTTGCTTTCGCAGCGGTTTTCTTCTTTACTGTAGCCGTTTTCTTCTGCGGGCGATGCTTCAAAGCGGAATGTGCCGCGGCGAGACGTGCAATCGGCACACGGAACGGTGAGCAGGATACGTAATTGTTGCCGATCAGGTGGCACCATTCGATGGAGCTCGGGTCACCACCATGTTCACCACAGATACCTACTTCAAGATTTGGACGGGTCTTGCGACCTTCAGTGATTGCCCATTCCATCAGCTTGCCAACACCACCGCGATCCAATGACTGGAACGGATTCGTTTCGAGAATTCCCTGTTCCTGATAGGTGATCAGGAAGTTGCGTTCGGCATCATCGCGTGAATAGCCATAGGTCATCTGGGTCAAGTCATTGGTGCCGAATGAGAAGAACTGGGCGCGCTCGGCAACTTCACCTGCTGTCACTGCTGCACGCGGGATTTCGATCATCGTGCCGAATTTATATTCGAACTTGACGTTCTTTTCGTCCATCACAGCCGCCGCGATCCGTTCGAGCCTGGGCTGGATCCATTCGAGTTCCTTCACGGTGCCGGTCAATGGGATCATGACTTCGGGTTTGACGACGATGCCACGCAACGTGCAGTCGGCTGCGGCTTCGAAGATGGCCCGGACTTGCATCTCCACGATCTCGGGCATGTAAATGCTCAGGCGCACGCCGCGCATACCCATCATCGGGTTAGATTCGTGCATCCCTTTGATGGCAGTGAGCAATTCCTCTTTTTCCTTCAAGCCGTTGCTTTCGTTTTTCACGCGCATGGTGACGACTTCTTCAAAGAGTTTTTCCTCATCGGGCATGAACTCGTGCAGCGGCGGATCGATCAAGCGGATAATGACCGGGTAGCCGTCCATCGCTTCGAAGAGACCATCGAAGTCCTTGCGCTGGTAGGGCAGAAGTTTATTGAGTGCTGAGGTGCGGCCCTCGCTGGTTTCTGAAAGGATCATTTCCTGAACGATCGGCAGTCTTTCAGGTTCAAAGAACATGTGCTCGGTCCGGCAGAGGCCAATGCCCACGGCACCATAGGAACGGGCGCGGCGAGCATCCTTCGGATAATCGGCGTTCGCCCATACCTGCAATCCACGTACCGGATATCCTCTTGCAGGGGCTTCGCGAATGTCCTTCCGGGCGCAGATATCATCGGCCCATTTGAGCAGGGTCAATAACTCGGTTTGTTCTTCGAGAGAGGGGGCGACGGTGGGCATTTTGCCGATAAATACTTTGCCGGTCGTGCCATCCACGGAAATCCATTCACCCTCTTTGACGGCCGCTTCACCAACCATCATGGTGCGCTTATCGAGATTGATCTTGATCGCCGAAGCGCCGACCACACACGGAATGCCAAACTGCCGCGCCACCACCGCCGCGTGGGAGGTTGCGCCGCCCTCGCTGGTCAGCACACC
>Ga0105100_10002852_pt1 | contig 10062 bp, 8 predicted proteins | sample PPLLak12cMay2015_2_FD_87033 | JGI IMG/M metagenome (GOLD analysis project Ga0105100, IMG submission 87033) | Freshwater sediment microbial communities from Prairie Pothole Lake near Jamestown, North Dakota, USA - PPLs Lake P8 Core (1) Depth... | ecosystem: Environmental > Aquatic > Freshwater >... | reverse complement strand
TTCCCTCAGCGTGCCATTTGTAGAGAGCCGCCTCACTTTAGGCACCTGGCAGCAAATCATCTACGTGGATTTCGATAACCGTCCCCGGCGCAGAGAGTTGGTGGTACAGATGGTTGGTGACTGAAAGCACGACCCTCTTTCGGGATCGCTGATGGTCACGCTGGTGCAATCAGTCGTCGCCCCCGGTTTTTTCTGCAAAGATGCCCAGGTGATTGCCAACCGGCCTTTGCCTGCCCGGAATCTGGTGCTCGATGGGGGAGTTGAGCAATTCGGGTTTGCCGTTGGCATCCATCTTGACCAGGGTAGTTGATCCGCCTCCATCCAGGTTCATGCCAAAATAACCGCCCTGTTCCAGGATAATCTCGCCCAGCTCAACCAGGGTGGCACCCTGGCTGTAGCGGGGTTGGCGACCATCCACCACAACAATGATCAATCGTTTCCCGGCTTTGTCCAGGGCAATGGCAGTGCGCGGCTGAGGCTCGCTGTCCAGGCTGGTCACCAGGCGACCTTGTTCCACCAGCATCAGGTTCCCTGAAATGGCATTGTGAATTTTTCCAATCGGGGTGTTGAACCGTGCCCGGTTGGTCCGGGCGATATATAGCACCGGTTCAGCATCGGTGGGGTCTGAGTAAGCCGTACCCTGTGAAGCGGCATATCCGATAGGATCCACCCGGTCACCGCTATGAGGGTAATAATCGAAGATGTTGTTGGACCACCAGGGGGTGAAACCGTCCCCATTGATAGCAAGCTGGACCCGGAACTCCCTCAAAAACTGGGAGGTCGTGCGCGCTGTGAGGGGGAGTTCCTTGTCTGGATCGCCAGGTGTGACTAAAAAACCGATACCGGGTTGCTGCAAATCCACCGTGACGATATGGATGACCATTGGTCGTGGCGATTGGCGCACCTGGCGCACGTATTCAATCCCCTTGAAGAGAGTCTGGTTGGCTGGCCTCGGCTGGGGATGGAGGTTTACCCATGCGTAGGCAGCAACGATGGAAAAAACCGAACCTACCAGGCAGGCAACCCCTGCCAGGATTACCATAAGACTGATTTTGCGCGCCATGGTTATTGCTCCGGCACCTCCCACAGGCGGATAGTGGTATCGTCTGCGCCGGCTGCCAGCAGGGTTCCATCCGGCGAAAAATCGAGGCTGTTGACACGGCTGGTATGCCCGATCAGGGTTGCCAGCTGCTTGACCGGAATCTCCCCTGCATCATCAGGTGCAGGCATCTCCCATAGCCTGATTTTCCCATCCGCGCCGCCAGTAGCCAACAGTTTGCCATCGGGTGAGAATGCCAGGGTATTGATCGATCCCTGGTGCGCACCGCTGATCTCTTGCTCCTTCCAATCAGTGGTTTGCCAGATTCGGATTGAGCCATCCTCAATTCCAGCCACCAGAAGCGTCCCTCCGGGTGGGAAAGCGATGGTATTGGCTTGCTCCTCACCAAGATCGAGGATTTGAAGCCATTTCCCATCAGCAATCTGCCAGATGCGGACCATACCGGTCGATTCGCACCACGCCAGAGCCAGCCCGCTGGGGGAGTAAGTCAGATCAAGGATGCGTCCCATGCCTTCATCGATCACGCGGAGCAGCGAGCCATCCGAGACGCGCCACTGGCGAACTGTAAAATCATCCGACCCGCTGGCGAGACTGTTTCCATCTGGCGAGAAGACCACTTTATTTACCCACCCGCCGTGCCCTTGCAGGTTGTGGAGCAGGCTGCCGTTAGAGACCCGCCAGATGCGAACAATCCCATCATCCGAACCCGTAGCAATCAGCTGGTTATTGGGCGAGAAGGCGAGGCTCAGGATGGGGAATGGGTGACCCTGCATGGTGCGCAGCAACGCGCTCTGCTGGACGCTCCACAGCCGCAAGGTATTATCTGTGGAGCCGGAAGCCAGCAAGCGCCCATCGGGTGAAAACCTGACACTCAACACCTTGCCGCGGTGCCCTTCGAAGGTGTCCCTTTCAGGAAAGGATGGAATCCGGCTGGGTGTTGGCGGCGGGCAGGCTGGGAGCTTATCCGGCGCTTGGTACGGCACGTCAAGCCGGTTGTTCGTTCGATCGCTTTCGCGAACCCGCTGGGCGGGATCGATCACCAGGCTGTTCTGAGGCAAGTAACCCGGAAACCACAGCGAAAGGCTATCCCCGGCTGCCAGCCCGGACTGGATCGTGTGGTCTAGATCGTTCAACTGGATTGAAAAGAGACCTGAGCCAGCCACCCCATTGTTCTTGAGCGTCACCCGGATGCCAATTGGAACACTGGCATCGTAACACTGAGCGGTAACCTCGGTCTCAAATATCATTGAGATCGCCACCAGGTCGGGCAAGGGAATATCTGTAAGGGTGGCGACAGGTGAGGCTGGTAGGGGTGAGCTAAGCGGCGTACTGCCGTTCGTGGAACTACAAGCAGTGACCAACGCCAAAAGAGCGCAGGCCACGAGATAGAAGGTGATGGAGCGGGAAAGAGCTCTAGAGTTGGGCCTGGTTTTCTCCGGCGCGCATGGCGTTAAAGGCTGCAATCGAAACCTCCAGCATCTCCAGGCTGGGTTCGCGTGTGGTCAAATTTTGCAGCGCCAGGTTTGGCTTGACCAGCAGGCGCACGGGGGTGAAATCCATGTGATTGGCAGTCCAGCGCAGGTATTCGTAGGCAATCCCTGCCAGCACAGGGATCAATATGATCCGGCTGATCAGGCGCCAGATCAGCGGCATTGGGCCGAGAAATGAGAATACAATGATCGACAGAAATACCAGGGTCAGCAGGAAAGCCGTTCCACAACGCGGGTGTTGCAGAGAGAAGCGGGTTACGTTCTCTGGGGTTAGCTCCGCGCCAGCCTCAAATGCGTTGATCGTCTTGTGTTCTGCGCCGTGGTAAGCAAATACCCGGCGGATGTCAGGGATGAAGCCTACCCCCCAGATATACCCCACTAACAGGGCTAAGCGCATGACCCCTTCGGTGATATTGCCCCACCAGGAATTCACGCCGGTGAGATACTCAACGAGCTGGCCGATAGCGGCCGGGAGAAGAAAGAAAAAGCCGATTCCTAAACTCAAAGACAGCGCCAGGGTCAGGTACAGGGCGGGTCCTTCGAGTTTTTGATCCTCGTCAGTTTGCACATTGGCAGAAAGGGTCAGGGCGCGCATGCCCAATCCCAGGGCATCCCACAGGACTATGCTGCCCCGCAGGAAGGGGATCTTGGCGATTTTACTTTTATAGATCCCAGACAGGGGTTCCGTGTGAACAACGATCTTTTTGTCAGGGGCGCGCATGGCGATGGCGCAGGCGTTTTTGCCGCGCATCATCACACCTTCGATCACCGCCTGGCCTCCGTATGTGGGTAGTTTTATCTCGTCCATAGTCTCCGATACCAGTTCATCAATAAATTCTTTACGCCAGGTTATACAGGAAATGGATCAGAGTATCGATCCCCCGGTACCAGGTGGGCAGGTGCAATTTCTCATTGGGAGAATGGAAATTGTCGTCCGGTAGTCCGAACCCCGCGTTCACCGACTCGATCCCTAGAAGCTGCTGGAATTGGGCTACCACCGGAACGCTGCCACCCTCCCGGCGGAAGATGGGGCGCATGCCCCACACCTGCTCCATTGCTCGGGACATCGCTTCGACACCGGGAGAATGCCGGTCTGAGATGGATGCCGGACCGCCAGCCATTTTGATGAGCTGGTATTGCACGGTCTTGGGGGCATTCTCTTCCAGGTAGCGCAGCATTTGCTGGTGCACTTCTTCTGGATCCTGGTCTGGCACCAGCCGGCAAGATATCTTTGCCATTGCCTGGGCAGGCAGGACGGTTTTTGATCCCTCCCCGGTAAAGCCGGAGAGCAAGCCGTTCACCTCCAGGGTTGGGCGAGCGCCGAGGCGCTCTACCAGGGTGTAACCAGCCTCGCCCCACAGCTCTTTTGCTCCGGTTTGGCTCTTGAGGACAGCTTCGGTCACCGGCAGGCGGGCAAGGTCGGCGCGCTCTTCGGCATCCAGCGGGCGGACCTTGTCGTAGAACCCCGGCAGGGTAATTCGCCCCTCAGCATCGTGCATCCCGGCGATCAGCTCGCTCAGCACCTGGGCCGGGTTGTGCACTACACCGCCAAAGATACCGGAATGGAGATCGTGATCCGGACCAGTCAGGCGCAGCTCAAAGTAAGCCAGGCCGCGCAGGGCATACGTGATGGTGGGAACGTCTGCAGATAGGATGCCAGAATCGGGGTTGAGGGCGAAATCGCTCGCCAGCAGGTCTTTATGCGAGCGGATGAACTGCCCCAGGCTGGGCGAGCCGATTTCCTCCTCGCCTTCGATGATGAATTTGACATTCACCGGCAGGCGGTTGGTTTTCAAGATCGCCTCAATGGCTGCCAGGGAGGCCATCACCTGCCCTTTCATGTCGCTGGCGCCGCGGGCATATAGGTTCTCGCCGCGAATGGTTGGCTCGAACGCGCCGCTGACCCATAATTCGAGCGGCTCTGCAGGTTGGACATCATAATGACCATATACCAGCACCGTCGGCGCACTTGACCCGGCAGCCGTGTGCTCGCCATATACAACCGGATGACCACCAGTTGGGAGAATCTGCACCCCGGCGATGCCGATACTGCGCAGCTTGCTAGCCACCCACTCGGCGGTGCGGAGCATATCCTGCTTGTTTTCAGGATATGTAGAAATGGAGGGTATTCTCAACAGGTCATTTAGCTCGTCGAGAAAGCGCCCCCGGTGATCGTGGGCGTACTGGATGGCAGGTGCATGCTGTTCGGTCATGGAATTCTCCTCGTTAATCGGTATTCCCTCACAGATGAAATTATACACTCCTTGGGGGATTTCTGGTCTGGTGGGGCTTAGATTTTGATGAGAGACTGAAATGATGGCTGGTGTTAAAATATCATAGTGAAGAAACAGCGGGTAGATCTATTACTGGTCGAGCGCGGCCTGGCGGAGAGCCGCTCGCAGGCGCAGCGTCTGGTGATGGCAGGCCAGGTGCGCTGTGATGGGCAGATAGTGCTCAAGCCCTCCCAAAACGTGCCTGCTGGCGCTGAGCTGGTGGTGGACCAGGGGCCGCGCTATGTATCTCGCGGCGGGGAAAAGCTGGAAGCCGCGCTGGAGGGGTTTTCGATCCGGGTTGATGGCTGGGTGTGCGCGGATGTGGGGGCATCTACCGGCGGGTTCACGGATTGCCTGCTGCAATCCGGTGCAGCCCGCGTCTATGCTATCGATGTGGGTCAGGGCATCCTGCACTGGAAGCTGCGCCAGGACGGGCGGGTGGTTCTGCTGGAAAAAACCAACGCCCGCTTTTTAGAGCGCCTGCTGGAACCGGTTGACCTGGTGACGGTTGATGCCTCTTTTATCTCCTTGAAATTGCTCCTGCCCGTGGTGTGCGGCTGGATCAAACCCCCTGCTTCTGAGATATCGCCGGGTGGCACTGTCCTGGCCCTGATCAAGCCGCAGTTCGAGGCCGGGCGCAGGCAGACAGCCCGCGGTGACGGGGTGATCCGCGATGCAGCCGTCCACCGCCAGGTGCTGGATGATGTGCTCGGCTTTGTCCAGTTCAGTGGATATGGCGTGCAGGGGTTGATCCCTTCCCCGCTCCTGGGTCCGAAGGGCAATGTTGAGTTCCTGGTCTGGCTGGTCTATCCTGGCGCGCCGAGGGAGGACCTGGAGCCCCTTATTGAGCAAGCCCTCGGTGCGGCCTTGCAGTCACGCGTGTGAGCCAAAAATCGGGTATACTACATCCCGCCTATGAGCACCAAGAATATCCGCAATTTTTGCATTGTTGCCCACATCGACCACGGCAAATCAACCTTGGCTGACCGCATGCTCCAGCTTACCGGCACCATCTCGGACCGGGACATGACCGAGCAGGTGTTGGACAGCATGGATCTGGAGCGCGAGAAGGGCGTGACGATCAAAGCCTCGGCGGTGCGCATGATGTACACCGGCGCCGGCGGCGAGCCGTACGAGCTGAACCTGATCGACACCCCCGGGCATGTCGATTTCGGCTACGAGGTCTCGCGCGCCCTGGCTGCCTGCGAGGGCGCCTTGCTGGTGGTGGACGCCTCGCAAGGTATCGAGGCCCAGACCCTGGCGAACCTGTACATGGCGCTGGATGCTGACCTGGAGATCGTCCCGGTCATCAACAAGATCGACCTGCCCGCCGCTCACCCGGACGAGGTGGCGGAGGAGATCAGCAGCCTGCTGGGCACGCCCGCGGACCAGATCATCCGCATCTCCGCCAAGTCGGGGATCAATATCGCCTCCGTCCTGGACGCCGTCGTAGAACAGGTCCCGCCTCCCCGCGGCGATGAGAACGCACCCCTATCCGCCCTGATTTTTGACTCGCATTACGATCCCTACAAGGGTGTAGTCGCCTATATCCGGGTGATGGACGGGCGCATCACCGCCACGGATACACTGCTCCTGATGGTGAGCGGCGCCGAGCTCAAGCCGATCGAGATTGGCATCTTTGTCCCCAGCCTGAAACCCACCCCCAGCCTGTCGGCCGGCGAGGTGGGCTATGTTGCTACCGGCTTGAAGACTGTGCGCGAGTGCCGGGTGGGGGATACATTCACCCTGGCAGCCAGACCAACCGGATCTCCCCTGCCGGGCTACCGCCATCCCAAGCCGATGGTTTTCGCGGGAATCTACCCGGTGGAAGGCGAAGACTACCAGGATCTGAAAGACGCCCTGGAAAAGCTCCAGCTCAACGACGCCTCGCTGGTCTACGAGCCGGAGACTTCCCAGGCACTGAACTTCGGCTTCCGCTGCGGTTTCCTGGGCATGTTCCACATGGAGATCATCCAGGAACGGCTGGAGCGTGAGTACGACCTGGATATCATCGTCACCGCGCCGTCGGTCGAATACGAGGTAGTCCTGCGGGACGCCAGCTTAATCCGCATCGACTCTCCGGCGGAGCTGCCCGAAGAAGCCCAGCTGGCTGAGATTCGCGAGCCGTGGATGAAGATCCAGATTTTCACCCCCACCGAGTTTTACGGGACGGTGATGGACCTGGCGACCAAGCGGCGGGGGGTATTTATCGAACAGGATTATCCCGCCCCAGGCCGGGTCCAGCTTAGCTTTGAGATCCCGCTCTCTGAGCTGATCGTCGATTTTTTTGACCAGCTGAAATCCCGCACCCGGGGCTACGCCTCTTTAGATTACCAGTTTGGCGAATATCGCCCGGACGACCTGGTCAAGCTGGAGATTTTGGTCAATAATGACTCGGTGGATGCCCTGGCTACAATTGTCCATCGCGACGACGCCTACCATAAAGGTCAGGCGATCATCTCCCGCCTGAAGGATATCATTCCCCGCCAGCTGTTTGTGGTGCCCATCCAGGCGTATGCTGCCGGGCGGGTGATCTCTCGGGCGAATGTCAAGGCGATGCGCAAAGACGTCCTGGCAAAATGCTACGGCGGGGATATCACCCGTAAGCGAAAGCTGCTGGAGAAGCAGAAGCGGGGTAAGAAACGCATGAAGATGGTCGGCAGTGTGGAAATCCCTCAGGAGGCTTTCCTGGCAGTCTTACGCTATGGAGAAGAGTAGCAACACCGCAACCGGTGGCGAGCGGCGCAAGGGTGGGGACTGGCGGCGGATCCTGCCCGGCCTGGCGATCAGTTTGGTATCCCTGATCGTTGTTTTTTATGTTGCCGACCTGCGCAAGCTACGCGATGCGCTCTTGCTGGCGGATATCCGCCTGATCGCGCTGACCATCACAATGATGGTGACCTGGTTGTTCGTGCGCGGTTTATTCTGGCGGACACTGCTCCAGGATAAGGCATCTTACCCGGCGGTCTTCTGGACTCTCAATGAAGGTTACCTGATTAACAACCTGCTGCCCTTCCGTCTGGGCGAGGTGGCGCGCGCTTTCCTGCTGAGCAAAAAATCTGAGCTGAGCTTTTGGGAGATTCTCTCGACCATTTTTATCGAGCGCATCATGGACATCACCTACGCAGTGGGTCTTTTCTTCCTACTGTTGCCTTTTGTAGTCGGAGCGGGCGGACAGCAGCAGACGACCATTCTGATGGGGGTCATGATCGCCCTGGTGTTTTTATCCCTGTTCTTGCTTGCCCGTAACCGCGAATGGGCTTTGGGCGTCAATGAGAAGATCGGCAAGCGCTGGCCTCCCCTCCAGCGCTTGACAGGCAAGGTGGTACCCCAGCTGATTGCCGGGCTGGCCGTCCTGACCGACGGCAGGCGGTTTTTAAAGGCGCTGTTCTGGTTAACGCTGGACTGGGTGATTGCCATCTTTCAATATTATATTCTGGTGCGGGCTTTCATCCCCGAGGCAACCTTGCTCTGGGCGAGCTTTGCCTTGATGGTGGCTGCGCTGGGGATTGCTGCGCCTTCCTCGCCGGGTGGCGTGGGCGTCTTCGAGGCGGCAATCGTCGGCGCGCTGGCTTTGTTCGGCGTCGATACATCGGTAGCCCTGGCAGCAGCCATCACTGCCCACCTCATTCAGTACCTGGTCACCGGTGTGCTGGGGGCCTACGCTCTGTTCAAAGACGGCGAGTCGCTCAGCGGCTTGTACCGCCGGGTGCGCCAGATCCAGCCAACCGGGGAAGGCTGAAATCAAAATTACCATGTGGGACTACTTGAATGAGGCGTAAATTCCTTGTCACCGGCGGGGCCGGTTTTATCGGCTCTAACTACGTGCACCGCTTGCTTTCACGCGGCGAGCAGGTGGTGGTGTACGATAATCTCTCCCGGGTCGGTGCTCCCAAAAACCTTCGCTGGCTGTGCCAGGTGCACGGCGAAGACTCGTTTGAGCTGGTGGTCGGTGATGTGCGGGATGCCTCTCTGGTGGCAGCGTCTGCCCGGGATGCCCAGGTGATCGTCCACCTGGCCTCGCAGGTTGCGGTAACAACCTCGGTGCTGCACCCGCGGGAAGATTTTGAGATCAACGCCCTGGGCACGCTGAATGTACTTGAAGCAGCCCGCCTCTCGGGATTGCAGCCTGCCGTATTGTATGCTTCTACGAATAAGGTATATGGAGGAATGGAAGAGGTTGGCGTCATCGAAACGGAGACGCGCTATGCCTATGCCGGTCTGCCGCACGGAGTGCCCGAGACGATGCCGCTTGACTTCCACTCGCCTTACGGCTGCTCGAAAGGCGCCGGCGACCAGTACACGCGTGACTACCACCGCATTTATGACCTGCCAACGGTGGTGTTCCGCCAAAGCTGCATTTACGGGCCGCGCCAGTTTGGCGTCGAGGATCAGGGTTGGGTAGCCTGGTTTGTCATCGCCGTGCTCACCGGCAAACCAATCACCGTGTACGGTAACGGCAAGCAAGTGCGCGATTTGCTGTATGTGGATGATTTGCTGGATGCCTACGACGCGGCTCTGGTCAGGCTGGAGGTCTCCGCCGGGCAGGTATATAACATCGGCGGCGGGCCTGCCAATTCCATTTCTGTCTGGCAAGAGTTCCGCCCCATCCTAGAAGGTTATTTTGGGATCGAGATTCCCACCCAGAGCAGCGGCTGGCGCCCAGGCGACCAGCGCATCTATGTATCGGACACCCGCAAGGCGCTAAGCCAACTGGGCTGGCAGCCGAAGGTGGAGGTGCGGGCGGGGATTGGGCGCCTGATTGAATGGGCCAGGGAAAACAAAGAGTCTCTCACCTAGCATGCGCATCCTGACCATTCTCACCTATTATCGCCCGCACACCAGCGGTCTGACGATCTACGCCGAGCGGCTGGCCCACGCCCTGGCAGGGCGCGGCCACCAGCTGACCATATTTACCACCCAATACCAGAAGGACCTGCCCCTAGAAGAAGTCCAGGATGGCGTGCGTATCGTGCGCGTGCCGGTTGCCCTGCGGGTGAGCAAAGGGGTGATCGCGCCATCTTTTGGGCGCACTGCCACCCGTCTGGTGCGCGAGCACGATGTCGTTCAACTGCACCTGCCCCAGTTTGACGCCCCCGGGGTTGCTCTGCGCGCCCGGCTGATGCACAAGCCCACAGTGCTGACCTACCACTGTGACCTGAGCCTGCCGCCGGGTGTATTTAATTACTTTGTGAACCAGGTGGTGCATGGAATGAACCGGGCTGCTGCCAATCTGGCA
>Ga0105100_10002851_pt1 | contig 10067 bp, 10 predicted proteins | sample PPLLak12cMay2015_2_FD_87033 | JGI IMG/M metagenome (GOLD analysis project Ga0105100, IMG submission 87033) | Freshwater sediment microbial communities from Prairie Pothole Lake near Jamestown, North Dakota, USA - PPLs Lake P8 Core (1) Depth... | ecosystem: Environmental > Aquatic > Freshwater >... | reverse complement strand
CTAGTTTTTGCTGTTGTTGTCTCGTTCGGCATGTTTTGTTGTTTGTGGAGCTTTCGCTCTGGTCTCGGTTTGCTTGATCTTTTTTAGGTACTTTTGTATTATTTGTGGATGAGCCGTATCTATACATGATAATATAAATTATTCGGTTTGATTTTTTCTTTTTATGTATGGGCGGGTTTTTTGCCCGTCTGATTCAAGGGAGAGGATAAACCATAAGATTAAGATAAAGATACGCATTTTTGGTGGCGGTATCTATAGATTATATGATGCGGCCTTGGGCCGTGAGAAAGGAGTACAAGATGAACACGGTTGTTGCCATTCCTTCCACCAGCCCCGGTGGACTTGAAGCACCCTTGGGAGCCCATTTCGGTCACTGTGATCTTTACACCATTGTGTCGGTGGAAAATGGTCAGATTAAGGCGGTTGAGGTGATTCCCAACGTCCCCCATCAGCAGGGGGGATGCATGGCGCCGGTCCAGTACCTTGCCCAAAAAGGGGCAAAGACATTGATCGCCGGAGGCATGGGGTTACGTCCGCTCATGGGGTTCAATCAGGTAGGCATCGCGGTCTACTACGGCGGTGATGCAAAGAATGTGGGGGATGCCTTGCAGGCGTTTATGAGGGGTGATCTGCCCCAGTTTGGCCAGCAGCACACCTGCGGCGGGGGTGGCGGCCACTAGGTGTGGTTAGTTTGCCGTAAGACACCACGGCCTTTGTGCGTAGTCGTGTTTTCTCGGCTCTGCCATAGGGTTTCTGCCGCATCGAAGTGCCTAAAGTGAACTAAAGTGCGCTCAAGTGCCTAGAGCTATGTTTGAAATAGTCCTTGCAACCAACGATAGTGACAGATTCGGTCCTTTTGTACGCCGGCTTTCCGTCGAACCAGGTTGGACGATCGCCGAGGTTCGCTCTGTCGAAGAAGTACGAAGAAGGGCTTCCTCGGCCCCTCCGGGTTTGATGGTCATTGACGAGACCCTTGACGGGATCTCGAACATCGATATCGCGCGCGACGTGATCTTCGCCAATGCGATGATCAACTTGGTCCTTGTGAGTTCCCTTTCCGCCGAGGATTTCCATGTGGTCAGCGAAGGTCTGGGCGTCTTGGCGAGCCTGCCTCCGTACCCGGGACAAGATGATGCCGCAAGGCTGATCGAAATCATGAAGAGCCTGCGATTGGGGACCCATGCGAATGCCTCAGGGGATTAGCATCAGAAAAGAAGCCAGGGCCTCTTCTTGCCGGGAAGTCAACCCTGAGAAACCGCATCCCACGGCCTTGTCGCGGACGTGCTTGACCACGGCAGAGGTTTCGATCCGTGTGTGTCCTTCATCGTCCAGCGTGAATCGGAGCGTCAGTTCATCGCCTTCCGAAAGGGAGTCGTCTCCTGCCGTGATGAATCCAACCCCCGTCATGGACAGGTTGTCGATCAGGATTTCACCACACGCTTCCTTTGGGTGGCCTTCGGCAAGGCATTTGGCGTAGGTGCCGCTCAGCCTGAGCTTCCTGCGATAGGCCTTTCTGCATTCGGCAAAAACGTAGAAGCTATTTCCACAAGGGCACCTTACCTCGATGGGTGCTGCCCGACCTTTAATCCGGTCCGGCGGAACCGAGCGTACGGCCCCACAGGCGGGGCAGGTGGCTGGAACCGTACCGTCCGGTCGGACATAGGCTCGAAGTGTTTCTTGCATGGTTGCCTCTCCTTGTGCTTTCCCTGACTTACCGGCAAGCGAAGTTCGAATTCGGAAACAAGAGGACCGGCTACCGCTCCAGGGGGAGAGCAAACCAGAACCGACTCCCCTGGGGGGACTCATCCGCTACTCCGATTCTGCCCCGATGCGCTTGCACGGCCATTCTGCAGAAGGTCAACCCCAAACCGGTGGTGTAGATACGCCCGTCTTGTTTTTTCTCCAGTTGCAAGAACTTGTCGAATATGGCCTGCCGGTGTTCGGCGGGCACACCGGGCCCGTGATCTTTGACAAAAAAACGGATTTTGGGAGTCTTTAAATACTCAAAGCCCACTTCAACGGTATCCCCGGCGGGTGAGTATCGAATGGCGTTGGTGAGCAGATTCTGCAGCACCCGGAGCAAGACGCCGCGGTCCCCGGAGAAAAAGCGTTTCGTCGCAGAAGGTGGGATTGTTTCGGCAAATTCAATCTGTTTGGTTTTGCCGACGCGAAAAAGCCTTCCAAGAGCCTCTTTGACAAGGTCTACGGGATCTATGCGTTCGTAGAGCAGTTTCAGTTTCCGTTCTTCGAATCGGGCGATGTCCAGGAGGTTGAAGACCATGCTTTCCAGGGTGTCACAGCCCGTTTGGGCAGATTGGACGAACGGGCTGTTTTCTTGGCCGACCGTGTAGGAAAGGATGTCAAGATTGGCGACGACTTCGGAAATGGGTCCTTTCAGATCGTGGATGAGCATGTTGAAAAGGTCGGTTCGGAGTCTTTCAAGCTTTTTGAGCTGACGGTTCTTGTTCTCCAGGACTTTCCTGCTTTTCTCCAGCGAGTTCGCCAACCGCTCCATCTCCAGGGCGCTGATGACCTGGCCGATGATTTCCAACAAGGTTTCTTGTTCCGCCTTGTCAAAGGCGTCGACACCCACCTTGTCGGTCACACTGAGGACTCCGATGACTTTGTCGCCCCTGGCGATAGGTACGATCAAGAACGCCGATCTTTCATACTGCCCCGCCTTCCCCTTCAGCGTGGGATCTCCAGTGTTCTTGTCCACGTATAGCGGGCCTTTGTTCTTGACGACCCATGCAGAAGGGGACATCCCGTCCAGGGATTGCTTGGTGCCGACCAGGGCCGGATTTGTGGAGGCCATCACTTCCAGGGTCTTTCGTCCTTTCACAAGCATGATGGAACCCCGCTTGGACTGCATATACTCTGCGATCTTGAGCAGGATTTCCTGAAGCTTTGCCTTGAAATCCAATGTGTCATTGTTCGAGATGTGCGTAATGGCCCGCAGGATCTTGAGCAGTCTTTCTTCCTGTGTCATTTCCTTATTGTTTTCGCAAAAAAGCGGTGCGCTTGTCGGGTCGTCCGTCATGAATCACTCTTGTGGGTTAGACGCATTTTTTCAAAAGATCCGATGCCTCGGCATTGTCCGGGTTGACTGCCAGTATCTCTTTCAGCGCGTTTTCGGCACGAACGCTTTTTCCCAGGGCCACGTAGACTCGCGCAAGATGCATCTTTATCTCGCAGTCCTTGGGGTTTTCTTTCTCCGCCCGCGTAAGAAATGTCAAAGCCTTGGCGTGTTCGCCCAACTCGGCCAGTGTCGCGCCCAGCTTCACCGCCAGGTCGTGCCTGTCGGGGGCCTTTCTGAGAATCGCCTCGAGGAGTTTCGCTCCGTACTCTTTGGCCTCTTTCTTGATGCAATAGTCGGCGATCTCCTCCCGCAATTTCGAATCATTGGCTGCAAGATGAAGGGCCTTTTCAAACACCTGGATAGCCTCTTGAGGCATGTTTCTTTCTAACAATGTTGTCCCAAAAGACACAGCCCTGGAAACATGCCGGGGGCTGATGTCCATGGCCTTTTCGAAGCATTTCGAGGCCATTTCCATGTCATTGACTTTGGCATACAGCTCTCCGAGGCAATGGAAAGCAAAGACGTCCAGCGGGTTCATTTTTGCCGCCTTGGTAAGCCACACTTTTGCTTCTTTGAGGTCGTCCTTCTTGAAGTAGTAATAGCCCAATTCCCGTAGAGGTCTCGACGAGGTTGGGTTCCCATCCATGGCCAGCTTGGCCTCTCCGATCGCGGCGTCGAGGTCTCCCGCGTCATCGTAAGCTCTCGCCTCTTTGAGATGGAAGACCATGGGAGAGGGGTTGTTGGCATTCTGGATAACGCTGAGCACCTTGTCGCCCAACACCTTGACCGTGGCGGGCTTCAGTATGTAGGCATCGATCTCCGATTCCGCGGCTTCGGCCACGAAATCCCGGTTCGCCTGGGCCGTAACCATGATGACAGGCAGGTCTCGAAGCTCCCTGTCTTCCCGAATGCAACTCAACAGCTCGCCGCCGTTCATCTTGGGCATGTTGTAGTCCAGGATGGCCAGATGCACCGGCTCTTTTTTCAGGATGCGCCACGCCTCCTCGCCGTCGTTGGCAGTCACGAACCGCTTGCCGTAGTTGAGGAACTTCATCATGCCCCGGATCGCAGTGGCCATGTTGGGCATGTCGTCGGCTATTAGCACGGTCATTTCAACGAGGTCTATCATCATGGTCAGTTTCGAATGGTCAGTTCCGACCCGCGCGAAGTGTGTCGGTCGTTGTATGCCGTTACGGTCCGTTCCGTTGGATTTTGAGTTGGTTGCGACGCGGTGTCATGCCGCGTCGTGTTTCAGGTTTCATGGGGACGGCGTCTCCACAGACCGCCAGTTGAGCATGCAGGTTTCGGGCCAGGAAGAGAGGTGTGCCCAGGTTTTGGTATATTGCTCATGAATTAGGGTCAGTCTCGGGCAATGCGGTAGGTGGGTTCCTTGATCCGTTCGCTTTTGCAGCGAGGGCATCGGCTGGGAGGGGTGAGCCGCTTCCTCTGGTTAAACGTGAATCCGCAGGCGTGGCATACGGCAGGATCGATAATCAGGCGTTGCCTTCGTGAAGCAACCGAACGGGCAATGTGGGACAGATGGCCGTAGACCTCTTTTTCCGTTAGGGCCAGGGCCTGGGAAAGCTCTCTTGCCCCCATCTCTTTTTCAGACAGAAGGGAGCACATCTGTTGTCGCGGTGTCGGCATACCGGGAATTCATTCACTCATGGGTTCGTGAAAACCCTCTCCCCCTATTCCTTGGCAATGGAAACCGCCCGATAGTGCGCTTCGGCGCGGGACCGGGTATTGTTGGAGTCCGACATGATTCCGATCCCCCGGACAGGTTCCGGCTCTTGACCAATGAGCTTTTTGTAGTCTTCATACACATTCACTTTTTCCGAAACCCATGTCCCTATGGGGGTGGTATGGTTACGCAGTACGACAATCTTGGTTCGATCATTAAAGGGACTGGTGGTCAACGTCCCCGTCGGCAGAGTGGTACTCCAGACGTACTTGATGATGTAAGGTCGGATTTTGCCCGGGAAGATGACATACATGCCGGCCGCACTATCGCCGGTCTCCTTGTACCTCTCGTCCGCCCCCGCGGGCAGTTCCAGCGTCCGCCACTGCCAACTCAGAAACGGATACTCTTTGAGATCGTATTCGAAGGCCTTGGCGATAGCGACATCGGAGTTGACGGCTCTTGCCTCCAGATAGGCGGTTTCGTCCATCCTGACCGAATAGATTTCTCGCGACTCTTTTTCCTGGGTCCAGAGGCATTTCCAGCCTTCCGGAAAAGTGCCCGCTTCGAACTTGGAGAAGTCTTCCACCTGGCGTACCTCGGCGGTCTCATCACTGGCCCAAGCGGGGGAAAAACAAAAGACCGCCGCCAACAGCAACAAAGCACACAGTTTCATAACTATCCTTTTTCTTTGACTTCCTTAAGGGTCGGAATCCCTGCCCGCCCACCAAGCTTTCTGCTCACCATGGCCGCCGCCCACGCTCCGAAGTCGAGGCTTTTTTCAGCATCCCAGCCCTGAATGACACCGTACGTTATCCCCGCATGAAAAGCATCGCCGCACCCCGTCGTGTCCATAGCCTCTACAGCATAGGCCGGCCGCGCGATAACGCGACCATGAACCAACGCCACATATCCTTCCGCTCCCAGGGTCACGCCGGTTACCCCGGGTCCGAACTCCGCCAGTTTGCGACAAGCCTCCAAAGGGTTGTCATGGCCCACAAAGGCCCGTGCAAAAGTCTGTGAAACGACAAAATAGTCACTGTGCCGGGCAAGATCAATGGTCCCTTCCCGAAGGGTCCCTGCATCCGCCACAACCCGGCCGCCGGCTTGTCGGGCTGCTTTACAGGCGGCCAGTGAAGCGTCAAGATACAGGCAGTCCGTGTGAACGACCTTGGCACGTTTGATGATGTCGTAGTCAAGTTCGTCAGGACCGAGGGGAGGTCCGGTGGGACGCCTCCAGAAGATCGTTCGTGTTCCCATCCTGGGCTCTGCAACGATAAAGGCAAACTGGGAGTCCGAACCTTTGCGTACGAGGACGCCGCTGGTATCGACCTGTTCCTTCTCAAGCAACTGCCGGATCACGGCGCCGAAGTCATCGTCGCCCACGATTCCCGCAAAGGCGGTAGAGACGCCCCAGCGCGAAAGGGCAACCAAGGAAGTAGCGGTGGGGCCGCCACCTTCGATGACAAGGCCTGTGAATTCGCACTTCGTGTCGGAAGGAGGATAGGCGTCGATTTCCCCAAGATAGTCCAGCGGGCATTGCCCGAGACCGTAGACTTCAAAAATGCATTTTTTCATAGGTGTTAAAGCCGTAAAAATCTGAAAGACAGATGCACCGCAAAAGGCATTGTCTTTCGGATAATCGTTTTCATGCGATTTACGCGTAAATTATAAAAATACTGTAATTCTTAGACGCCGTCAATGACCCAAAACATGACCCAAAACACCACATAATTTAGGAATTCAGGGATTTTGGAATTGAGGGATTGTCAGGAATTTTCTACATACGCCGCAAAGAGGAGCGAACGAAGGCTTCGGCCGTGAACTCAGCCGAACGGCAACACAGCAGATGATGCCTTACCGGTGAATCAGGAATAATGGGCGGTCTTTACTTTCCCGTCTATCGGTGGTAATGAGATGCTGAATTTATTAGTTTTTTCCTGTTCGGATATTTAGTGTTGTTTGGCGCAAGGCTTCACTTCGTGTCGGATTTCGTGTTTGAGATTTCGAATTTTCGTGTTCAAAGGGTGAGGAGGCTTTTTGCGTCAACGCGAACGTGTGAACCCTAAAAGGAGGTGCAAGGCAGAGCCTTGAAAGACAAAGATGTGGTGGAGGCATTCCTCAAGGTAAGAACCTACGAGTGCGACGCCTACGGACACGTCAACAACGCAGTCTATCTCAACTACCTCGAATACGGCCGTATGGCGGTCCTGGAGAAGGCGGGATTCACCCTGGCAAAGCTCAAGTCGATGGGGGTTCTCATCGTGGTTCGGCGCATTGAAATCGACTACAAGGCATCGGCTGAAGAGGGAGAGGAACTGGTGATCCGCACTTTCTTGAAGGAGCACCACAAGATGAAAGGGGTCTTTCACCAGAAGATCTTCAAACACCCGAATGAGATATTAGTTGCCAGGGCCGACGTGACCTGGGTGTTCGTCGACCGCGAAGGGAAATTGATACCCATTCCGGATTTCTTTCGAGACGCGATGGGACTATGATTCGTCTTGTTCTAGTTCACTTTAGGCACTTCGATGCCGGAAGGAACCATGGCACGGCTCTAAACATGTCCACGCCCAAAGGACGTGGCTTCTCACGGCGAAATGGAAGGGGGGAACCATGATTTACGGGTTCAATGCCAATGAAGTGTTCAAGATAGCCATTGAGATTGAGGAAAACGGCAGGCGTTTTTACGAAAAGGTCCAGGACGTTGTCGAGGAATCGGGGGTCAACGAGATATTTGCACGCCTGGCGCTCGCCGAGGTGGAACACAAAAAGCGGTTTATTTCATTGAAGTCCCAACTGCCCCGATCGGCCAAAGAGGAGACCGTCTGGGATCCCGACAATGAGCTGGATCAGTACCTCAAGATGATGGCGGACATGCACGTCTTTAAGACCAGTGCGGCCGTTGATGACGTGCTTGCCGGCGTGCGGACGGCACAAGACGCCTTGCACCTTGCCATACAGTTCGAAAAGGACTCCATTGTGTTTTTTCTGACCATGCAGGAGGCGGCCAAAGAAGAGGAGGGCCGTAAACTGATCGGCCAGTTGGTGGAAGAGGAAAAGGAGCATCTTCGAACCCTGTCCATGGAATTGAGACGGCTTTACGGCTGACGGGGTACCGGTTACGAATGGGCGCGCGCTGAGGGTCGGCAATGACACGGGCAGCCTCGGAATACCACCGAAAAACGAGCTACGATCGGAACGACATGAAAGGGCACGGGCTGGACTGGGCCAACCAGCCTACGGTTTTCAAGACCTATCCCGGCCTCGATACGGTGTCCCTGGCTGAACCGGAGGAACCGCTGCCGGATGTCTTCCTGTCTGAACTTGTCAAGCGGAAATCAGTCTGTGAAGTCGGGGCGGCAGTCAGTTTCCCACAACTGTCCCGGATCATCGGGCTTGCCCACCGTGTTACTGCCAAGGCCCGACACGGCGCCGGCTATTTTTACTATCGCAACGTGGCGTCGGCCGGCGCCTTGTATCCCTTTGAGTTGTATGTCGGGGCGAAAGCGGTCTCAGGTCTCGATGACGGGCTCTACCATCACACCCTCGGCCTGGGTGCCCTTACACGCCTCCGGGCCGGAGATATGACGGCGGCGCTTGCCGATGGGCTGCAGACCAACGAGGGACTGTCCTGGACGGCGGCCTTTTTTCTCACCTCGATCTTCTTCCGGAGCGCCTGGAAGTATCGTGACCGGGCTTATCGCTATCATTTATTGGATACGGGACACCTTGCCGAGAGTCTCTTGTTGGCGCTGGTTGCCTGTGGGCTTTCCGCCCGGTGGTGTGTTGATTTCGATGACGACAAGATCAATGCCCTGTTGGGTGTGGATCCCACAAAAGAAGTCTGCCTGGGGGCGGCGGTCATTGAAGGAAAAGAGTTGCCTTCTCAGACAAACCCCCAGGTCCTGAGCGTTTCTGTTTCCGGGTCAGCCGACGCGAGCCGGGTTTCCCCCCATGAGGCCGATTTCATGCTGATAAGGCAGGCTCACGCGGCGTCTTCGGCGGTCGTTCGTGCGTCGAGGCCACCTGTGGGGGGCATGCTACAACACCTGGGGCTGAACACGAAACAACGGATCGACCTTCCGAGCGGCCGCTTCCGGCCCGAGAAGATGAGCTACGTGGAAGCGGTTTCGGCAAGACGGTCCAAGCGTAATTTCGTTTCACAAGCGATCCCTTCCGAGGCCTTTCACGGGTTGGTGGAGCTTCTGTCGGCGACGACTTTCCCGGGCCGAGGAGATGTCTGTTGGACGGCGAGGGAGGTTCTTTCGGTGGGTCTTCTCTGCGGCAACGTGCAAGGCCTCGGTCCCGGTTTCTATGTGTTGGATCCGGCGGGCAAGGCTCTTTGCTTGGCTGCCGAAGGTTTTATGAACGACAAGATGGCCCGGATTTGTCTGGACCAGGCATGGCTGGCGTACAGTGCCGTGCACGTGGTCTTTCTGAGCAACACGGAGGTATTGGAAAACTGGTGGGGGCCCAGGGGGTATCGGTATGCCATGCTGAACGCCGGCCGACTGGGCCAGCGGCTCTACCTTGGGGCTACCTCCATGGGGCTTGGGTGTTGCGGGATAGGGGCTTTTTTCGACGATGAGGCCGGGCAACTGTTGGGGACCAATCAGGCAACCAGGCTTCTCTATCTGGTTGCATTAGGACCTGTGAAACGATAGCCTCCCCGGCTTCGTAAAAAGTCCAATCTCTGCGTTCTGCTGCATCCCTCGTCACTGCGTCCCGACTTCAGTCGGGACTCGTTCCTCAGGATTTGCACGCCTTGAGCTTGGAGCTTTTTACTTGGCCGGCACTTTGATGACTTTTCACGGTTTCATCAATCTTCCCGGCTTCGTAAAAAGTCCAACTTGTGCGTTCTGCTTCATCCTTCGTTATTGCGATCCGCCTGTGGAGGACGTCATTCCTCAAGATTTGTAGGCTTTGCATCTGAAGGTTTTTGCCGTGCCGTCGGTTTTGCCCCCCCTCTGATCCAGCGGTAGCGGGAGTAGTAGATCGGTTCCTTTTCCCGAGGGACTTCATGGTAGGTATGGTAGCGATACAATCCCCTTCTTTTTTTTCGCCTGTAGACAGATTCCCAGATCCCCACCAGGACAAAACGAAGGAAGCGCCTTATAACGCCCCTGCCTTGACTGGCCGGCGTTTTAGCCTTCTGGAGATCGTTGGCCATCGAACTAGTTACCGATCGTCTTTCGGACGTATTCTCCGACAGCTTCCTGCAGGGTAGCCACAGCCAACGTCGCGCAGTGCATATGGTCTTCGGGGAGCCCCCCGATGGAATGCCGGATGACGTCGGCATCAATG
>Ga0105100_10002850_pt1 | contig 10068 bp, 8 predicted proteins | sample PPLLak12cMay2015_2_FD_87033 | JGI IMG/M metagenome (GOLD analysis project Ga0105100, IMG submission 87033) | Freshwater sediment microbial communities from Prairie Pothole Lake near Jamestown, North Dakota, USA - PPLs Lake P8 Core (1) Depth... | ecosystem: Environmental > Aquatic > Freshwater >... | reverse complement strand
GGCGTCGGGGTCGTTGTCCTTCTTCTTCCACTTCTCGTCGAACCAGCGGCCGGCGTACTCGCCCGCCTTGGCCCGGAACGTGCCGAGCACCTCCCAGTAGTCCCGGGGCACGAACGCGCGGATCTTCGCCTCGCGGTCGACGATGATCGCGAGCGTGGGCGTCTGCACGCGCCCGACGGTCGTGAGCTGGAAGCCGCCCGACCTGGAGTTGAACGCCGTCATGGCCCGCGTGCCGTTGATGCCGACCAGCCAGTCGGACTCGGAGCGGCAGGTGGCGGCGTCGGCCAGGGGCCGCATGACCTCGTCGGAGCGCAGGGCCGCGAAGCCGTCGCGGATCGCGGCGGCCGTCATCGACTGCAGCCAGAGGCGCCGGATGGGCTTGGTGGTCTTCGCGAACTGGACGATGTAGCGGAAGATCAGCTCGCCCTCGCGTCCCGCGTCGCAGGCATTGACCAGGTCGGTCACGTCCTTGCGCTTGATGAGCTTGAGCAGGACCTTGAGCCGGGCCTCGTTCTTCTCGATGGGCTTCAGCTCGAAGCGGCTCGGAATCGCCGGCAGGTGGGCGAACGTCCACTTGCCGCGCTTAACCTCCTCTTCCTCCGGCATGCCGATCTCGAGCAGGTGGCCCACCGCCGACGAGATGACGTGGCGGTCGCTCTCGAAGTACTCGCCGTGGCGCGTGAAGCCGCCGAGCGCGCGCGCGATGTCCGCGGCGACGGAGGGCTTTTCGGCGAGGATCAGGCTCTTGGACATTCCGGGGGTCCGGCCTCGGGCCGGGCGAAGCGAGCGGGCGATGGTACCGGAGCGGCCGAAGCGGAGGCAAGAAAACCTTTGGCGGAGGATGTCGTCACAGTTTGATGGCGCTTTGCGCGCAAGTGAGTGATCACTTCGTTGTCCAAGTGCACACCCAACAGCGTGTCAAGCGACCCCGCCCCAAGTGCCGCGGGCGTCCTCAGACGCTAGGCGACCCGCTGCCAGCGTCCTCCAGGAAGGGCCGCGACCTGGCCGTCGAGCTCCAGCTCGACGAGCGCTGCAGCGAGCGATTCGGGCGACTTCCGCGTGCGCGCGACCAACGTGTCGATGTCGCAGAGGTCGCTGCCGAGCGCCGCGACGATCGCATGATGGGCCGAGGGTCCTGCGGCCGCGGGGTCCTCGGGGGCCGGGCGCAAGCCGGGAATCCTGAGCTCGTCGAGCACGTCTTGCGCGGTCTCGACCAGCTTCGCGCCTTCGCGGATCAGCTTGTGGCAACCCTTCGAGAACGGCGAGTGGATCGAGCCGGGAATCGCGAACACCTCGCGCCCCTGCTCCCCGGCGAGGCGCGCGGTGATGAGCGACCCCGAGGACACCGTGGCCTCGACCACCAACACGCCCTTGGCGAGGCCGCTGATCAGGCGATTGCGCCGGGGGAAGTTCTGCCGCAGAGGCGGCGTGCCCGGGACGAACTCGGAGACGACGACGCCGGAGAGCGCGATGACGTGCGCGAGCTCGAGGTGTCGCGCCGGGTAGACACGGTCGAGGCCGGTGCCGACGCAGGCGATCGTCGAGCCCTCGCCTTCGAGCGCGCCTTGGTGCGCAGCAGCGTCGATGCCGATCGCGAGCCCCGAGACGATCGTGAGGCCGGACAGCGAGAGCGCGCGCGCGAACGCGCGGGCGTTCTCGACGCCCTGCGGCGTTGCGTTGCGGCTGCCGACGATCGCGAGCGCAGGGCGGTTCAGCATCTCCCGCCGCCCCCTGCAGAACAGCGCCGGCGGCGCGTCGGCGGTCTCGAGCAACGCCTTCGGGTAGTCGGGGTCGTCCCAGGCGACCAGCAGGTGCGAGGGGTCGGCGAGCCAGCGCCGCGTGCCTTCGAGCAGGCCACCCTCGACTGGCGCGAGTACGCGTGCCGCGGTGTCCGGCGACGAAGCCGCGGCGATCTGCGCCCGCGACGCCGACAGCAGGCGCTCGGGGCTCGCGAACGCGCGGAGCAGCGGGGCAAGTGCCGCCGGCGGGACGCGTGCGAGCGCCAGCCGCGCCCAGGCGTCAGCGCGAGCGTCGAGAGGCATGGGGCGTGCGGGTCACCCCGGCGCGGGCCGTCGACGACCGGTCAGGGCTTGCGGATGAAGTCGCCCACCTGCACCGGATCGGTCGTGTTCAGCAGGATGGCGAAGGACACCCGGTCGAACACGCGGAACACGAACAGGAGGCCGGTGCGCTCCTGCGGGACGTCGAGAAACCGTTCCGGCGTCCACCAGGTGGTCTGGTCCCAATGGCGGATGATCACCGGCTGGTCCTTGTTGGGGCGCGGATCGCGGATCGGCGCGACGCCGCGGTAGATCGCGAGCACCGTGCCGACGTCGACGCCGTCCGCTGCTCCCTGGTCGATCGTCACGATGGCGCCGCGGCCGAGCTCGACCGTGTCGCGCATGGTCGCGATGATCCGGCCCTCGACGTCTCGGATGGGCGCGTGGGGCACGTAATTGACCAGCACCTCGCGCGGCGCAGGCACGAGCCGGTCGCCGAGGAGGATCTCCTCCTTCGCGTTTTCGATCACCAGCGTCGACACCTCGTTGAAACGCTCGACCCGCGCCGAGCCGAGGAACCGGAACTCGAAACCGAGTGTCGACTTGCGGTCGAGGGAGCGGATCGGTCCGACCGGGCGGTACATGTGCCAGAGGTCGCCGGCCTTGGCGTCGATGCCGACGACGTAGACGCGGTCACCGTCGCCGCGGATCACGCGGTCGCGGTCACGGCCGGCGATGATCTCGGCCGAATCCTTGAGGCCCTCGGGGCCGGTGACGAGCGGACGCGACAGGTAGGGCTCGATGTCCCCGGGGGGAATGGTCGGGATCGCCTCGCGATCGAGCGGCGTCGCGCGCGTGGCCGGGGAGAGACGTACCGATTCGCGGGCGCCACCCGAGGCGAGGGACAGCCGCGGCTGTCCATCGACGTAGTCGAGGCGGATCACGTCACCCGGGTAGATGAGATGCGGGTTGCGGATCTGGTCGCGGTTCATCCGCCAGACGTCGGGCCAGCGCCACGCGTCGCGAAGGAACCTGCCGGAAATGTCCCATAGGGTGTCGCCTTTTTGCACCGTGTAGGTCTGCGGCGCGTTGTCGGCAAGCCGCAGATCCTGCGCCGCGACCGGGGCGACGAGCGTGACGATGGCCATGGCGGCGAGCGCCGTGGCGAGCAATCTTGACATGCTAAACTTTTGACGCATAAGACCTCTTCCGGGTCGGGCGGGCCTTGTCAACGTCCTAAAGCGCCGCAAAATAAGGGGCTTATCGCGGATTCTGCATCCGGCACATGCATTTGGCAAGGTAGGTCATGATTCTCCCGATACTCGAGTACCCCGACCCACGCCTCAAGAAGGTGGCCTCGCCGGTGACCGTGTTCGGCCCCGAGATCGAGCGGCTGGTCCGGGACATGGCGGAGACGATGTACGAGGCCCCGGGCATCGGGCTCGCCGCCACCCAGGTCGACGTGCACAAGCGGGTGATCGTCATCGACATCTCCGAGACCCGCGACCAGCTCCGGGTATTCGTCAATCCCGAACTCCTCCTGGCCGAGGGCGAAGCCGAATGCGAAGAGGGATGCCTCTCCGTCCCCGGGTATTACGACAAGGTGACCCGCGCCGCGGACATCCGCGTGCGGGCGCAAAACGAGCGCGGCGAGACCTTCGAGCTCGCCACGGACGGCCTCCTTGCGGTGTGCATACAGCATGAAATGGACCATCTACTGGGCAAGGTCTTTGTCGACTACCTCTCGCCGCTGAAGCGGGCCCGGCTTGCCGGCAGGTTCAAGAAGAAGCGCCGGCTTGCGGGCTAGGCGTGGAACCGCATGGACGGGCTCGTGTTGGTGAGTAATTACTCTCGTCTATGACTTTGCTCGTCGGGTTCGCGGGCACTCCGGAGTTCGCGCAGCGTGCGCTCGAGGCGATCGCCGGCGCGGGTTTCACGATACCGCTCGTGCTGACGCGTCCCGATAAGCCGAAGGGCCGAGGCCTCGCACTAACCGCCTCGCCCGTGAAGATTTGCGCTGTCGCGAGGGGGTTGCCGGTGGTGCAACCGGCGACCCTGAAGACGCCCGAGGGCCGCGGCGAGGCGCTGGCCTGCCCGCTCGACGTGCTGGTGGTTGCCGCGTACGGGCTCATCCTGCCGCCTGCCGTCCTCGCCTGGCCCCGCCTTGGGTGCCTCAACATTCACGCCTCGTTGCTGCCGCGTTGGCGCGGGGCGGCGCCGATCCAGCGGGCGATCGAGGCCGGCGACGCCTGCACCGGCGTCACGATCATGCAGATGGACGAGGGTCTCGACACGGGTCCGACAATCGCCCGTGAAGAGGTGCCGCTCGGCCTGCGGGACACGGGCGGGCTGCTGCACGAGCGCCTCGCGGAGGCCGGCGCCGCGCTGATCGTCGACGTGCTGCGGCGCCTCGACCGCGACGGGCGGCTCGCCGCCCTTCCGCAGCCGGCGGAGGGCGCAACCTACGCGGCGCGCATCACCGATCGCGACGCCCGAATCGACTGGACCCGTGACGCGCAGGCGATCGACCGGCAGGTCCGGGCGCTCGACCCGACGCCAGGCGCCTACACGACGCTCGGCGGATCGGTGGTCAAGGTGTGGCAGGCCGAGCCGACGTCGACCTCTTCGGCCGCAGCGCCGGGAACCGTGCTTGCCGCGCGCCCGGCAGGCATCGACGTGGCCTGTGGTGCCGGCACGCTGCGTATCCTCGAGTTGCAGCGAGCGGGCGGCAGGCGGGTGCCGGCGTCCGCGCTCGTCGCAGGGCGATTGGTCGCGGCAGGCGCGCGGTTCGTCGCACCGGCAGCGTGACGCATTGAATCCCGCGGTACCGCCGGCATCTAACGCGCGCCGGCAATGTCGCCGGCCACGTGACGGAACCCGGCAACGGGGTTCGCAACCATGAGCTTCGGCAACTACGTCAAGACCGGCCTGCTGATGGCCGCCATCGTCGCGCTGTTCGGCGCCGTGGGCGCGGCGCTCGGCGGGGCCCAGGGCATGCTGGTGGCACTCGCCTTCGGCGTGGCGACCAACTTCGCGGCCTACTGGTTCTCCGACAAGATGGTCCTGCGCATGTACAACGCGCGCCCGGTCGACGCTTCGAGCGCGCCGCAGTTCCACGGCATGGTCCGCGAGCTCGCCGCGAAGGCGGGCCTGCCGATGCCGCGCGTGTACCTGATCGACGAAGCCCAGCCCAACGCGTTCGCGACCGGTCGCAATCCCGAGCACGCGGCCGTCGCGGCAACCACGGGGCTGCTCCGCGTCCTGACCGCACGCGAGCTCGCCGGCGTGATGGCGCACGAGCTCGCGCACGTGAAGCATCGCGACATCCTGACCTCGACGATCACCGCGTCGGTTGCCGGTGCGATCTCGACGCTCGCGAACTTCGGCATGTTCTTCGGCGGTCGCGACGACGAGAACCGCAACCCGGTGTTCGCGCTGCTGATCCTGATCGTGGCGCCGATCGCGGCGATGCTGATCCAGTTCGCGATCTCGCGCTCCCGCGAGTTCGAGGCCGACCGTGGCGGCGCGGAGATCTCGGGCGACCCGAAGGCGCTCGCCGATGCGCTGGCCAAGATCGACCGCCATGCCAGGGGTCTGTCGCTCGAGGCTGCGGAGGCGCATCCCGCCACCGCGCAGATGATGATCATCAACCCACTGTCCGGTGGCGGCGTCAGGAGTCTGTTCTCCACGCACCCGGCGACCGAGGAGCGCATCCGCAGGCTTCTCGGCATGGCGTAGCCAACCGGGCGGCGGCGTGCAGCAGTCGCAACGCGAGGCCGCCCTTGCCGTCCACGCCGTGCTCGACGGCGCGGCGCTGCCGGCCGCGCTGGGGGCGAGCGTCGGTCGCGACGCGGGACCGGCGCGCGCATTCGTGCAGGAGCTTGCCTACGGCACGCTGCGCCACCACGGCACGCTCGACGCCATCGTGCGTGCGATGATCGACCGGCCGATTCCCGACCGGCGCATCGCCGTGCTGGTCGAGGTCGCGCTCTACCAGCTCGAGCACACGCGGCAACCGCCGTTCGCGGTGGTCGACCAGGCGGTTGCCGCCGCGGCTGCGCTTGCCAATCCCGGGGCGAAGTCGCTGGTCAACGCGCTGCTGCGCCGCTTCCTGCGCGAGCGGGTGGACGTGCTCGCGCACGTCCACGCCGACCCTGTCGCTCGCTGGTCGCATCCGCGCTGGTGGATCGCGCGCGTGCGCGCCGACTGGCCGGACGACTGGACGTCGATTCTCGACGCCGGCAATGCACGGCCGCCGCTCGCATTGCGCGTGAACCGTCGTCGCGGCGAACGCGACGCGCTGCTCGCCCGATTCGCGGCCGAAGGGATCGATGCGCGTGCCGAGGCTGACGCGGGAATCGTCGTTGCCGTGCCGAGGCCGGTCGCCACGCTGCCCGGCTTCGCGGAGGGCGCATTCTCGGTGCAGGACCTCGGCGCGCAGCTCGCCGCCCCGCTCCTCGATGCCAGGGACGGCATGCGCGTGCTCGACGCATGCGCGGCGCCCGGGGGCAAGACCTCCCACGTGCTCGAGCTCGCCGACGTCGCGATGACCGCGCTCGACAGCGACGCCGCGCGGCTCCAGCGGGTGCGGGATAACCTCGCGCGCCTCGGGCTCGAAGGTCCGCGGGTTGCGGTGCTCGAGGGGGACGCCGCCCGCCCAGACGGATGGTGGGACGGCGCGCCCTTCCACCGGGTGCTCGCCGACGTGCCGTGCACCGCCTCCGGGGTCGTGCGCCGCCATCCCGACGCCAAGTGGCTGCGCCGCGCGACGGATGTCGGAGCGTTCGTGGGGACGCAGCGCGCGATCCTCGAGGCGCTCTGGCCCCTGCTGGCTCGCGACGGCGTGCTGCTCTATGCGACGTGCTCGGTGTTCCGGGACGAGAACGAGGCGAGGATCGCCGAGTTCGCCGCGCGTCACCCGGACGCGTTGCGCGAACCCATCACCTTTCCCGCCGGTGTCCGCTGTTCCGGGGGGCAACTCTTGCCTTCGCCGGACGCGGCGGGCCACAATCAGGACGGCTTCTTCTACGCACGGCTGCGCAAGGCCTAGGGGTGTTCCCTGCGCTCTTGGCGCAAGCGACGCCGTTCCGAGGCGCGAACCGTCCGGGAACCGCGCCCTCCCCCATGCCGCACGATCGGACTCGAGTGCCCGGGTTGCGCCCTCTCGTGCATGACGCGCGACGCAGGGCGCTGCTCGCGGCGGGTGCGGCCGCGATGCTCGTGCTCTGCCCGCCGGCCTTGGCCGACACGATCGCCGTGGACAGCGCCGAGGTGCGGATCGAGGACGACGAGGTGCTGCTGAACGCCCAGTTCGCAATCTCGCTCAACGCCACCCTCGAGGAGGCATTGCAGCGGGGCGTTCCGCTCTACTTCGTGCTCGAGGCCGACGTCACGCGTCCCCGCTGGTACTGGCTGGACGAAAAGGTGCTGCGCTTTGCGACGCAGTACCGCGTGTCGTGGCTGCCGCTCACGCGCCAGTACCGGGTAGCGAGCGGGCTCCTCTCGCAGACGTTCGACACGCTGCAGGAAGTCGAGCGCCTGATCGGCCGGGTCAATTCCCGCGTGATCGTGCGCGCAGGCGAGCTCGAGCGCGGCACGCGCTACGACGTGAGCGTACGCCTGCGCCTCGACGTCAACCAGCTGCCGAAGCCCTTCCAGGTGAACGCCCTCGCATCCCGCGACTGGCACCTCGCGTCCGAGCCGCAGCGCATTTCTTTCGTGCCGTGAGCCCGCTCCTCACCTCCGGGCGCGTGCGCTGGGTGCTCCTCGCGGCGGCCAGCCTGTCCGCGATCGCCCTGTTCCTGCTTGCGACCGCGAGCGCCAACACCGCGCTGTTCGCGCGCGGCTACGACACGCTGCTGCTGCTGAACGGCGTGCTCGTCGGCGTGCTCATCCTGATCGTCGTGTGGCAGCTCCTGCAGCTGCGCAGGAAGTTGAAGCGCGGCGTGTTCGGCTCGCGGCTCGCGGCCCGTCTCGTGCTGCTGTTCGCGCTGGTCGCGGTGCTGCCCGGCGCGCTCGTGTACGCGGTGTCGGTGCAGTTCATCGGCCGCTCGATCGAGAGTTGGTTCGACGTGCGCGTCGACCGCGCGCTCGAGGGCGGCTTGAACGTCGGGCGGGCGGCGCTCGATTCGCTGCTCAAGGACACCGCCGACAAGGCGGGTCGCATCGCGATCGTGCTCTCGGAGACCGCGGACCCGTATGGCATGGCGCTCGCCCGCGCCGCGGAACAGGCCGGGGCGTTCGAGGCGGCGCTCTACGCGCCCACGGGCGGGGTGCTGGCCATCGCCGGTACCGGGCAGTCGACCGCGACGCCCGAGCCCCCGCCGGCGCAGGCGCTGCGGCGGGCACGGCTGCAGCAGGAGACGACGGAGATCGTGCAGCGCGACGAGGGGCTGTGGCTGCGCGTCGTCGTGCCGGTCAACAGCGACGACCGGTTGCAGCCGCTCAAGGTGCTGCAGGTGATCGAGCCGGTGCCGCGCAGCCTCGCCCAGGAGGTGGAGAAGGTCCAATCCGGGTGGCGCGACTACCAGGAGATTTCGTTCTCGCGCGACGCGCTGAAGCGCCTCTACGCACTGACGCTGACGCTGACGCTGCTCCTCGCGCTGGGCAGCGCGCTCGGGCTCGCCGTCGTGCTGTCGGAGCGCTTTTCCGCGCCGCTGGGGTTGCTCGCCGAGGGCACGCGCGCCGTCGCGGAGGGCGACTTCACGCGCCGCCAGCCGGTGGTTTCGAAGGACGAGCTCGGCATCCTGACCGAGTCGTTCAACGCGATGACCGCGCAACTCGCCGATGCCCGCGCGCGGAACGAGGAATCGAGACAGGCGATCGAGACGACCCGCGCCTACCTCGAGAGCATCCTCGGCAGCCTGTCCGCGGGCGTGCTCGCGTTCGACGACCAGTATCGGTTGCGCACGGCGAACCCGAGCGCGGCGGTGATCCTGCAACAGCCGCTCGCCGACCTGACGGGCACACCGCTGGCGGACTGGGGACGAAGCCTGCCGGCGCTCGCACCGTTCGCCGAGCTGGTCGCCGACGGCTTCCGCAACAGCCGCGACGGCCCGTGGCAGAAGGAGGCCTCGCTGTCGGTGGGAAACCTCGCGCGCACCGTGCTGATGCGCGGCACGCGCATTCCGGGAGCGCCGGTGCCGGGCTACGTGGTCGTTTTCGACGACGTATCGGAGCTGGTGCAGGCGCAGCGGGATGCCGCGTGGGCCGAGGTCGCGCGGCGCCTCGCGCACGAGATCAAGAACCCGCTGACGCCGATCCAGCTGTCCGCGGAGCGGCTCGCGGTCAAACTGGAGGGTCGCCTCGATCCTGCGGATGCCGAAACGGTGAAGCGCGGCACGTCGACGATCGTGAACCAGGTGCAGGCGATGAAGCAGATGGTCGACGACTTCGCGATCTACGCCCGCACGCCCCGGCCCGGCCAGTTGCAGGTGGTCGACCTCTCGGCCCTCTTGCTCGACGTGCTCGCTCTGTACGACAATCTGCGCCCGCATACCTCGCTTGCCCTCCCCGACGGCGCCGTCGTGATCCAGGGCGAGCCCACCCGTCTCCGCCAGGTGTTCCACAATCTCATGCAGAACGCAATCGACGCCCAGGCGGGCGCCGAGTCGCCCCGCTACGCGGTCAGCCTCGCCCGGGACGGCGGCGAGGCGCGCCTCGTCTTCGAGGACGCCGGCGAGGGCTTCCCGCCCGACATCGTCGCGCGCGCGTTCGAACCCTACGTGACCACCAAGGCCAAGGGCACCGGACTCGGACTCGCCATCGTGAAGAAGATCGTCGACGAGCACGGCGGGCGTGTCGCCCTCGACAATGGCACGCGCGGCGCGCGCGTCACGCTCACCTTCCCGCTCGCGACCCGATGACCGTCGCCACGTCGCAGGACATCCTCATCGTCGACGACGAGGTCGGCATTCGCGAGCTGCTCTCCGAGATCCTGCAGGACGAGGGCTATCGCGTCGCGCTCGCCGAGAACGCGCATCAGGCGCGCGCTTACCGCCAGCGGCAGCAGCCGGCGCTCGTGCTGCTCGACATCTGGATGCCGGACACCGACGGCGTGACGCTGCTG
>Ga0105100_10002848_pt1 | contig 10071 bp, 10 predicted proteins | sample PPLLak12cMay2015_2_FD_87033 | JGI IMG/M metagenome (GOLD analysis project Ga0105100, IMG submission 87033) | Freshwater sediment microbial communities from Prairie Pothole Lake near Jamestown, North Dakota, USA - PPLs Lake P8 Core (1) Depth... | ecosystem: Environmental > Aquatic > Freshwater >... | reverse complement strand
TCCGGGCTGAACATCCTCTGACCACGTTATATTGTATAAACCGCATTCCGCCGCATCTACTTGTTGTGGCGAAGAATCACTTTCGTAGGAATGACAGAAAAAGGCGTTTTCCGACTGCTCGCGACACCATAGATTTCGTGAAGTTTCATACAAGTAGACAGGAGACAGAATGAAAAAGAAGGGAGCTTCGGAGTCATGGAGTTAAGAGAGATTGGAGTGATGGAGCAGTGGAGCAATGGAGTAATGCAGAAAGATAGGCTGAACCGAAGTTCCTCCAATACTCCATTACTCCTGTGCTCAGCTATTCCAATGCTCCATTACTCCCAGCCTCTAGTCCCGAGCCCTTTCGGGACGCTCCTTAAGCGTAGCGGTCCTAAAGCCCGTGAGGGCGATCGGTGCTACGTCCCCATTTCCCAGGAAGAGAGGTATTTCTCTTGCTCGGCTGTGAGCGTGTCGATTTCCACGTTCATGGACTCGAGTTTGAGCCTTGCGATTTCCCGGTCAATGTGCCCGGGCACCGGATAGACTTTCTTCTGTAAGCTTTTGTGTTCTTTGGCCATGTATTCTGCAGACAGGGCCTGGTTCGCAAAGCTCATGTCCATGACGCTCGACGGGTGCCCTTCGGCAGCAGCGAGATTGATGAGACGGCCTTCTGCGAGAACATAGATTCTGCGGCCGTCCTTCAGCGTGAACTCTTCCACAAAGTCCCGGATCATTCTTTGCGCCACGGAAGCTTTTCTCAAGGCGGGCAACTCCAGTTCCACATCGAAATGGCCTGAGTTGCTGACGATGGCCCCGTCTTTCATCTTCAGGAAATGCTCTTTTCGGATGACATTGATGTCGCCGGTCAGAGTGCAGAAGATGTCGCCGACAGGGGCGACCTTGGCGATGGGCATCACCTCATACCCATCCATCACCGCTTCCAGGGCCTTCAGAGGATCCACTTCGCAAACGACGACGTGGGCTCCGTGCCCTTTGGCTCGAACGGCCACGCCCCTGCCGCACCAACCGTACCCGCTCACTACAAAAAGGGAGCCTGCAAGGAGGCGGTTCGTCGCCCGGATAATGCCGTCCACAGTGCTCTGGCCCGTACCGTAGCGGTTGTCAAAGAGGTGTTTCGTGTCGGCGTCGTTCACTGAAATGATGGGGAACTTGAGCACCCCGTCTCTTTCCATGCTGCGAAGCCGGATCACGCCTGTCGTCGTCTCCTCAGTCCCTCCAATCACTGCGGCCAAGAAAGCCTTCCTGTCCTTCTTGGATAGGCTCAGAACCCATTCCCTGATTCCCTGGTCGAGATCTTTATACTTTTCGAGAGCGATAAAATGGAGGGAACCCACCAGATCGGCTCCATCATCCATGGTCAGGTTGGGTCTGTGCTTGAGGGCAGAGAGGATGTGATCGTAGTAGGTCTTCGTGTCCTCGCCTTTGATTGCAAAGGCAGGAATGCCGTCATCAGCCACCAGAGAGGCGGCCACGTCGTCCTGGGTTGAAAGTGGATTGGAGGCGCAGACCACAACGTCAGCCCCACCCGCCTTCAGGGTTTTGAGCAGGTTGGCCGTCTCGGTAGTGACATGCAGGCAGGCAGAGAGCCTGAGTCCTTTGAGAGGTTTTTGTTTTTCAAACCGCTCCCGGATCTTTTTCAGGACCGGCATGCTCATACCGGCCCACTCGGTTCTCAACCGTCCTTTTTCAGCCAGTTTGATGTCGCGAATATCATAGTTCATTGTCGTTCCTTTCAGTCACTCCCTGAAATCGGATGGAATCCGATTTCAGATAACGCTCCCGCTCCGCGGGAGCTACGAGTCCTGCCTGCGGCAGGACGTTGTATGAAATCCGCCATGGGCGGATTTCATTACTTCACCGCTTTCTTCAGGTCCTCCACGGCGTCCACTTTCTCCCAGGTGAATTCCGGAAGCTCTCGGCCGAAGTGACCATAGTTGGAGGTCTTTCTGAAAATAGGTCTCAAGAGGTCCAGTCGCTCGATGATCGCTCTAGGCCGAAGGTCGAACACCTTCTTTACCACCTGCGTCAACTCCGCATTGGACAAAACCCCTGTACCGTAAGTCCCGACCATGACAGAAACCGGTTGGGCTCGGCCGATCGTGTAAGCCACCTGAATCTCGCACTTCTCGGCTAGACCGGCGGCGACGATGTTCTTCGCAATGTAGCGGCACATGTAGCAGGAACTCCGGTCCACCTTGGAAGGATCCTTGCCTGAGAAAGCGCCTCCACCGTGGTATCCGAAGCCGCCATAAGTGTCCATGATGATTTTTCTGCCCGTCAAGCCGCAGTCCCCCAGTGGCCCGCCGACGACAAAACGGCCGGTAGTGTTGATGAAGAACTGGGTCTCCTTGTCCAGCATGGAGGCGGGAATGACCTTTTTGATGACCTCTTCGATAATGGATTCCCGCAGCGTGTCGTAATCCACTTCAGGGTTGTGTTGCGCTGCGATAACCACAGCGTGCGCCCTGAGCGGTTTTCCGTTGATATACTCCACAGTGACCTGGGATTTTCCGTCCGGTCGCAGCCAGGGAAGCTTGCCGGACTTGCGCACGTGGGCCAACCTCTGGGTCAACCCGTGGGCGAGAAAGATGGGCATGGGCATCAGGGGTTGGGTGTCCCTGCACGCATATCCGAACATAAGCCCCTGGTCACCGGCTCCCTGGTCTTCTTTATAAAGGCCGGCACCGTTGACGCCGATGGCAATATCCGGCGACTGCTTGTCAATGGAAGTGATCACTGCGCAGGTCTCCCAATCAAATCCCATGGAGGAGTTCTTGTAGCCGATCTCCTTGATCGTCTGGCGAACGATCTCGGGCATCTCGACGTAAGCGTTGGTGGTGATCTCGCCTGCAATGACTGCCATTCCTGTGGTGACGAGGGTCTCGCAGGCCACTCGGGCCTTCTTGTCCTGTTCCAGAATGCTGTCCAGGATGTGGTCGGAAATCTGATCCGCCACTTTGTCCGGGTGACCTTCTGTCACGGACTCGGAAGTGAACAGAAAAGTCTCGGACTTGGGATCGGTTTTGCTTTCAATGGTCATATTCTTGTCCTCTCTCAAATTAAATTTTCTATCGCTTCTATCCCTTGCCAAGCACACAGTTGTCTATGAGCCGCGTCTTTCCCACTCTGACGGCAAGGGCCAACAAGGTTTCACCTCTTAAAGGGTCCACGTCGTCCAGGGTAACAGGATCGCAGAGGCTGACGTAGTCGATCTGGCTGAAAGGGTGGCTTCGAACCAACTCCTCGATGGCTTCCTTGATCGTGGCCGACCGAGTCTCCCCCTTGCCCAGCATTTCCTGCGCAAGGTCCATGGATTTCTTGAGACAGAGGGCCGACTTTCTTTCTTCGCTGTTGAGGTAACTGTTGCGGGAGCTCATGGCCAGGCCGTCCGATTCCCGGTAGGTGGGCACCCCCAAAATTTGGAGGTCCATGTTCAGGTCCCTGACCATGCGGCTGATGACCGTGAGCTGCTGGTAATCCTTCTGGCCGAAGACCGCCAGATGGGGCTTTGTGATGTTAAAGAGTTTGACAACAATCGTGGTCACTCCGTCAAAATGGGTCGGTCTGGAGAGGCCGCAAAGATGCTTTGTCACCTTCTCGACAGACACTCTGCTCTGGAATCCCTCGGGGTACATCTGGTCAACGGCCGGAACAAACGCGATATCCACACCGACCTGCCGTGCTTTGGCCAGGTCTCCTTCCAGATCACGGGGATACGCGGCCAAGTCTTCTTTAGGTCCGAATTGCATGGGATTCACAAAGATGCTGATGATCACGACGTCGCAGTGCTTTCTTGCCACTCGCATGAGTTCCAGGTGCCCCTCGTGGAAGAAACCCATGGTAGGGACGAACCCGAGGACCTTTCCGGCCAGTCTCAGTTCTTCTGCCTTTTGCTGCATCAAATCCGTTTTTTCAATGACTTCCATTCGCTTTACCCTTGGCAAGGAGATCAGCCTTTTTTGGCGCTGACAGGGACGTAGTACTGGACCCCTGATTTCATGGTGAGAATCTGTTGGACCAGATCTTCGAAGTCCTCCGGCACATGAACGAAATCGATCTCCGAGGCGTTGACCACGAGCAGAGGCGAATCGTCATAGTGAAAGAAAAACTCGTTGAAGGCCTGGTTGATCCGATCAAGATACTTGTAACTCACGGTCTTCTCGTATTTCCTTCCCCTTTTGCTGATCCTCGCCATCAGGGCGTCGGTCTTTGCCTGAAGAAAAATGACCAGGTCAGGGGGAGTGATTCTCTTCTTAAGAATCCCGAACAACTGCTCGTAGAGCCAGTAGTCGTTGTCTTCCAAGTTCACTCGCGCAAAGATCCTGTCCTTGTCGAAGAGAAAGTCCGCCACGGTAACGCTGCTGAAAAGATCGATCTGGGCCAGGTCTGAAGCCAGATGGTATCGCCTGAGGAGAAAGAAAATCTGGGTCTGAAAGGCGAACTTCTTGGGATTCTGATAAAAATTGATGAGGAAGGGATTCTCATCCACATCCTCAAGCAGAGCCTGGCCGTTCAGTTTTTCCGCGAGCATTCTGGCAAGGCTCGTCTTGCCGACCCCAAGAGGTCCTTCGATGGCAATATACTGGTGCATCTTGACGTCGCCCGAATCCTTTTAAAAGACTGGTGCTCTCACATGGAGGCGCACGCCGGGTCGTATTTGGCAAATTTTGTATACTATTCCTAACTGGAAGATTTGTCAAGAAGCGGGCGGACAGCTTCAGTGAGGTTGAGAAAATCGTCCATGCTGAGTGTCTCGGCTCTTCTTTGAGGGTCTATGGCACAGTGCTCCATGGCGTTCAGAAGGCTCTGAACTTCCCAGGATGGGAACGTTCCTCTCAGGGAGTTGAGGAGGGTTTTCCGCCGATGAGCGAAGGCTGCGCGAACCACCTTCCTGAAGGAATCTTCAGAATCCACCCTTCTGGGAAAAGGTCTCGAGAACTCAAACTGCACGACCGTGGAACTGACTTTCGGTTTAGGGAAGAAGGCTTGCCTGGGCACTTCAAGAAGCGGCGAAAGGCGGGCATGATACTGAATGAGAACAGTGAGAGCGCCGTACTGCTTGTTTCCCGGAGAGGCGGTCAGCCTCGCGGCCAATTCGTGCTGAAGGGTGAGGATGGCTCTGGGAATAAGCTCCCGGTTGCGGATCAGCATTTCAATGAGGGGGGAAGAAATATTGTACGGAATGTTCCCGATGACTTCGATCTTTTCTTCGGAAAGCGGGGCTATGTCCAGTTTAAGGATGTCTTCGTGAATCAGGGTGACGTTCCCTATCCCTTCGCGGCGGAGATCGGCTCTGAGCTTATCGGCAAGAGTTCCATCTTTTTCAACAGCGATCAGGTACCGGACACAGGATGCGAGAGGAAAGGTCAAGGCTCCCGTCCCCGGCCCGATCTCGAGGACCGTGGAGCTCTTGTCGAACTTGGCATTGGCCAGGATCCGTTCGATGACGAGCGGGTCTCTCAGGAAATGCTGGCCGAGGCTCTTCTTGGGCCTGAAGGGGCTGGAGCGCCTCGGTGAGTAGCGTTTCTTGTTCATAGGATGGGAATGTCTTCTATTGGATATCTGGACTTCACATCCAGGGACAACTCCGCACGCTCTCCCCTGGAAATCCTGTGATAGCCGGCAAGAGCGATCATGGCGCCGTTGTCGGTGCAATAGGCCGGCCGGGGGGTGTAGAAGGCCATTCCGCACTGGGAAGCCAGATCCTTCACCCTGTCCCTCAGAGCCTGATTGCACGCTACTCCGCCGGCGACCACGATGGACCTCACCTTGGTTCTCTCTGCGGCGGCGATGGTTTTTTCGGCGAGGACGTCGATCACCGCTTCCTGAAAGGATGCAGCGATATCCGCCATGGACACCTCTTTCCGCCCGTTCTGCTGCCATTTCTTGACATAGAGTGCCACGGCGGTCTTGAGCCCGCTGAAGCTGAAATCCAGGGAATCAGGGCCCAGGTGAGCCCTGGGGAAACGGATCCGGTCCTTGTTTCCGGACCGGGCCAGATTTTCAATCACCACCCCACCGGGATATCCCAGGCCAAGGACCTTGGCGACTTTGTCAAAGGCTTCGCCTGCGGCGTCGTCCAGGGTTTGGCCCAGGGGGGTGTAACGGCCGATGCCTTCCACGTGGTACAGGGTGGTGTGGCCGCCTGAAACGGTGAGGACCACGAAAGGGAAAGGGGGAGTTCTCTCTTCCAGGAAAACAGAAAGAATGTGCCCCTCGAGATGATTGATTCCGACATAGGGGATTTTCAAAACGTAGGAAAAAGCTTTGGCAAAATAGAGACCCACCAGCAGGGACCCGATCAGACCTGGGCCTACAGTGACCGCGATGCCGTCGAGAGCCTTTCGGGTGATACCGGCTTTATCGAGAGCCTGATGGACGACGGTGTTGATCTTCCCCAGGTGTTCCCGCGAAGCGAGTTCAGGAACGACTCCGCCGTAAGGGTGATGAAGCTGCACCTGGGAGTGGACGACACTGGACAGAATTCTACTGCCGTCCGTTATCACTCCTGCGGACGTGTCATCGCACGAGGTGTCAATGCCGAGGATCATCATGGGTGCTTGCCGTTCACACGCTGAGGCACGGTGGTTTCATCCCGCATTTTTGGATTTGAATTTTCTCTTGAACTTGCCCCACGCCCCTTCCTTGGTAACTTCCAAAAGGATGACCGTAATGTTATCTCCTCCGCCCCCGCGATTGGCCTCGTCGATCAGAACCTCCGCTTTTCTTTCAAGGGAAATGGAAAAATCGTCCAGAATCGTCTTGATGGAGGGTTGAGGGACGAAGTTCGTGAGTCCGTCGGTGCACATGAGGAGAAGGTCCCCCGCCTCAGGACGGATGGGGCTGATGAACACGTTAACCTTTGCAGTGAGGCCGAGCACCCTGGTCAGGACATTCTTGATCAGGGGGTTGCTTTCTTCAGATTGACCGATCAACCCAATGCTCTTTTGTTCCGCCTCCATGGAGTGTTCCTCAGAGACTTGGATCAGCCGTCCATGATCGAAAAGATAAACCGGGCTGTCGCCTACATTGGCGACCCAGAGGACGTCTTTGTCCCCAAGCAGAGCCGATACCGTGGAACCCATGCGATGATACTGAGGCTTCTTTTGCCCCTCATGGATCAGCATGTTGCACAACACAATGGAATTGATCAGGTGCTTGGCGTTGTCTGAGATCTCCCGGTCGATCGGGGACAGGAAGGGCGGAAAATTCCCGCTGCGCACTTTCCGCCAGTAGTCGGACATCGTGTGGACCACCATCCGGCTCGCCACTTCTCCAGCCTTGTGGCCGCCCATTCCGTCGGCCACCACGTAGAGATCAAGAGCCGGATCAAGGAGAAAACTGTCTTCATTGATCTTGCGTTTGAGACCCTTGTCCGATTTCCCTATGGTTTCGATCTTCATACAATCAACTGCAGGCAGAAGCCTCCATTTACATTACAACGTGAGATACGGTTTCATCCTCGCGTAGAACTTGGGACCGATGCCGGGGATTCCCATGATCTCGTCCAGGCTTTTGAAGCCCCCGCGCTTCGCTCGTTCCTCCACAATGGCCTTTGCCGTGTTTTTCCCTATGCCCGGAAGAGCCGTGAGCCCCTCCTCGGACTCGGTGTTTACCGAGATGGGAAGCCCAAGCGTGATTTTTTGGAAAGAAGAGATCTCACGGGGCTGAACTCTCAGGGCTCTTCCCTCCTTTGTCACGGAGATCCCGGAATTGGGGATGAGGGGCAGATCCGGGGTTGGAAGTTTTCCTTCCCGAAGCCCTCCGGCCTTCTGGACCAACTCGCCAAGGGTGGGGGAGGCACAAAAGGAATAGACGCCAGGGTGCCTGATCTCTCCTTCGATATGGACGTAAACAGGGGACAGGCAGGGAAGGGTCTCCGCCCCATGCCTGTAAGGCCCAGGCTTCAGCAAGTGAAGCAGGAAAAGGATCAAGAGGAGGACCAAGAATCCTGTGGCTCTTTCACCGATCCTCTGTGGGGCCGTTTTCCAGCTCAAAGGCTTCATGAAGCACTCGGACCGCCAACTCCGTGTATTTTTCTTCAATGATGCAGGATATCTTAATTTCCGAGGTAGTGATCATGATGATGTTGATGTTTTCCTTGGCCAGAATGTGGAACATTTTCTGCGCGACGCCTGCGTGGTTCCTCATGCCCACGCCGACGATGGAGACCTTGGAAATATTCTCATCGCCCAGAACTTTCTCCGCTCCAATCTGCCGCGCAACCTCGCTGACGAGTTTCATGCTCTTCTGAAAATCCGACTTGGCCACGGTGAAGGTCAAGTCCGTGCTTCCGTCCTCGCTGGTGTTCTGGACGATCATGTCGACGATGATGCCCGCTTTGAATATGGGCTCAAAAATCCGAGCTGCGGTGCCCGGCTGATCAGGCACCCTTTTCACGGTAATTCGCGCTTCATTCTTGTTGTAGGCGACTCCTGAAACCAACACTTTTTCCATATCCTTTGTTTCTGCCACCACCATCGTACCTCTTTCTTGTGTAAAGGTTGATCGGACGTGAATGGGCACATTGTACTTCTTGGCAAACTCTACCGACCGGATCTCCAGGACTTTGGCCCCGAGGCTTGCCAACTCCAGCATTTCGTCATAGGAGATGGCGTCCATCTTCCTCGCCTTGGGGCATATGTTTGGGTCAGTGGTGTAGACACCTCTCACATCGGTGAAAATTTCGCACACATCCGCTTTAAGAGCGGCGGCCAGTGCGACGGCGGTCGTGTCGGAACCGCCCCGTCCCAGAGTCGTGATGTTTCCCTTCTCATCCAACCCCTGAAAACCGGCGACCGCCACGATTCGGTTTTTCTCCAGCTCCGTGAGGATCCTCGAAGCATCAATCTCCTGGATTCTCGCTTTCCCGTAAAGCCGATCCGTCCGGATCGCCGCCTGGAATCCCAGAAGGGATCGGGCATCATACCCCATGGACTTCAAGGCCATGGCGAACAGAGCCACGGACACCTGCTCGCCCGTGGCCATGAGTACGTCCAGTTCTCTTGGATCAGGATCGTCACACATTTCCCGGGCCAGGCGAATGAGGCTGTCCGTTTGCCCGGCCATGGCGGAGAGGACCACCACCATGCTGTTGCCCTGTTTGTAATCCTCCAGAACTCTCTTGGCCACATTCCTGATTTTCTCGATACTTCCTACCGATGTTCCCCCATACTTTTGAACAATGAGTGCCATAACCTCCCCTCGGTACATCCCGAAATCCCGGGGCCGGCCGACAAGGTGCAGCGGCAAGAGCCCCAAAAACAATTGTCGCAATATACACAATGATGGAGACGGAAACAAGCCCTCAGTGTCTATTCGAGCCGGACCGGGGGGTGTGGTCTCTGGCGAGTTCGCAACCGGAAATGGACTCATCCCGCCAATCGCCCCCTTGCCTTCGAACTTTTCCCGAAGAAGGCGCAGACCTTCAAGTTGGCCGGAGGCACTGTACCAAAGGGCTTCCACCGTAACTCACTGACTTTTCGGCGCCGATGGATGGCACTGACGAAAGGGTTGCGACTCTAAAGAGACCACACCCCCCGGTCTGGTTCGAGGGCTACTACCCAGGCGCAAGGCTCGCCAAAAAAACGGCGGGTAAATGCACGGTTCAAGGGGAAGTGGGGCAGGAATGGAAACTTGAAAGGGTTAGCTGCGCAATGATTTCAATCGCTCTGGCATGGCGGCCGGAGAGAATGAGGGTGCGGCGATGATCGTCAAGGATGAGGAGCTTCACCGTGAGGGTCTGTTCAGGGAGGATTTCCGGCCACCGGTCGGCCCACTCCAGAACGACCACCCCACTGCTGTGAATCGTCTCTTCAATGCCTGCCGAGAGCGCTTCATCCAGGCTACCCAGCCGATACACGTCCATGTGAAACAGGGTGGCCCTGCCCTGGTACTGGTTGACGAGAGTGAAGGAAGGGCTGGTCACGACCGTTTTGGGGTTCACTCCGAGACCAAGGGCAATCCCTTTGGTGAGCCAGGTTTTGCCGCTTCCCAGTTCACCCACGAGGCCGACCACATCGCCCTCCAGGAGGAGACGCCCAATCTCTTGCCCGAACCGAATCGTGT
>Ga0105100_10002847_pt1 | contig 10072 bp, 9 predicted proteins | sample PPLLak12cMay2015_2_FD_87033 | JGI IMG/M metagenome (GOLD analysis project Ga0105100, IMG submission 87033) | Freshwater sediment microbial communities from Prairie Pothole Lake near Jamestown, North Dakota, USA - PPLs Lake P8 Core (1) Depth... | ecosystem: Environmental > Aquatic > Freshwater >... | reverse complement strand
TCCCGGTCGTACTTCTCTAAGCTTCCACCTTGAAGCATGCGCAAACGCCATCGCAGATGCGGGATTAAGGAGAGAAGATGTTGACGGACTCATTTGTTACCGCGTGTTTCCGCCTGCCTCAAATGAGGCTTTCGTTACCCCTTATCTGGTGGCCCAGCATCTCGGTCTTTCTCCCACCTATCTGAGCCAAGATGCCAACTGATCCAGAAGCCACATCCAGCACGCAGTTGGCGTGCTTGAGGCAGGTCTTTGCAACTATGTGGTTTTGTCCTATGGTCATAATGCCTTTTCGAGTGATAGTATGAGGCGTATGCTTTTGGAAAGGAACGCCGATGATGCGGTATACGGCCACTTCGGAGCCGTAGCAGGCTATGCCCTTGCGGCACGGAGAGCCATGCATACCTTCGACACGGGCCCAGAGACTTGGAAACATATTGCAGTCGGACAGAGGAAATGGGCTAAGCTGAACCCTGCCGCCACCATGTATGACCTCCCAATGACCTTTGAGGATTACTACAATGCCAGGTGGATCGTGGAACCATTTCGTCTTTTTGACACCTGTCTGATGACAGACGGCGGAAGGGCCATGGTCATCACTTCCGCCAAAAGGGCGCGTGATCTGAGACACCCCCCTGTTCTCATTATGGGGATGGGGCAACACAACCCTTCCTATGATGTCCATCAGGCGACTCACCTTGCCGGCCCAACAGGAGCTAAAAAGGCTGGGGAGATGGCCTTAGGCATGGCGGGCATTACCCTGAAGGATATCGATGCCTGTGAGATCTACGACTGTTTCACGTATACCGTGGAGATTACTTTACAGGACTACGGTTTCTTCGGACCGGGAGAGGGTGAGGATTGGTTCAAAAACGGCACCATTGAGCCCGGCGGAAGGATGCCCGTTAATACCTCAGGCGGGCAGCTCTCTGAAGGTTATTACATGGGTCTCACGCCTTTCTCAGAGGCAGCCATGCAGCTCATGGGCCGCTGTGGGAACAGACAACTGGGTCCAGTTACAAATACCAAGTCGCCCGAGATCATCTTGTGCAGTGACAATGGCGGGATACTTCAAACTCATAGTTGCATCGTCTTAAAGAGGTCATGAATGGTTGAATACAATAAACCGCTCCCCAACATGAACGGCGACAGCAAGGAGTTCTGGGCCGGCTGCAAAGCACACGAATTAAGATTCCAGATGTGCAAAGCCTGCGGCCATGTCCGCTGGCCGGCTTCCATCATCTGCCCCATGTGCTATTCAAAGGATACGAAATGGACTGTCGCGGAAGGAAAAGGCAGGGTTTACAGTTTTGCAGTGTATCATGTGGCCTATCACCCTGGGTTTGAGAACGACCTTCCCTATGTGGTGGCGGACGTGGAACTGGAGGAGGTGCCTTGTCTCCTTACCAATATCGTGGGTTGCCGGCCTGATGAGGTGAAATGTGACATGCTCGTCGAGGTAACGTGGGAGGATATTGTAGAGGATTTTAGTTTGCCAAAATTTAAGCCCTGCTACTAAACCTCAGGCTTAATCTTGATCAATCCCCTTCGATGGATCCACCGGGCGGTTCCATTCAGGGGGCCGTCCTGACCATAAACTCTACAATCACCCGGGCCAATTCTTCTCCCCGGTCTTCCTGCAAGAAGTGGCCGCTGCCTTGTATGATGGTGTGGGATTGTCCCTTGGCGCCGGGCACCAAGTTTTGAAAGGGCTTATCTCCTCCACGCGTGATGGGATCTCCATCGCTGAATGCGGTCAGGAATGGTTTTTCAAACTTTTGCAGCACCTCCCAGGCTTTACGATTGTAAGAGGCTGCAGGATCGTCCGGGGCGATGGGCACCAGCGATGGGAAAATGCGAGCCCCTTCCTTGTAAGACTCATCGGGAAAGGGTGCGTCGTACGCTGCAATGACTTCGGCTGGCAGGCTGGTCTTGCAGCCGCCGTTTACGATGAAGCCGACTGGGAATTGCGGAGTCTCTATAGAAAACTTGCGCCAGTTCAGGAAGGCATCGGTGATAGGGTGATCTCCCGTCGGCAATCCCGTGTTGGCCACCACCACGCGGGCGAAACAATCAGGATTATTTGTTACAAGACGTAATCCGATCAGTCCACCCCAGTCCTGACCGAAAAAAGTGATCCCCTCCAGGTCCATCTGGTCAAGCCAGTTCTGCATCCAGTCCACATGGCGCTGGTATGTGTAGTCCATGCGGTCGGCTGGCTTATCGGAGCGGCCGAAGCCAACCAAGTCCGGAGCCAAGGCCCGATACCCGGCGCCCACGATAATCGGGATCATCTTGCGGTAAAGATAAGACCATGAGGGCTCCCCGTGCATCATCAATACAGGATCGGCTGTGGGCGGGCCTTCATCTATGTAATGAACCCTTAATGAACCACCCTCTCCATCCGGGACATTCAGATAGTTGGGTTTAAATGGAAAATCAGTGAGATTCGCAAACCGTTCCTCCGGCGTCCTTAATACTTTCATCCGTCAGTTTCCTCAGATTATGGCAAGTAAAGCAGTTATTCGTTTAATGGGTTCCATTTGGATTTAATTCGTTTTGAGATTATATACCCACCCATTTGATTGGAGTGTATTAAATTAGGAAATGGGTGTCAATGAGAATTGGACAGAGGATTTACATGCCGGAGATGAAGTTATTTGGAGGAACCGTAAATTGAGGAGTTCACCTACGAATCATCAGTCTGAGATGACCCTGAGGGTCAATGATTATTGGTGGAAATGTGCATGATCAAAAGGGAGTGGATATTGTACCTCCTCCTGTATCACTACGGCAATTTGCAATCGAGTTGCGGTAGATGGTGAGGGAGGGCTTAGAGTTTTTACATACCCAATCACTTCAATTCACTCCTTACAATCCATTCAATAAGATGTGCAATCTTTTTTGAACAATTTTCTGATTCATGGTACATGTTTTCCTCTTGTGACGATTTCCCATATCAAAGGAGGATAACATGAAAAGAAATATTCTAAAAAGATGGGGCAAAGAGGGAGATTATGCATACTCTTCAAGTTCATCAAATAGTTGGCGCACATTACCGCGATCAATTGAACCGGATGATGTGCAAAGGCTACTTCGAAAGAGGTTCACAACAAGGGATAAGTGTATGATGCTCATGTTGTTAAGGTCAGGCATGCGTATTGGCGAACTACTCGCCTTAAAGCTTCAGCACATCAACCTCAAAGAACGTGCAGTAATAATATACGAAAGTGTAAAAAATGGAAAAGGAAAAGTCGCTTACATAAGCGATGATGCATACAGAACGCTTCGAAAATGGATCAAAGTACGTGATCCCAAAAGAGAATACTTATTCTACTCCCGCCGTGGGCTAAAAATGAGTTATGGAACCGCTCGATCCAGCTTTATTAAATGTCTAAGAAAAGCCAGGCTTGTGAGAAAGGGTTATACACTTCATTGTTTAAGGCATACATTTGCAAGTGAATTGCTGTCTGCTGGAATGCCACTGGAATCGCTTCAAATTTTGATGGGACATTCCAATATTGAGGTGACACGAAGGTATGCACGACTAACAAATAAGGCACTGGAAAAGGATTACTTTCAGGCAATGCAGATTATTGAAAGGGGTGATGTCGATGGATCCTACAGAAATCATTACTAAATATAGGTGTTTTATGAGAAAAGTAAATTATTCGAAAACTACTATCCGGAATTATGTTTTCAATACAAAAAGTCTCTTTGAATGGCTGATAGTGCCGATAGATGAAGTAACTTCAGATGCCATTTTCGATTACATTGGTTTTCTTCATAATAGAAGACTAAGGCCGAAAACGATAGATTCCTATCTCAATGGAATCCGCAGATTCTATGACTACCTAAAATACGAAGAGAGAATTAATATTGTCAATCCTGTGAAACGGAGTTATCAACAAATATTACCTAAATCGTTACCAAAATTTCTTAAAGAAGAGGAAATAAAGATACTTTTTACTCGTATCACCAACAAAAGGGATATTGCAATGTTTATGTTGATGCTGCGTTGCGGTCTGAGGGTTGCAGAAGTTGCAAGCCTCACATTTCCGGCAATAGACTTTCAAAGAAAAAGTATCTTTGTTTTGAATGGCAAGTTTCGAAAGGATCGTGTTGTTTATATGAGCGACGATACAATCGATTCCCTCCAAGCTTACATGAAGATTCGGCCATCATCAAAAACACAAAAGGTGTTTTTGGTTCAAAAAGGTTTTCACAAAGGGAAATCTTTATCTATTCGCGGCATCCAAAAACGAATAGAAAACTATGCAAAGGAAACCGGATTATTAATTTCATGCCACCGCCTTAGGCATACTATGGCGACACAATTGTTGAACGCAGATGCTATGCTGGCAACAGTTCAAGAGCTTATGGGTCATGCGTGTGTTCTTAGCACCCAACGATATGCTAAGGTTTTGAATGCGAAGGTACGGCGCGATTATTTTAAAGCGATGGAATTTATTATGGCAAGGACTAATCAATAGGGTGTCTTAATAATACCTTACCATTTTGTCAACACGAAAATTCATGGTTCCTACAGAGGACCCATCGTTCATTTCCGATTGAAATAATGTAGGTTCGTTAAAATTGTCAAATGCTTTGTTTCAGGAAGGAGTCCTCAAAAACAAAAAAGGCAGAGCCATTTGACTCTGCCCTTTTTAACAGATTTGTTGGGGGGTTTACCTGATCCACCCCCCGAAGGTGTTTGGATAGGAGGGATACGATGAAGTGAATGCCGTTAGCGGGTTACCCTTGGATAGCATAATATATGCCAAATATAAGACTTTGAGATTACAGAGATTTTATTTCGAAGGTTGTGGTCAAAACGACAATTTTGTAACCGTTTAAGACAAATTTGCCGTGTCCTCGCCATCAACACAAAGCAAAAGAGACATTAGCCTTAATTGTAGATCACCCCTTGAAATGTTGGATAGAGAGTTAGAAATTGAAAAAAATATTACAAGGAAGTACTCTTCGGAAACACTGCTTCGCAGTCTATTTCCTAATTCCTAAATTTTGAAAAAGGATTTGACCATCTCTCCAAGCCGTATCCGGCTAAGAGAGGTTAAAAAAGGCGGGGCTATTTCTGGCCCTGCGTTGGGTTTTTACGGTAATGCGAAAGATTGAAAGGCATCCTTAACTTTCATCCATACTTCAAGAGAGAAGGTAAAGCCAGGCACCCCGATAAATGTTCGGAATAGGTTATTAATATGTTTAGATGCCTCCGCAAATTTGGAATCTTCAAATTCATATATGGTAAGTGCTTTAATACCCTCTTTCACAGTGCTACTGAAATAAGGGCCTATGGTTTTTATGTATTCCGGCAAACGAGGTAATTGCTTTGAACGCTTTATCATCTCCCCCCCACTCTCCGGAGGATTTGAACTCATAGATATTAAAACCATTTTTAACCTCCTTTCGATTAAAGGAACAAATGCCCACCTCCATTCGATTAAATACACTGCCGTCTGCCAAAAACCATTTTCGTCATGGTCGGGGTATCGCCCCTGAAGGCTCCAGCGAGCGCCTACCCATGTCCGCATAGTGAGATTTGTGCACCTTAAGATTATTTGGCTCGGGATTGACGGTAGTACCACTGCATCTGTCCAGTGCTGCTCTCTTCGTCAACGTTCTCCACGCTAATCATCTTCTTCCCAGTGGCAGGAGGCAACACTTCTTTCAGTTTCCACTGATTCTCTAGGCGTCCGAAGGTCCAATACTCCTCAAAAGGAGTTACGTATTCCTGCTGATCCCTGAGCTTGTCACCTTCGTAGAAAATCCTCTGGGCGTGGGCGCTGATTCTCACCGTGTATTCGTCCTTGGAGTTATCGGCGAAATTCCGCACGAGGATTAGCTCAGCCTTTCGCACGCAGAGATTCCGGTACTCAACCCTTCGCCCATCCTTCCTCCATTGGTGAATCTGTTGACGAAAGTGCTCGGTCACCTTCGGAAATAGATCGGCTGAAGGCACCTTATCCGGGTCTCCGGATTCTTTGGTCAGATAGACTTTCATGAAGACTTCCCGGGCCCGTTCAAGCATCTGGTTCCGGTCCCAGAGTCTATCGGTTTGCACAAGGAAGTTCAGCAAACGCTCAATACGGGTTGCCTTCTCCTCGGTTTTCTTCTCTAACCAAGGTCCTGCTTCCCCCTGTTTTCTCGCCACTTCTGCATAAATCCCCTTAATCGTGTCGTCAGTCAACATCTCCGCAAAGTTTTCTTCCTTAAGTATATCGGATTCTCCTGCCTGCTCAATCTCCCGTAGGAGCCATTGATCACCCATGCGATGGAAGGTCCAGAACTCCTGGAAACGGGCCGGAGCCTCGTCGCCCCGTAGAAATTTCCCGTTCCTGTCGTCCACATAGTAGTCTCTCGCCGAAGCAGTAATGAGGGCCGTGAACTCCCGCTGCTCCGCCTTCTCCGTGTACCGGACGTTGACCAGGTCGATGTCTTCCACATTGAGATTCTCGATGCGGTTGATCTCGTGGTTTGCCACCATCCCGCTCAACTGGGCCGTGTGGTGGTTGAACAGGTCGGGCATCAGCAGGGGCTTCATGGGCTCATAGCTTCGGGCCTGCCAGCACTCCTGAAGTTTACGGAAAGTTGAATCTACAAGTTTCCGCAATTCTTCAGGGTTAACCGATGCGTCCTGCCGGGCCAGAAAAATCAGCAGCTTTTCAGTCTTCCCCACCTTCTGGGATACCTTGTTTTTGTCATACATGAAATCGAGGTTCTCGGTCTTACTAGCCCCCTTACCAGCTTTCCATGCAGCAATAAATATTACAAAGAAGACAACAATAAAAATCCCCATAAAAACAAATACAACCCAATCTCCTGCTGAACCACCGCTGCTGCTGGAACCGGAACTGCTGGAACTGGAACGACTGGAACTGGAACTCCCCCCCTTGTTGTGGGTCACAAAGTTTGCCGCCAAAAAGGTATTGGGCGAGCCGACACTGAGGTTGTAGACCGGTTCTTCCTTTTCCCCCAGCTGGGTCCGAAGGACCGTTGCGGACCGCACTTCGCCGTCATTCCAATTAAGAACCTTCTGCCCGGGCCGGAGCCTGCCAGCCGGTATAAACCCTCCGCCCAGTAGCCCCACGGGATGGTCTGTCGTGGTCCTTAGGCAGCCACGATCCGTTTCGACTGCAAGCACGAGCGAGCGGGTATCGAAGATCTTCTCAACCCGCGTCTCCAACCTCTGGCCCTGAGAGTCCAGCGCAAGAACCGGCTCCCCCGGGGAGAGCTTTTCAATCGCAGTTTCGCCCTTCGGGGTCCAGATCGGGGTCCCTACCGGGAAGCACCCTCCTCCCTTGTTGTGGACAACGATCCCATCCGCTATGAATGTATTGGGCGCCTCGACCTGGAGGTTGAAGACCAGCTCATCACCTACCGGATGGGAGATGCCATGCACCTTCCTTTTAACAAGTCTGCCGTCCTTCCACTTCAGGATTCGGTCTCCCGGCCGGAGATTCACGGCCTGTCTGAACCTTCCCCTTCCAATGCTTATAGGGTGCTCCTCTGTGGCAGCCAGGACCTCTTTGCCCGTCCTGATCTGCACGACAGGGCTTTTGCTGATAAAGAGAACTTTCACACTGGTCCGGACGGTACGGCCATCGGTGTCAACCGCAAGAACTTCATCACCCGATGCGAGTGTCTCAATGGAAACCGTTCCACGGGGTGTCGCAATCTTTGTGCCGGTTGGAAAGCACCCCCCTCCTCCTCCCTTGTTGTGAACGGCAAATTGCCCCGCGAAAAAGGTGTTAGGGTGATCCGTCTGGAGGTTAAAGACCTCCACTTGCTCATGGACTTTTTGCAATGAGACAATCCTCTGCTCGGCAAACCACTTTCCGTCCCAAGTAAAAACCTTATCCCCCTCTTTGAGTGCTTCAACGGTCTTGAACATTCCATGTCCAACATAAAAGGGGTGCTCGGCCGTTACCCGAATCGTTGTCTGGTCTGTCTTAAGGAGAAAGTATTCGTCGACCTTGAGACGAACGATCTCCCGCACCCTTGCCTGGACCATGCGCCCTCCGGGCTTAAAGGCCAGGAGCGTTTCCCCCGGCATGAGGGTACTGATTGGTGATTCTGTTCCGTCTGGCCTGAGAATCCGGCTATCCGGCAGAAAGCACCCTTTGTTATGAACAACGAGCCCTTCTGTAACAAACGTCCCGCCAGGGCTAACAAGCAGGTTATAGGCCGGCCGCCTTGCGGCCATCCGGCGGACCGCCAGAATTTGGGTTGCGCGGAGGCGTCCATTTCGCATTTCGAAAACCGTGTTGCCCTCGTTCAGCCGATCTGCGAGTCGGTATTCGCCCCGGCCCGCCATCAACAGATGTTCGGCTGTAACCTCCAGTCTCGACCCGGAAGCCGAAACTTCCAAAAATTCCTCTGGTTCCACCGCCGTCAGCGCCTGGACTTCGGCCCTCTTCAGCCTTCCCTCCACAACGCTCCAGACGGTATCTCCCTTCTTCAGTCTTTCGATGGCAACCGATCCATCCGGGGTCGAAACGAGGGTACCCTCTGCCAAACAACCCCCGCCCCCCCGCGCCCAAGAAGTGACAGGTTTGAGACAGAGCAGGATAACGGCTAGCCACCACATCATCCTCGCCATAGCCACTTTCCTTGGTTCGTGACTGAGTCCACTACTCACATCAAACCTCATGCGTCGCGCTGCATCTCAGAGACCGGTGACCTTACTCGTGCTCAATGCAGGGCGGCGATCACACCGCCCAGCACCGCAGCCGCCACAACAATACTCAACCCGAGAATGACGGCTCCCACGATCCGACTATAATACTCGGCAACAGCCGTGTTCCCGCGTACAATCTCTTTGTGTTCATCGATATCCGGGGTCAGCCGGTTAATCAGCGCCGGGACAATCAGGGAGGCGATCAGCACGAGCACTATGCCGATCAGGCCCCCGATGAACGAAAAAACCATCGACCAACCAATGTTCCGAACGGTATCAAGCATAGATCCTCCTTCCGAAATGAACGACCTTGAGGAGTTAGATTTTCGACGATGCTCATTGGAACCGAAGCAATCTCTAGAGGCCTTGCAGTTGTTTATTGAAACTTTACCTGGGGCGCAACCCGCTCCTGGGCAGACTCCAGTTGAAAGAACGGCTCCGCCTTGAAGTTAAACATGCCGGCGACGATATTGCTCGGGAATACCTCTATCCGGTTCTTGTACTGCTTGGCCATATCGTTGTAGTACTGCCGGGCAAAGCCGATCTTGTTTTCGGTCGTAGCCAGTTCCTCCTGCAGGGCAAGGAAATTCTGATTGGCCTTAAGATCAGGATAGGCCTCGGCAACAGCAAACAATGAGCGCAGGGTTTGCGTCAGGACGTTCTCGACCTTCGCCCGGTCTTCAATACTCCCGGTGAAGCTGATGGCTTGCTGCCGCGCCTTCACGACAGCCTCGAGTGTCTGCCTCTCGTGGGCTGCGTAGCCTTTGACGGTTTCGACTAGGTTGGGGATCAGGTCGTACCGGCGTTTGAGTGTAACGTCAATGGAGCTCCAAGCGCTTTTTACCTCGTTGCGGCCCCGCACCAGTCCATTGTAGAGACCGACCACATACAAAACCAATCCAGCAATGATGACGATGAGAATAATGAAAGTCAACACCTCATCTCCTCCTTTCCCCGGGATAGAAGTCTGGGGTGAATATATAAAAAAAAGTCTTTGTGTGTCAATCCAAAATTCGGGGAAATCAGTAGTGCTTGGAGGGCGTGATTGAAACAGGAGATACTAACCAGTCCGGTTTCTTGCCACTATCCGCACCTGCCAAAAGGTTTCGAAAGACATATCAAATCCTTAAATCAGAGGATAATGACCACCTGTCGATTACCAATTGCAATCGAGCATATTTAGCCAAAATGGCCCCTCGTGGATTTCAGTAGTTTTCACAAAATGTCCCCCTCAAGAACCTTCATCATGCTTAAGGGAACCTCTAATAATTATCAATATGTCACTCCCGCGTAGGCCGGAGTCCAGTGATATCAAAGGATTCTGGATTCCTGCTTTCGCAGACCTTATGATTGAAAAGGCGCTGTTCGAAACTAACG
>Ga0105100_10002846_pt1 | contig 10072 bp, 7 predicted proteins | sample PPLLak12cMay2015_2_FD_87033 | JGI IMG/M metagenome (GOLD analysis project Ga0105100, IMG submission 87033) | Freshwater sediment microbial communities from Prairie Pothole Lake near Jamestown, North Dakota, USA - PPLs Lake P8 Core (1) Depth... | ecosystem: Environmental > Aquatic > Freshwater >... | reverse complement strand
TTGCCAGGCCGTCGCACCAGAGTGAAGAGGCTGCATCTTCACGCCGGTATGCCCGGGCCCTGCAGCCGCCACACATTGTTTTGAAATCGCACTGGCCGCACTTTCCCGTGAGGAGATCCGGATTGCGGAGTGCAACAAAGAGCGGGGAATTGTTCCAGATCTCAAAAAACCGGGTTGTGCGGACATTCCCGGCACTGACCGGCAGGTACGGGCAGGGTGTTACTTCGCCGTTGGCATAAATCCGGCAATACGTAATACCGGCAAGGCAGCCGCGTCCCCACGCAGGGTTGGTGATGCCAAGGCTGTCAGCAATCCTGCGGAACTGCGGCGCACATGTCGGGCGGATATTGAGATCGCTGTCCCGGTACCGAATAAGGATCTGCCGGATCAGCTCCTCGTATTCCTCCGGGCTGCGGGGCTCGATCTGCCGGGCCCGTCCGGTTGGTATCGGGAAGAAGAGCTGGTAATCGCGGACGCCAAGCGTTGTCCCGAACCCGATCACATCTTCTACCTCGCTGATGGCAGACCGCATCACGGACATGTTGATCTGGACGACGATTCCTGCATCGCGGCAATACCCTATGGCTTTTACTGCTCTCTCCCACACACCCTCAAGACCACGGAAAGAATCGTGGGTGGCAGGGTCTTTCGAATCCAGGCTGATGGCCACCGCCCGGATTCCCGCTTCCTTAAGTTGTACCGCAGTCTTCTGATCGATTAGATACCCGCTGGTGCCCATGACCATCCGGAGTCCCTGCTCCGTGCCGTACCGTGCAATGGCATAAATGTCCTCCCGGAGGAGGGGCTCGCCTCCGCTCAGCACAACGACCGGTTTTCCGGTCTCGCAAATCTGATCGATGACGGAGAATGCTTCCTGCGTGGATAGCACTCTGTCTGCTTCCTCTTCACCTGCATCCACGTAACAGTGGGCACACTTCAGGGGACACCTGAGCGTGATGTTCCACGAGATGATACGCGGCGCACCTGCTGCACCGTTCAAAGCTTCAGTCCCTTTGCCACACACTGCCCGGGTTCCTTATTCACCTTCGTGAGGTTCTCCACCATTGAAGACGGTTATGCTACTATCTGCCGAGATCGAAGCGATCGAGGTTCATCACTTTGGTCCAGGCCGCCACGAAGTCCTGGACAAACTTCAACTGGCCGTCCGCACTTCCATAGATCTCGACCAGTGCCCGGAGCTGGGCGTTCGAACCGAAGATAAGATCGGCACGCGTGCCGGTCCATTTGAGTTCGCCGGTCCTGCGATCGCGTCCCTCGAACACGTCGGCGTCTTTCGAGAGTGGCTTCCATTCCGTGCCCATGTCGAGCAGGTTCACGAAGAAGTCATTGGTGAGCGCTTCCGGCTTCTTTGTAAATACCCCATGACGGGTCTGTCCGTAGTTGGTGTTCAGCACGCGCATGCCGCCAACGAGTACCGTCATTTCGGGTGCGGTCAGGGTCAGCAATTGTGCCTTGTCGACCAGCAGTTCCTCGGCCGATGCGGCATAGCGGGCTTTCTGGTAGTTGCGGAAGCCGTCCGCCTTCGGCTCGAGCACAGCGAAGGAGACCACATCGGTCTGCTCCTGCGAGGCGTCCATGCGTCCCGGCGTGAAGGGGACCTTCACCTTGTGACCGGCATTCCTCGCAGCCTGCTCGACACCTGCGCAACCGGCCAGGACGATCAGGTCAGCCAGTGAAACCTTTTTACCTCCCGACTGCTCCTTGTTGAACGCGCTCTGGATGCCCTCCAGGGTCATGAGCACCTTCAAGAGACGGGCTGGCTGGTTGACTTCCCAGTCCTTCTGAGGAGCGAGGCGGATGCGGGCACCGTTCGCACCGCCGCGCTTGTCGGAGCCGCGGAAGGTGGACGCTGACGCCCAGGCGGTCGAGATCAGCTCCGAGACGGTCAGGCCGGAAGCCAGGATCTTTTTCCTGAGGGCGGTGATGTCCTTTGCATCGATCAGTTTGTGATTGACTACGGGGATGGGGTCCTGCCAGATGAGCTCTTCTTTTGGAACCTCCGGGCCGAGATAGCGTGCCCGCGGACCCATGTCGCGGTGCGTCAGCTTGAACCATGCCCTGGCGAACGCGTCCGCGAGCTGGTCCGGGTGCTCGTAGAAGCGCCGTGAAATCTTTTCGTAGACAGGGTCGAATCTCAGGGAAAGGTCCGTGGTCAGCATGGTCGGGGCATGACGCTTCTTCGGGTCATGGGCATCCGGAATGGTGCCGGCGCCTGCGCCGCCCTTCGGTTGCCACTGGTGCGCACCGGCCGGGCTCTTGGTCAGTTCCCATTCGTAACTGAACAGGATCCGGAAGAAGTTGTTGCTCCACTTCGTCGGCGTGTTGGTCCAGGTGACTTCCAGGCCGCTGCTGATCGTGTCGCCGCCTTTGCCGGTGCCGAAACTGCTCTTCCAGCCGAGGCCCTGCTCCTCAATGGGAGCTGCTTCCGGCTCGGGCCCCACGTGGGATGCCGGGCCGGCACCGTGGGTTTTACCGAACGTGTGACCACCGGCGATGAGCGCGACTGTCTCTTCGTCGTTCATGGCCATGCGGGCAAACGTCTCGCGAATATCCTTTGCCGCCGCGACCGGGTCCGGGTTGCCGTTCGGGCCTTCCGGATTAACGTAGATCAGCCCCATCTGCACTGCAGCGAGGGGATTTTCAAGGTTCCGTTCGCCGGAGTAGCGTTTGTCTTCCAGCCACATGTTCTCAGAACCCCAGTACACGCTTTCCTCCGGTTCCCAGGCATCCTTACGACCGCCGCCAAAGCCGAAGGTCCGAAATCCCATCGACTCCAGGGCGACATTGCCTGCAAGAATCATAAGATCGGCCCATGAAATCTTCCTGCCGTACTTCTGCTTGATCGGCCAGAGCAGCCGGCGCGCCTTGTCGAGGTTCACGTTATCAGGCCAGCTGCTGACGGGCGGGAAGCGCTGCTGGGCGGAACCGGCGCCGCCGCGACCGTCACCGGTGCGGTACGTGCCGGCGCTGTGCCATGCCATGCGGATGAGCAAAGGCCCGTAGTGGCCGAAGTCCGCCGGCCACCATTCCTGCGGGCTGGTCATCAGCGCCTGCAGATCCTTCTTTACGGCCGCCAGGTCGAGTTTTTTGAATTCCTCAGCATAGTTGAAATCTTCGCCCATTGGATTGGACAGGGAAGAGTGCTGGTGAAGAACCTTCAGGTTCAACTGGTTTGGCCACCAATCCTGGATGGATCTGCCCCGGCCGGTTACCTGTTTGTTTGCCCCGCCCGTTACCGGGCTCTTGCCGTTGTCATTCATAATGCCGTCTCCTGTTCTTTGATCAGACGGACATCCTGAAGAATGACCGGGCCACGCTGCCCGGCGGGGAGGGAGTGGCAGTTGTTGGTAACCATAGCCCCCTGATTTGTCGTAAGGGTCTTTTTCGCCATGATATTCAAAGTTAGAATTGCCACAGGTATATTTAATAAGATTGGGTTAGGGACAGACCACCTCCTCACGTTGATCCTGGAATGTATGCCGATCGCTCGATGCTTCACCGTCCAATGCTGCTGGGGTCACTTTGTGCACAGGCTGGAACCCAATCCTAAAAATCTCGTTCCTCCATCACACTATAAGGGTGTGAAGGAAAAGATCGGAACCATCCGGTACCGCATTGCCTATCTTGCTGTATGCCTTGAAGATTCATGGGGCGGCCATGAGATTTACCATGGACTCGGGGAGATGGCAAAGCGAGACCCTTCAAGCGCAGCCGAAAGGAAGATACCGGTTGTGGTGTGCCCTTCAGGAGCGACAGGACAGCAAATCCGTTAGGAAACCGGCATTTGCACATGATAGATCCTGATTCAGAGATATTCAGGAGAGATTCTGTCTTCTGATACAAGTGTCCCTGTGTCCCGAAAATCCATACATGGCATTTGTCCACACTGCTTTATGGTTAGTGGTGGACTTTTCTCAAACACCTTTTTTAATACCGTGACCAGACATTTAACTAGGTATGATGTTCGGGTATTCCCCGGTGATTAATCCATGAACGGAGTGGTTGTTGCACTCCTGATCGCCCTGGCTTTTATTCTGACTTTCTTCTGGGCTCCGATTGTCGGTTTGTTTGCCGAAGGGAGCCTGGACCTGGAACAACCCCTCCGGATTTCTGAAAATTCTTTGAATGCCGGTTATGTTACCGGATATGCAGCCGATCAGGGAACAATCCATGACACCGAACTCAGTATTTCCTATCCCGATGCACAAAAGATGGGTGCAGTGTCGTTCAGAATATCGTTTAATGCCTACCGTGCATTTTTCCAGAACGATATGAATATTGATATCGATACGATATCTTTGAATTTTGTGAGTCAGTACGGGTCTGAAACACTAGTGCAAAAAACCGGTCGCCCTTTCACAAAACCCGGCTGGACGGTCACGGACAAGAGAGGTATTTTACCCATAATGTATGCCGATGAGGACAATATCCTTGAACCCTATGAGTCTTTTGAGATTCTGGTCTATCCATCAACCCCGCTTCCCCCGTTGTCCCAGTTCATGATCCTCGTCCAGTTGCCGGATAGCAGCAAGATCTTCCTGCCCCGGACTGTACCGGGGACGATATACCCGGTAATGTTCCTTAACTGACCGGCAGCGAAATTATCAAGAGGCGGTTTACTTTTTTTTTAATTCGGGAAATAACTGTTCATCAGCATCGACAGAAGAAAACTGATTCTGGTTTCATTGGAGGATGAATAATGGTGTCCTTGAGCTCAAGATCCCAAAAAAGAGCCAAAGCCTGAAACGAAGACAGGAATATCGAGCTGAAGGAGACCAGCTCTCAAATTCTCATTTAATACCGTTATTGGTCTTTTGTTAAAGCCGCCGGAGGGAAATCGTGACAATAAGTTTGAATCCGCAGGACTTTTAGAAAAATAGAATCAATACTGCGATTTTTTTGGGGGCCTATATTGATAAGGATTACACATTTTCATAAAATTATCGTCACCTCGCCCAGAGAAATTTTCGTTCTTCAGGATTTTCCAGAGGTACGGCAAACTTCGCTTCACTTTCCGTGATGATGCCCAGCTGTGTCATAGACAGAACTGTTCCGTTCGCGTCACATACGGTCAAAAATAATACTGTCTTTTTTGTCTAGAAACAATCCGGCAAATCTCACCACAGAAACGTGCTGATTTGCTCCATTCGGGCGGTAGCCTTGTGAGAACATGGCCCGCCCTGCCTGAAGTCCTGCATTGTAAGCAATGGTGTATGCCCAATCCTGATTGCTTGCGAGTATGGTCCGGGCGGTAGTGATATCCCGCAGCGCAAGATCGCGAGCATCATGTATTTTTTTCTCGTCGACCGGGACGGTTTTGATAAGTCCCTGCCGTACGATAAACCGTGGGCAGCTCTTCTTTAAAGGCCTTACAAGCCGTTATATGAGGTGCAAATCTATAGTATTTTGTCAAATAGGGTGATATTTGAGCGTATTCTCCACAGGAACAGAAAAGACGGGATTTCTGTGGTTTTCCGGTATAGCCCGGGATACTGAAAAGAGAAAAGGAGCCTGAATCTGGTTTATTTTCTCTCTTCATAAAAGGGGAGGGAAAAAAGGGGGAGGTTCTGAGATGAAAACAGGGCCATATTAAAAAAGGTAGGACTTACGCAAGAGCAAGAACAAACCGGCAGATCGAAATATTTTGAGGACAGAAAATATTGGCGTGGAAAAAACCCGCACGATAACCGACAAAGATTACATCAATTTTCTTGTAGCAGCGCAATGTGATGTGTCGTGTGTAAAAGCAGCCGAATGTTATTCAGAGAATGGGATCGTCGTAGCGCATGATAAGTTCAATCGGTTTCTGACAAGACAGTCTCTGACTCCTGAGACGTTGTGGAGCGAGATTGAACGTTATGTCGAAAAGCGGAGTGGCTGGTTGATCCTGGATGACACCGTCATCGATAAAATCCATTCGAAGCACATCGAACTGACCTATTATCAGTGGAGTGGGAAGCATCACAAAATTGTGAAGGGAATCGGTCTCATTACCCTGGTCTGGACTAACGGAGTCAATACGTTTCCTGTTGATTACCGGATTTACGATAAAGATGGTGACGAGATGTCAAAGAACGACCATTTTCGGGAAATGGTCATGACTGCCTCAGCTCGGGGATTTCAGCCATATTTCGTCATGTTTGACAGTTGGTATTCCGGTATCGACAACCTGAAGTGTATCGCAAAACTTGGCTGGAACTGGTTTTCTCGTATCAAAAAGAACAGAATGGTGAATCCGGATAATACGGTAAATTGTCAGGTTTCTTCACTGACCATTCCTGACGATGGCATGACAGTCCATATGAAGAAATATGGATTTGTCCAGGTTTTTCAGACCGTCAATAAAGACGGGAAAGACCGGTTCTGGGCCTCGAATTTCCTGACCATGGACTCCTTGGACAGAAAAAACCTGCAGGCTATCTGCTGGTCCATTGAAAATTATCACCGAGCCCTGAAGGAATTGTGTTGTGTTGAGGATTGTAAAATCAGAAAAGAAGCAGGTCAGAGAAATCATATCAATTGTTCTCTCAGGGCTTTCATTCGCCTTGAAGCGGCTAACCAGATCAATAACATCACCATCTACAACGCTCAATGGGAGATCGTCAAATCGGCTATCGCTGATTATTTACTCCATCCAAAATATGCGCTCTAATTTTTTTTCAAGCAGGGTTGCGTAACTCCTAAAGGATAATCCGCTGTTAATACACTCAATTCCCTGTTTCAGATAAGGCGGTTTATCAGATCCCTCTCGTAGGTAATAGCGTACTGGGCAAACGTATCGGGATCTGCAAACGGCCCGGCAGCGAGGGGTAATTCTTCTATTGGATCCGAACGCAACATCATTATGGTTTTCCCTTTAGTGAGGGAATAGGAATAACGGACCTCAAGCAGGTTATCATGTGTATGCAATCCCTTATTCCGGGACGTGTTATATGCCATGGCAACTGCCCAACGATCCTCCTGCATGTCGAGATACACTGTTGATATGAGGAAACGGTTATCTTTCCTGATCATCACTTCATCTTCAAACTTTACCACCGCATTCCGGGTTGCCGGCTGCGGGTTGATTCCATAAAATTTTGACATGATAAGCCTCCGTTAAATCAAAGCGTTATTCAAATTCTCATCCCATATTGCGCTGTTATCACCGGACTGTACAAGCGTCCTCAAGGATGCACGAGCCTGCCAAGAACGATATTCAGTCCCTGCAGGATCATTTCATTATTTCTGAATTCTGGTACCGCACCAGTACGGTCCCGCAGGATGCAATCAATTGACTTCTTTGCTTCCCGCGACGGGATAAGTCCCCATCCCGCCTCATCAACAATGTGCAATACTGCTGCCACACAAGCAACAGCACGGGGCTCCTTTGCCCATGCTCTCAATTGCTGGAAGAATTGCTCTTTTACTATAGGATCGGAAAGATCCTGCCCAAACATTTCTGTCACTGCATTCCAGAGAACTTCCTCAGTCACCCCATACCGTAAGAGACGGACCAGCACATCGCACTGGGATGCGGGCGAGAGACCTGTCTCCTTTTCCAGTGCAGCAAGCGTTGCCTGTTTCACCGTTTTTCCGATGAGTTCCCCGACTTTGGAGTGTGTTCCCGCATCAGACAGCTGAATCTTCGATCCGGGATCTGCCACGATGGCAATCATGTCCGTCCCGGACCCGGTTGGAATACCGGTTGAATAGAGGCTTCTTGCCATCAGCTGCTGGAGAGCTGCAGCTTTTGCCTCAGTTGCGGTCATGAGCGCCCGCACCATTGCATGTTCTGGTAACGCTGCACGTATCAGGAGAATAGTGTTGATTGTGCCGCCAACCGGCTCGAAGCAGTCACCATTCTCGTAATACGATGCCGGGTCGCCAGCCCTCACGCCATTCTTGTCAATCCCGGCGGTGACGATCGCACAGACTGCGATGTCCCGGAACGACTCAGAGATTATGGCAGCGTTTATCATCTCTGCACGAGTGATGAGACCACTGGTCGTGGCCGGGTCGAGCGACAGGGATTCTGCCACTCCTTCAAGGTAGGTCTTCACGCCCCCATTGACATGGCAGGCATCGCAGGCAGCAAGGGGTATCTGGTGGTTGAAGATCGCCGTGAGATCCTTACGATATCCCCCATTGAGCCAGGATGTGGAAAGGACGTTCCGTGGGCCGGGGAACCGGACGATGAGTGAGGTGTCCCAGTGCTCGACCTGTTCGTTTCCGGGCGTTTTCATACAACCCGGCTCCCTGATCTCAGTGACAGCATCGACTCTATCTGCCAATTCCTCTGCAAATCGCGGGACTCAGCAGTCCTCCAATCTGCTCTCATTTACCTGTTCCTCCGGAAATTTACTGCTGCTGCAACAAAGCGGCGGCAGAACGCATCGCTGAAATACGCGTGCGTGTAAGTCCCGATAGTATTCTGTTCCGTCAGCCCGTCTTTGCCTTCCTGTATCCCTTTCCCCCGCGTGAGCCGGATCGCGAACCGTGCATCGGTATCGCACGTCACGTGGGAGTAATGGAATTCATGCCCATGGATGAGTGCGGCACCTGCCCAGAGTCCATGACGACCAGTATATTTCCCTTTTACGTATCCCAGCGCCTGAATTGTTTTTTCCATCTCCACGCGGGCAGGAAGTACACCTGCCATATGGTACTCACGATCGAGCGCAACCGATCCGCACAGGTACATGAGTCCCCCGCACTCACCGTATATGGGCATGCCCTTATCAGCCATATCGTGAATGGAATACCGGCACTGCGATTCTTCAAGTTTTTGGGCATGCAGCTCCGGGTATCCTCCGCCAAAATAGAGGGCGTCCACTTCAGGCAGGGTTCTCTGCATTGGGGAGAAAAATCGTATCTCCGCTCCGGCATGAGCGAGACGATCGAAATTATCCCGGTAGTAAAAGCAGAACGCATTATCGCAGGCAACTCCAATGACCGCCCGTTTGTCGGTCGCGGGTGTTTTGTCTGTTGGGGCGACTTTCAGAACGGGAGCGTCCCGTGCCACATCCAGGATCGCGTCGATGTCACACGATTCCCGGACAATGCGGCCATACGTTCTCATCCCGTCGGATTCGTGTCCCATAACGAGACCAAGGTGACGGCTCTCCACTTCTGATCCCCGCTGGTGAGGTAGCCAGCCGAGTGCGGGTACAAATTCCTCTGCTGCAATCATATCGCGATGTTTTCCCGTCGCAATGCGGTTGAAGATGATCCCGGCAATATGGACGCGGGGATCAAAGTTCCGGAATCCCTGGACCACCGCGTGAACACTCCGGGATGCTGCGTATGCGTCCACAACAAGGATGACCGGTGCTTGGAGGATTCGCGCCACATGGGCGGTGCTGGCGATGTCCGTGCCGTCAATCCCGTCGAAAAGGCCCATTGCTCCCTCAATAATTGCGATATCCGCATTACCAAATGCAGAGGTAAATGTCCTCAGGACGCCGGCCTCTCCCATCATGAAGGGATCGAGGTTCCGGGAGACCCTGCCACAGGTAACGGAATGGTGGGTAGGATCGATGAAGTCCGGTCCGATCTTGAACGGCTGGACCCGGAGCCCACGCTCCGTGAGTGCCGCCATCAGGCCGCTGGCGAGAGTAGTCTTGCCGCAACCGCTGTGCGTTCCCGCAATAACGATCCGTGGAATAGCTACCTGCATATAAAGCCCCCGGGCCCGGACGTGCTGCCGGTGCCGGCCTGTCCTCCCTGCATACTGGGTTTCGCTGATAACAGGGAACAGATTTCACCCTGCCCGCATCCCCTCCTTGGATCCATCAATCGTTCCTTCCCCGTCGCAGGATAAAGATCAGGGAGATAAGCAGGATCGCATTTCCCGCACAGAACCCCGGAGATGTGACCGGAGTGGTCGGTGTGGCGACAGGAGTGGAGGTCGCTTGCGTGAAACACTCCGGGTGGATTAACCGGGCCACCTGCTCCACCGCATCAATGATCCGCGGAGCGGGCCTGCTGATGAGGTCGGCATTCACCGAGTATACACGGTGGTTTTTAACCGCTGACAGCGACGCATACTGCGGATTGGTCATAAACGCTT
>Ga0105100_10002843_pt1 | contig 10075 bp, 12 predicted proteins | sample PPLLak12cMay2015_2_FD_87033 | JGI IMG/M metagenome (GOLD analysis project Ga0105100, IMG submission 87033) | Freshwater sediment microbial communities from Prairie Pothole Lake near Jamestown, North Dakota, USA - PPLs Lake P8 Core (1) Depth... | ecosystem: Environmental > Aquatic > Freshwater >... | reverse complement strand
TCCGCGGTGACGTCGACGGGCCCGGTGAACCAGTCGTCGGGCAGCCGGCCGGCGAACCAGCCCGCCAGCTCCTCGTTCGTTGGTGCGTACGATCTCATGCCCGAAGGATTACATGATTACACGCATGCGTCAAGCGCGCTCACGCCGAGGCTCTCACCCCAGGTACGAGTCCGGGTCCTCTTGGAAGTCCTCCATGCAGCCCTTCGCGCAGAAGTAGTACGTCTTGCCCTCGTAGTCCCAACGCCACTCGGCGGTGGCGGGGTCCACCTCCATGCCGCAGACCGGGTCGATCTCCATCGGGCGCTCCTTCACGGGTAGGTGCCGCGGGCCAGGATACGCTCGACGCCGTGAAGCGGAGGTGTCAGACTCCGCGCGTCCCGCACGAGAGGGGGATCGATGCAGGGGTCCGAGACGGACAGGCGAGCTCCCGTCGGCGCGGTCCTCGCGCTGATCGGGGGTGCGTTGCTGGTCGTCGGATCGTTCCTGGACTGGGCGGAGGTGTCGGGCACCGGCACGAGCGTCACGGCGAGCGGTACGGAGGGGACGGACGGCTGGATCACGTTCGTGGCGGGCGCGGTCCTGCTCGTGGCCGGTCTGGCCCTCCTGCGAGGCGGGAGGCGCGCCCTGGCGATCCTCGCGATCGTGGCCGGGCTTGTGGGCGGCGGCGTGGGCCTGTACGACGCCCTCACAGCGACGGACAGCGTCCTGGACTCGGCGGCCGAGGAGCTGGTCCAGGAGTTCGGGGGGTCGGTCGCGCAGATCCGCGCGCTGCTGGACGCCGCGATCGAGGTGGGGGAGCTCGGCATCTCGATCTCGATCGGCCTCTACATGGTGATCGCGGGGGGCACGGTCGGGATCGTCGGCGGGGCCCTGGCGCTGCGTCGCGCCTCGGCGGCGCCCGCGACGACGACGTCGATGCCCGGGACCCCGACGGCGACGATGATGACGCCCGAGACGTCGGGGACCCCGACCGCGGCCGGGACGCCGTCGCCCGAGACGCCGACGACGGAGATGCCGACGCCAGAGATGCCCGCGACGTCTCCGTCCGTCGAGCGCCCGGAGATCCCCCCACCGCCGCCGACCGGAGGTCCGCCGCCACCGTCGGGTCCCCCGGCCGCCCCCGAGGCCGTGCCCCCTCCGTCGCCGTGGGCGACCGAGGAGCCGGCCGAGGACCGGGGCGCGCGGCCGGACGACGAGGGTCGGTGAGAACGGGCACGATGCGGACGGTCGAGCTCGAGCTGGACACGCGCGGGCGCCGCGTGACCGACGTGACCGGGCAGGTCGCCGCCTTCGCATCCGAGGCCGGCGGGGACGGGCTTCTGCATGCGTTCCTGCCGCACGCGACGGCCGGGCTCGCGCTCATGGAGACCGGCTCGGGCTCGGAGGAGGACCTGGAGGAGCTGCTCGGGCGGCTGCTGCCGCGCGACGACCGGTACGTCCATCGGCACGGGTCGGTCGGTCACGGGGGCGACCACCTGCTCCCCGTCGTGGTGTCGCCGTCGCTCACGCTCCCTGTCGAGGAGGGCCGCCTGCTGTTGGGGACCTGGCAGTCGATCGTGGTGATCGATCCGAACCGCGAGAACGACGTGCGACGGCTCCGCCTGTCGTTCCTGCAGGGGTGAGGCGCGGCTAGAGGTACTGCCCCGGCTGGAGGTCCTTGCCGTCCGGCGAGGACATGACGGCCTGGACGTCGCGCTCGCGCAGGAGCAGGTAGTCCTCGCCGTTCAGCTCCACCTCCAGGCCGGCCTGCGGCAGGAACAGGACCCGGTCGCCGGTGTGGACCGCCCGAACGTCGGGCCCGACGAGCACGACCTCGCTCCACAGGCAGCGCTTCGGGGCGGGAACGGCGGTCGCGGGGATCAACAGCCCGCTCCGGGACTTGTGCTCGCCGCTGTCGGGATGCTCGACGACGAGTCGGTCCCCGGTGAGCCGGACGTCGTCGCGCTGCCGCTTCTTCCTGGACCTCGAGGCGGAGGCGGTCTTGGCCATGGCTCTCACATCCTACGGGGCTCGGGGACGTGGCCGCGGCCGCCCGCCGGGTAGGATGCCTGCGCCGTGAAGACCGCCGACGTCCTCGCCCGCGCCGTCGCGACCCTGAAGGCGTCGCCGGCGATCGATCATTGGCAGAAGGATCGCGAGGAGATCGAGGCGGACGACCTCCTGTGCTTCGCCCTCGGCGTGGACGAGCTCGACCCGCAGGACGACGTGCCGCCCGGGGTCGTCCGCCGGTACCAGCGGATGGTCGAGCGTCGTGCGACGGGCGAGCCCGTGCAGCTGATCAAGGGCTTCGCCGTGTTCCGAGGGCTCGAGATCCTGGCGCGCTCTGGCGTCTTCGTGCCCCGGGACTCGACGGAGTTCCTCGCCGAGCAGGCGATCCGGCGCCTGCGCCGAAGGCGAGACCCGGTCGCGGTCGATCTCGCGTGCGGGGGAGGAACGGTCGGGCTCGCGATCGCCGACGAGGTGCCCGCTGCACGCGTGTACGGGACCGATATCTCGGCCGAGGCGATCCGGGTCGCGCGCCTGAACGCCAGGCGGCTCGGGCTGTCGAACGCCACGTTCCTCACCGGCGACCTGTTCGGCGCGCTCCCCAGGCGGCTGCGCGGCGCCGTCGACCTGGTCGCGCTGCACCCGCCCTACGTCGCGAAGCGCGAGCTCCGCGAGCTCCCCGAGGAGATCCGGCGGTTCGAGCCCGCCCACACGCTCACCGACCACAGCGCCAACGGCCTCGGGCTCGTCGGCAGGGCCGCCGCGGAGTCCGGGACCTGGCTGAAGCGTGGTGGCTGGCTTCTGATCGAGGTGAGCCCGGACCGGGCCCGGTCGGTCGCGAAGGTGATGCGCGACCACGGGTTCCACGACGTCCGCTCGACGGTCGACACCGGATTCAAGGTCACCCGGGTCCTCGTGGGGCGATGGCGATGACCGAGCCGAGCGTCCTGCCGTTCGGGACGTGGCCGTCCCCGATCGCGGCGGCTCGGATCGCCGAGGCCGGTGTCCGCCTGACCGACCCGTGGGTCGAGGGCGACACCGTGCTGTGGCTCGAGCTGCGTCCGAGCGAGCAGGGGCGCACGGTCCTGTGTCGCGCCGACCCCTGGGGCTCGGCGGTCGACGTCACGCCGCCCGGCTTCGACGTCCGTGACAAGGTGCACGAGTACGGAGGCGGCGCGTACGCCGTGCATGCCGGAGCGGTCGTCTTCGCGAACTTCGAGGACCAGCGTCTGTACCGGCAGGATCCGGGGTCGACCCCCGAGCCGATCACCCCGGCTCCGGCAGAGCCAGGGGGCGATCGCCACGCGGACATGCGCGTGTCCCCGGACGGCCGGTTCGTCGCCTGCGTCCGTGAGCGCCACGCCGGCGAGGGGCTGCCGGTGAACGAGCTCGCGATGCTCCCTGCGGACGGATCGGCCGAGCCGTGGGTGGTGGCCTCGGGTCGCGACTTCTTCGCGGCGCCGCGGTTCTCGCCGGACGGCTCTCGGCTCGCGTGGCTCGAGTGGGACATGCCGCGCATGCCGTGGGACGGTACGGAGCTCATGGTCGCCGACGTCCTCGATGGCGGGCTCGGACGGCCGCGGCTCGTGGCGGGCGGTCCGACCGAGTCGGTCTTCCAGCCCGCGTGGAGCCCCGACGGGGTGCTGCACTTCGTCTCGGACCGGACCGAGTGGTGGAACCTCTACCGCGAGGAGCCCAACGGGACGGCGCGGAACCTCACGCCGCTCGAGGCCGAGTTCGGCGTGCCGCAGTGGGAGTTCGGGTATGCGACGTACGCGTTCCTGTCCGACGGCCGCATCGCCTGCGTGTACCGGCGTGACGGCGTGCACCACCTGGGGATCCTCGACCCTGCCACGTCCGAGCTGCTCGACCTGGACCTGCCGTACGCCTGCTACGATCCGCCGTTCGTCGTCGCCGACGGCGCGCGGATCGCGTTCGTCGCCTCGTCGCCGATGGAGCCCGCGCAGGTCGTCACGCTCGACTTCACGACGCGCGCGGTCGACGTGCTCCGCGTCTCGGAGGAGCTCGACCTCGAGCCCGGGTACCTGTCGATGCCGGAGCCGATCGCGTTCCCGACGGAGGGCGGGGTCGCGTACGCGTACCACTACCCGCCGACGAACCCCCAAGCGGTCGCGCCGACCGGCGAGCTCCCGCCGCTCATCGTGAAGAGCCACGGCGGCCCGACCGGCGAGACGGTCCCGAAGCTGGACCTCGAGATCCAGTACTTCACGAGCCGCGGGTTCGCGGTCGTCGACGTGAACTACGGCGGGAGCACCGGCTACGGGCGTCCATACCGGGAACGGCTGTACGGCCGGTGGGGGATCGTCGACGTCGTCGACTGCATCAACGCCGCCCGGTTCCTGGTCCAGCAGGGCAAGGCGGATCCGGACCGGCTCGTCGTCACCGGCGGCAGCGCCGGCGGATACACGACGCTGTGCGCGCTCACGTTCCACGACGTGTTCGCGTGTGGCGCGAGCTACTTCGGCATCGCCGACCTCGAGCCGTTCGCGACCTTCACGCACAAGTTCGAGCTGAAGTACACCGACCTCCTCGTCGGTCCCTACTCCGAGGCCGCCGAGCTCTGGCGCGAGCGCTCGCCGGTCCGCCATGCCGATCGGCTCTCCCGCCCGATCCTCCTGCTCCAAGGGCTCGAGGACGAGGTCGTCCCGCCGTCGCAGGCCGAGATCATGGTTGAGGCGCTCGAGGCCAAGGCGATCCCCTACGCGTATCTGGCGTTCGAGGGCGAGCAGCACGGGTTCCGGAAGGCGGAGACCATCGTCCGGGCGCTCGAGGCCGAGCTCTCCTTCTACGGGCGGATCCTGGGGTTCGAGCCCGCGGACGACCTGCCCCCGCTCGAGATCCGTCACCTGCCGGTCTGAGGTGCGGAGCGCTCCGGTCCGCCCCCGCGAAGGGGGTCGAACGGCCTTCCCCACCCTCGATCGCCGCCGTCGACCATAGGCGGACGAACGAGGAGGGATGACGGCGATGGCGAACGGGAGTCCGGTGCAGCTCACGAAGCGAGATCGGCAGCGGGCGCGCGAGGAGGCGCAGCGCCGGCAGGAGCGGCGGGCGGAGCGGACCCGCACGCTCGTGACGGTCGCGGGTCTCGTCCTCATCGCGGCGGTCGTGCTGGTCGTCGTCCTGCTCATGGGCGAGGAGGACGGCGGCGTCGCCGGCCCCTCGACGGCGGGCGACGTGACGGTCGAAGGGATGCCCCGCAGCGCCCCGCTGCAGCCCGGTGAGGGGGTGCCGGCGTTCACGGCGCCCGACCTGTTCGGCGGCACGGTCTCGTGGGAGGACTACCTGGGCAGCCCTGTGGTGCTGCCGGTCTGGGCGGCGTGGTGCCCGCACTGCCAGGCCGAGCTCCCCGTCCTGGACCGCGTGATGAAGGACTACCCGGACGTCGGCTTCGTCAGCGTCGTGACCGCGATCGGCGCCCAGGACGGACCGACGCCGGAGCAGTACATGCAGGACAGCCAGCTCGACTTCCCGGTGGCGGTCGACGACGCGGAACAGACGCTCGCGGCCGGGCTCGGCATCCAGGGGTTCCCCACCCTGTACTTCGTGAACTCGGACGGCACGGTCGCGGTCGGGCTCGAGGGGGAGGTCGACGAGGCGACCATCCGGGCCACGATCGAGTCGCTCGCCTGATCCGGACGGGCGGGCACCGGGACCTCGCCGAGAGGGGGCGGCGGGGAGCCGGGTGACGGTCCGGCTCCCCGCCCGAAGGGGGCGCATCCCTTCCGTGCCGCGAAGCTAGCAACCGGTGGTTGCGGCGCGGCGGCGGGTCCGTGACCGGGATGTGAACGTTCGGGCGACGAGGCGGGAGGCGGTTGCGAAGATCGAGGTCCGCCCCCCGCGGGTCTGGCCGGTATCGTCTCGGGACGTGCGGCCGGCGCGGAAGGCCTCCGCCTTGCGGATCCGGTCCAGATCGACCGCTCGCCCGACCTCGCCGGTCACCATGCTCGGGTTGATCATCGTCGGCTCTCCCTTCGATCTGGGATCGATCGTCGCTCGGAGACGGAGGATCGGTCGGTGACCGGGCGCACCGACCCGACGTGATGTGCGTCACGTTGCGCCGCGCCAGGCAGGGCCCGATGATGCGCGTGGTGCGATGGCTTCACCCGCTGTTCGTGGTCGGTCTGGTGAGCGCCGTGGTGGTGGGCGCCCACCTCCCCGCACGTGCCCAGTCGCCGTCCTCCGTGCCCGGTCCCCGGATCGTCGGCCGGGTCTCCGGCGACCCCGTACCGGGGGGCACGCTCGATGTCCGGGCGGACGTGACGATGCCAGGTGGCTGGCAGGACCTGCACCTCATCGAGGTCATCGTGCTGGACGCGGGGCGCGAGATCGAGCGCCTGTCCTACGGGGTCGAGAGCACGCGGCTCGAGATCGGCGGACAGGACGTGCTCACCGGCACCGGTGACGAGGGCGCGGGTGCCTATCTGAGGGTTCGGGGACCCCGCGTGATCGTCACCACCGGGGGCCCGTACCTGTCGATCCAGATCCATGCGGACGTGGTGCGTGCCCTCCCTCAGGACGTGCGGTTCCGCCTGTCCGTCACCGACGACATGGGGGCGACCGCGCGCGTGACGCGGGGGCTCGCCTCCGCCGAGGAGGCTCGCGGCTTCGGCTGGGACGTCGTCATCGCCGTGGTGATGGGTGCCCTTCTCGTGGGCGCCTTCGCGGGGAACCTCGCCGCGTCGCGGCGGAGGCCGCCGCCCAAGCTCTCCGTCTACGGTGCCGTCCAGCGGCGTCTCGATGCCGCGGCTCGTGAGGCGGAGCCGGGGCCGTGACGACCGCCATCGGCGTCTACAGGTCGATCGCGAACGCGTCTCCCGCGCCCGCGGACGCCCCGAGCATCTGGGAGCGCCTGGCCGTCCGCGTCGACCCGGCCGCGTGGAGGCCTGCCCTCGCGCCGGACATCGAGGTCAAACCCTTCCGGCTCCGGTGGGGGAACGACTACACGGTCATCGCGAACCCGCGGGCGCTGTTGCACTACCGGCTCGAGCCCTGGGAGGCGGACCTTTTGCCGCTGATGGACGGCGAGCACACGATCGCGGAGATCCTCGTCGAGCGGTTCCGCGAGTCCGGCGATATCGAGCTCTCGGGGCTCGCGGACCTGGTCCGGGCGCTCCACGAGGGCGGGTTCCTCGTCGAGCCGTACGTGGACGTGAACGCGATCGTCGCGTCGGCCCTCGATCCGGTCTCGGGCGCTCGGCGACGGCTCCGGCAGTTCGCGAAGACCCTGTCGATCGACTGGCACGGCGCCCACCGGATGGTCGCCTGGTCCTACCGGAACGCGCTCCGGTCGTTCTTCCGTCCGCCGGTGGTCGTCGTCCTCGGGCTCGTCGCCCTGGCGGGGTTCGTCGCCTTCCTCGCCGTCCCGGACACCGACCGGTTCGGGCTGTCGGGGCAGGACGCGGCGATCGCGTCGATCGTGCTCCTCGTGATGAACTACCTCCTCACCTTCATCCACGAGCTCGCGCACGCCACCGCGTTGGTCCATTACGGCCGTCGGGTGAAGAGCGCCGGGTTCATGATCTACTTCGGGTCCCCGGCGTTCTTCATCGAGTCCTCCGACGGGCTGATGCTCGATCGGGGCCAGCGGATCGTGCAGTCCTTCGCGGGCCCCTACTCGGAGCTGATCGTGGCCGGCGCGGCGGCGACGTTCGCCTGGGCGTTCCCCGAGGCCGGCATCTCGCCGCTGCTGTACAAGTTCGCGCTCCTGAACTACTTCGTGATCTTCCTCAACCTGGTCCCGCTGCTCGAGCTCGACGGGTACTGGATCCTGTCGGACCTGATCCAGGTCCCCGACCTGCGGCCGCGGAGCCTGCAGTTCATCCGGTACGACCTGTGGAGCAAGCTCGCGCGTCGCGAGCGCTTCACCAAGCAGGAGGTCGGACTGGCGCTCTACGGAACCGTCGGGGTCCTGTTCACGATCTTCGCGGTCGTGACCTCCGCGTTCTTCTGGGAGGAGGTCTTCGGCGGCCTGATCCGTGAGCTCTGGGATGGCGGTCCGCTGTCGAAGGGCCTGCTCGTGGCCGTGCTGCTGTTCATCGCGGGGCCGGTGCTCCGCGGCCTGATCTCGCTCCTGCGGGCCGCCGCCCGACGGGTCCGCGGGCTGATCGAGGCGGTTCGGTTCCGCCTCCAGACCGGCTGGCGCGTCGAGGCCGCGCAGCTGATCGACGCGCTGCCGATCTTCGAGGACCTGCCCGAGGACCAGCTGTCGGACCTCGCGGGTCGGCTGCAGCTCCACGCGTTCCCGGCGGGCAAGCCCGTCTTCCGCCAGGGCGATCCCCCCGAGGCCTTCTACATCGTGCGCCGAGGTGTGTTCCAGGTGGTCGAGGAGGATCCGGACACCGGGGCCGAGCGCGTGCTCCGGACCCTGGGGCGCGGGGAGTCGTTCGGCGAGCTCGGGCTCATCGGAAGGTCGCCGAGGGCGGCGAGCGTCAAGGCGGTTGAGGACGGCGAGCTGTTCCGCGTCGACCGGGGCACGTTCGACCGCCTGCTGGCGGACATGGCCACGGTGCCGGACTTCGCGCCGACCCTGCAGGCCGTGGCCGAGCTGCGGCAGCTGCCGGCCTTCGCGGGCCTGGGGAGCGACGACCTTGCGGAGGTCCTCGAGCACGGCGCCTGGGTCAACGTGCCGCCGGAGCGGACGATCATCGAGCAGGGAACCGAGGGAGACGCGTTCTACGCGATCCGCTCGGGCCAGGTGGACGCCCTCCGGGACGGCGAGCACCTGCAGACCCTCGGCCCCGGCTCGTACTTTGGGGAGGTCGCGCTCCTGCGCAACGTGCCCCGCACGGCGACCGTCGTGGCCCGGACGCCGGTCCGCCTCTTCCGGCTGGACCGCGAGGGCTTCCAGCGCGTGATCGCGGGTGCGTTCCAGCGTGGGACACTCAACCCGGCGGCGCACGTGGGCCGCACCTCACAGCACTAGGACGGGGGGCGCATGGATTGCTGGCACTGCCGACGGAGCGCGGTCGGCGTCTGTCGCTTCTGTGGGCGGGGGATCTGCGAGGACCACGTCGAGACCCTCCCCTACGTCCTCGAGCTGTTCCGCGGCGCCGACGTGACCCGGGCGCTCGTCGTCGAGGACGCCCTGTTCTGCGGCGCGTGCCGGCCGAGGCCGGACCCGCTCGACCTCCCGGAGCTGGACCAGCCGTCGTGATCCATCCCGGGCCTGTGACGAACGTCACACGGCGCCCGGTGACATCCGACACATCCGATGCTCCCCGCGCGCGGGACGATGCCCCTCGTGGACCGCCCCGATGGGGGGCGCCGAGGGCCGAAGGAGGTTCGAGGTGGCGGAGAAGAAGATCTCTCCGAAGAAGGCGGACACGTCGAAGGGCGCGAAGGCCTCCGACAAGGCGCAGACGCGGGTGACGAAGAAGGTCGCGCGCAAGGTCAGCGCCAAGAAGATGCGGGTGCAGTAGGGCCCGTCGCATCCCGAGCTCGATGACGAGACCCCGGTTCGGACCGGGGTCTCGTCGCGTTCCGGAACCTTCCTCGGAGGAGATGCGTTGTCTATCGTGGGCGCGATGACACGGACCGGTCTGAGCTCCGGGATCGTGGAGCTGATGTCGGGCACGCCGCTGTTCGAGCGCGCGGACCCGCGGATGGTCCGCCGGCTGGCAGAGCGCGGCACCCTCCGGCGCTACCGGAAGGGCACGTACCTGTTCCATCAGGGGGACGACGCGCCCGAGGTCCTGTTCCTCGTCTCGGGCAAGGTGGAGATCAGCTCGGACTCGGCAGCGGGCGACCGGCAGCTGCACACCACGCTCGAGGAGCCCCAGTTCTTCGGCGAGCTGGGCGTGCTCGGGGAGATGGCCCGCACGGCGTCGGCGCTCGCGCTCGAGGCGTCCGAGGTGTGGCTCGTGCCCGGCGAGGTCTTCCTCGCGTTCCTGGCCGAGGAGCCCTCGGCCGCCCGGTCGCTGCTGCGCGTGTTGGCCCGTCAGGTGCAGTCGCACGAGGCCTTCGTCGAGGATCTGCTCTACCTGGACCTGAAGGGACGCGTCGCGAAGCGGCTCCTGCAGCTCGTGAGCCCGAGCCTCGACGATCTGCCCCCAGACGGCGTGACCGTTCC
>Ga0105100_10002842_pt1 | contig 10079 bp, 5 predicted proteins | sample PPLLak12cMay2015_2_FD_87033 | JGI IMG/M metagenome (GOLD analysis project Ga0105100, IMG submission 87033) | Freshwater sediment microbial communities from Prairie Pothole Lake near Jamestown, North Dakota, USA - PPLs Lake P8 Core (1) Depth... | ecosystem: Environmental > Aquatic > Freshwater >... | reverse complement strand
CAGTGCTCTCTGGGCAGCTTGACGAACCGGTTCTTGTTTGTCGTTCAAAGCCTCGGTTATTGCTGCTAACGCCCTGCCATCCCCGATCTCGGCCAGGGCTTCGATGGCCTTCTGCCTGACCCAAACCTTCTTACCTGGCGGTTTCCCTTTGCCTGCCGGCAGACCGATCCACCCTCCGTCCTTGAGCGCTCCGATGAGGGCGTCAACTGCGCCCAGTCCCCCGATTCTCCCGAGGGATTCCACGGCTCGGTATCGGACCGTGACGCTCTCGTCCTTCAGCGACTGAACAAGAAGATCCACTGCTGCAGTACCGCCTATCTCCCCAAGAGCCACCACAGCAGCTTCACGAACATCCTTGTCATCATCCTTCAGTGTTTGTGACAAGGCCTCCACGGCGCTGGGATCGCCTATCCGTCCAAGGGAGGCTGCGGCACTCTGACGGACGAAGCAGTCCTGGTCCTTCAGTGCTGGAAGAAGATGCTCTACTCCGGCCTTGTGCCTAATCTTGCCAAGAGCTGATGCCGCTTCATCACGCTCAAGGGATTTCCCATTCTTTAGAGTCTCGGCGACTGCCGCAACGGCCCTGGGGTCGCCACCCATCTTGCCAATGGCTTCGGCCGCGGCATCTCGAATGTCCTTCTTGGGGTCTTCGAGTGCGGCAATCAGTGGCTCCATGGCCATCGGGTCACCAATCTCCCCGAGGGCACTGGCTGCATCTCTTCTGATGTAGGCATTCCGTTTGTTGTTGAGAGCCTGGAACAGACCCTCAAAGTCCTTCTTCGCTTTCATCTCGTCGATATTGGTCTTTAGTATGGAGTCGAGAATTCCCATTTGCACGCCTCCGGTCGCGTTCAATCATTCAGTAGCAGCTTGTGATGGATAAGCCCCTCTCCGCATGCCCTCAGCCTTCTCAGCGGGAGCAGATCGCCGAGATTATAGCAGCCTGCGCAAGCCGTCTCAACCTCAAACCATCGGCACGCTCGAGATTGGGTTCGACTGGGTGATGAAGTTGACTTTCCCGAGAGCGGTCGGCTACCATTCATGCCATAGGCACCGTATCGAGGAACACGGCTACTCAGCGAGACCTCGGAGTGCTGGCATATCGGCCGTCCTGTCTGTGCCATCGAGCCTCCCGGTTCGGTACATTCATGCTCCTCATGTTGGTGCGTTTTCGGCTCTTCTCGGCTGGAGTCTCTGCTGAGTTCTGCAGATGCCATCTTGTGGGAATGGTAGTCGGTCCCAGCCGAAGTCATTTGGCTATAGAAAGAAGGAGTCCTGGACATGGATGAGTTCTTGACAGATATCAGCCAGAACATGATATGGCGCGTGGTGGTGCCCATCGCGGTGCTGGTGGTAGTCACCGGATTGGCGCTGCTGATCAGGATGATCATTTACGGAAGGCTGCACAAGTGGTCAGCCAAGACAGAGACTGAGTGGGATGACCTACTAATCCACGACACGCGTCTCGCCTCGCTCCTGTGGTGCTTCTTCCTGGGCATCTTTGCAGCCGTGCATCTGGCGGTGGTGCCGGAATCATGGGAGGAGCACGTTGCCAGAATCTCTCCCCTTCTTCTCATCGTCATGGGGATCTACACCGGCATAATCGTCGTACGAATCCTCATAGACATGTACATTGTCGAGGTGGCGGAGAAGACTGCCAGTCCGCTGGACGACATGATAATGGGTGCCCTCAAGTGGATCATACCAATCATCGCCTCCTTCCTGGGGTTGGTCCTGATCCTGGAACTGCTCGACATCGCCACGCTCGAAAACAAAGTGCTTCCGCCGGTGGAGGACTGGCTGAAAGTCCACGGTCCACCTCTTGGTCTACTATGGGGGGTCGGCCTGGCGCTGGTACTCTTGGCAACAGCCGCGATCCCAAAAGGTATTGAGAAGGCGGTCCATAGATCGCGGGGTGACCAGACCGAGGAGGAGATCAAGAAGAGGGCGGAGACCTTGTCCGGGGTACTCGTGGCCTCATTGCAGGCAATCATCATTGCCGTGATCTTCTTCATGATGCTCAGCGACATCGGCCTCAACATAGCGCCGATGATCGCCGGCGTAGGGGTAGTCGGTATCGCCATCGGCTTCGGGGCTCAGAGTCTGGTGAAGGACGTCATCTCCGGTTTGTTTATCCTTCTGGAGAACCAGTATCGAAGGGGCGATGTCGTCAAGATCGCCGACGCGTCTGGCCTGGTGGAAGACATCAATCTGAGACGGACGATACTGAGAGACATGGACGGAGTGGTGCACTCCGTGCCCAACGGTGAGATCAGAGTGGCCAGCAACCTCACCAAGGGCTGGTCCAGGGTCAATCTGAACATCGGCGTTGGCTATGGCACTGACCTGGAGAAGGCCATAGCGGTGATAAACAGAGTAGGCAGAGAACTGGCGGAGGACTCCGCTTGGTCGGCGCAGATCCTGAAGCCGCCGCAGGTTCTGAGGGTGGACAACCTGGGTGATTCCGCGATCGACATCAAGATACTGGGCGATACCAAGCCCATGCAGCAGTGGGCAGTGACGGGTGAACTGCGCCTGAGGTTGAAAAAGGCCTTTGATGAGGAGAACATAGAGATTCCCTGGCCGCATACGAAGGTCTACTTCGGCAATGCGCCGGAGGTCTCGGCCCCACAGAACCCCAAGAAGGCCTAGGAGTCATGTCGCAATTCTTTCCTTCTGTCCGGTCAGGGATCAGGCCGGTTCTGCCACCCCGGATTTGAAGCGCATGCCGTCAGCAAGAACGCGCATCCTGGCATCAGGCTGGCGACCGGGTGGCGCAAGGTGCGGGATTAGGATTACCTTGTCGCTCCCCAGTGGCCCAGCTTTGATTTCATCTTATGTCAATGATAGAATCGGAACAACGCTTTTGGGGGGAAAGACGCCCCGATTGTCCCTTGATTGTAGAGGTGTTTGATGTTGCTCCTTAAGAAGACCACGTCGGTTTGCCCTGAAGACCTGAATCTCCTGGAGGCCGAACTCTGGGAGATCGACGGTCAGGTGATAATGAAGAAAACTTGTCCGGAGCATGGCAGCTTCGAGGACGTCTACTGGAGCGACTACGAGGAGTATGTCAGGGCGGAGAAGTTCAGGGATGACGGCACCGGAATGTCGAGGCCCAGGGAATCGAAGCTCGGCTGTCCGCTTGACTGCGGGCCGTGCCAGAAGCACACCACCCACACCACCCTGCTGATGATTGACCTGACCAACCGATGCAACCTGAAATGCCCCATATGCTTTGCTTCGGCTCATTCAGCGGACTATGTCTACGAACCGACGCTGGACCAGGTGAAAGCCATTGTGGAGTATGCCAAGGAGATGAACCAGCCCAACATCGTTCAGGGGATACTGAACAGCGGCGGAGAGCCGACAGTGAGAGAGGATCTGTTCGACATCCTGAAGACGGAGAGGGACTTGGGCATCGACTACATTGTCGTGGCTACGAACGGCGTGCGGTTGGCTGAGGACATCGAGTACGTCAAGAAGTTGCGGGACCTCGAGGCGTACATATACCTGCAGTTCGACGGCGTCACCTCTGAGCCCTACCGGACGACGAGGGGGCGTGATCTCTGGCCGGTGAAGCAGAAGGTCATTGAGAACGCCAGAAAGGTAGGCTACAACAGGATCATCCTGGTGCCCACCATTGTCAAGGGAGTCAACGACAGCCAGATCGGCGACATGATCCGCTATGTTGCCGATAACTCTGACGTGATCCGGCATATCGTCTTTCAGCCGGTGAGCTTCTCCGGCAGGATTGACCGCAACAAGCTCAAGGAGATGAGAATAACCACACCGGATGTGATGCGGCTTTTCGAGGAGCAGACGAAGGGCGAGATCAAGAAGAGCGATTTCTTCACGCTGCCAATGAGCCAAACCCTGGCCAAGATGGTGACCAAGGGTGGAAGGCACCGCGACTTCTGCGTTCACCCTCACTGCGGCGTAATAGCCCTAGTGGCGCTTGAGAAGGGTAAGCTTGTCCCGATAAACCGCTTCATAGACAACGAGAAGCTGTATGCCAGGATGAGGCGGGCTTTCGAGCTGAAGAGGTCCCGGCCGGCGTTGATGTGGGACTTGGTGACCGGGTTCATTATGTATGTGAAACCGAGCTTCTGGCTCAGGTTGTTCCCGCTGCTGAAGACGAAGAGCTACAGGTCGGGCCGGGTGCTGGTAGACGACTGGATGCGCAACAACTGGATCACCATAGGCATCATGCAATTCATGGACCCGTACAACTTCGATCTGGATCGGGTGCAGCGGTGCTGCCTCCATTATGGTGTTCCAGACAAAGAAAACAAGGCCCGGCTCATACCTTTCTGCGCCATGAACAACTTCCACAGGCAGTCCGTGGAGAGGGAGTTCTCCATCAGCGCTGGAGCCAAGGCGCCTGAGGAGGCGACAACGGGCAAGACCGGCGCTGGGGCCAGACAACCCATCATCGTGAAGTAGCCGCCAGTCGCCGGGCGGCCTTGATAAGCAGCCTCCCTGAGGACTGCTGCCATCTTCTCCACAGACTCCGGGCAAACTGCCGTAGCATCTGCGCCTAGCAAGAAGGGCTTCTCCTACGAACTCACCAACTCCCAACCAGAGAAGGCCCTGCTTGACTTCTCATCAGATCAGTGTCTCGGCCGGGGGATGTGCAGGCGGGTGATCCCCAGCCCTTCGTGTTCCGCTCCATCGGCAGCCTGCTGAATCGAAACCGGCTGTCTCCGTTCTGCCCACAGCGTCTTGTCATTGTTTTGTTATTGTGGGGCAAATGCCCGAGATGATTTTGTAACGTGATCCATGACCCAAGAGACATTTGAGAGATATGAGCCACCTAGAATATGAGAAGGCAGGTAGATGGATGGGGGCGGAGTCTTCGCACAAGCCATCTCCCCGCTCACAGCTCCAACGCGTGTAGCCAGCGCCGAACGCGAAGCGGTGTTACCCGAGGGGTAGATGAATCGAGACTACTCCTTGCGGAAGGAGGTCCGGGATAGTGTTGAACGCACTGATGTCCACGGTGAAGAAGATCAGGTTCGGCCTTCTGCTCAAGATATGGTTGATGTGTTTTATGGTGACGGTCTTCTACGACCTATTTCTCGCCTACTACATCTTGCCGGGGTATCAGACAAGGATCCTTGACTATCAGCGGCAGGAGATGCGAGCGGGAGGAGATACAGCCCTTGGTGTGCTCAACGCCTACCGCACTCTTGAGGAAGAGGGTACCTTGTCTACGAGCGAGGCCCAATCTCGTGCCCTGGCTGAGATGAACAATTTGCGCTACGGAGAAGATGGAGAGGGCACCTTCTGGGTGAACGACTACCAACCCGTGCTGCTGGCCGACCCTACAGCACCCACTCTGGTCAACACCAACGTGTCTTACATCACCGGGGCTGAGGGGGAGTCTGTCTTCGGCAGAATGGTGGACATCTGCCGGAATGATGGGGATGGCTTCTACAAGTTCCGGTGGGAGTATGCCGGCGGTGAAGCGCGGACCAAGCTTTCATACGTGACCGCGTTCGAGCCTTGGGGATGGGTGGTGGGTACGGGAGCCTACACCAGTGACGTCATGGCAGACTACATACCATTCAGGGATACGATGTCCTATCTCTTTGGGGCCGTCGGTTTCCTTTCGATCTTCCTCTTCTGGCTGGGCACGCATCTTGTTCTGAGCAAGCCGTTGAATTCGCTGGTGAGAACCTCTGAAGCTCTGGCTGTAGGTGACGTGCAACAGAAGATCGACGTCACGTCAAATGATGAGATCGGCAGACTGGCGGCGTCGCAATCCAGAGTCATTGACTACATGAGAGAGATGTCTGCAGTCGCCACCAAGGTTGCTGATGGGAACCTGGCTGTGGAGATGAAACCACTCTCAGATAGGGACGCCTTCGGGAAGGCCTTCTCGCAACTCGTGGACCGGCAGAGAGACCTGATAGGAAAGGTGAAACTGGTGGCGGCCAACGTCTCTGAGGCGAGCAGGCAGTTGACCAAGGCATCGGAACAGACAGCACAGGCAACGCAGCAGATAGCCACCACCATACAGCAGGTGGCCAGGGGAACGGCAGAGCAATCGAATTCACTGCAGCAGACCGCCAACAGTGTGGAGCAACTGTCCGGCGCCATCGGCCAGATAGCGGCAGGGTCGCAGGAGCAGGCGGAGGGAGTGAATGAGGCTACGGGAATAGTGAAGAGTGTTTCCGGGGCTATCGCCGAGGTTTCGAGCAATGCCCGGGTCGGGATGGAGGCGTGGCAGAACACAGCATCGTCTGCCGCTGAGGGAGCTCGCATGACACACGAGACGGTGGCCGGGATGGACAAGGTAAAGAGGGCCATGGACCTCGTATCGGCGCGGGTAACCGACCTCGGAGAGAGGTCCGGAGAGATAGGCAAGATCGTCGCCACCATCGATGACATTGCCTCCCAGACCAACCTGCTGGCGCTGAATGCGGCCATCGAGGCAGCCAGAGCCGGAGAACAGGGACGGGGGTTTGCGGTTGTTGCGGATGAGGTAAGGAAGCTGGCGGAGAGATCATCTCTGGCCACCAAGGAGATAGCCAGCATCGTGGATGGAATACGGACGGGTGTGGTGGAGGCGGTGAGCGCCATGCAGCAGGGCAGCAAAGATGTAGAGGTGGGGTACAAGCTGGCAACGGATGCCGGCGGCGCGCTGGATGACATATTGGACAGGTCACGCAGTGTGGCAAAGCAAGTGGAGCGGATATCGGTGGCTGCCCAGGATTTGCAGGGTCTCAGCAGCGGAATGGTGGAGGCCATTGACCGCATCAACCGCATAGTGGAGCAGAATGCGGCGGCCACGGAGCAGATGACTCAGAGTTCGGGAGTTGTGTCCAGATCAGTGGAAACAACGGCCAGTGTGGCTGAGCAGAACAGTGCCGCATCGCAGGAGGTATCGGCGTCCGTAGAGGAGATGTCAGCGCAGGTGCAAGAAACCTTGGCGGCAGCGCAGTCACTGGCGGATATGTCAGAGGAGATGGAGAGGGCGGTGGCTGCATTCAATGTAGGCACGGACGTGAACGGTTTGAGGCACCGGGAAGAGAAGAGGTAGGGGATGGCTTTGGAGGGAGACGGGAGGGACAAATGAGACAGATGAAGGCAGAGACAGAGCAGCAGTTGGTATTGTTCGACCTGGCATCAGAGCACTATGCGATTGACAGCATGAATGTCCGGGAGATCATCCGGATGCAATCCATAACCAAGATCCCCGGGGCTCCGGCGTCGATAGAAGGGGTGATCAATCTGAGGGGCAAAGTCACACCGGTAATGGATCTGAGGAAGAGGCTGGGACTGGTAGTCGGGCAGGAGAGCAAAGAGACGCGGATAGTGGTGGTGGAGGTGGAGGGACAGGATGTGGGGTTGATAGTAGACGGGGTGAGCGAGGTGCAGCGAATACCGGTGTCAGTGATAGAGCCGACGTCGACGATAGTGGCGGCGGAGGAAGCGGACTACATACTGGGCGTGGCGAAGCTTGAAACGAAGCTGGTGATACTACTTGACATAGGCCGGCTGCTGGTCGGTGGGGAGAAGCGGATGCCAACAGGCGCGGAGACAGTCAGGCATCGGGCGGCGGTCGAAACACCTGTTTGGTAGTCGGCATATGAATCCAATTGATATCAGGTTACTATCTTGAACGAATCGATCTGTAATATTCTTATGATACAGCACCAAATCAGTTGAGTCATGCAACACGGCTGAGCAGTCACATATTGGAGGAGGAAGCATGATAAAGATCATGGGAAGGCAGATCAAGATCAGGTTGTTGTGGAAGATGGCGCTTGTGGCGCTCGCCATAGCTGCCATATATGACATATTTTTCACCTACTACGTCTTGCCGGAATTCCGGTCCATGATTGTCCATGACCAGGAAGCGAAGGCAGAGCAGAGGACAGGAGTGGTGCTGGGGATGTTGGATTCCTACTATGCCATGGAGACTTCCGGCATGACCACCAGAGAAGAGGCCCAAGCCCGCGCTCTCAGCGCTGTGAATGGCCTCGCATATTCTGAAGAGGACGGTGAGATGGCCATCTGGGTAAGCGACTATCAGCCGGTGCTTCTGGCAGACCGCAGCCGGCCAAGCCTGGTCAACACATACGTTGGGAACGTTACCGACGACAATGGGGATCTCATCTTCGGTGAAGCCATTAATATCGCCAGAAGCGAAGGGGAGGGGTTCTTCACCGTATACCAGAGCGGGAAGATGGAGACATATGCAGCCTCATTTCAACCGTGGGGTTGGGCGGTGGGCACGAGCTTCTCGTATAGGCAAGCGTTGACATCCTACATGTCGATGACCACTCAAGTGGGCATCTTGTTCGGGGCCCAGGGTGTTGTGGCCATCCTCCTGATGTGGTTGGCAACCAGTCTCATCATGGGCCGGCCGTTGAAATCCCTAGTCAGGACTTCTGAGGCATTGGCAGCGGGTGACGTAGATCAGGAGATCAGTTTCACGTCAAGTGATGAAATAGGCGCCTTGGCAAGTGCCTACTCCAAGGTGGTGGACTACATGAAGGAGATGGCGGCGGTCAGCCAGAGGATGGCGGGCGGCGATCTCTCGGCCGATGTGAAACCCAGGTCGGACAAGGATGTGCTGGGCAGTGCTTTCTGGCAACTGACGGCACAGCAGCGGGAACTGATTGAGAAGGTCAAGGCTTCAGCGGCCAACGTCGCTGAGGCGAGCAAGCAAATGGCAAGGGCAGCAGAGCAGACGGCTCAGGCCACCCAGCAGATCACCGGTACGATACAGCAGGTGGCAAGAGGCGCCAGCGAGCAATCGACCTCGCTGCAGCAGACGGCCAACAGTGTGGACCAGTTGAGTCATGCCATAGACCAGATAGCAGCGGGGTCGCAGGAGCAGGCCAAAGCTGTGGACGAAGCCACGTCCGTTGTAGAGAAGGTGTCCGCAGCGATCGAAGAGGTGTCGTCCAACGCCCAGCAGGGGTCGCAGGATTGGGAGAATACGGCCGAATCCGCCATCGGTGGGGCGCGGAAGACACATGAAACGGTGGCTGGCATGGACAAGATAAGAAAGGCCATGGATCTGGTCTCAGCGAGGGTGACTGATCTCGGAGAGAGGTCCAGTGAGATCGGGAAGATAGTCGCCACAATCGACGATATCGCAGCGCAAACCAACCTCCTGGCGCTGAACGCCGCTATTGAGGCAGCACGCGCCGGTGAGCAGGGAAGAGGGTTTGCCGTGGTGGCTGATGAGGTGAGGAAGTTGGCCGAGAGGTCTTCGGTGGCGACGAAGGAGATTGCGGATCTGGTCAACGGAACTCAAGCCGGCGTGAGGGAAGCGGTGAGTGCGATGCAGCAGGGCAGCAGTGAGGTGGAGGCGGGATACAAGCTGGCAACGGATGCCGGTGGGGCGCTGGATGACATCCTGACCAGGTCGCAGAACGTCAAGAAACAGGTGGCAGATATGTCGACGGCTTCGCAGGCGCTGAAGGACCTCAGCCGTGAGATGGTGGAGACGATACAGAAGATCACCAAGATCGTAGAGGAGAACAGCGCAGCGACGGAGGAGATGACAGCGAGCTCCAGTGTCGTGTCGAGGGCAGTTGAGGCGACGGCCGGCGTAGCTGAGGAGAACAGCGCGGCATCTGAGGAAGTGTCGGCGTCGGTGGAAGAGATGTCGGCTCAGGTGGAGGAGACTCTGGCTGCAGCGCAGTCGCTGACAGAGATGTCCGAGGAGATGGAGAGAGCGGTGGCAGTCTTCAAGACCGGCCGGGATCCCGGAGTATGAGATGTATTTGTTAGGCAGCCAGAATCACCTGAGACACGGGCGTGACACTGCGGCACTAGACTACGAATCGAAGAGAATCATTCTGAGGCGGTCCTCGCGGCTGTCCTTTTGAGTGCAGCCTTGCGGTAGTCGGTGGCCGCAATGACGAACTGAAATCGCGAAGGTAGAGGGCTAAGCCGAAAGAGGGTGAGCGTATGGTGAAGGAAACGAAGCGAATGACAGAGCAGCAGTTGGTGCTGTTCGACCTGGCAACGGAGCACTATGCAATCGACAGCATGAATGTCCGGGAGATCATCCGGATGCAGTCCATCACCAAGATCCCCGGAGCTCCGGCGTCGGT
>Ga0105100_10002839_pt1 | contig 10080 bp, 7 predicted proteins | sample PPLLak12cMay2015_2_FD_87033 | JGI IMG/M metagenome (GOLD analysis project Ga0105100, IMG submission 87033) | Freshwater sediment microbial communities from Prairie Pothole Lake near Jamestown, North Dakota, USA - PPLs Lake P8 Core (1) Depth... | ecosystem: Environmental > Aquatic > Freshwater >... | reverse complement strand
TCGAAGTACCCGGGCCGACCCAGATCGGTAAGGTAGCACACCAGACTGCCCGGGGCGAGTCCGGAAGTCGGCAGCGCGTCGAGACTCAACGGGGCGCTCAGGCAATCGACCGGCCCCGGTGTGGGCGGCGGAGGTGAGTAGTGCGCCAGGCGCGCGCTCGGCGCCGGGTTGAGGGACCCGCTGGCGATGTCTGCGCCGTTGAAGAGCAGGTCGGCGCCCGCAACCGGATTCGAGTTGCCGCTGTCCAGGTCCAGTGAAGAACCCGCCTGCAGCTCGACCGTTCCAGTTACGATGACCGCCGGTGTCGGGGTTACCGTCGGCGAAGGCGAGAGACTGGGCGAAGGTGTCAGCTGAGGGATGACGACGATCCTGACCCAGAACGACTCGTCTCCGCCCGGGCCAATGCCGAACAGGCTGCCGGAAGACGAGCGCAGGCGCCAGAAGCCCTGGTAGGTCCCCGGCGTGCCAGGGGCGACCATGTCGACCGGCAGGTCCGCTTGCATGCCGGGGCCGACCGTCGCGCTGAGCGGTATGACAGCGGCGGCGGACATGCGCTCGCCGCCGAAGAAGACCAGGCCGTAGTCCGGAGTCCAGGTGCAGGTGCCGGCGTTCTGCAGTCGCCAGATCTTGACGAATGCCGTCCCGACGGTCACCTCGCTGTCGTCTCGGACGGTGACGTCGCTGACGTAACTGGCCCGGTCGGTGCAGGCGGCGGGCATGGCCGAAGGGGAGGGCGAAGCCGACTCGGTCGAGCCGACCGGCGTGCCGGGCGGCCGGGGTCCCGTTGGTAGAAGGGTGGGGGCGCCCACCGAAGAAGGCGTCGGCGCGGCAGGAGCCACCACAGAGGCGAGCGCGATCCCCGTCGCCGGCAAGCCGGCGGTCGATGCACTTGAAGGACGCTGGCCGCAGCCCGTGAGCAGCATACCGCACAGCACGGCGCTCACGGATAGCGCCGCCCGAAGTTGCCTGCGGGGCGCGCCGGAACGAGGATCGATCATCTTGCGTCGATTCTACCGCGTTAGCCGCGCCGGGGCGCGATCACTCAGTGAAGGATGACGGGGGACAGCCAGTAGGCGAGGTCCTGCGTGGCGGGGCCATTGGCCAGCACGGCCAGGACGAACGCGACCCGCTGGCCGGCCAAGGCTGTCAGATCGAGATCCAGACTTCGCCAGCGGGAGTCGTAGACTTCTGTCCACTGACCCAGGTTCTGCAGCGGCCCATCGCCGATCCTGTAGTTCAGCTGGAAGACAACCTCGCACGAATGCGCGTTCCAGGCGCAGCCGATGATCGTCCTGAAGTGCGATCCATCGGGCACGAAAACGGCAGGGAAGCGCCCGGTGATCGTGCCGTCCTCGTTCCATTCGGGGTGCATGGAGATGACCGGCTCGTCGTCGGGCCAGCCGTTCTCCAGCCGGGGCGTTCTCACCAACGCAACATAGCCATTGGGGTCGGTCTCTGTTCCCGGGCACGGCAGCAGACCGATCCCACTCCGCCAGTCCGCCTCGCACACGTGGTCCGCAAAGCTGTAAACGAGGGCATTCCCGCTGGGCAGCGTGGTCTCCGGCCCGACCTGGATCTGGACCCAGAATGGCAGATCGCCTGATGGCCCGATCCCGAACTGGTTGCCCTGAGGGGACCGCAGCATCCACGTGCCGCGATAGGTGCCGTCCGCGGATGGGGCGACCAGGTCGATCGACACGTCGATCTCGCTGCCGGGCGGGACCATTCGGCCGAGGGGTTGCGATCCCTGACCGCTCATCCCCTCTCCGCCGGCGAAGACCAGCGCGTACTCCTCCGACCAGCCGCAGGTCCCGTTGTTGCGCAGACGCCACGTCTTGGTGAAGGACATGTCGGGGGCGAGCGCCGTGTCGTCGGGGATGCTGATATCGGCCACGAACATGGCCCGATTGAAGCAACCGGTGGCGATCAGGGTCGCGGTAGCCGACTCGAGGTCCGGGGGCAGAGGCGTGCCGCCCGGGCCGGCGGCGGTCGGTGCGGGCGTCGAGGCCGTCGCCCAAGGGGCCTGGGTCAGCAGCTGCGCCACCGAGGTCTCCAGCACGGCAGTGCTGTCGAGGCCCGAGTCGCCCCCGCCCATCAGGAAATCGCAAGAGCCCTGGACCAGCGCGATCGTCAGCGCGACGACCAAGCAGCGGCGTAGAGGGCCTGCGCGCATCTTGTGCTCCGCGCGCGCGCGTCGTGTCAGGGAACCGCCGGGAGCCATCGGTTCACATCCTACAGTCCGGCTGCGGGGACGTCAAGCCGCGGCAGGGAAGCGGCACCTGCGCGCTTGCGCGTGGAGACCAGCCAGGCGCGGGTGCATGGCGGGGATCCTGCGCGGTCACCAGGTGTCCTGTGCGTCCTGCGGCGCGGCAGGGCCGGTCAGAGGGACCGCCCCACGGCCGGCGAGCCGATCAGGCTCCATGCTCCAGCCCACTCGATCCGCACCGGCACGGTCTTCCCCCGCAGGTCACCCTCGGCCTCGAAGAACACCAGCTTGTTGGTCCGGGTGCGGCCTTTCCAGCGGCCGCGCTGGAACCCTTCAATCAGGACCTCGACTTGTCGGCCTAGAAGCGATTGGTTGATCTCGGCCACGATCTCCGCCTGTTGGTCCTCCAGAATCCGGAAGCGGCGCATCTTCTCATCTTCGGGAACGTCATCGGTCATGCGCCGGGCCGAGACGGTCGCCGGGCGGGGGGAGTAACGCGCCAGGTGCGCCACGTCCAAGCGCAGCTCGGCCAGCAGCTCGCGCGTGCGCTCGAACTGCAGCTCGGTCTCGCCGGGGAAGCCGACGATGATGTCGGTGGCGATCGAAACATCCGGTAATCGGCGGCGCAGGCGCTCGATCAGGCGGCGATAGTCGTCGGCGCTGTAGCCGCGCTTCATGCGCGCCAGGACTTCATCGTCGCCGGCCTGCACCGGGACCTCGATATGCTCGCAGACCTTGGGCAGCGCGGCGATCGTGCCGATCAGGTCGTCTGTCATCCAGTTGGGATGGGAGGTCAGGAAGCGTATGCGTTCCAGCTCCTCGATCTCGTGCACGGCCCGCAGCAGGTCGGGAAGCCCCGGGCCGCCAGTGATGTCCTTTCCGTACCGGTCGCCGATCTGTCCCAGCAGGGTCACTTCGCGCACGCCCTGCCGGACGAGGGCACGCACTTCGTTGACGACCTCGGCCAGCGGCCGGCTGCGCTCAACGCCGCGCCGGAAGGGAATGACGCAGAACGAGCAAGCGTGCGAGCAGCCATAGACGATCGGGACGTGGGCAGACACCAGGCGGCCGCGTTCTTCCAGCGGCAGGACCAGGTCGCCGTCCATGACGGCGTGACGCGCAGCCGTGTCGGCCTCTGCCTGCGTGCGCCCGTCCCGTTGGGCCAGGTACTGAACCAGCGGCGCCGGGTCCGAAGGCGGCGAGAAGACATCGACGTACGGGAATGTCCGGCGAAGCTGGTCGTCGCCCCGGACGCCGACCAGGCAGCCCATCAGGTTGATGACCAGCCCGGGGTTGGCCTGCTTCAGTGGACGGAGCGAGGTCAGCCGGCCGAAGGCCTTGTCCTCGGCGCTTTTCCGGACAACACAGGTGTTCAGCACGATCACGTCGGCTTCTTCGGCATGCGCCGCGTGCCGGTAGCCGAGAATCTCGAGCGCCGAGGCGACGCGCTGCGAGTCGGCCGTGTTCATCTGGCAGCCCTCGGTCCAGATGTGGTAGCGCATGCGGGCGATTATACCCGGCCAGGTCCGATTCGAGGATCATCGCCGGTTGGCTACCGGACAGGCGCGGTATCATTCCTCCGACCCGGCGAGCGCGGGAGCCGTCCGGGTTGAGCGATGACACCGATCCGCCCTTACGCCCACCCTATCCGAGCGGTTGTGCTGCTGTACGCTGCAGCGCTGTCTGTCGGCGCATGTGGGCCGGATCCGGGCGGCGCGCAGTCGGTGCGGTTCACCGAGACGCCGGCCGCACCCCTGTCCACGGCCGAGCCGTCGGCGACGCCTCCACCGTCCTCTACGCCCGCGTGCGCCGAATCCGCCGGGCGCATCGAGGCGTTCACGTACTCCGGAGTGGTGGTCGATGAGGCGGTGCCCGTCAGGGTCTACTTCCCGCCCTGCTACGACGTGGGGGAGACGCGCTACCCGGTCGCCTATCTCCTGCATGGAAAGCCGTACGACGAGAGCCATTGGGATGAGCTGGGCGTCGGCTCGGCTGCGGACCAAGGGATTGCCTCGGGCGAGTGGCCGCCGTTCTTGCTCGTCCTGCCGCTCCAACCGGAACCGATCTTCACCAATAGCGACGGCGGGCCCTGGTCCTACGAGGAAGAGCTGATCGAGGGGCTGGTGCCCTTCGTGGATGGAACGTTCCGGACAGACCCGCGCGCCGAGGCGCGCGCCCTGGTCGGAATCTCGCGCGGCGGGATATGGGCACTGGAAATCGGCTTCCGCAACCCGTCGATCTTCGCCACCGTCGGCGCCCTCAGCCCGGCGTTGTCGGTGAACCATGCGCGTCTCGCGTTCGACCCCTTCCAGCTGGCGCGCCAGGCCGAGGAATTGCCGGCACAGGTCCTTCTCGTTGCCGGGGATAGCGACTGGGCGCGGGGCGCCACCGAGCGTCTGGCTGCAACACTGACCGAATCGGGCCGGAGCGTGACCCTGGAGATCGTGCCCGGGGCACACGAGGACCCCACTTGGCGGGCCGCCCTGGAGCGCGTGCTGAGCTTCCTGAGTTCCGCCTGGCAGAGCTTCAACGAGGCTGGAATCCCCCCGAGATCGTCGATTCCGTAAAGTGCGACCGAGAACCGGCAGCGGACAGCCGGGACCTCAGGCCGGGATTTCGGGTAGAATCAGGGAGCCGGAGGGCTGGAGACAGTCCCCTCGCCAAGGGAGAAACCGGATGCAGAGCCCTGAACATAACGTCCAGGACGTGATCCTGTCCTATCGCCGCCGCCGGGAGCGGATGGTGCCGCTCCTTCTGGGGGGGCTGGCGGTCCTGTTGCTGGCCGTCGGGATCGTCCTGATCGTGCTGTGGATCACGGGCGGCGGGACGCCCTCGCTCCCCTTCTTGTCGACCGACACGCCCACACCGACGATGACGTTCACGCCTCGTCCGCCGACCCTGACGCCAACGATCACCAACACGCTGCCCCCCTCGGAGACCCCCACGCCGGAGGGGCCGCGCACCTACACGGTCGAAGACGGCGACAGCCTGACCTCCATCGCCGAGGAGTTCGGGATCGACTTGCTGGTCTTGATGGAAGCGAACGGCATCACCGATCCAAATGCGATCTTCGTCGGTCAGGAGCTGACCATTCCGCCGCCGGGGACGGTGCTGGCCACCACCACACCCTTGCCGGCGACGCTCGTGCCCGGGACCCGTATCGAGTACATCGTCCTGCCGGGCGACAGCCTCGAATCGATTGCCGCTCAATTCAACAGCACCGCCGAAGCGATCGCCGATGCCAACGACATCGAGGTGACCGACACGATCGGCGTCGGGCAGCGTCTGCTGGTGCCGGTCAACATCGCCACGCCGACGCCGACGCGCGTGGGAGGCACGCCGACGCGGACGACCGCACCGGCCACACCGACGCGGACCATGGTCCCCTAGTCAGCGAGTCACCCGAGCCGATGCAGGGCCGTCCGGGTTGCGCCGGGCGGCCCTTGTGTTTCCAACCGCTGTGAGGCCGCCCAGACCGCATGCCGGGTTTAACGCGACCGGCCGCCAGGGATGACGGCCGGAGCGACAGCGACGGAACTGGAGGCTAGTGCCGGGTGTAGTCCGGCAGGATCAGCGGTGAGATGACGCCCTCGGTCAGCCCGGCCTGGCGGCGTGCTTCTTCCCAGGCGGCCACGTGGTCGAGCGTTCTGCGGCCGGGGGAGGCTTGCTGCGCCCAGGCGGCGGCGGCCGTGCCGGCCCGCCGGCCGAAGACGCAAATGTCCAGCAGGCTGTTGCCCATCAGACGATTGCGTCCGTGAATCCCCCCGGCCGCTTCTCCGGCGACGAACAGGCCTGGAACGGCGGTGCTGCCGTCCGGTTTGATGGCGACCCCGCCGTTCTGGTAATGCAGGGTCGGGTAGACCAGGATGGCCTCGCTGATCAGGTCGATGCCGAAGCGCTTGTACTGGCGCACCATGGCCGGCAGCTCGCGGGCGATCGTCCCGGCGCCGTGGATGCGATCGATCATCGGTGCATCCAGCCACACCGCCGGTTGGCCGGTGGGCGTGGTCACGCCGCGCTTGCGCTCGACGCATTCGCGAATGAACGCGGCCGCTTCGACATCGCGCGTCTCAAGCGGGAAGACGAACTGTTCCCCGTCGGCGTTGAGCACCTGTGCGCCCAGGCCGCGTACCTTCTCTGTCACCAGCTGGCCGAGGATCTGCTCAGGGAACGCAGCGCCGGTCGGATGGTACTGCATCGTGTCGATGAAACTCAGGCGCGCGCCGGCGCGGTAGGCCAGCACCAACCCGTCGGCGGTGGCGCCGTAGTGGTTGGTCGTGGGGAAGCCCTGATAGTGCAGCCGGCCGCTGCCGCCGGTGGCGATGACGACTGCCCCGGCGTGCACGACGCGAAACTGCTCGGTGTCGAGGTCCAGCAGAACGGCGCCGGCGGCCTGCCCCTTCTCGTCCAGGATGAGCTCGACCGCCGGACGGAACTCCCATACCTGAATCGGCTTGCGAGCGCCGCTGCCGCGTGAACGCACCTCATCGCGCAGTGTGCGCATGATCTCGGCGCCGCTGTAGTCGCGCGCCGCATGCATGCGCTTGCGACTCGTCCCGCCGCCGTGGATCGTGCGCAGCGTGCCGTCGGGCTCCTTATCGAACATCGCGCCCAGGCCTTCCAGCCAGGCGATCACCCTGGGCGCGTCGCTGACCAACGCGTCGACCAGGTCCGGGTCGTTGGTGAAACCGCCGCCGCCAATGACGTCCAGGTAGTGCATGGCCGGCGAGTCGTTGGGCTTGTCGGCCGCCTGGATCCCGCCTTGCGCCATCATGGTGTTGGCGTCGCCGAAGCGCAGCTTGGTGGCCATCAGCACGGAGGCGCCGGCTTCTTGCGCCAGCAGCGCGGCGCTGGCCCCGGCGCCGCCGCCACCGATGACAAGCACATCGCAGGCTGCATCGGCCGCGGCGACCGAGCCAGGTAGAGGGCGGGGAGCGCCTTCGAGGGCATCGGCCAGTTCGCGCGGGGTACGCTCGCCGCGGTTGGGGCCGAGGCGGATCTCGCGGAAGGCCTCGGCGGTGAAGTCGGGGTGGAAGGCGTGCAGGACTTCCTGGCGCGCCTGCGCTGAGAGGCGCGGGTGCGTCTCGCTCAACCGACGCTCGCGTCCGGCCTCGACTCTGGCGAGCGATTCGCGCAAGGCAGGCGGGTATGCCATGATCACCTCATCCGATCAGGCCGCGATCCAGGGCAGGCGGGCTGAAGGATCGCCGGCGCTGTATTGCAGCTCGCCGCGGATGCGCTCCGCCAGGCTGGAGATCAACACGGTCAGCGGAACGTCGCACGAGCACGATTCCTCGCACATCCCGCAGCCGGCGCAGGAGGCCAGCCAGCGGCTGACATCGACGACCTCGGCCAGAAGGGGTTGGCCGCCATAACGCGAGGTCCCGGCGCCGATCAATCCGCTCAGCTCGCCGTCGTACAGCGGGCAGGCATCCAGGCAGTCGCCGCACAGCGAGCAGCGCGCCAGCCAGGACAGCAGACTGCCCAACTCGTTCATACGCAGCGGGACGTCGCGCGCCAACTCCTCGCGCACTCGGGAGCGCCGCTGAGAGATGGCGCCGATGGCCACCTCGCGCCGGACGACCTCGGCCTCCTCGGCGATCCCGTCGGTGACCGCCGCCAGGCAGAGGCGATCCGAGGTGGCCTGATCGCGGCCGATGATCAGCAGCGCCTGATCCGGCGCGATCCCCAGCATGCCCACAGCGACATCGGCGCCCCGCGCGGCGGGCGAGGCGCAGATGCGGCAGGCTGTGCGCAGCTGGCGCGGCAGCCGGTCGCAATCCGCAGCGCAGGTCAGTGCCTCGTCGGTCAGGGCCCGCAGGCCTTGCCCGCGCACGCGCTCGGCGAATTCCTGGGGTGGCAGCGTCCCGCCGCAATCGACGCCCAGGATGGTGACCTTGTCGTCCGCCGCCGGGACATTGCGGCGCTTGCGCAACTCGATCAACGCCCGCAACTCGCACGGCCGGAGCATGGCCGCGATCCGACCGCCGGGGTAATCCCGCGAGAATTTGGAGATCGCCGTGGCGGCGTTCTCAAGCATGACCGGGGCAAAGGGATTGACCCGTGCCAGTTCGGCGCGCTGGGTGATGACCTGGGTCTGGATCTCACGGCCGTCGGGCTGCTCGACCGGAGCAAGCATGGCCTCCAGGCCGACAGCCATCCACCACGCGGCCAGGAAGCCGCGCAGCGTTTCCAGTGCATCGTCGTTGCGGACGTTCAACCTATGGTTGACGTTCATCGGTCACCTCTCCACGGCCGCCGCCAGGACCTCTGCGGCCACTGCCGCGCGCGCGTATTCCAGGGCGAGGTCAAGAGCCTCGGCCGATACCATGCTGCGAACCATTCTTTGCGCGGCGAGCTGAGGGGCCGGCCCCGGCCCGCCGAAGATCAATGTGACGCGGTCGATCGTCCGCAGGAGCATGTCCCCGGTTCCCAGCCGCACCTGCGCCGCTGGGCCGCGCAACGGCTGGCCCGAGTCCGCCAGCCAGGCGGCCCGGTAGACCAGCCAGCGCGCACTCTCGATGTCGACGCTCAACTCCGCCAGGAGCCGCCGGACGGCTGGGCGCACCGAAAGCGGCTCGCCCAATGAGACCCAATCGCGTGCGTGTTCGGCGGCCATCTGCATCAGCCGGGCAGCCATGCCGACGTACCGCGCGCCGGTGCGGATCCAGGCCCGGGCGGCTTCGTCGGCCGTCGAGGAGAGCGCGTGGCCGGCCTGTCCCAGGAGCGCGCTGTGTTCTACCCGGCAGGCCTCCAATTGCAGCGCCGGCTGTCCGTTGCGCCCGAGCTTCACGCCGGGACGATCGTTGTCGAGCAGGAAGGCCGTCAGCCCTTCCTGTGCCTTGGCCAGAACGATGAAGAACGACTCGGCTGTCGGCAGCGAGCCAAGCGACTTGACGCCTTCGAGTACGTACCCGCCGTCCTCCGGGGAGGCCGTCGTGCGCCAGCCCTCCGGGCGCAGTGCGCCCGGCTCGCGTGCGGCCATGATCGGCACGCGCCGGCCGGCCAGGGCCGGCTCGAGGTAGCGGGAGGCCTGCTCCGGCGTGCACTCGAAGAGCAGTGGTGGGACGTCGCCCAGCTCGATCGGCACGAAAGTCCCGCCCAGCTCTTCCTCGATCAGGCACGCCGTGACGGTGTCCAACCCCCCGCCGCCGAACTTCTCGGGAACGGTCACTGCCCAAAGACCCATCTGCTCGACGGCGCCGCGCAGCCGCGCGCGCTCGTCGGGTTCGAGCCTGCCGGTGTTGAAGAATCTCATCTCCAGCGGACGCGCGTCCTTCTGCAGGAACTTGCGCAGCATATCCCGCAGCATCAGGCCGTCGGAGGAGAATTCGAAATCCATCGTCAGATCCTGTCTCGGCGAGAAGCATCCACCGGAGACCTAGGCCTCGATATCACGCGCGGCGTAGCGCGCCTTCAGCTGATCGACCGAGAGCCCCTTCAACGCCTCCAGGTCGGTGCGGAACGCTCCGCCGTCGATCTCGGCGACGCGCTGATGCATGTGTTCGGCGCGCGGGGCAAGGTACTTGCCATACAGGCGGCGTGCGAGCAGTCCGACGTGCGGCGGTACAAGCTCAGCCGGGCAGCGTGCCACGCACAGTCCGCACAGGATGCAGTCGAAGGATAGATCGGCCGCCGCGGCGATGTCGCCGCGCAGCGAAGCGGCCATGTAGCCGAGGACGTCCAGCTCCTGCGGACAGGCCTTGGTGCACGTGTTGCAGCCGAAGCAGCGGCTGATCTCCGGGTAGAGGTTGAGCAGCGTCTCGCCGTCCGGGGAGAGGTCCTCCAAATGATAGGCGGCGCGCTGCGCAGGGAAGAACGGAATCGGCCCGAGCACCATCCCGGGCTCGACGACGGTCTGACAGGCCAGCGCG
>Ga0105100_10002838_pt1 | contig 10083 bp, 9 predicted proteins | sample PPLLak12cMay2015_2_FD_87033 | JGI IMG/M metagenome (GOLD analysis project Ga0105100, IMG submission 87033) | Freshwater sediment microbial communities from Prairie Pothole Lake near Jamestown, North Dakota, USA - PPLs Lake P8 Core (1) Depth... | ecosystem: Environmental > Aquatic > Freshwater >... | reverse complement strand
CTGGCAGGTCCGCTACCTTCTACGTCGTTTTCAATCCATTCTCCTACCCAAGGTACATTCCCATTGTTGGCGCTGAACGTCGCGCTGCTGAACTCGTCCCTGACGGTTTTGGAATAGTTAAATTCCACAGCTTGCACCGCGTACGGATCGGTTTCAAAGCTTGATTCGAGATTGTAATTCGCTACCATCGGAAGCATGACAGAATACGCAAACTCTGTTTGTGGTTTAGGATCAGCCATATATTCCACCTGGACATAATCCAGATAAAATCTTCCGGAAGAGCTCAGGGTGTCTGAGCCGATGAACCGTAAAGCTAGATCTGCCGGTAAGTAAGGACTGAGGTCATATTGAACAGTATTCAGCTCCGAATCGGAGGCTGGTCCCGATAAGCGATCGAGATCTACCCATTCTGTGCCTCCATCCAGAGATAGCTGGAGGCTCACGTAATCCTGGTCACTCTCAAAACCTTTGCGGCGGAAGCCGATGCTCAGGGTAGCCTGCTCCGTTTGCACCAGGCTGACCGTGCTTTGAATACCTTTTTGCGTGCCTTGCAAACGCACACCCTGCGCAGACCCGCTTAGAAAGCTGGTGATCAGCACGTCCCCGGCTTCTGCGCCATCTGCCTCGCCGATCTCCAGCCAGGATTGGTTCCAGTTGGAGGCGCTCTGGGTAAAGCTCGGTTGGTTGAAGTCTGCCCTGAGTTGGACGGTATTCGTCTCTTCCACACCGCTCACTTCGACGACCGGGGCATCCAGGCTTACCCAGCGGACGCCCGGGTCCATGGATAGCTCAACTGCTTTGCTGGCAGCCAACCGAGCAGCGAAGGCGTTGATGATCGTTAAGCGTTTGGTCACCTCACCGCCGAATTGCTCGACCCTGGATTCTAAGTGATTATCATTCACCAGCTTCTGGACAATAACCGCAACAGGTTTTTCAGGCTCTTCCCGCGAAAGCTTAATGAGAAGCGGGTGCGCTTTCGCTAGGGATATATTACCTGGACCACCGGTTGCAGCAACCAGGCTGATAAATATCACTAGGGGAATGATGATGCGGATTAGTTTGGATAGTTTCTTCATGTTCCCCCTCCTGGGTGAAGGATGGCTATAAATTCCAACTCACGCTAGAAATGATCGCTGGTGCGAGGTTAAGGTATTGAAGTAAGCTTACCCCCAGTATCGTAGCACCTGCGAGGATTGTGAAAATTGTGATTATTAAGTGATTCCGTTTCATTTTCATGATGCTGATCTCCCCTATGAACAAGACAATTGTTCTGCTCGCCTAGATGTGCTGATCTACTCTAAAATAATCCCAGGTTCCAGCTCACGCTGCTCAGCAGGATTAATCGGGGCAAAAGACTCGACATGATATAAGAAACCCCGATGACTCCGGTAAAAACAACCATCTGCCTGAATAAAATCCTGTAATCATGTTTCATTGTGCTGCCCTCCCTAAAAACAATCACCCCTTAGGAGATTGGCTGCCTAAGGGGATTGAAATACCAAAAATCGCTTAGGCAGCCCGACTGTCATATGCCTACCAGACTATGTCTGTACACTTAGACCGTGGCTTTGCGCCCCTGCCTTTCGACAGGTTTGCCGTTTCTGCGCGAATAAATTAGTTGTTTTGATTATATGATAGTTAAGATAATGTTAAGCCCCCTTTGTCACAAAATTGGTTGGCAATTTTACGGAGTTTTTACGCAATATCACAGCCCGATGGGGGTGGTCTTGTTTTTTTCTGTTAGGGCTGCGGGAAGGTTTAAGTAATCTGTGCCGCTAATGATTACCCGGATGCCTGTACCTTGGGTTAGCTGGTCTAGCCAAGATTTTATATGGCGGGGATTAAATTCATCCAGAGTTCCCAAAACAACCCGTTTGCCCTGCCCTGCGTCTAAAACCACGACGATCCCCAGACGGGTGCTTACTCCCGGTAGGTAAATAGGATCCAGCGTATATTTCTTAATGGGTACCTGTGCATCCTGCTCGATGAGTTGCTTAGCAAGCTCGCGGCCATCCCGCCAGATGGTCATGCGACTCAGCTCTACACCCAGTTCTTGAAAAAGATCGACAATATCCCGGCTGCTTAAACCAATCACCCAGGTAAGAGCTGCCATTTTGCGCAGGCGGGGCGAGTACAGACCGCGATCTACTCCTGGAGGATAATGGCGGAATGTCCGCCGACAATCTGTACAACGATAGCGGTGCACTTCGGCAGTGGAATTGTGGATATCTTGCAGGTTGCGCGGTGTCTGTCCCCAGCTTTGCAATATCTGGCATCCGCAGTGGGGGCACTTCTCTGGGCGCCCGTGGGGGATTGTAGCAGACTCAGGCAGTTGAATGATAACAACCGGCATTTGATTTCGCTCTCCATCACCACAATTGTCTACATTTATAACGGATGTGAGCGAATTTTGCTACATTGAAATTAAGAATCTGTTAAGGCATTCAAAACCGTAAGCTGACCCCACCTTCCCACCTGATGCGAAATTGTTTTCGAATCAAATAAGAAGCAGGTGCCCGGTAGCCAGGGCGGCTAGAGTTATAGTGATATTATCGATATCGTGGAATGGAAGTGATTCGATGATTGTCCCCACCAGGGCGATGATTACCAAAGGAAGCAGGTAGCTGACCAGCGGATTGGGAAATATGCCCGCCCACACAAACAATGCCAGGACGATCAGCGATGTAAGCCATCCCCCGAAGAACATGCCGGCTGAGCCAGCCCAGGATTTCGCTTTATTCCAGGGGAGCTTTACTCTACCGAAGCGGCGTCCGACAATATCTGCCAGACCATCACCACCACACATCAGCATCAAGGCTACCATACCGATGGGGCTGTCGTACCAGTAAATAATCGTGAGCAAAACGAAAATCAAGCCATAGTAGAGCGGGCCGCGCAGGATCTCTCGCCGGTCTCCACTGCGTGACATTGCCTGCACTGCAGAAGGATCCTTTATGACCCCGGCACCGACCAGAATGAACTGAACCGTGATCGCAAGTGGAATTAATGCTGCCAGGTAGCGAGCCGCGGTTGTGTCTTGGAAAAGCAACCAGCAAGCAACGAAGATTGGACCGGTGCCAATATGGATGATTTTCCGGCTGAGCGAGCTGCTAACCCAACCCCGGTGAGCGGTAAAATCATTCAATCGCAACCAGGCGATGGCAATCAATAATGTCAAGCCTGCAGCGAGAATGTTGTTGGAAAGCATAAGGATATCTGCCGATTACCAATCGCAACCAACGCAGGTGGAGACTCCCGCAGATTTCCCCAACCGTTTGTACATGGTCACGTTCGTAAATGGCTCTCCGAGTAACCCGTCGTGGATTGCCCATGAGCGCAGGCGGATGCTGTTGGCTGCCGCCGGCTGCCGGAATGCGTTTGAGCCATCCAATCTTTGGAGCAGGTCACCCCCGGGCGAGAATCCTGCCTGGATTTGCTCCATTCTACGCCGGCCTTTCTCATACGCAAAGCCATACCGTTCGAAGAGCAGGGCGTTGTGGTAGTAAAGCGGCTCGGCGAAGAACATATCATGACCCAGGCTGTGGACGAATGCTTCGAAGGCTCGGATCGCCGCCCCCAGCAGCCGCAAACCGCGCCGGATCTGCCCGGGGGCTAGCCCAAACTGCATGGCGGCGACTTCTGCGGGTATGTTGCGGCGCTCAGTGCCGAAATTGGTATCGTTACCATCTGGCATTAAGTCTACATCAAAGCGGGGAGATTCGGGGTCGTTCAGGATATATAAGAGTACGTGCACAAGTCCGGTGAAGGTGCCGGTGATATGCCCGTGAAGCACCGGATCGGGGAACTCCCACTGGTGGTATAGTTTCATTTCAGCAGAGTTGCTCCCCGCTGGGCAATCCAAGACCAGTAAATCTTCACCCTCGGGGTGGATGAAGGTTTCTGGGATGGATAATCGCTGCAAGAGCTCGGGAGGAATAAGGCGCGCATACACGGCGCGTTTCTCAAGCATCGGTAGGTTGTTGATACTGCTGATCGTGGATGCACTCACAATGTTATGCCGCCTGGATGGACTTAATAATCTTGACTTCGCACCTGGCGCTCGACTTCTCGCTCAGTGTCACGTTTGGCGATTGCCTGGCGTTTGTCATATAATTTCTTGCCCTTGGCGACTGCGATTTCAACTTTCGCCAGACCTTTTTTTAAATAGACCTTGGTTGGGATGACAGTAATGCCCTTTTTCCGAACGTCATTCCACAGGCGGTTGATCTCGTTGCGGTGCAAGAGCAGCTTTCGCGGGCGGCGAGGTTCATGGTTGAAAATGCCTGAATGCTCGTATGGGGCAATATGCGAGTCCATCAGCCACGCCTCCAGGCCATCAATCTGGACGAATGCCTCTGCCAGGCTTATCTGTCCTGCGCGAACAGATTTGATTTCGCTGCCAGTCAATGCCAGACCAGCTTCATATCGCTCGCCTAAAAAATATTCGTGAGCAGCTTTACGGTTAGTGGCGACAACCTTTACATCCATAGATAGATAGATTCTATCATGCTTAGCCATGCATTGCGAAGAATAGCGCTGCTCGGTGGTACCGGGATGATGTTATGGATTAAACAACTCTTCTACCAGGTGATTGATCTGACCCCAATCGGGAAGCAAGATGTTTGCGCCTTGATCGGTAGTATAGGGTGTGACCATTTCACGCTGGATGATCCGGTTGTTTATCCCATCCGGTCCGGCGCGAAGAATGGCTAATCCCAGGCGTGGCCACTGCCAGACCGGGATATTGGTATCCACCGAGCGCAAGAAAGCAAGACCAGCGGCAGGGATGCGGAACCATTTGGCTGGTTGGAGTGATTGACGCAACAGAGCTTTCACCAGGATCTGACCTTGCTCCATTCGGAAGAAATCATCCGATCCCGTCCGGTTGCGGGCAAAAGCCAGTGCTTTGTTCCCGGTCAGATGGTGCTGCCCTGCTGGGTAGCCCGCCATCGGCTCCGCCAGGTAGATGTCTACACCACCGAAGGCATCCACCACTTCCCTGAAGCTGTCAAAGCGAAATCGCAGGTAATAGCCAATCCGGATATTAAAGTTAGTGCGGATGGTTTCCATCGCCTTATAGGGACCTGAACCGGTCTGTTCACCCTCTGCAAAAAAGTGTGCCGTGTTGATCCTGTTTTCTCCATATCCTGGGATGGGTATCCATAGATCCCGGGGGATAGAAAGCATAGCAATGGTTGGTTTAAGCGGGTTGACCGAAATTATGATGTTTGTATCGCTACGACCAACATAACTGCCTGGAGGAGTGTAATCGATACCAAGCACGAGTATATTGGTCCTCAGAGGTGCAATTAAATACCCGGTTATCATTAGCAATAGCGGAATCGCCAGGATGAAGAGTAAACCGCAGCCAAAACTGGAACAGCCTGACCTGCGCCGCCGGGTTTTCATCCATCCAGGTGGCTGCATTACCTGGGGAGTTGGAGAAGGAATATTCGGATCAGTATAGATATTGCGCTGGTTTGTTGCGATATGTTGATATTTTCTAGTAGGGTTACTCATAAGGGTATTTACCTCCCCAATAAAGATTGGGAAGCTGCTTGAATCATTGGATCAGGGCCTTCATTGCTTGATGGCTCGATCATTACATCGGGTTGGAGTCCGTTCGATAGAGGCTGATCCAGACCGGGGATCCACCATTGTGCTGCGGTGACGTGCAAGCTCGAGCCATCGGCTAGGTCAAAAACGAGTTGAATGGAATCTTTACCATATGTTTGCGTGCCGATCAGCTCGGCCCGGTTCTTTGCCTGCAGGGATCCAGCGATAATTTCGGCAGCGCTGGCTGTATTCTCGTTCACCAGCACAGCCAGAGGGATATCAACCAGCGCTCCTGGCTTTTCGACGTGGAATGTCTCTACATCCTGATCGCGGTACTGCTGCTGGAGGATCTCTCCCTCACTCAAGAAGAGACGGGCTGTGTCGATACCAGCGGTTAATAGACCCCCATAGTTGTCACGCAGATCCAGGACATACGCTTCTGCACCACGCCCAGCCAGGTCATCGAAAGCCGATTTAACCTCATCGGGCGTGCTGGAGGCGATCACATTCACCTCGACTACACCCAATCTGGGCTGATCTGGATCGATATGCCAGGTGACGGATGGGAGCGGAATCTCTGAACGCTTAATCTTGATCTTCTGCGCCGTAAAGTCTGGTGGCCGGGATATTTCGACCTGAACCCACTCTCCAACCGGGCCACGCAACGCAGCCTGGATGGTTTCCACGAGGGTATCGACTGTTACAATGGTTCCGTCCACGGCAAGCAGCCTGTCACCTTCGATGACACCTGCTTGATCAGCCGGACTCCCTGGGAAGGGAAAGAGCACATGATTTCCATCAGCATCTCGACCTAACCGGACACCGATTCCGCCAAAACTGCCCTGCAAGGTATTGCTTTGAAGCTCGTGCTCAACTGGTTCCACAAAGATCGTGTAAGGGTCGTCATAAGCCTGGAGCATCCCCCGGATCATTCCATATTCCAGGGCAGGCGCTACGGGTAAGGATTTCACGCCGTGGCTTTCCAGGATATTATAAGCCTGGCTAAGGATGGTCATCGCTGCCAGGCCATCACTTGCTAGCGATTTGACAATATACCCGGCGGCAAAACCGATTGTAGCAAAGACAATCAAACCTAGTGTATAAATATAGGCGCGTTTAAAATTCATGATCCACTATTATAGCCCTTACGTCATCAACTGATAAACCTTAAAATTATCCAAATTCTCCCAAAAAGTATTGACATGGGATGTTATTTTTTGTATAGTAATTATGCTGAAAGGGAGATAAGTACTTGACATACTCCCCAGAAGCCAGGGAGCCTCAAGAAATTGGACGGCAAACCTGCCTGAGCAGAAACTCAATGTGGAATATTGGATGATCTTCTTCGGAGATCCATCCACTGGGAACCCACTTATGGGTCGCTAAATCCACGAGGAGTTGAAGCACCCTAAAAGCGAAGATACTTTCTTGGCGAGGTGGCAAGTCTTTTCGCAGGTGGAAAAGGCCCAGCACCAAACCAATAAGGTGGAGCGGATAGGGAACCGAAGGAAAGGGAAAATACCTCCAGTAATGCATGGACAATGCACTGCTGCGCAGGAACCCCCCCCGACGGAAAGGCAAGCAAGCTGGAAGGTTACTCGAGGCCCCTGTTTATTTAACGCATCCATAAATTGATTACTGGTCGGATGTCTTTTGGAAAGCCTGGGGTTTCAGCAAACCCACAAAGGGTAGGTTGCGGTAGCGCTCTCTGTGGTCAAGCCCATAACCGACGACAAAGCGATCGGGCAGCTCAAAGCCAACGTATTTCAGGGGGACGTCCACCAGGCGTAATTTGTTCTTATTGAACATGGCGCATACTTCCAGGCTGGCTGGGTGGCGCATTTTCAGCGTCTGGATCAAATAATTCAGCGTCAGGCCTGTGTCAACCATATCTTCGATAAAAAGAACATGACGCCCAGTAATGGGTGACTCCAGGTCCTTAACCAGGCGTACCATGCCCTGGTCCCGCGCTTCTGGCGAGTAGCTGGAAATTGCCATAAAATCGACTTCGACCGGTATTGTAATCACGCGGATCAGGTCGGCGATGAATATCATCACTCCTTTGAGCACGCCCACCAGCAAAGGGTTTTTTCCGGAATAGTCTCTGGAGATATTCTCGCCAATCTCATCCAGGCGCGCCTGGATTTGTCCTGGGGTGAGCAAGACCTCAGATATATCCTCCGCCAGCGCACCAAATTTTTGATTATCTATGTCCATTTAGCAGCCTGAGCAGTTGATCAGCCTGGTTGAGCTTCCGTGCCGCTGATCAAACTGGCTTCCTGATCCATCCCGTATTTGACCATCAGGTCGCGCAGATCACGACGTTTGAAAAGCTTGATGTGAATGTGGGGGTATAACTCTTTCATCCGGCGAATTTTTCGATTTTTCTTTGTTGTCAGTTCAGGCCGCAAAGTGGTTAATTCAATATAGAGATCTTGTTGGGGAAGGTAAAAATCCGGGGAGAAGGCTTCGGCCACGTTCCCGTTTGCGTCCCAATCAAGTAGAAAAGTGCGAGGTTCGTACTGCCACTCGATTGCATAGTAGTCAAGAATCTTAGCGAAGGTTTCTTCTGCCGGGTGCGAAAAGTTCGGTCGGACAGAGCCGTTTTCAGGCGGGAAAATTTCAGTTGGCGGGGTAGATGTCGTGGATGGGCTTGTCATGGGGTTGGAGAATGCAGAGGGATAGCGACTGGCAAATCAGGCAAGCAGCCTGGTCAGGCGAGAGCCGGTAAGTATTGACAACCAGGTCATATAGCTCGGGGTTATCCCAGCGGACGTGGTAAAACCGGCGCAGGTAATTTCGCCGGGTGCGGTCGCTGGATTCAATCTGCGCGGCAGCGGCTTCGATCGTGATGCTATGTTGCTGGGCAATTCGCTTTACTCGCACGCTGATTGGGGCGATAACCATTACATGAAGAACACCGGGATGATTTCTCAAAATCACCTGACCGGCGCGGCCAATGATGATAACCTGCCCGGTGTCCGCAATTTCCCGCATGGTGTTTTTGATTGCTTGTTGGTAGGCACTGCGAGCCTGGCGAGACGGGTGAATCCCGAACAGCCCTAAATCATCAATCGCTGCCAGCGCCATTTCGGGCACACCCGCGCTTAGAGCAGCCTGGTTGATCAAATCTCGACTGACGATACGATAATTGAGGCGATTGGCTATCGCTTGAGCGACTTCATCCCCCATGCTGCCCAACTGGCGAGAAATCGTGATGGCAGTCATCTTGCTTCGATTATAGCATAACTGGATTAATTGACCTTACCGCCGGTGAATGCGCTCCCTGAATATCATTGGATGGATTGAGGAGAAGCTGTTGCTCCTGTTGCCAAATTTTGAACCTCAGTTGGAGTTAGCACGCTTCGGATAGGTGATCGATGATGTCGCACCCAGCGCCACAAGGGTTTCTGCCAATCAAGTAAAGCCTGGGTATCTGCAGGATAATGGCTGGGGCGGGTGCCGATATTGGTCCATCTGAAATCTTTTAGGGCATGCTGCCATTCATCCCAAGGAACCAGGTCTGGCGTGATCGAGAATGTAACCAGTGGCGAGAAAAATAGCGGCAGATCGGTAGGCATTTCCTGAAGCATTTCCCTTAAATGTGCCAGGCTATCCCAGGTATTGAAAACAAGCCATACAGGTAAGAGACCAGCCTGGGTTACTGCGCTTGCATCAAACTGGCTGAACATCTCTACCAATACGCCAGCTGGCTGGCGATGATCCAGTTCGAGTTGCCTGGCTACTGCCCGGTAGGCCAGGTGAGAGTATTCGTGTGGTGTAGATTGGACAACCTTTACCAGGTTGTACCCATTCTGGCTGCAGAATCGCTCCAGTGATCGGGTCAGGGTTGGTTCGCATCCCCACTCGGACTCAGGCCCTGCCTCTACCTGAAATCCCGGTAATTGCCAATCAGGATCGGTGAAACCTGAATCTTCCCGATACTTGTTAATTCGCTGGCTACCCTGCAGGAATTCCTCGGGCGATAGGTCACCCCAACCGCCTACTTGAAAGAAGCTCCGTTCTCCCACTCGGTACCTTAACCATTGCGCTCTGCTCTCCAGGTAGCAAATATTGCCGCCCGGTTTCAGGTGGCGAGAGATAAATTGGCGATACATCGCCGGCAAGTCGATCAGCTTAATCCGTAGATGGTTGACAAAACCGGTGAGCCAGCCATCATGAATTGGATCAAAATGCTGGATTGTTACCAACTCCGGGTGGTTTGTTGCGATTTGCAAAGCCAGCTGTGCTGAGCGGCGATAGTAGGTAAGTGCATTTCCGGTAGGTGAGCCGCCGCGCAAGGTGAACACAAAGCTGATCGGGAGAAAAAAACTGCGCATAGATAAAGATATATGAGCGCTGACTCCTCCCAAAGCAGGGCCAATGGTGATCGTGTCGAAGCGATCCTCTAGCTGTCCGTAATCATCGAGCCGGGTCTGGGCGATATTCTCCAGGTCAAAGCCGGCAAGCTGCTTTGGATTGAGCCCGCTTAACGCCTGGAATCGGGTAATAGTCCCTCGAGCGACT
>Ga0105100_10002834_pt1 | contig 10094 bp, 12 predicted proteins | sample PPLLak12cMay2015_2_FD_87033 | JGI IMG/M metagenome (GOLD analysis project Ga0105100, IMG submission 87033) | Freshwater sediment microbial communities from Prairie Pothole Lake near Jamestown, North Dakota, USA - PPLs Lake P8 Core (1) Depth... | ecosystem: Environmental > Aquatic > Freshwater >... | reverse complement strand
TAGATGCCGCAGTGATTCTGCTGGTACAAGCGGTCCGGGTTGCTCGGACACAGCCGCACGCAATGCGGATCGTGGAAGGTGACCTCTGCCGGGTCGAACCCCTCGACCACTTCGAGCCCTTTCACGATCGGCGCCCAAGTGCGGCCCCGGTCGGTCGACTCGTGCACGCCGCCGCCCGACATGGCGAAGTACAGATGTGCGGGATCGCGTGGGTCGACGATGATCGAGTGCAGTTTCGGTCCATCCGGGGTTCCGTCCTGCACCGTGCCCATCCATTTCCGGTACTGTGCATCGTCATTGATCGAGGAGAACGGCTCCCACGAGACGCCGCCGTCCTCGGAGCGGAACAGCCCCTGCGGCGAGGTCCCCGCGTACCAGACGTCCCGTTCGTCGGCATGACCCGGGGTGAGCCAGAACGTGTGATCGACCGCGCGGCCTTCCGTGCCCTCGGCCGCCTTCGCGAACGCGGGCGGCCGTGCGGCTTCCTTCCAGGTGCGTCCAAGGTCGGTGGAACGGAACACGGTCGGGCCGAGGTGCCCGGTCTTGGCCGCCGCCAGGAGCGTGCGCCCGTCGCGCGGATCGAGCACCAGATGATTGATGATGTGGCCGAGGAAATGCGGCCCATCGGTGCGCCAGGTCTTTCGGGTCGCATCGCTGTGGTACAGCCAGGCTCCTTTGCGCGTCGCGACCATCACCAGCACACGATGCGGCGAGCGTGAACGCGACGTGCGCCGTGCGCTGGTGGCTCGACCTTGCCTTCGAACGGCAGGTTTCCTGCTGGTGGGTGCCATCACTCGCTCCTCTATGACTGGCTCGTCTGCTGGTGCGATCGGGCCTGCGCAACCGTCTCCCGGATCGGCCGGATGGGTCGCACCTCGATGCTGCCCACGTGCGCTGGCGGAATCTTCGAGGCGAGCTGGATCGCTTCGTTCAGGTCCTGGGCCTCGATGAGATAAAACCCGGCAAGCTGCTCCTTGGTCTCGGCGAAGGGACCGTCGGTGATGGACACCTTGCCGTTCCTCACCCGCACGGTGGTGGCTGTCTGGACGGATTGGAGGGCCTCCGACGCGATGCAGTGGCCGCTCCTCCGAATCGCCGTGTCGTAGGCCACGCAATCTTCGTCGGGCAGTTCATCCAGCCTCTTCTCGTCGAGGTAAACCAGGCACAGATACTTCATCGCTCACTCCCGTCGTGTTGAAACCCCAGCGCGCGCAGCGTCCGCGCGTCCTCGGCGATCGGCCTCACCTCGACACAGCCGATCCAGGCGCCCGGGATCCTCGAGGCTACCAGTATCGCCTCGTTGAGATCCCTGGCTTCGATGACGTAGTAGCCGCCCAGCTGTTCCTTGGTCTCCGCGTAGGGCCCGTCGGTGGTCGAGATCTTGCCCTTGCGCACGCGTACCGTGGTCGCAGCCCCGGGGGGCAGCAGCCGGTTGCACCCGATGAAATGGCCGCTGCGCCGGATCGCTTCGGTGAACTCGGCGTAGTCCTGGTAGTGCTTTTCCGCATCGGCCTCCGACATCTGCTCCATCACCTTCTCAGCACAGATCAGGCACAGGAACTTCATCGCGTTCTCCTACTCGGGGGTGCTTGGCGGCCTAATTTTCCGCGCTGGCCTTCAAGTTGGCCAGCCCGGCCTCGAAATCTTTGCCGACCATGCTGTCCATGTCGAAGAACAGGTGGATGATCTTCGCGAAGTAGGGCGTGTCGCCCTGCATGGCCCACGTGACGTTCGTTGCGTCGCCTTGGGGCTCCAGCGTGAACTCGACGAGGTTGTGGGCCTCGAACGGCTTCACGAAATCCAGCTTGATCGCGACCCTGGAAGGCGGAACCGACTCCGCGATTTCCATGCGACCCTGACCGACATCCTTGTTGCCTTCCCACCCGTATGTGGCACCCTTGCCGCTCGTCGCCGCGCCGAAGGTTCTTTTCATCGCAGGGTGCTTTTTCTCCCAAGGCGACCAGACGCCCCAGCGGTCGAAGTCGTTGATGAGTGCATAGATCTTCTCTGGCGGCGCCTTGATGCTCGCCGCGCGCTGGACGCGGAACGTGTCAGGCCTGGTCGCGGCAAGGATGAGAACGGCGGCGATGAGAACGACGACGACCGCACCGATAATCTTAAGCATTGAATTCTCCCGTTCGATGTTGAAGTACTGGCTCGTGCTTCGGAGTCGGGGTTCCGGGCTGTCTCGGGCGGGTGTATGCCCTGCCTTCATCCTGATGTCCGATGAGGCGCACTGGTTCCGGCAAAACGCATCCTCTCAAGAAACCTCGAGGTCACGCCGGCGATCGCCGGCGACCGCCAGCGCTGCGTTTGTGAGGGCGGGGCACATGGGCACCTCCTTTCTCTGCATAGTCGAACGGACCAGCCCGAAATCGACAACCTTGGGCGTCAGGCCTCCGGGGCTATCGCTGCTCGAACCCTTCGATCGGCCGCACCTCGATGCCCCATCCCACGTGCTCGCCCAGGTGCGCCGCCGGATGTTTCGATGCCACCTGAATGGCCTCGTCCAGGTCCCGCGCCTCGATGATGAAAAACCCCCCGACCTGCTCTTTGGTCTCGGCGAAAGGGCCGTCGGTGATCGAAGGCCTGCCGTTGCGTGGCCGCACAGTTATGGTCGACTGCGTGGGTCCAAGGGATGCCTGCACGATCAGGTGGCCGCTGCTGCGCAGCGCCTCATCGTAGGCCGGGCATTGACTCACCAGGGCGTCAACCTCGGCCTTGGACAAGGCGCCGAATCTTTTCTCGTCGTAATAGGCCAGGCAAAGGTACTTCACGCGCTTCTCCTACAGGGTTGATCGGCTGTTGCTGCTCAGTAGTCGTCTGGGGGAGCTCCAAATCGACAACCGGCTCCGCTCATGACCCACCGCACATGGCCTCGGCGACGCTATCTGGGCGCCGTGCTTGGACCGAGCCCCAGACACCGGTGGCGGCGGCGTCCAGCGCGTAGTCGCCGAAATCCCGAGGCGTCCGGCCCAGCGCGCGCTGGACGCCATCCGCCAGATGAGCGTTGCGGCCGTCCAGAACTTCGGTGAAGAGGTAGGTCAGCAGGGACACGAACTCGGCGGGTACGTCGAGCTCGGCCAGCAGGGACAGGTATTGCTCCATGGAGACCGGGGCGAACCGGACCTCCCGGCCGGCCGCCCTGCCGATCTCCTCGACCGCCTCCGCGAAGGTCAGCAGCCGAGGGCCGGTCAGCTCGTAGAGCTGCCCTGCGTGCCCCTCCTGCGTGAGCGCCGCGGCCGCGAGGTCCGCGATGTCCTCGGCGTCGACGAACGGCTCCGCCACGTCTCCCACCGGGAGTGCGACCTCGCCGCTGAGCACCGGGTCCAGCAGGTAGCCCTCGCTGAAGTTCTGGCTGAACCAGCTCGACCGCAGGATCGTCCAGTCGGCGCCGGAGTCCCGCACGGCCCGCTCGCTGAGCTCGGCGCCTTCTTCGCCCCGCCCCGACAGCAGCACCAGGCGCGTGACCCCATTCTCCACAGCCAGTTTGGCGAACGAACGGACCGTGTCGACAGCCCCCGGGACCGCCAGGTCGGGGTAGTACGACACATACACCGACTCCACGTCGCGCACCGCAAGTGCCCACGTGGCCGGGTCGTCCCAGTCGAACGGCGGCTCGCCGGAGCGGGAACCGACGCGCACGGGCAGGCCGCGTGCCGTGAGGCGCCTTACGACGCGTCCGCCCGTCTTGCCCGTGCCACCAAGAACCAACGTCGCCTTCGTGATCATGCTGTCCCTCATGGTGTGTGCTCCTCGCAAGTTGGCTTGCGTGACGTCCAGGATCGCGCCGAAGCAGGGGCGTGGCAATGATTGCAGGTCGCTGATTCATGCTCGTTCGTCCATGACTACTGGACGGTGAGATGTTCCGAGCCGCATACTCACCGGGATGAAAGACCCGTGGACTCCGGTAGACCCGCTCGGCGAAGCACTGCACTTTCTGCGGATGGGCGGGACCTTCTACTGCCGCTCCGAGTTCACCGCGCCGTGGGCGCTGGAGCTGCCCGCGATGGCGGACAGCCTGATGTTCCACGTCGTGACATCGGGTCGGTGCTGGCTCGAGGTTGAGGAGACCGAACCGCGCTTGCTGCAACCTGGCGATCTCGCGCTCGTGCCCCATGGCGAGGGTCACAGGCTGGCAAGCGAGCCTGGCATCGCGGCGGCGAAGCTGTTCGATCTCCCCCGCGAGCTCGTAAGCGAGCGTTACGAGATCCTCCGGCATGGCGGAGGCGGCGCGGCGACGAATGTCGTCTGCGGTGCCGTCCGCTTCGACCACCCGGCCGCGCATCGCCTCGTCAAGCTGCTTCCGAAAGTGATCAGCGTGGATGCGTCGAGCTCACCCCAAACGGATTGGATCCAGAACACAGTGCGGTTCATCGCTGCCGAGGCCAAGGAGCTTCGGCCCGGGGGAGAGACGGTCATCACCCGTCTCGCCGACATCCTGGTGATCCAGGCCATCCGCTCTTGGATCGAGCAGGACCCCGCTGCGCAAACGGGATGGCTCGGGGCGCTGCAGGACAAGCAGATTGGCCGAGCCATCTCGCTCATCCATCGCGATGCCGCGCGCGCGTGGACGGTGGCATCGCTGGCGGCAGAGGTCGCCATGTCGCGCTCGGCGTTCGCGGCGCGCTTCAGCGAGCTCGTCGGCGAGCCCGTGATGCATTACGTGGCGCGTTGGAGAATGCACGTCGCGCTGGTCCGGCTCAAAGAAGAGGACTCGCCCCTCGGCGAGCTGGCGACCCGCCTCGGCTACCAGTCGGAGGCCGCGTTCAGCCGCGCCTTCAAGCGCTTCCTCGGCGTCTCGCCGGGCGCAGTCCGCCGCAACCCAGACGCGACGAACGGGCAGCACGGAGCGACTACCGCTCGACGGGCGCGTCCATCGGCTTGACCGAGCAGTGCTTGCTCCTGTCCAGGATTGCCGGCACCACTCCTCAAGGCGCTACCACGATCATCCAGGACACACCGAAGCGGTCGGCGACCATGCCAAAGCGCGGGGAGAAGAAGGTCTCGCTCAGCGGCATCTGAACCTGCCCGCTCTTGCCCAGCGCAGCGAACAGCCGCTCGGCTTCGGCAACGTCCGGCACCGGTAGAGACAGTGAGAAGCCCTGGAAGCTCGGCTGCCCTTGACATTGACCGTCGGAAGCCATCACCGTCGTGTCGCCGATGCGCAAGGCGCTGTGCATCACCTTGTCTCCCGCGCCGGGCGAGCACGCGGGATCGGGGCTGTCCTTGAAGCGCATCAGCGCCGTCACCTCCGCGCCCAGCGCGGTGCGGTAGAACTCGATGGCCTCCTCGCAGCGGCCGTCGAAAAACAGATAGGGTTGGACTTGCATGGCATTCTCCTTAGAGGTGCAGGGGTTGATCGTCGCGAGTGGCGTGAGGACGTGGTTCACTTCTGGGCCCCGACCCCGATCTCGCGAAACCGTTCGACCGCCTCGCTCGGCCCGAAGTCCTCCAACTCGAACAGCTGGCGAACCTCGATCTCGCCCTCCTTGCCGTCGCCAGCCGGGTTGGGGAAGCGCCTGGTCCATGCGATCGCCTCATCCTTGGACTTCACCTGGATCAGCGTGTAGCCGGCGATCAGCTCCTTGGTCTCGGCGAACGGCCCGTCGACCACGGTGCGCTTGTCTCCCGAGTACTTGATGCGCCAGCCTTTCGCGCTCGGCTGGAGGCCGGAGCCATCGAGGAGAACACCGGCTTTCGCCAGTTCCTCGTGGTATGCCGCCATGGTGGCGATGAGCTTCTCCTCCGGCATAGCGCCCGCTTCCGAGTCCTTCGTGGCCTTGACAACAATCATGAATCGCATCGTCGTGTCTCCGTATCGTCTGGGGTTCAAGATCAGGAGGGTGTCGACCTCTCCAGCTCTTAGTCGAACGGGACTTCACGAAATCGACATCCCTCGGTTATCGATCGGCTGGATCAAATACGGTTTCGCCCAGCGCCGCTCTAACCGTGCCGGGCATGCTCGATGCCAGGGGCGCAGCGCGTGCCCGTCGCGATCTTCAGTGAGCTTGATCTAGTGACAAGTGCGACGCTGCGCCGGTTCCGGCTTTGACAAGAACCTCCCAAGGGACCGCAAGAACCTTCAATACTGCGCACGTCCCGCCGGATAACGTGTGATGCCGACCACACTGCCTCCGTCCAGGCTCTGTACCCCGGTGTCGCAGCGTTCTCCTGGCTTGCCCCTCTCGGGTCTTGCGGGACGGTGGGTCTTGGAGCCAGACCACTCCCTCCGTGCGTACCGCTCAAAGCAGTCCGGCGCGCAGTCGCTGCACGCCGCGCATTTTTTTAATTGGCCCCGTGTCGAAATCGTGCCTCCTCGAACGTCTATCTATCAGGAGCACGGAGCATTTCAGCATTCGGACTGGAACCGAAGGATGCTCGCTCGGGTGTCTTCAACCACCCCGGTTGGCAGGAAGCCTGGTGCGAACCCCGGTGCTCCGAACGAATCCAACGCGGAGGATCCGAGGAACGCCGCAGAAAGGGCGGCGTAACCGCCAGTCCTGATGAATCGGATGAAGTGTGTCCAGGCGTAACCCGGCTCGGAGCTGAGTGAAATGACAGAACCCAGGAAGCAGCTCGATTTGACCTCGACGTTCGTGGTGCTGCATCCCGACCACTCGGCGACATTGGTCGATGTCACTCCTACCATCTACGAGGAGCTCGATAACCGCTTCGATTGTTTCAAAGGACGGGTGCTGATCTCGTGCTTCGGCTTCGACTCGGATTGGTCTGCGTGGGAACGCCATCCTGCCGGTGACGAGATCGTGTGCTTGTTGTCGGGCGACGTGAGAATGTGTCTCGACCGGGACGGCGTCGAAGAGATGATTCACTTGCGCGACGCAGGCTCGTACGTGGTCGTCCCGAAAGGGATCTGGCACACGGCCAGAACGTCGGTCGCGACCAGGATGCTGTTCGTGACGCCGGGCGAGGGCACGGAGAACAGACCGATCTGAGGGTCATTCCAGCACTCGGCGGACAGGAAGCATGAACGCGTTCGTGGTTTTCCCCTGCGGCGGAAGCGCGGCCATTACCTGTCCGGTAATCGCTCCGAGGATGTGCCGCTGCTACCGTGGAAGCTCGCGACCGAACCGCGCCACCCATACCTTTCCGCCACTAAGAAGCGAGTGGGAGCGCTGCTCTCGGTTCATCGAGCAGATTTTCAGGATGTCCGAATGAACGCACCAGAGTCGATTCACCAATCCCCCTGCGCAGGCGGCTCGACGGCGGTTTCCACCCGGCATCCGGCGGCATGCGGCCGCCCAGCAGGGCGTGCGAGTCTGAGGCTGGAGCGGCACGACGTCGCACCAGCCAGCAAGTCGCTTCCCGCCGGCCCCGGCCAGCACCTCGTCTTCGTCAGCCTGGGGCGCGGCCGCATCGACCTGGAGCGCGGCGGCGAGTCGATCAGGCGCGAGCTGAGGCTCGGCTCCGTGGCGGTCTACCCCGCCGGGCTGCCGATTCGCTGGCAGTGGCACACGCCGTTGAAGTATTCGGTGCTCGCGCTGGACCCGGGATTCTTGAACTATGTCGCCTGCCGAATCTACGGCGCGGCTCCAGGTGACTTCGAGCTGCTGCCCACCGAGCGCAACCACGACTTCGGCATCGCGACGCTGCTCGGTATGCTGGGGCGCGAGGCGGGACGGGGCGGTGCAGACAGCAGTTTGTATCTCGAATCGCTGGCCAACATCCTCGCCGCGCATCTGCTGCGTCATTACGGCAGATGGACCCGCGGTGGACCGCACCTAGCGCCCGTCGTGCGCAACCCCGATGCCCGTTGGGGGACCGGCGCACCGGAGCCTGTGCAGCGGGCGGTGCGTTACATCCACCAGCGCCACGCGGAGGATATCAGCCTGCGCGACATCGCCGAGGCCGCCAATGTCAGTCCTTATCATCTTGCGCGGCTGTTCAAGCAGAGTATGGGGACGCCCCCGCACAGGTATCTGGTTCAGGTGCGCGTGCAAAGCGCGCACGCGCTTCTCGCTCTCGGCACGGAGAAGCGCTCGCTGGCCGAGGTGGCGGCCGCCGCGGGTTTCAGCGACCAGAGCCACCTGACGCGGCACTTCAAACGCGTGCTCGGCGTAACGCCGGGGCAGCTCACCGTTTCGACGAAAGCATGAGACAGATCTATCCGGACCTGTGGCAGACGACGCCCGAGCATCCCTTCGGGGAGCACATGTCCACGCATGCCTATTTGCTCCTCCGGGAAGAGGGCAACGTGCTGTTCTACAACTCCGCCATGGTCGCGGACTACGACGTCATCGCTGCGCTGGGAGGGATCGGGCGGCAGTATCTCAGCCACAAGGATGAGGTCGGGCCCGGTCTGGCCGAGATCAGGGAGCGCTTCGGTCCGCTGTTGTGCTGCCACAAGCTGGAGGTAGGCGCTCTCGCTGGGGTCTGCCCGGTCGACGTGGTGCTCGAGCGCCGAGAGATCCATATGGGGGATCTGGAAGTCATCCCCACACCGGGTCACTCTCCCGGGAGCACCTGTTTTCTGTTCGGGTCGCCCTACGGCAAGCGGTATCTGTTCGTCGGCGACACCATCTTTCCTGTCTGGGGCGAGTGGGGAACGTACGTGTCCCGGAGCACCGAGAGAGTGCCTTGAGGGGCGCTGGATAACCCTTCACACTCCCTGATCCAGTGTCCGCCGCAACGCGCCGCAACGTATCGTTGTCGCAAGCTGGGGCAGGGAGCAGGACACCACGGATGTCAGGCACCTGCTGCCTCCCCGGCCGAGCCTGGGGGTTCCCCGTGCATGCCCGTCGCATGATGCGGCACGTCCACCGGCCGCTGCGCGTTGACCTTGTTGTGGTGCTCGATCTCGGCGCGCAGCTGCTTGCCGGTACGAGGCTCGCTCAGACGCCAGTCGGTCATCCAGCGGAAGAAGGTCGGGATGAAGAAGATCGCCAGGAACGTGGCGGCCAGCATCCCGCCCATCACGCCCGTGCCCACCGCGTGACGGGCGCCGGCCCCTGCACCGCTGGAGAGGGCCAGCGGCACGACGCCCAGAATGAAGGCCAGAGAGGTCATCAGGATCGGGCGGAACCGCAGGCGCGCCGCTTCCAGGGCGGAGGCCCCGGCGGATAGCCCCTCATGGTGTTTGAGCGCGGCGTACTCCACGATCAGGATGGCGTTCTTGGCGGCGAGGCCGAGGAGCGTGACCAGGCCGATCTGGAAGTACACGTCGTTGGTGAGCCCGCGCAACCACACCGCCGCCAGCGCGCCGAAGGTGCCGAACGGCAGCGCGAGCAGCACGGACAACGGCAACGACCACTTCTCGTACTGCGCCGCCAGAATCAGGAACACCATCAGCACCGCCAGCGCCAGCGCGATGGTCGAAGTGCCGCTGGAGCGCTTCTCCTGGAACGACGCGCCGCCCCAGTCGTAGCTGAAATCGGGCGGCAGCACTTCCTTCGCGATGCGCTCGACCACTTCGATCGCCTGACCGGAGGACACGCCGGGCGCGCCCTGCCCGAGCAGCTTCACCGCGGGAAGGTTGTTGAACCGCTCGATCGAAACGGGACCCGAGGTGTGGCGCACCGACGCGAGCGCGCGCAGCGGCACGATCATGCCGTTGTCCGAGCGTACGTAGACCTCGTCGATGGCGTCCGGACGGTTGCGATAGGCCGGCTCCGCGGAGATCAGCACTTGCCAGGTGCGACCGAACTTGTTGAAGTCGTTCACGTAGTAGGTGCCCAGAGTCGCCGCTAAGGCGTTGTACACCTCATCGATCGGCACGCCGAGCGACTTGGCCTTTGCGCGGTCGACGTCGACCCGCAATTGCGGCGTCTTGGAGCGCCACAGGGTCTGCACGCCGGCCAGCATGGGCTCTTGATTGGCGCGAGCGAGAAACTGCCCCGTCACTTCGGCCAGCCGCTTCGCGCCGCCTTCGCCGCGGTTCTGGATATAGAACTCGAACCCCCGGCGTTGCCGAGACCGAAGATAGGCGGCGGGGCGAAAGCGATCACCAGCCCCTCCTTGATGCCGGCCGTCTTCATGAAGAAGTCACCGACCCCGGCACCAGGCTGCCCGGCGTGGTGCGCCACATGAATGCGGTCAGCCCCACCATCCCGACGAACAGCACGAGCGCGATACTG
>Ga0105100_10002831_pt1 | contig 10098 bp, 8 predicted proteins | sample PPLLak12cMay2015_2_FD_87033 | JGI IMG/M metagenome (GOLD analysis project Ga0105100, IMG submission 87033) | Freshwater sediment microbial communities from Prairie Pothole Lake near Jamestown, North Dakota, USA - PPLs Lake P8 Core (1) Depth... | ecosystem: Environmental > Aquatic > Freshwater >... | reverse complement strand
CAGGTTGTGACCGATATCATCCTCCTTCGCAAGCGCGCCCAGTTGCTCGAGGGACAAGATCTGCCGGCGTGGGTCAATACGTACATGGTGGATGGTGCTCGTGAGTTCAACTACGAGACCGATGATGACACGGTAGAGAAGCTTCGCGAGAACTGCATCTACTACGAGCATCCCGAATGGATCGTTGGCCAGCGCAGCACCAAGCGCGGCATGTACACCAGGGATGAATACACCATCAGGTACGACGGTGAAAAGGAAATCGGCGAAGTGGTGGCACAAATCCTTACGAGCGCTCTGCCAGAAGATGCGATGCTCGAGGGTCGTGTGGAAGTCAGTAAGGCAATGGACGCGGTGGTTGAGATCGTGCCGCCTGCTCATGTCATCGAAATCAAATCAAACCTGCCGGTGGACCATGTTCGCCGTCTGGAAGGCCTGCGCAGCATCTACGATGCCGCTCGACGTTTGCTCGATCTCGAAACGAAAGGCGTGACAGGTCTTCCGGTTAGCATCCAGCGCGATACGCTCAACAAGGTTTACGACACCTTTGTCATGCGCTACGGGCCAATTACCAATAAGCTGCATCAACGTTTGTTGGAAAATAGCCCCGCTCTCCCCTTCCTGCTTGCCCTGGAAAACGATTATTCGCCGCTGACCAACTCAGCACAAAAAGCGTTGATCTTCACAGAATCCACGGTGCGCTCTGTGCCTTCCACAGAAGGCATCCAAAACTGCACTGACGCGCTGCTCTACTGCCTGAACCAGTGCGGGACCGTCGATATTGACATGATCGCGGATCTCGCTCGCGTCACAGTGGATGAAGCTCTTGCCGAGCTGGGCGAGCGGGTTTTGTGGACGCCGGAAGGCAGTCTCGCACTGAGTGATGTGTACCTCTCCGGAAACATCGCTGAAAAGCTGGAAAAGGCGCGCGCCCTGGCCACCATCGAGCCAAAACTGAAAGTCACCGTTGACGCTCTGATCAAGGCAATGCCGAAACCTCTCAAGCCCGGACAGATCAAGGCTCGCCTTGGGTCTGGCTGGATCCCTGCCAGGTATGTTGCTCAGTTCATCGAGGAACTTCTGCCGGGGATTACGATGCAAGTCACGTACATTCCCAAGCTTGGTACGTGGACCGTAACCCACAAGAGAGGCTATATGCCTGCCGAAAACAGTTCCAAGTATGGCACCAAGCGATACACAGGACTGGAACTGATCGAAGCTGGCTTGAATGCTCAGACGCCGGTTGTGTACGATACGGTGGAAGATGAGCAGGGAAACGAGAAGCGCATCCTCAATCAGCAGGAAACGATTGCGGCACAGGCCAAGCTGGAAGAGCTCAAGACCAGGTTCGATACCTGGCTCTGGTCGGATGACGCACGCGCTGAGCATCTTGCAGAACTCTATAACGCTCGCTTCAACGTGTTTGTCCGTCCGCACGCTGACGGTTCTCACCTGACTCTGCCCGGTCTATCAAAGCTTCTTATTCCCCGCCCGCTTCAAAAGGACGCTGTTTGGTTCAGCCTGCAGCGCGCTGCAACACTCGTCGGTGATGAGGTTGGACTTGGCAAGACCCTGACCGCCATCATCGCGGTAATGGAAGCAATTCGCCTGGGCTCGGCGCATAAATCTTTACTGGTAGTGCCCAATCACTTAACGGAACAATGGCGCGATGCGTTCCTGCTGGCATATCCCAATGCCAATGTGTTGTGTGCAGGTAAGGACGACCTGAGCAAGAGCAAACGCAGAGAGTTTATGAGCCGGATTGCGACAGGTAGATGGGACGCGGTGATCGTTCCTCAATCCTCGTTCAAGATGCTCCCCGTAAAGCCTGACACTCTGAACAAGTTTGTCGAGGAAGAACTCGAAGAACTGCGAGACTTCCTGCAGAGGATCAAGGCTGAAAAGGAAATTGACAACCGCGCCCGCAAGCAGATCGAGAAAGCTATCAAACGCTTCGAAGCGAAGTTGATCAACAAGTCCGAGATGGATAAAGACAGTGTGGATACGATCACCTGGGATGAAATGGGGCTCGACATGTTGGTAGTAGATGAGTTTCATTGCCTGCCTTACGAATCACTGGTTCTTACAAACCGTGGGCTCATCCCTATTGGTGAAATTGTTGAGAAACGTTTGCCAGTGCTGGTGAAATCTGTAGATCTATCCACAAATGAAGTCAAATGGATGCCGGTCACGGGATGGTTTAACAACCCGCAGTCGGCCCCAATGGTCCGCATCAAGCATGAAAACGGAACATTGGAATGTACTGCCAATCACAAAATTTGGACCTATGAGGAAGGATATGTTGAAGCCGGAAAGCTCACGAAAGAGCATACGCTCAAAAATTTGCCCAGTATGCAAGAAGGAATTCGTGCCAACCAGCGGAGGGGAAGAAGGACGACGGCAAGTTCACTGTTCTCGAGCATGTCAAAAGAACGGGGTACACAAGACTGTAACAAAGCACTGCGAACAGTGCGGAAAGGAGTTCAGTTTCAAGTCAACGGGCAAAAGGAACAACGACAAGAGAAGGCTTGGCGGGAACTCTTGTGCGGAGAAGAGGCGGAGGGCGCAACCGGAGCGAAAGGAATTAGCGAAGAAATATATGCACCGTATGTGGGCGGCATCTCAGGCAGCCCACAGAGGCAAACCCAACCCTGTGGCTTCGGCACGGATGAAAGCAAACAACCCAATGACCAATCCCGAGGTGCGCAAGAAAATGTCGGCAGCAATGTCTGGCAGAACTTTCCTCGCGCGAGGCGGGAACGGAAAACTTACACCACAGCAAGAACGTGTAGCGAATTCCCTGGGATTGCCAATGGAGTACGCGATCCCAACAAAACCGGTGAAGCACCAATTCAAGTCGCTGCCCACGTGCTACAAAGTGGACGTTGCCGACCCAGCGAGGATGTTAGCAATAGAGATCGATGGACGAACGCACAACAGGAAGAAGTGGAAATTCCTGGACAAACGGAAGACGGAGGTATTGAACGCTCTCGGGTGGTCAGTGTTACGTTTCTCGAATCAGAGAGTGGATTCCGATCTGGAGGCAGTTCTCAGAGAAATAAGAGAGTTTACTGTCTCGAGGTAGCCGAAACTCACAACTTTTTTGCCGAATGAGTGCTCGTTTCCAATTGTTATAAGAACCTCTACTTCCACACAAAAATGACTCGTATCGCTGGACTTCCCAATACCGACTCGCAGCGCGCATTCGATATGTTCGTGAAGGTCCGGGACTTGATGCAGCGCGGCGGCCGCTTTATGGGTTTGACTGGCACGCCGATCTCGAACACGATGGCAGAAACATTCACCCTGCAGCGCTATTTCAGCTATGACCAACTGGTTGAGATGGGTCTGTCTCACTTTGACTCGTGGGCACAGATGTTCGCAGACGTGGTGATGATGCCCGAGATGACGCCGGACGGCAGCGGTTTCCGAGTGAACACCCGCCTGGCGCGCTTCTCCAACATCCCGGAACTCTCGGCAATGTTGTCGCAGTTCATGATCCTGCGCAGGTTCAAGGACGTGAATGGTCAGGTAGACCGCCCAGATCTGTATTGCGACAAGCCTACCGCCGTGAAAATCCCTGGCTCCAGGCAGTTGAAAGAGTACGTGAAGATACTGGCAGAACGAGCTGAGGAAATCCGCGGCGGGCAGGTAGATCCCCGAGACGACAACATGCTCAAGGTGGTTGGCGACGGGAGAAAGGCGGCGCTCGATTTGCGGTTGGCAATCCCCGGCATGGCGGATATCCCCTTGTCGAAGATCAATATCTCTACCCAGAGCATTGCGGCAATCTACCATCACACCGGAGAACGCAAATCAGCCCAGATCGTATTCTGTGATCTGGGAACGCCCAAACCGCATAAGGATAGCGCGGTTGTGAAGGACAGCGACGAGAACGAAAATGCTGCTCCCCAGGAAACGGAAGAGGAAGTCGTCTTCTTCAAAAATGTCTACGCCGACATTAAGGCGAAGCTCGTAAAGCTGGGGGTACACCCGGCTGAAATCGCATTCATCCACGATGCAAAAGGGCCTGCAGAACGGTCCCAACTGTTTGCGGCTGTACGTGAAGGTCGCATCCGTGTGTTGATCGGGTCCACTGAAAAGATGGGCACCGGCATGAATGTGCAAACCCGAGCGCTTGCAATGCACCACCTCGATGCTCCGTGGCGCCCAGCGGACTTAGAGCAGCGCGAAGGTCGCCTCATTCGCCAGGGCAATATGTATCCCGAAGTTTTCTCCTTCGTGTACATCATCGAAGGTAGCTTTGATGCGTACGTCTGGCAGATCCTCGAGACGAAAGCAAAGTTCATTGAGCAATTCCTGACCGGTCAGACGGATGTCCGCGAAATGGATGATATCGGTGAAACCGTGCTCTCCATGGCAGAGATCAAGGCCCTCGCCAGCGGCAACCCGAAGATCATGGAGCGCGTGATGGCTCAGAACGAAATCATGAAGCTCGAGCAATTGCGCCTCTCCTGGCAGAACGAACGCCGGGGTTCACAGCGCATGCTCGCCGGTCGCAAGGAAGAACTCGAACAAACCAATATCCGTATTCGCAACCTGGGTATTGGCGCGCAAGTGCGTGACACCAACACCTCTGATCAGTTCACCATGAAAGTTGATGGAACAGTCTACACCGAGCGCAAGTTGGCCGGTCAGCAATTGATCGAGATGGGCCGCGCGGTGAAGTTGGACGCCGAGCGCACCGGCAAGGAAACAAGGAAGGCAGCTGGCTCCTATCGAGGCTTTGTGATGTGGTTACGCGCAAAGCCCAATAGCGAGCGCAGTATGTCCGAACTTGTGGACGACCCGAATGGCGGCGTAGACGTCATCCTGGGTTACAACGTCCCGCAGGTGTTGGTGGCACACGTCTCCGATTCGGACACTGGTACGGTCGCCAGTGTTGATGCAGCTATCCGCTCAATTGATAGCGAGATCAAGAAAAGCACAGAGCGCAGAGAGTTCCTCTTGCGGGAAATCGACACGCTCGAAGCTCTCTTGAAAGATCCCTGGGAGAAGGCCGAAAAACTGGAAGCTCTTGTAGCACGCTTGACGGAGCTGGACCAGGAATTGATCAAAGCCGGTATTGACTTGCGGAAAGATGAGGCGAAAGAGCAAGGCGAAAACGGTGTTGAGGAAATCCACGTGGAGAAGGAAGAAATACCCGAACCTGAGCAGGTCTTGGAGTTCGATATCAATGCGATCTTACGACGCATTGATGAAATCCACGGCACGATGACCTTACCTGTGTACGCCGAGGAGGAACTGATCGCTGTTCCTACAGTCGCTCCCGATGCTATTTCGGTTACCTCGGAATCGGTGGCGCAGCTCGAAAGCCAGGCCGAGTCAGCCGCACTGATGGCTGGTTTCACTCGCAGTATTTTGTCGGGTGGGACTGGCCAAATGAGCATCGACGACTTCCTGGAAATGCCGGTTAAGCCAGCCACACCCAAGAAAGGCATGACGAAAGCTCAGAAAAAGGTAGTGGAAGGACAACTTACACTGTTCTGAAAATACCCCCTATCGTATTGGTCAAGCGGTCAGCCCGGCCATGTGCCGGGCTGACCGTATTTAAGGAGGTTTCCATGGAATTTCAAAATCAATATCTCGAAAGCCTCATCAGTAGTTTCAGATCCTTCTCAGTTGAAGGATTCAACATCTTTGCCCTGGCTGGCGATAATCTCCCGCATCTAATCTGCGTTTGCCCCAATAAGGATTTTGCGCGGGCGATCCAGTCTTTGCTGACCGTCGCAGAGAAAGCGAAGGGTCTTCAGCCGCTGGATGCTTATATCACTGGTAATTGCTATCTCTCCCCAAAGATTCTCGCAGATGGCACATTAGGCCTGGTTGCAACAGTGATCAATGATGCGATTTACCTGGATGGCAAGGAGCTGGAATATAGAGAGCTGGACTTGCTGCTTGGTACGCAGGCATATGAGGCTTTTGCCAAGAAATTCCTGCTGGATGAGCATGAAGAGGGAGATTAGCTCATGGACAGTAATCAACTTTCCCTGTTCGATTTATCTCATGACTCGGTGCCAACACCTACGCCAAGATCAGACGAAGAGGCCTACAGTTTCCTTCTCAAGCATTGGAGCAACTCCCAGGACCTGGCTTTTTGCATGGTCAATGTACTGCTCTGTACAAACGAACTCCTATTTGAGTTTGTGGAATACATCAAGACCTGCAGGCTTTCCGAAGTTGCAGATGAGGTATCCCGGCCCTTACCTCACCAACGATTTGACCGCCTAGCGGAATGCCTGAAAAGGCTGGAGTTTACACTCGTCGAGCACGGTGACAAAGGTGAAGTGATCCAAACGGAAACGACCATTTTGAATTTTGCCATAGACGTTTCGTTTGACGAAAAAGAACTCGGTGAGCTGCGTGCCTTTGGGGTTGCAGGGGCTTCTACCCAGCAAGTTGAGGGATTGGCAGGGGCCATCAGGAACCATGTTGAAGAAGCTGACTAAGACGAAGCTGAAAGCCCCGCGCATCCATACGTCACCATGCTCAGACAGCTTTGCGTTCCCGAAGAAGCCATGCTCGGCCCGGACGATAAAGAGGTGGTCTTGAAGGCTATGTTGAACGGAATCGGGGAAAGTACAGTCAAGCTGGATTGGTTCCTTTCTGAAACGAACATTACGAAAATGCATTTACTCGCGTCTGGCAGCTATGCAGAGAGGGAACACCTACGGAAGTCATTGGCGAAAGATTTGAAACATGCGCTGGCTGGATTTCACGCCATGGATGCATGGCATCGCCGCCAATGCTTTTCTCCTTTCCCGTTTTTTCTGACAGATGGAGCTTGATAACTTGCCGAGAACGGCGGCGGTTCGAATTCATCTGCCTTTTTGCTAATGGATGCTATCGCCCCTTACCAGGGAGAGAAAAAGCCTAGGCGACATTCATTCCAAACGTGGAGGCTGATCGTTACGCCTGAAAACGAGGGCAAATCCCGTTCAGCTGCGTTGCTTTGCGGCAAAGTCAAAAAGTCCATCGTAAGACAGGAAATTGACGTCACGGACTTCCTGTTGCATGGTTTCGCCATGCTGTTTGCGTCGCGGGAACAACATCAACAGGGCAAGAATGCCTCATCAGCTTGTTGCCCGGAGAATATTGAGAAGGAGGTCACATGGAAACACTTTGTAAGAAATGCGGCAAGCTCTTGCGTGATCCTATGAGTATTGCCCGCGGGATGGGACCCAAGTGTGCTGGGATTGCCGGCGCAGGAAAGAGGTTTCACTCACGTCGGAGCTTGGGCAGTGAAGCGGCTTATCCAGAGATTGGAGAAAGTCAGCCGACCATAAATCTGCTTTATTTAGGAGAAGATCGCTCGGATCGAATACCGCCCAAATTGTATGGCTTCCCCCCCGATCTGGTAGATCTTGTTTTGTCCGCCCCGTCTGCAGGCTCGATCTCGGCGCGGATCAAATCATACGCGCGTCGGAATAAAGAGCAGAGCAAGATATATCCCATCACTTTACTGAAACAAATTCGCCGCATGTGCATTGAAGCCCGGCTACTTTTCTGGCCCGGCTTATCTACGAAGCTGGAACCGATTCCGTGTATTCCACATGGCGAAAATGACTGGAAACTTGGGGGAAACGGCAGAGTTATGAGCAAGGATGAGCTTGTGGCTTACCTGAGCCGATATGGGATTATCGGTCGGGAGCAGATATTTACAACTGTGGCAGGATCAAAGTAAACACTCGGGTCAGCGGATTGGGTCATCTCACACGCTCTCAACACTCGACGCTAGTGATACGCGCACCTTCACCGCCTGATCTCCATTATACAGGAGGCTGATCATGAGCCCCCTTGAAATCGATACAAGCTGACAAATAAAACGCTGGCCGCCAGGATTCCCCCTCATCCTGGTGGCCAGCAAGTTGTACTGTAAGACAGCTCCACAGGATACTTCTACCCTGTTACCGTACTTGCAACATGCCTCTCGTACAGTGTGAGAAATCCACTATATGGAGGCACCTACGGTGGCACGACCAGCGAACCATAACCGCACAGAACAAATCTATCGTACAATAGAAAAGCATCCAGGTAAAAAGGCGGGATTTCTAGCTCGCCTATTGGGTCTCAGCCGCAGTGAAGTGACCCGTTCATTACCTGCTCTTGAAGATAAGGGGCTTTACCTCATCGAAGACGACAAGGGAGGTTTGTGGCCTTTCAAGAATCCCAAGTAGCAAAATATCCTAAAATAGACCTTAAGCTTTCGGTTCGCTCATGATTATGGTGAATTTGCAGATTCCATATCAAGTCGGGTGTAGATACTTGCAGGCAAGTCCAGTAGTCGGAGGATGTTGCGCTGCAGTTTGGAGAGAGGTGTGAGGTGATGGTAGGTTTGGCCGCCGACTGTGACGAAGTTCAAGTAAATGTTCTTGAAGGCCCGTAGCATGGCTTCGGTGGTCGGGTGGTCGGTGGCCCGGGTTGGATTACCGGCATACAAGCCGGGCAGTTTTTCGCTACGCTCGGCGAGATGAAGGCGAGCGACATGCTCGAGCAGGGTCAAAAGACGCAGGCCAATCGTGAGCAAGCGGGTCAACCCTGTCGCATGGCGATCGTCTTCCAGGTACATGGGGGTCAAGCTCAGGGGCTTGCCCTTCAGGCGACCAAAACAGTGTTCCACCAGGTATTCTTCGCGGTAAGCCAGGATGGCCTGCGGCAGCGAGAGTTGGCTTTTGGGGCAGTTGCAGCCATAGACCCGCCAGCCAAGGCGGCAGATAGTTTTGCGGATCGTGGTTTCATCCCTCTGAACGCTCAGGGTCAGCTGACCGGTGCGGCGCGTTTCGGTCGGACGGTTTCCGTACTTACGGACCTGCCGTTGGTGCACGTGTTCGGTGATCTGGATCTGCAACAATCCTTGAACGTCATACTGTTGGAGCAGCTTTTCGGCGGCCTGGCGCAGTGTTTCCGCTTCGGTGAAGGGCTCCTTTCCCTGTTTGCGCACCGTCAAGGCTTCGAGGGCGCTTTGCGCTTTCTGCAAACGACTGCCCAACGCTGCTTCTGCGGCTTTGGCATGCGCCAGGGAATGGATGACGAGCCGTCGCTCCTGCCAACGGACCTCCTGATCCCCCACCCTCGCTGTCATCGTCTCGCTGAGCTCGAACCCTTCGGCGACTTTTTCCAGATGGCCGTTCGCTCCCCGACGTTTGACACTCTTCAGGGCTTGCTTCCCCGTCCACACCCCGCTCAGGTAGCCATCCAGCGTTGCCTCCGAAACCTGGGTGCGCGCAAACGGCCCCAGGTAATCGTCGCCACCCGCCTGCAAGTGGGCGCGCGTTTCCAAAGACATCATTTTGCAATCCCCAATATACAACAAACCTCGCTCGCCCACCCCCTGGCGCACCTGGTCGATGGCCGGGATGTACAACGGGTCGTCCGCCAGGTTTCCCCGCACCACTTGACAAGCCACCGGCATCCCCATAGGGTCCAGCGTCGCCAGAACCACCTTCAACTGTGGCAAGTCCGGCCGGTGATCCTTCGAATGTCCCAATTGGAACAGCCCATCCTCCGTCACCTGCCAATAGCCGCTCCCACTGGTTGTGTCAATTCTCACCCGCTCCGGTTTCAACTTGTAAGCCCGGATACAGCGCTGGTTCAAGGCCGCTTCAAAACTTCTCCACTGCTCATCCTCGCTCAACAGTTCCAGCCCCCGCGCCAGCCGATCATCGCTGAAATCCAAGCCCCGTACTTCCACCCCCAGGCTGCTCTGCAGCGTTCCCAGCCGCACCTCCGCCCAGCCTTCCACCTGGTTCAGCCGGTGATCTGACTCCGACAAGATATGGCTCAGCCAGCCTGTCAGCATTTTCCCCAGGCTCAGCCCCTGCCACTTGCTGTCCACGACAAAGTATTTGTCCAGCAATTCCACTACTCCCATCCGCTCCGCTGTTGCCACCAGGACCGGAATGTCATCCACCGCTTCTGTCGTTACCGTAAGCTCTTGGGTCATCCTCAGAGCTTACCCCAATTCTTAAATCAGGTCAAAACATGAGCGAACCGAAAGCTTAAGTGTCTAAAATGAAAATGTTGCAGAATTCGTACATCGGTTGTGCTATGCTGTGTTAAATAATTTTTTGTTGCGGAGTT
>Ga0105100_10002830_pt1 | contig 10103 bp, 8 predicted proteins | sample PPLLak12cMay2015_2_FD_87033 | JGI IMG/M metagenome (GOLD analysis project Ga0105100, IMG submission 87033) | Freshwater sediment microbial communities from Prairie Pothole Lake near Jamestown, North Dakota, USA - PPLs Lake P8 Core (1) Depth... | ecosystem: Environmental > Aquatic > Freshwater >... | reverse complement strand
GTCAACCCGGTGCTGGCCGAAATGCTCAACATGGCCTGTTTCCACGTCATGGGCAACGATCTGACGGTCATGCTGGCCGGGCAGGCCGGCCAGCTCGAGCTGAACGTGATGATGCCGATCATCGCCCACAACCTGTTCGAAATGATGCACGTGCTGATCGGGGCGATACGGGCCTTCACAGACAAGTGCGTCACCGGCTTGGAGGCGAACCGAGAGAAGGCATCGGGCTGGCTGGCCAAGAATGCTATCTTGATCACGGCCTTGAATCCGGTGATCGGTTACCTCAAGGGTGCCGAGGTAGCGAAAGAGGCGATGGCGACCAACCGGACTATTAAGGAGGTCGTCGTCGAAAAGGGTTACCTGACTGCCGAGGAGGCCGACCGCATCCTGGATGCCGGCAGCATGACGGAGGGCGGCATCCAGAAATAGGCCAGAATGTTGGGTTGCACCCCCTATCGAAAGGTGATATACTACTGTTACTAGGGAGGGCAAAGATGAAACGCAATGATCTGGTGACCTACCTGAACGATTACCTCCGAGTAAAAATTGTCAAAGATGACTCTAACAACGGCTTGCAGGTGGAAGGCGCTGACGAGGTGACGCGCCTGGCTTTTGCCGTGGACGCCAGCCTGGCTGCGGTTCAGGGGGCGGCAGGGGCCGGCGCACAGATGCTCGTTGTGCACCACGGGCTGTTCTGGGGCAAACCGCTCATGGTGACCGGCATCCACCGCCGCCGCCTGAAGCGGCTATTCGAAGCCGACTTATCGCTGTATGGCGTCCATCTGCCCCTCGATCTGCACGAGGAGGTGGGCAACAATGCCGTGTTGGCGGGTTGGCTCAACCTGGAAGAGGTCACGCCCTTTGGCGAGTACCTGGGCGCGCCGGTCGGTATGGCGGGCCGCCTGCCGGCGACGGTGTCGCTGGGCGATTTCGCAGCCCTGGTGGAAAAGGTAGTGCAGGAGCAGATTATCCAGGTCTGGCCGTTTGGCCCACCCGATGTCAGGCGCGTGGGGATTGTGTCGGGCGGTGCAGCCTTTTTGCTGGATCAGGCTGCAGCGGCCGGGGTGGACGTCTATCTGACCGGCGAGGTGAGTCACGGCAGCTATCACACAGCCCACGAGCTGGGCCTCAACGTCGTCTTTGGCGGCCACTATGCCACCGAGACGGCCGGCCTGAAGGCACTGGCCGCACACCTGGCAGACAAGTTTCGCCTGGAAACTGTCTTCCTGGATCTGCCTACTGGGGCGTGATACCCGGTGGTCCTTATAGGACCGGGGAGGGGACGATGCGACTGATTTTTCTTGGCTGTAGCGATTCCAAGGGCGTTCCCCGCGTTGGTTGTGACTGCGACATCTGTCGCAACGTGCTATCGCCCGGCAGCCGGAATTATCGAACCGGCCCATCAGTCGCGCTGTGTTACGGCCCACCCTACGCCCAGCGGATGGTGTTGATCGACGCCGCGCCCGAGTTCCGGCTACAGACGACAGGGTTAAGACTGGGCCAATTCGACGCTGTGCTGATTACCCACGCGCATGACGATCACATATTGGGACTCAGCGCCCTGGTCAACGCCCAGCGCCTGGCCGAACGGCAGCTCCCAATCTATGCTCCCGATCACGTTCTGGACGAGGTCCGCAAGCGGTTCGACTATATCTGGACAGACAAGATCTATCGCAAGGTCATACAACCCCAAGCCATCGACAAGGTGGTGGATGTATGGGGCCTACAGGTCCGCCCATTGCGCGTGGATCATGGTTTGGGCGGCGCGGCCTATGGTTACGTGCTGACCTTTGGCAACCGGCGATTGGCTTACGTGTCCGACATGCTGCGCGCGAGCGCCGAGGCCCGAGAAGCACTGACCGGCCTGGATCTGCTGGTGCTTGGCGCCAACCACTACTACGAGGGGATCGAAACGTGGCGGCGGTCGGTCATGGATGTCACGAGCGCCCTGGAGCTGATCGGTGAGGTGATGCCAGCCCGAGCGATCCTCACCCATCTATCCCACACCATAGATTACGATCAGGTGTCGATCAAGCTCCCGCCGGCCGTCGGCCTGGCCTACGACGGTTTGACGGTGGAGGTGCCGGAATGAGCCAACTGTTGGACTATCTGCTGGCCCGGCAGGAGGCAATGACGCGCACCCTGGAGCAGTGGGTCATGCTCGAATCGCCCAGCAACGAGCACGATGCCGTCAATGCCCTGGGGGATCTGGTGGCCCGGGCGTTCAAAGGGGCGGGAGCTGTAATTAAGCGCCTGCCGCAGGCTGCATTTGGCGACCACTTGAGCGTCTCCTGGGGCCAGGGTGACCGCCAGCTGCTGCTGCTGGGCCACATGGATACGGTGTGGCCCCTGGGTGAAGTACAACGCCGGCCCTTTCGCGTGTCCCAGGACAAGGCCACCGGTCCGGGCGCATTTGACATGAAGGGCGGGCTGGTCATCGCCCTATATGCCGTCATGGCCCTGCAAGAGCTGGGTCTGAAACCTGCGCACCGACTGGTATTCCTGTTCAACTCGGACGAAGAGGTAGGAAGCTTGACGTCCAGGCCGTTCATTGAAGAAGAAGCGCGGCGCAGCGACGCAGTGCTTGTGTTGGAACCGTCTCGCGACCATGCGCTGGTTACCTGGCGCAAGGGGGTGGGGCGCTTTGAACTGGAGGTCCAGGGGGTGGCTTCCCACGCCGGGGCAGCGCACGAGCGGGGTGTCAGCGCCGTGCAGGAGCTGGCTCATCAGATCATACGCCTGGAGGCCATGACCGACTATGGACTGGGCACGACGGTCAACGTGGGCGTGGTGGAAGGCGGCTCGAAAGTCAATGTCCGCCCGGCTTCGGCCTGGGCGGCGATCGACCTGCGCGTCCTGACAGCCGGAGAAGGCCGGCGGTTGACTGAGGCGATCCTGGGGCTGCAACCGGTGAATTCAGAAACGACGCTGATCGTCTCGGGGGGTATGAATCGCCCGCCCTGGGAGGCCTCGGCGGCTTGCGATGCCCTCTTTGAGCGGGCACAACGGGCAGGGGTGGCCCTGGGGTTTGACCTGTGGCCGGCAGGCACAGGTGGTGGCTCAGACGGCAACTTTACGGCAGCACTGGGCGTGCCTACGCTCGACGGACTGGGAGTCGTGGGCAACGATGCCCATGCGCTGACCGAGTGGGTGGATCTGACTTCGCTGCCGCGCCGAGCTGCGCTGCTAACCGAGTTTTTGATCGAACTGGGACGATGACGAAACGTATCTACCTGTCACCACACCTGGATGACGCCGTGCTGTCGTGCGGCGGAGCGATCCGTCGCCATACCACCGCCGGCGACCCAGTGCTGGTCATCACCTTTCTCACCGGCGAGGCCGCCGCCCACGGCGTCGCCGGCGCCCTGTCACCTTTCGCTCTGCTGCAACACCACTACTGGGGCGACCCTCCCCAGCCGATGGCGCTTCGCCGGGCCGAGGATGTGGCAGCGTTGACCCTATTGAAGGCAGACTGGTACCATGCCGGATACCTGGACGCCGTGTACAGAGCCGACGCCGGCGGCCGATGGCTCTACGCAGATCTGGACGCCCTGCTGGGCCAAGTACAGCCAGGCGATCCGCTGGCGTCGGCCCAAGCGGACCTGATCACCCAGGTGCTCGGTTTTACCCGGCACGCAACCGATCCGGTGATCTATGCTCCTCTGGCGGTGGGCCGGCACGTGGATCACCAGATCGTGCATAGTGCGGCGCAACAGCTTGTCACTCGTGGTTGCCGAATCGCATTCTATGAGGACTATCCTTACGCCGGCCAACCAGGCGCGGCAGAGGCAGCCCTGGCCGCCGCCGGCGCCGGGGACTGGCGACCAGAGGTGATCCGCCTCGACCCAGCCGACGTGGCGGCTAAGGTCTGCGCCGTGGACTATTACCGGTCGCAGCTAGGCACCCTCTTTCTCGGCACCGAGGCGATGCCCAGCCAGGTGTGGGGCTTTGCTGCCTCCCGATCCCCGGAAGCCGGTCTGGCCGAGCGGATCTGGCGGCCGCCAGAAGCGTGATCGCCTGTGGCTGAGGTAGAACTGCGCCTGACGGCCATGGCCCATGGCGGGGCAGCGCTAGGCCGCCACCAGGGCCAGACCATCTTTGTGCCTTATGCCATCCCTGGCGAGCGGGTTCGCGTCGAGCTTATTGAATCGCATGCGCACTGGGCCCGAGCCCGCTTAATAGAGGTGTTGGACGCCTCCCCTGATCGAATCGCGCCGCCGTGCCCGTACTTTGGCCCTGACCAGTGCGGCGGCTGTCACTTTCAGCATATCCGCTACGAAGCCCAGGTAGAGCTCAAACGGCAGGTAGTCATCGACCAATTGGGCCGCATAGGCGGCCTGGCCGGCGCCAATGTGCAAGAAGCGATCGGCGCCGCCGAACCGTGGCATTACCGCAACCACGTTCAGTTCAGCCTGACCGAAGATGGGCGCGCGGCCTTTCAACGGGCCGGTAGCCATGACCTGATACCTGTCGAGTCGTGCCTGATCATCGACCCGTTGCTCGATGACTTGTGGGGTGCCCTAGACGTGGACTGGCCGCAGCTCTGGCAGCTTGCTCTGCGCTGCGGCTCGGCCACCGGCGATCTGATGGCCATTTTCGAGCTGGATCACTATGAGGATTTCGGCATCGAAGTGGATTTCCCGGTATCGTGTGTGGTCCGCTTGGCCGACGGCGAATCGGTCGTGTTAATGGGTAACCCCTATCTGGTGGAGCGGGTCGCAGAGCGTGACTATCGCGTCTCGGCAGGCAGCTTTTTCCAGGTGAACACGGCGGGCGCCGAGGTGCTGATCGACCTGGTACAGGGCTACCTGGCGCCGGCAGGCGGTGAAACCCTGGTAGATCTGTATTGCGGGGTAGGGCTATTCGGCCTGGCCCTGGCCGGCCGGGTTGGCCAGGTGATCGGCGTGGAAGCGGACCGCAGTGCGGCGGATGATTTCCGGCACAATGCGCAGGGGAGATCCAACGTCCGGTTGATTGCCGAAGCTGCCGAGGCAGCCCTACCGGGCATCGAAGGTCCACTTGACGAAGGGCTACTGGTGCTCGATCCACCCCGAGCCGGCGCGGGGGCGCCGGTGATCGCCGAGATAATCCGGCTCGAGCCGCGGCGTATTGCCTACGTTGCATGTGACCCCGCCACGCTGGCCCGCGATGCCCGCCAATTGGTGGAGGCCGGCTACCGCCTGGCCGAAGTACAACCGGTCGACCTCTTTCCGCAGACGTACCACATCGAGTCGGTGGCTCTATTCGTGCGATAGGCTTTCAGCCATCCGCCATCAGTGTTTGGGCTGATTACTGGCTGTCGGCGGCTTTGACGTCTGCCGGGTCCGATGGTATAATGGGTCTGTGAGCGGGGCGATTGAACGGGCAGTTCATGTCGGGTTGAACGCCCACCTTTTGTCTTTGAGCAGCGATTACCGCAGCGCAGGGATCACCTGGTACATCTACAACCTACTTGCCCATTTGCCGGAGATAGATCCAGGGATCCGCTGTACGGCCTTTATGAGTGAAAAGCGCTACAAGGGATCGCCACAGCTCAAGCTGGAATTGTCGCGCCTGCCGACGCGACGGCCGGCAGTGCGCATTGTTTGGGAACAACTGATCCAGCCGTTAGCCGCGCGCCGCGCGGGGCTTGACCTGCTCCATGGCATGGCCTTTGTCGGGCCGCTGGGCAGTGGGTGCCCATCGGTCGTTACGATCCATGATCTGAGCTTTCTGCTCTATCCGCAGAGTTTCCGGCCGCTCAACCGGCTCTATCTGAAGCTCTTTGCCCGGCTGTCGGTGCGTCGGGCGCGGCGGGTGATCGCCGTATCGGAAAGCACCAAACGAGACGCCGTGGAGCAGTATGGCGTCACACCGGAACAGGTGGACGTGGTCCACAACGGAGTGGATCCGGCGTTTCGTCCCTTGCCGATCGACCAGGTGTCTGCCTTTCGCGCAGACCGAGGTCTGCCGGAGCGGTTTATCCTTTTTGTCGGCACGCTAGAGCCGCGCAAGAATATAGCCAGGTTGATACAAGCCTATGCCCAGCTGCCAGGCGCTCGCCCGCCGTTGTTGTTTGTTGGGGGCAAGGGCTGGTTCTACGACGAGATTTTTGCCCTCGTCGAACGGCTGAATTTGGGGGCTGAGGTGCACTTCGTAGGTTATGTTCCCACCGATGACCTGCCTTGGTGGTACAATGCAGCCGACCTTTTCGTCTATCCGTCCCTGTATGAAGGTTTTGGGCTGCCGCCGCTAGAGGCTATGGCTTGTGGTACGCCGGTCGTCAGCTCCACCGCTTCTTCGCTGCCCGAGGTCGTAGGCCAAGCCGGCCTGTTGGTTGAGCCAACAGATACCGAGGGGTTGGCCGCGGCCATGGAGCGAGGCCTGACCAATGCGGACCTGCGGGCGCGGATGAAGGCGATGGGACTGGCGCGGGCGGCAGGTTTCTCGTGGCGAGAAACCGCTCGGCGCACCGTAGACAGCTACCGGCGGGCAGTGATGCCTCCCGGGGAGGGAGGCGCTGGGAGTGTTTGAGCGATACAGGCGGCTCCTGTCTATCGCTACTGCCGTGACCGATGTTGTGCTGATCAACATGGCTCTGGCACTGGCTTACTGGCTGCGCTACGACTTGCAGTGGTTTGCCACGGTGGATGTAGCCTATATGGTCTCCTATCGAGCCTTCATCCCCATTTCGATAGGCTTGACGGTGTTACTCCTCATCATCTACAAACTGAACGGTGTCTACGATCAGCCCCGTGGCGCTACCTGGTTTGGCGAGGTGTATCGGATCGTCGCCGGAACTGCGATCGGCATCATTCTGGCTGTGTTTGTCATTGTCATCTTTTTCCGCCCATTCCTCTATTCCCGGCTGGTTTTTTTCTATGCCGGCGTGCTGATCCCTGCCCTGCTGATGGTGAGCCGGTTGGTGAAGCGGGCCGTGCGCAACCGATTGCGGAGAAAAGGGCTGGGCGTCGACCGCGTCCTGGTTGTCGGCGGCGGCGAAGTAGGCCGGGCCGTCATGCGCAACACAGTCGCTGAGGAGACGCTCGGTTATCACGTCGTCGGCTTTGTGGACGACGATCCGGAGAAGGGCAGTACGGACATCGGCCGGTTCAAGGCCTGGGGAGAAACAGCCAATCTGCCGCGTCTCATCAAGGAGCTGGCCGTCGACGAGGTGATCATCACCTTGCCGTGGATGTACCACCGCAAGATCGTCAGCATCATCGCCCAATGCGAGCGGGAAAAGGTCCGAGTCCGAATTGTGCCCGACATCTTTCAGATGACTCTGAGCCATTTGCATATAGAAGATCTGGCCGGCATTCCGATGATCGGCATCCAGGAACGGTCGATCAAAGGCGGCCACCTGGTTTTCAAACGGGCGATAGATATTGTATTGTCGTCGCTGACTCTGATCATGCTTTGTCCGCTCTTCCTGTTGATCGCTGTTGCGATCAAACTTGATTCGCGTGGCCCGGTCGTTCTGCGTCAGATCCGGGTAGGCAAGGGCGAGCGCCTTTTCACCTGCTTCAAGTTCCGCTCGATGCGGCAAGGAGCAGATCTGGAGAAGGCACAGTTGTTGGAGCAGAACGAAGCAAACGGTCCGTGGTTCAAGATGAGGAACGATCCTCGTGTCACGAAGGTGGGCCGCTTTCTGCGGCGATTCAGCATGGATGAGTTGCCTCAGTTCTTTAACGTGTTGATGGGGCACATGAGCATGGTGGGGCCCCGGCCAGCGGTTCCTGCGGAAGTCCAGCGCTATCAGCCCTGGCACAGGAGGCGGCTGGAGGTGGCGCCGGGCATCACCGGTTTGTGGCAGGTGTCGGGACGCAGCAACCTGAGTTTCGATGAGGCAGTACTGCTCGACTTGTACTACATCGAGAACTGGTCGCTACTGTTGGACTTGCAGCTCTTGCTCAGGACTGTGCCCAGAGTGATCTCAGGCGAGGGCGCCTACTGACCGATCTCTGCCAGTCGCCCCATCTCGACGCGCCACAGCCGGCAGCCCTGCAGAAAAGCCGGCGGCAGGGCCTGCAGATCGGTGGCAGTGATAATTGCTTGTTGCTGGCCGTCATCCACCCGCTGCAACAGGAATCTGCGCCGGTGTGCGTCAAGCTCAGATAGCACGTCGTCCAGCAGCAGAACCGGATAATCCCCGGTCTCGTGGTGCATCAGCTCCACCTCGGCCAGTTTGAGGGCTAACACCGCCGTCCGCTGTTGCCCCCGCGAGCCATACACCCCAGCGTCGATGTCGTCGATCATAAACCGCATCTCGTCGCGGTGCGGGCCAGCCAGCGTCATCCCGGCAGCCATCTCCCGCTGGCGCAGAGATTGGAGCTGAGACTGATAAGCCGACTGGATTTCGACGACCGACAGGCGTCCTTCACCAAGGTCCACGCTCGGTGCGTAACGGAGATGGAGACGCTCCGCGCCGTCGGTCAGTTGGCTGTGGATCGCCTGGGCCAGCTCGTCCAGAGCGTCAAGTGCTTCTCGCCGCCGGGCGATCAGCTGCGCGCCGTGCTCCACCAGTCGTTCGTTCCAGAAAGCCATCTGGGCCGGGTCGCCACCCCGCTCGCTCAGGTCGCGGAGCAGGGCGTTGCGCTGGGTGACGATCTGATTGTAGCCGGCCAAGGTGCGACAGTAGTGGGCGTCGATCTGGCACAGCATCACGTCCAGGTAGCGGCGGCGAAGGCTGGGCGAACCGGACACCAGGTTGACATCTTCGGGCACAAAGAGAACCACATTCAGGTGCCCCAGCAGATCCATGGCCCGCTTGTTGACGCCGTTCAGGCGCACCTGTTTTTGATAGCGGGATCCGTTCTCGGCCTGCTGGCTGATGGTGATCTCGAGTGACACACTGTTTTCGCCTCGTGCCACCCGGCCTACCAGGCGGGTGTAGGGCAGCGGTTCCTGCTCAAGGCTCAGCCAGTTGATCAGCTCACGGTCGGTGCCGGTGTAGGGCGAGCGGCTGGTGGCCAGGTAGTAGATCGCCTCTAATAGGTTGGTCTTGCCCTGGGCGTTGTCGCCGAGCAGCACCATGACGTCCGGCGGCAGGTCAAGCTCCAACCGGACATAGTTTCGAAAATTGTGCAATGAAAGATGGGCTAGATGCACGGGGCAATTATAACACACCTGTTTCCCTGCCCGCAAAGCGGGATCGACGGGAAACAGGCCGGGGAAGTTGCCGGAGAGGGACAGGTAGGGTATAATCCTGCCGATGCGAACCTATCGAACTCTCAAGCGTCTGCGCCCACTGGTGCAGGGCGGCGCTTTACTGCTGTTCCTGTACCTTCTCCTGGCGACCCGCCGGGATTCGAGTCCGTTTCTGCCTGGCCAGCTTTTTTTCCGCCTCGATCCGCTGGTTGGGCTGGCGAGCACCATCGCCGCGCGGGCGTGGATCGGCCCACTGGCGCTGTCTCTCCTGGTCCTGGTAGTGACCCTGGCCCTGGGCCGGGTTTGGTGCGGCTGGCTGTGCCCATTGGGTACGGTACTCGACCTGTTTCCCCTCGACAGGAAAGGAAAGCAAGCGGATTCATCTCCGGTCACGCGTTGGCGGCAGGTGAAGTATTTTATCCTGCTGGCGCTCCTGTTTGGAGCACTGCTGGGCGGCCTAGGGCTGGTCTTCCTGGATCCGATTACCCTACTGACGCGGACCCTGGCGGTCGGGCTGCTGCCGGCGCTCAACATCGGCATAGGCGCGCTGGAGAAGCTGCTCTATTCGGTGCCGTTTCTGCAGGCCCCGGTGGAGTGGTTTGAGGTACACGTCCGGGCGCCGTGGCTGCCGACAGCCCAACCTTTCTACTGGCCCAACCTGGTACTGATCGCCGCCCTGGTCGGCGTGGTCGCCCTCAACCGCGTCGCCGAGCGTTTTTGGTGTCGCTATCTGTGCCCGCTGGGGGGCCTGCTGGGACTGGTGTCGAAAGTGGCGCTGGTGCGCCGGACCGTGGGCGCAGCGTGCAGCGGTTGCCAACGCTGCGCCCGATCCTGTCCAACCGGCACGATCGATCCGGCGCGAGGTTTTGCCAGCGATCCGGCGGAATGCACGGTATGCCTCGATTGTGTCGTAACCTGCCCAAAAGACGACGTACGCTTTACGGTGCACACACAGCCGGCCGCCTGGCAGCGGT
>Ga0105100_10002829_pt1 | contig 10107 bp, 2 predicted proteins | sample PPLLak12cMay2015_2_FD_87033 | JGI IMG/M metagenome (GOLD analysis project Ga0105100, IMG submission 87033) | Freshwater sediment microbial communities from Prairie Pothole Lake near Jamestown, North Dakota, USA - PPLs Lake P8 Core (1) Depth... | ecosystem: Environmental > Aquatic > Freshwater >... | reverse complement strand
GGGGTATTCACGCACGGCAACACCCAAACCGGCGCCAAGATTGATCTGCTTAAAATCCTGGACGATCCAGCCGGCTTGTTCGAGCTTCTGGTCGATCTGTAGCCGTGCTTTGGCTTCAGGCGTCATGTCCGGCGTCGCGAATCTGTTTGAAACTGTAGAGCTTTTTACTCATTGCGCGTCAATTGTCACGACCTGCCGACATGTCCCGAATTCCTTGCCATGGTTCACCCGGCAAGCGGGCCACCAGTTCATGCATGGCAAAATCGGCTGCATCCTGAAAGCTCCAATCACAGTCTGCTGTGATGAGCGGCCCGATGTCCTGAGTAAACAACGGCTGGCTCAGTTTCTTGATCAAGTTCTCTTCATACTCGGCCCGATCGCTCCAGCCTCAGTCTGGACCAGGTCAATGTCTTCAGAGTAGCGTGCCGGCTTGAGATGCAGCTTGTAGAGAGCCGTGCCGCCGCGAAACGCGAGGTTCTCCCTTAGGATCGGTCGAGAGAGATCTCTATCAGTGCTCGGCTGATGATGAGATCTTGTTCGACTTGGGCATCCTGGGCCCATGGTGCGTGCTGTCGCCATGCCGTGATGTAGTCGCGGGGTATCACAGCTCGACCTCGACTTCGGCATTCACGAGCAGTTGCCAGCGCTGATTCTTTTCAACACCGTCAACAGGCTGGGAGGGAACCGGTGGCGTCGCCACCAGACGCTTCGTGACGACATATGTGGCCAGGGCCTCAGTTTTCTCAGATATTTCGATAAGGTCCAGCAGATATCCCAGCCGCTGCGCCCAGGTGACCGGAGAAAGCGCTGCAATCCTGGCCAGCTCAGCAGGATCAAGCTTTTCTGCCAATTCGGCAAGGATCGTCGCCACGTTGTCCAGGCCGCCGGCATGCTGGGGGTAGCCGACCAGGTCAAATGCTGTCGTCTCGGGACTGGCGAGACGCAGCGTGCCCCGTGGCGTGTTCATGATGTTCGTCGGCATCTCTTCAGCGTTCTTCCGGGCGATGAAATCCACGCGGACCTAGCCGCATGAGAGGGGTGCCCTGTTCCTGGCCGTGACCACCTGGAATACCTGGGGACGCTGATGGGCGGCACCCCTTTTGGAGTGGGCGCGCAGGCGAGCCTTCAACTGCCTGTGAGCGATATCCTCACTTCGGCCCAGTGCTCCCGATGGTCGTCAACCAGCGGGATCGTCTTGTCGGGTTGATCGACGCCGTCCACGCTCACGCGCGTCTCGCCGTTTCCGGCACGGGTTTGCAGGATGTCGATGTGGTAGACCGTCTCCCGGTAGCGGTAGTGCATCTTGAACCCCTTCCAGTCCGCGGGGAGGCATGGTGTGAAGCGCAGTTTATCCACCTCGAGGCTCAGGCCCAGGAGGGATTCCAGGATGAGCCGAACCATCCAGGCGGCGGAGCCGGTGTACCAGGTCCAGCCGCCCCGGCCGGTGTGCGGCGGGACTGCGTAGACGTCGGCGGCAACGACGTAGGGCTCCACTTTGTAGGTCTGCATCTCCTCGGGTGATCTTGCATGGTTCACCGGGTTGATCATGGTGAAGAGCTCCCACGCGCGCCAATTGCCCCCCAGGCGGGCGAAGGCCATGGCCGCCCAGATGGCCGCGTGGGTGTACTGCCCGCCGTTTTCCCGGACTCCGGGGACGTATCCCTTGATATAGCCGGGATTCAGCTCCGACTTGTCAAACGGGGGGTCCAGGAGCTGGATGAGGCCGTGCTCCCGCCGAACGAGGCGCCGGTCCACCGCTTCCATGGCGGCGCGCGAGCGCTCGGAGGCTCCCGCCCCGGACAGGACCGACCAGCTCTGAGCAATGGAGTCGATGCGACACTCCATGTTCTGCGCCGAGCCCAGGGGCGTGCCGTCGTCGAAGTAGGCCCGGCGATACCACTCGCCGTCCCAGCCGTGCTCCGCGAGATTCCGGCTCAGGTGAGCCGCCTCCCCCTGGCAGCGTTCGACAAAGGATATGTCGCCTCGTGCGTTTGCCAGCTCAGTGAACCGCATGAGCACTTCATGCAGGAAGAACCCCAGCCAGACGCTTTCCCCTTTGCCCTGGATGCCCACCCGGTTCATGCCGTCGTTCCAGTCCCCGGAGCCCATGAGCGGCAGGCCGTGGTCGCCGAACGCGAGGCCGTTCAATATGGCCCGCACGCAGTGCTCGTAGAGACTGCCCGTTTCCCCGGATCGGCCGGGCAGGTCGTAATAGGAGTCCTCCCCCTCGTTCATGGGACGGCCCGTGATGAAGGGGACGGATTCGTCCAGCACGCCGGTATCTCCGGTGCAGGAGATATAGCGGCACGTTGCGAGGGGCAGCCAGAGGTAATCGTCGGAGCAGTGGGTTCTCACGCCCCGCCCCAGGGGGGGATGCCACCAGTGCTGGACGTCTCCTTCCTCGAACTGGCGGGCCGCGCATCGGAGCAGGTGCTCGCGCACCAGGTGCGGCTGGGCGTGGATGAGCGCCATCACGTCCTGGAGCTGGTCGCGGAAACCGAAGGCGCCCCCGGACTGGTAGAACCCGCTCCTCGCCCACAGGCGGCACGCCAGAGTCTGGTACAGGAGCCAGCCGTTTGCGAGGACGTTGAGGGACGGGTCGGGGGTTTCCACCTGCACGGCCCCCAGCGTATGATTCCAGTGGTGCCATACGGTTTCGAGGGCGCCTCGGGCAGCTGCCGGTCCCTGGAAACGACTCACGAGAGCGCCGGCATCCGTCGCGTCCTGCCCCATGCCGAGTGTGAACACGATCTGGCGCTCCTCCCCTTCGGAGAGATCGAAGGGAGCCTGAATCGCGGCACAGGGGTCGAGAGCGGCACCCACCCTGCCTGAAAGTCTGGATCGGTCCATGGCGGCGGGATGCTCCGGGGTGCCGTTGCGTCCCAAAAACTCTGTCCGGTCGCCGCTCACGGTGCGCGTTGCGGCGTCCACGTTGAAGAAGCCGACCCTGCCGGGGAGCTCCATGCTGTAGGGGTTGCGCACGAAGAGCGCACCGCTCCTGGGGTCCACTTCGGTCACGAGATGCATGATCGATTTGGGCCTGAGGTCCCCCATGACCCATTCGACATACCCGGTGGCGGTGAGCCGGCGCGCCCGGTCCGAAGTGTTGCGCACCTTGAGCACGGTGAACTTGATCGGTGCATCCAGGGCCACGTACACCCAGACCTCCGAGTGGATCCCGTCTTCCTCATGCTCGAAAACACTGTAGCCCCAGCCGTGGCGGCTGACATAAGGCATGGCCCCGCGGCAGGGCAGCGGCATGGGGGACCAGAAATGGCCGCTCTCCTCGTCGCGGATGTAAAAAGCTTCGCCGCTCGAGTCGCTCACGGGATCGTTCCCCCATGGAGTGAGGCGCAGCTCATGGGCATTCTCGCACCAGGTGTAGGCGCTCCCGCTTTCCGAGACGACCGTCCCGAAGCGGGGATTGGCCAGCACATTCACCCAGGGGGATGGAGTCGTCTGCTCGCGGGTGGTCGTGACGATGTACTCGCGTCCGTCGGGTGTGAATCCTCCCAGGCCGTTGTAGAACAGGAGGTCGCTTCGGGGCGGCGCGGTCGTGCTCGAGGATTCCGCTCGGTGGGCTCGGATGGGCCTGAGGGGCGGAGCGACTCCTTCCACGGGACCTCGACGATCGATCTGATCCTCCAGCTCCCCTTTGCTGTCGGACACAACGGCACGGGCCACCGTCAGGAAGAGGATGCGGTCCTCCTCCGATATCTGGTCTGCGGGTCTCACGAAGATGCCGCCCGGTCGGTCGGTCACATGGGCTTCGATGCCCGCGGCGATGAGCCCCATGATCTGGTCGTGCAGGAGCTGCCGGTAGCCGGCGTGATCTTCGTTCCAGATCACCAGGTCCACCGCCAGTCCTTTCAGGCGCCAGTAGGCGTGGGCCTGGACGAGCTGGCGCACCAGCTCGATGTTGGCAGCGTCGGCGATCTGAAGGAGCACGATGGGGAGGTCGCCGGAAATGGAATAGCCCCAGAGCCCCGATTGCCCGCGTCGATTCTTGGCGAGGACGCTCGGGTCCGCACGAAGCGTTGCATTGGCGTAGAGGAGCGAGCTCGCCATGCGGCAGTAGAGCTGCGCGTCGGCCTCCGTCGCATTGATCTGCCGCAAGAGCACCTGGCTGTGAGTCCAGGCCAGATCGAAGACCCGGTCGGCGAGCCTCCGATCCTGGTATTTTTCCACCAGGACCAGGGCGCCTTCACGGGTTTCACCGATCCCGGTGACCAGATTAACCTTTGCCGATTTGCCCGGATCGAGCGTGATCCGGTGCCGGATGGCAACGATCGGGTCCAGCACCGAGCCCTGGCTGTCCGAGAGCGGAGATGACGGACCGGATGGAAAGCTCATGGCCAGTGGGTCGGCTACGGTCCTTCCGCGGCCGATGAACCGCCCGCGGTCGGTCTCGTAGGAGACCTCTTCCGACTCGGCACCGTGGACGGCCATCAGGTGAAGCATCCACGGCGGCTGCTCTTCTTCGGAGCGGGGGCGGCGGGTGCAGAGGATGGCCTGCCTCTCGCGGAGGATCTCGGTTTGAACGAAGAGATTGCTGAACGCCGGATGCAGCGCATCGGCGGCCGGCGGCGCCAGGACCACTTCCGCGTAGCTCGTCACCTCGATTGCTCTGCGCGCCCGACCGCGATTGGTGATGGTGATCCGCCGCAGCTCGATGTCGTCCTCGGGCGAGACCGTGATCTCCGTGTGGGTGACCCAGTCGTGGTCCCGGCGGCGGAGCTCGGCCCGCCCTTCGGAGAAAATCGCCTCATAATTGTCAGGTCGTCTGAGGGTCGGCTGATGGGCCGTCGACCAGAGCTCGCCGCTCGTCACATCGCGGAGGTAACAGAACGTCCCCCAGTTGTCGCGGGTCGTGTCCTCACGCCACCGGGTGACCGCAAGGTCTTTCCAGCGGCTGTAGCCGCCCCCCGCGTTCGTAACCATCACATGGTACCTGCCGTTGGAGAGCAGCTGAATTTCGGGGATGACTGTACCGGGGCTCTCGAATACGCGCACGGAGACCTCGAAGCCTTCTTTGGCGGCGTGAGCGTCCGTGGCCTCGGCGGCGATGTGCGAATAGAACGCCGTCGCCTTCGGAATCCGCTCCTGGAGCAGCAGCGTGGTGGCCTGAAACAGCGGGTCCGATTCGAACCGCTTCTGCATCGGGCGGTCCAGGACCAGGTGGGCGAGAGACAGCAGGCTCATCCCAAGGTGGTGAGCCATGAAGGAGCGGACCACGGCGTTCGATTGTCCGCGGGGCAGGCGCGAGGGAGTGTAGTCGATCGCCTCATAAAAGCCGAATCTTCCCTCAAAACCTTCGGCGGACAGTCGCTCGAGATTCAGGCAGGCCTCCCGGGGGGCCACCATGAGCGCAAGCAGCGAGGCATACGGTGCGATCACCAGATCGTCCGCCAGGCCGCGCTTGAGCCCCAGGCCGGGCACGCCGAACGCGCGGTATTGATAGCTGAGATGCACATCGATGGCGTTGTACCCGGATTCCGAGATTCCCCACGGCACCTCGCGCTTCCTGCCATACTCGATCTGCCTGGCCACAGCCGCCCTGCAGGTCTGGTCGAGCAGTGTGCTCTCGTAGCTCGGCATGACCAGGAGCGGCATGAGATATTCGAACATCGAGCCGCTCCACGACAGGAGAATCGGGTCTCCACCGGCGGTCGTGAGGAGACGCCCCAGGGAAAACCAGCTCTCCTGCGGGAGCTCCCCTTGCGCGATGGCCACGAAGCTCGAAAACCTGGCTTCCGAAGCCAGGAGATCGTAGTAACTGGAATCCTGCCGCCGCTCGTCAACATTGTAGCCGATAGCCAGGAGATGACGCGCCTTGTCGTACAGAAAGCCGTACTCCATCCGGGAGAGCTCACCGGCCAGCGCGGCAGTCCGTTCAATGGTCGCAATCCTTGTCGCGGCCCGACGATTTGCCTGGATGATGAGTGTCTGAAGCTCATGGAGTTGTGCTCTCTCCTCGGCCGATGCGTCCAACGGGGGTTGGTGCTCGATTACGGGAAGGAGCTCCACCAGGTTGGCCAACCCGCGCAACGTGGGGATATCGTCCAGATCGTGGAAATCCCCGAGCCTGCTTTGAATGGGCAGGAGCGATGCCCATGGTGCGAGAAGCATCAGTTCATCGAGTCCGTCACGGCACTGCCGGGCGAGTGCTTCCGCCCACCACTTCAATGGGCTCTGGGGACCGGACCGGACGGCGCCGACGACTTCCGCCGAGGAGGCCGCCAGCCGCTCCAGGCAAAGCCGCGCGGCGGTGAGCGTGGCGGGTGGGGAATGGACCGCGGGGCTCAGCTCCTTCTGCAGCTGGATGAGCGGGGGCGGAGCGTCCTCTCCCGCCGTGTCGGCGAGAATGTTCAGCGTGTCGCTGAGGCCGTCAAACCATCGCGGCCCCAGGATCTTCTGATCGGGAAGGGCGAGGAGCCCGGGTCGCAGGGTGAGCAGATGGCCCGCAAGGTTTCCGCTGTCGACCGACGAAATGTAATTGGGCCGCAGGGGCTTCAGGGATTCGGTGTCGTACCAGTTGTAGAAGTGGCCCCGGTAGCGTTCCAGGCTCTCCATGGTGGCCAAGGCATTGGCCGTGCGCTCGATGAGCACTCCCGCCGAAATGGTGCCGAAATCATACGCTGCCAGGTTCGCAAGCAGCGAAAGCCCCATGTTGGTGGGCGAGGTGCGGTGCGCAACCCCGGCAACGGGATGCTCCTGGTAGTTGTCGGGCGGCAGCCAGTGATCTTCCGGACCGACGAAGGTCTCGAAGAAGGCCCAGGTCTTCCGCGCGATTTTGCGGAGAAAGAGGGTCTGCTCGGGCTTCAGCACGACTTCGCCGCGCTCCAGCGGGCGGCTGACCCACCATGCGATGGCGGGGGAGGCAAGCCAGAGGCCTAAAATGGGCCCGGCCACCACGAGGGCGTCGGGCCTCCAGAGGGCGAGGGCGATCCCCGCGGCGGAGGCGATGACGGGAGCACTCCACATGGACCGAAAGGAGGCGACGAGGTTCGGGCGGTTCTTCTGATCCGGACCGGTCGACGGTTTCCATTCCAGGAGCCGCCTGTGCGTGATCAGCATGCGTGCGACCGTTCGCACAATCGCGTCCAGGCTGAAAAATGCTTCGTAAGGCAGGCAGGCAAACGTGAATGCCGTCTGCGCCAGGTGGGTGGTCGTGGAGTGGATGGCCGCGGAGAGGTGCTGCCCCAAAGTCACGTCGTCGGGCTTGTGAACGACGTTCAGGAGGGAGGTGACCAGCGATGGGATCAGGAAGACCCCGGCCACCGCCAGGGTCCAGAACCAGGGTGCCGGCAGCACCGTCCAGCCCAGCAGCAGCAGCAGGGTCAACGCCGCGGGCGTGAGACTGCGCCGAAGGTTGTCGAGGATCTTCCATCGGGAGAGCATCGAAAGCGGGTTCTTCTCCAAGCGCCCGTCGGGGCCGGGAACGCCCGGCATCGTCCACTGGGCAATCTGCCAGTCGCCCCGAATCCAGCGGTAGCGGCGGTTCACGTCCGCGCTGTAGCGAGAGGGGTACTCTTCGTAGAGCAGCACATCGCTCAACAGCCCGGCCCGCGCGTAGCAACCCTCCACGAGATCGTGGCTGAGGATTCGGTTCTCGGGGAAACGTCCGCCCATGACCTGCTCGAACACGTCCACGTCGTAGATTCCCTTGCCGATGTAGGAACCCTCCCCGAAGAGGTCCTGGTAGACGTCCGAGACCGCGCGCGTGTAGGGGTCGATGCCCGGGTCACTTCCCCAGAGCTTCGCATAGCGCGACCGGTTCGTGCCCGGAAGGCTCACCCCCACCCGCGGCTGAAGGATGCCGTAGCCCTCGCGGACGCGCTGCCTGTCCTCGTCGAACTGCGCACGGTTCAGGGGGTGAGCCATGGCTGCCACGAACTGCCGCGCCGATTCCCGCGGGAGCTGCGTGTCGGTGTCGAGGGTGATCACGTACTTCACACCTGAGAGGACCTCGGTTTCACCGACGATGAGCGCGAATCGATGCTTCGAGCCGCCGCGCAACAGGGAATTCAACTCTTCGAGCTTTCCTCGCTTCCGCTCGTAACCCATCCAAACCCGCTCATGGGGGTTCCATCGGCGGGGGCGGTGAAAGAGGAAGAAGACATCCCCATTGGCACCGGCATACTTTTCGTTGAGCTCCCCGATCCTCTTTCCGGCCGTCTGCAGCAGCGACTCATCCTCCGGCAGCGTCTCCTCCATGGCGTCCAGGAAGTCCGTGAGCAGGCCGAAGGTCAGGTTCTCGTCCCGATTGGCCAGGAACCGGACTTCGATCGCCTCGAGGAGATCCTCGATGTTCTTCTCGCTCGTGAGCATGGTCGGGATGACGGCCAGGGTGCGCGATTCGGGCGGAATGCCCTGTGAGAAGTCCATGCGCGGCAGCGGGCGGGGTGTGGCGAGCAAGGTCGCCAGCCAGTTCACGAGGGCGACCGCCAGATGGCTGGCGCAAAGCACCGAGACCACCCCGACCAGGGCGAGCATCCAGCCCTGCACGCCTCCGGCCTGGGCTTTCGCCAGGAAACCGGCCGTGATGGCCGCCATCACGAGCAGGATCGTCCCAAGATAGAGGGTCAGGGGAAACCGCCGGGCCGCTCTCCTGAAAACCTCGGAGGCGGACAAGCGCACCGCCGCCATCTTTTCAAGCCGCACCAGTCCCTTGTCGATCAGGTAGAAGCCGACGTGAGCCGTCCGGTCGTCCACTCCTTCCGCGGCTGCGCCCTCCTGTGACAGTTGAAGAGCTATCTGCGCCACCTCATTTTCGGAGAGCGGGCTCTTCTTCGCTGTCTTCTCCACGGCGTGGCGGTATCGATCACGGGTGGAAAACTCCATCTTCCCGTATACCCCCCCGCTGTCTCGACGCAGGGTCTGCTCGACCACGCTCATGGTCTCGACGAATGCGCGCCAGTCCATGGCCCCGAGAGATCGCAGGCTGCCGATGCTGTTGCTGATGGAAACCTGATCCGCTGCCTGTTGCTGGTTTTCGGACTGCACCAGCTGCTCGATGGTCTGGCCGGACTCGGAAAGCCGCTGCTCGATCCAGGTGAGCGGCAAGGCCAGGGCGTAGCTCTGTCCCTGCAGCCGGCGCGCAAATTCGGCAACAAACGAGCTCACCATCGGTGGGTTGGACCGCGCCATGTCCGCAATCACCAGAATCAGGCTCTTCGGGTCTTTCTCGGCGATCTCCGTCATCTGGTCCGCCCAGTGGTCGGCGCGATTGCGGTCGATCCTGTCCACGGCGATCCGGGCTCCCACGCGCCGGAGGTTCTCGATCAGCGCCAGGCGGAGCATGATGGGAATGGCCCACAGCTCGCCCAGCTTCAGGACGGTCACTCTTTGGTAGGCGATCACGAAGCCGGTGAGGCTTTCCGGGTCCACCCGTCCATCGCCGTGGGAGATCGTTTCCAGTGCGATGTCATACACCCGCGGAAGCCCGGCCGATGGCCCCCTGCTCAATCGCGGCAGCTCCCGGCTGTAGCCCTTGGGCAAGTGCCGCCTGGCCGTCCGAATTTGTTCTTCGATCAAGTAGAAGTTGTCGAGCAGCCATTCCCCGGCCGGTGCAATGCGCCGGCTTGCTTTGACCGCTTCCGTCAGCAGACCGCACGCTTCCATCAGAATCGCTTCATTCTCTCCCAGTCGAGACAGCAGCTGGTCCGGTGTGTACTCAGCACTCAACTCGTGCGAATTGGCCAGGTGCTCGCCATGCTGCTTCATCTGGTCGCTGCTGAACAGCTCCGATCGAAGCGGCAGCTCGTCGCCGCTGTACTTCCGCGCCGCGTCGCTTCCGCTGATGTACGCTCTCCAATGACGCAAAGCTCCAAGGACGGTTTCGCCGCTCCTCTTCATTATTTTAGATTTCTCTTTTCCGCGGACGGAAGGTGCTCCGCCTGATGGTCAACATCGATGATCCGGCCGATATGCTTTCCAATATCGTGAATACGTTCTTAAATCCTTAGTATACGCGCGCACATCAGAGTGTCCAATAGCGACTGTGGGACTCCGCAGCACGTCATTCCGGCGGTTTTCAAGCCGGAATCCAGACTGATCAAAGAAAACCTGGATCCCGGCTAAAGCTTGTCCCGGCAGGCTCTAAGC
>Ga0105100_10002828_pt1 | contig 10109 bp, 5 predicted proteins | sample PPLLak12cMay2015_2_FD_87033 | JGI IMG/M metagenome (GOLD analysis project Ga0105100, IMG submission 87033) | Freshwater sediment microbial communities from Prairie Pothole Lake near Jamestown, North Dakota, USA - PPLs Lake P8 Core (1) Depth... | ecosystem: Environmental > Aquatic > Freshwater >... | reverse complement strand
TGGTCGACGCGGATACTGGAATATTGAGTTTCCAACTGCTTACAGGTTGGGGAGGTGAATGCTTCCTTTCGCCGGCTGGTGACCAGGTTGCGATCAGCTCTCCCACAAACGTAATCCTCGCCAACCTGGATGGCTCAAATTGGAGGAGTGTTTTCACTTACGAGCTGGTGATTACCTACAGCGATTACCGCTACTATGCCTCACCAACCTGGTCGCCGGATGGAAGTTATTTACTTCTGGCGCTGCCTCCTATCGACCCACTGGCGGAACCATCCGAATCCACCAGGCTATTCCGTATCGATGCTGCCAGCTCATCGACGCAAGAGATCGGCCAGGTTCAAAGTGTGCCATTTTTCGATACACTTGTACAGTATTCCCCGAATCTGAACCAAATCGCTTACCTGGCTCCAACGGGCGGGACAGGGGAAAATGATCGCTCCCTAATTCTTGCTTCCCCTGATGGATCGGGATCCAACCAGTACCACGTGGGGAAATTGCTTCAATTTCTAGGGTGGAATCCATCAGGTGACCATTTCGGATTCAGCCTGGGTGAGGATCAACAGTTATTTATAGGGGCTTTCAATACGCCGGTGCGGAATGTAAATCCGCCCTTATTTGGGGTCATCAACATGACTTGGATAAGTGAAGATCAATTTATCTACTTGCAGGGGATAGGCGAAGAAATCAACCTTGGCCTGGCTGATAAATCTGGTGCTAAATTCATCATTGTTTCAGTGGAAAATTCACGTATTGAATACGATTATTTCTGGAAGAAGTAATTTATTTCCAAGCGTTACCCCACTTTCATTTTTCCGCTCATATAAATTCCCCTTACAACTGAAATATGGTTAAGACTTCAAGGGTCTTCCCCGATTGCCACCGGTCTCTTGTCAGAAGTGATCCATTCACTCCAGGAACCAGGATAAAGGCGCGCCTCGCCTAATCCAGCGTGGTGATAAGCGAGCAGGTCATGGCAGGCTGTCACCCCAGAACCACAATAAAACACTGCTTGTTGAAATCCATCTGCACCCGTCAGATCGAGATATTGCCGGCGCAGTTCATCTTTCGACCGGAATCTGCCTTTCTCGTCCAGATTATCCTGGTAGGGAGCGTTTCTGGCTCCTGGAATATGCCCGGCAACAGGGTCAATTGTTTCGTTTTCTCCTCGAAAGCGGTCAGCTGACCGCGCATCGACCAGCTTCGCCGCAGGTTGGACAGAAATGCGCCGCACTTCCTGTGCCTCAGCGATCAATTCTGGTCTGGGTTTCGGGATGAATATCCTTGTCGAAGATGATTCGCGACCGCTGGAGATGGGATAACCTGCTTCAAGCCACGCCTGCCAACCGCCGTCCAGCACCGCTGCTGCTTCATGGCCTAACCAACGCAGCAGCCACCACAGGCGCGCTGCAGCCATCGCCCCGCCGGCGTCATCGTAGGCGACGACCTGCACTCGTTCATCGATGCCGATCTTCGAGAAAAAACTCGATATTCGATCAATTTCGGGCAGCGGGTGTCGACCCGTCTTTCCAGGGATGACTGGTCCTGAAAGATCGCTGTCCAGGTGCGCGTATAACGAGCCAGGGATGTGAGCCTGGAGGTATTCCTGCATTGTGAAATCCGTTGCTGCCAGGGAGAAGCGGCAATCAACGATTCTTAAATCCGAATCCCTAAAACCTGAGAATAAATCGGCTGCGGAGATTAACGTTGTGAAGGACATGGAATAAATATCCGCTGTTACCGAAAACCTCCACCTGTTACTGGAGTAATTATCAAGAATTTGTGGATTTTCTTTCGGATTTCATCTGGACAGCATCCAAAAGCTTTTCCACCTGATAACCAGAACCCGCTTCTGCCTTCTGCAGTAACCCTATTACCTCTCTTCCTCGCAATATTGATTTTTCCATGATGTCGACATTGCCGTTTATGATTGCATTTGCGATGTCCTGAACGACCTGGATAGTGTACATCCACCATAAAAAGGCATCAAATTGTTCCTTGTTGAACCATAAGGTCCCCTGGTGTCGGTGGATGGCCAGGAAGCTCTGGATTTCTCCTTCTGCCAGCCACTTTTTGAGTGACAGGTATGCCAGGTTCCCAGGTTCCACGGCGGGGTCGAACCAATTTTGGTGGCTGGTCAGTAACCTGATGAGATTTACGTTTTTCCAGGTCTCCGTTTCTGGCATGCCTAATTCTATAAGGCATTCTGACGTGATCCTTCCTAGAAGCCATTCATCAATCCAGGTGCGTGAAAGGTCGGAGAAGCCCTCAGCAGAAGCAACCTTACCCAGATGAGATAAGAACACCCATCCGAATAATGCTGCCCACACAGCCGCCTCGCCATCTTTAAGAACTTTACTGCCAACCGGACCATTTTCCAGTAAACGCAAGCCAGTCTGGTATTTACTTTTTTCAAGAGGATCGAACCGCTTTAACAGGCTTGGTAAAGTTAAAGCAGCATCGGTTAAAGCGCGGATTTCGAACGCCAAATCCTCTGGATTTCCGTTTCGGTTTGTCAGAGTATTAATTTCCTGGAAAAGCTTCTTCGACTTAATTTCGACTTCGTCCAGTGCTGCCGACCGGGTCTCAGGGGTATCCAGGGGCAAATCGGGTAAAGATCGATTATCTATCAACCAACGGAGACTGCCAGCATTCATAAGCTCCCGGAAGGATGTGTGGATCGGATGCAGGATAATTTCTTTGCGGGCTTCTTCCAGATCTGGCACACCGCGACCGTTCAAATACGCGCTGAGCTGCTTGTAGCTGCCCCACTCATCATCTTGCACCTGCCTGAAATCCATGAAAACGTGATATTTATAGGCTGGCAACTCCAGGAAGAGGCCTGATCTATGAATTTCTTCACTGCTGCGAAGGTACTCAAGGCCTGATATCACGTCTCTAAAAATGGTGTAGGAGCCCTCTCCATTCTGCAGGCCTAATCCTTCACCAAGCGTTTTTTGTACCAGATGGCGCTTTCCATCCCCCCCAGTTTTAACGGGGAAGGCTGCAGAAAGCCGGACCCATCCAGAAGTATTGGCGAACCTGTTATTGTAGATCACCAATCCCCGTTCGTTTCCACGATGATTTGAGTAAGCATAGACATCCTCGTTGACAATCCCCTCGGGGAGGTAGAAATCATAAAGCAAGAAATCGCGGGCTTCAGCGAAAACATAGCGATGCCGCAGAAGTGGGAAAATCTCACGATTGTGGCGCTCTACTAGGTAAGAATCTGGTTGTTCATCCCAATATGCACGGCGGTACTCCATGCCGTATTTTTCCGTAAAGCCTTCGATTTGGCCATGTCCAAACATCGGCAGGCCCGGGAGAGTTGCCATAACAGTGCAAATTCCGAAATATTTATCCCCTTTACCAAACTGGTCGACCGCAGTCCGTTCATCAGGATTGTTCATGAAATTTACATAGCGTTTCAGGATTTCAGGATCGAACTCCAGGGTGTTTTTGATCACCAGCCTGTATTCCTGGTTCTTCTCATCACGAAGCATATTCATGAAAGCGCTGTTGTATACCCGGTGCATCCCCAGGGTACGAACGAAGTAACCTTCCATCAGCCAGAATGCTTCCGCCAGCAGAAGGGTATCAGGGACTTCGGCAGCGACCCGATCCACAACTTCTCGCCAGAATTCTTCCGGAAATGCCTGGTCAAAGGCCGCTTTCGATAAGCCGAAATCCGAGCGGCTTGGGATATCCCCTCCACTACCCGGTTCAGGAAACCACAGGCGCTGGTAATGCTTTTTTGCCAGGGTCATGGCGGCGTCAAAACGAATGATTGGGAATTTGCGAGCCACGCTCAAAATCGTTTCGATCACTGCCTGGCGGACTTCTGGATTGAGGTAATTGAGCTGGGCAGTATCATTCCAGGGCATTGATGTCCCGTCATTGCCGTGGTAAACATACATTTGGCTCCCAGACCAAGAATCGATGCGCTTGAACACCACCGCAGCGTCGGTACTGTTGTAATAATGGTCTTCCATGAAGATTCCCACACGCTGTTCCCAGGAAAGATCAGGTCCATTAAACGAATAAGAAGGAAAAGGGCTGTGGTCAAGGGAGATGAACCAATCAGGATGATCCATTACCCAGGGGGAATCGATGCCCATATGATTTGGGACCATATCAGAGGCCAGGCGGATGCCTCTTTGCCAGAGGCGGTCTTTCAGATTGGCGAAAGCCTGCTCGCCTCCCAGGTCAGCAGCAATCTCGTAGGAAAAAAGGGAATAAGCTGAGGCCTCAGCTTCAGGGTTGCCGCGCATCTGCTTGATGCGCTGGGAGGCTTTGCTGCGTTCCCATAATCCGATGAGCCATAATCCGGTAAAACCCCAGCGGGATAATTCATCCAGCTCTTCATCGGGGATCTGGTCGAGATGCCTGATATGTATCTGGTATTTTTTGGAAAGCTGGTCTAGCCAGACGTAGGAGTTCTTGGCCATCAGAACAACATTCGGCATCCAATCACGATCCGGACTGAATCTTTCTATCTCACCTTCCAATTTGCGAAAATCATATACATAAGCAGGTCCTGGTCCGAAACCGAAGAAAGCTTTTTCTTCTTCTTTGATCAGGTCAAGACTGCTCAACAACCGGTAGAGGTAACTACCCAGCAGGTAGCCCCAGCGCGACCGGATGTATTCCAATTGCCCGTCCAGGGAATGTGGAAAAGCCAGGGCTGGGCTGCGAAGCATCGTGATGAGATCTTGGTTTTCCGGTCCGAACGGAAGCTGGTCGGAGAAGAATTTTACCAATTCACTTATCATTTTACGATATGCAGTCTTCTTCTCCAATTGACTGTCATCGAAAAGCTCAAGGTATGGTGCAAATGCAGGATTTGCATTTGCCAGCCATAAAACAAGCAATTCCTCTAGCAGTAATTGGCGGTTTGGGATGGACTGGCCATTTTCCTGCTGCGAATAACCAGACAGGTAATCGTCTAAAGAAATTTCATTTTTATAAACACGGACCGGAGGGAATTCCTCTAAAAATGCTCTAAATGTCAGGTCGATTATTTGAGGATCGAGATTTTCCCCCAGCCAATCTAGTGCTTTGCTCCAGAGAGCTGGATTGCGCTGTTCACGATAAAATTGGATGACAAGATGCAAGATCTCGTCGATCAGACCCATGGCATTAATTTGTCCAGCGCGCACTGCCTGTTCTGGAAAGGCAATCAGGTTCCGACGAGCATTGATTTTTTGAGTGAACTGGCGTACAGCGTGGAAATTAGCGAAAACGACATTCCCTGACAGGCTGAAAAGCATATCATCTAACTGGTACAGGTTCCTTACGTGCCTGGATATGTGAAATTCCATTCTGCTGGATTCGAGTTTTTCCATATTTCCTTCTTTGAAAAGTCAAAAAATCGGCATTACCGCCGTTTCGCAATCACAAGGGTAATATCGTCTGTAAAAACGGTCCCGCCCGAAAATTCATCCAGTGCTTTTTCAATTGAACGAGCCATATCTTCAGCGGTGCCGCTGCTTGCCTCGTTGACCACCTGAATCAAACGATCTATTCCGAATTCCTCCTGGTTTGAATTCACCAGATCTGTTACACCATCCGTATACATCACCAGGAAATCTCCTGGGAAGAATTTTAGAGTATATTGATCGTATGAGTTGTCTTTTTGAATTCCCAGGGCCATTCCTGTTCTGCCCAGCCTGCTAATCTGTGGTTGTCCAGAACTGGAGCGATGGAGCATAAGGGGCGGATTCTGACCGGCATTAACGTATGTGATCTGGCTGCGGGTTGAATCGATCAATGCATAGAATAAAGTCACAAACATGCTTCCAGTTGAATCGGCGCACACCAGTCGGTTAGCCCGGACGATTCCTTCCTTAGGCTGTGAAGCAGAATCCAGGCTGGCTCGGACGATGGTACGAGTTAATGCCATGAAGAGTGCAGCAGGCATGCCCTTATCGGCGACATCTGCGATTACCAATCCCAGCTTCCCACCTGGAAATTTATAGGAATCGTAAAAATCACCTGCAACCTGGCGTGCCGGCAGCCACCGGGTGACAAATTCCCAACCAGGCAGCTCAGGAGACTCACTGGACATCAAACTTTCCTGAACCTGTCGCGCCATCCTCAGCTCGCTCTCCAGCCGACCTTTTTCAACGGCCAGCTGGTATAGTCGGGCATTTTCGATTGCGATGGCTGCGCTGGAGGCGATGGTGTTCAGGAGCTCGAGATCGTCATGGGTGAATACCCCAGTTTTTATATGGTTGTCAACGTAAATGACGCCCAGATTGGTGCCTTTCAAGACAATCGGAACACACAAAATTGAACGTAAGCCTAAAACTTGGACACTTTCCCTCGACATGAAACGGGGATCTTTTTGTGCATCGATCGTTATAATTGGGTCTCCTGATCGGGCTACAGACTCTGCAATACTCTTCGACACCAGGTATTCCGGATTGGACAGGGTGCTTTGATCCATCCCGCGCGCTACCTGGAATTTAAACTGTTCATTTTCATCGACCACCAGTACAAAGCCGCGCTCTGCACGGGTATTTTGGATCACCCGGTCCATCACTCGGTTGAGTACTTCGTCGATATCAAGGGTTGATGTGAAGGTTTGAGTAAGATTATATAAGAGAGCCAAACGATCTGAGGAAGGTTGGGGGTTTTCGGTAGTTTCAACCATACGGCATCAATTCATTAATCGGCAAAAAAAAACTTGTTCAGGCAGGAAAATTCAGGTGACACGACGAATGTAAAGATTAGTTCCCCCATTATCCCATAGAGAGATAGACCGGTAAAGGAGAAGCAGTACTACTTCGGAGTAATGTAGTTTTTTTGAAGCTTTATGGTGAAAGTCGTTCCTTGTCCCAACTTGCTGTGGACGTCCATGGTGCCTGCGAAATGGTCAACCAGCTGTGTAACAATGCTCAGTCCCAGACCAGTACCTTTTATTCCTTCTTCCCTGGCATTGCGCGCTCGAAAAAACTCTTCCCCGAGTTTGGAGATATCTTCCTCGGCAATTCCTATTCCTGTATCCGAAATACTCACCAGAACGGTGCCGTCGGTATCCTTTACGTCCACATGTACTTGACCCCCTTCAGGGGTATATTTGATGGCGTTGCCAATCAGGTTTCCGAATATTTTCTCTAGTCCATCTTCGGTGGCCTGGACTATCAATTCATCCGTGGTCATATCCAATTTCAGATCGATGTTTTTGTGTTTGGCATCGTCAGTATATCGATCTATCAGGCGCAGCATGATAGGATTTAATGGCACATCCTCTGCCAGGCGTTCAATTTCAACTGCTTTTGTCTCTGCCAGCGCAAGCAAATCATCAATCAAGGTCATCAACAATTCCATGCGTACTTCTATACGGTTAAGAATATCCCTTTGCCTGTCATTTAATTCACCTGCCAGTCCTTTTACCAGAGTACGGATAAGACTCTGTGAACCTCCAACAGGGGAGCGTAGTTCATGGGCGACCGTGAGCATAAATTGGGTTTTAAACTGGTTCAACCGCTCCATCTCTTCATTCTCGCGGATAAGCAGGGCAGCTTGAAGTTCCATCTCCTGCACTCGTTTCGCCTCGATGGAAAGCCGCCGTTTTTCCAGTCCCTGTTCTACAGTCATTAGTAATACATCTGCGGTAAATGGCTTGGCAATAAAACCATACGCTCCGCGTTTGATGGCCTCGACTGCCAGCTCCACTGTCGCATAACCAGTGATGATCACGCAGACTATTTCCGGGTCATTTTTAAGAAGAGGTGCTAATAAATCGACCCCCCGGCCATCAGGCATCATCACATCGATCAATGCCAGGTCATAGCGTCCAGCACCGATTTTCTCCAATGCTTCCTTGAAGCTGGAGATTGTCTCTACCTCGAACCCATGCGGTTCCAAGGCACGTCTGCATCCCTGGCGAATACCAAGCTCGTCATCGACAACTAAAACCGTGGCTTTCGAATCCATTTTTAGTTAGCTAACTGATCAATTCTACTGTTCCGTTTTGCGATCCGGGAATCGTGCTTTTGAGGCGGACTGGTAAAGTGATAGTAAAAGTCGTACCCTCATTCGCTTTGCTCTCAGCTGAAATCTGCCCGCGGTGCATCTTTATTATGCCATATACAATAGAAAGACCCAATCCGGTTCCTTTGCCTGGTGGCTTGGTGGTGAAGAATGGGGTAAACAATTTCTTCATATTCTCTTTGGGAATACCACAACCCGTGTCAGAGAATTTAATTTCTACCCAGGCAGGATCGACCACCCGCGTGATGATCTCAATTAACCCGCAGCCCTCTACTGCCTCAGCTGCGTTATCAAGCAAATTGATGAAAACTTGCTTCAGCTGATCTGGATCTGCCTGAATGGTCGGGAGATCAGGATCATAATCTCGCTTGATCTCGATCCCTTCAAAATCAGGTTTAAGTCGTAATGATTCAATCACCCGCTCGATCAAGTCATGCAGGTCGGTATCTTTGGAGAGCACATCCTGCTGTCGGGCAAAATTCAACAGGTCAGCCACAATGGCTTTGCATCGTGTGGCTTCCTGGATTATTAATTGCAGATCTTCGCGCTTTGGATCATCTTGGGGAGTTTCCTTAAGCAATATATCTGAGAATAAAAGAATCGTTCCCAAAGGATTGTTCAGCTCGTGCGCTACTCCAGCTGCCAGCTGACCCATTGACGCCAGATTTTCTTTATGCATCAGCTCTTGTTGAGTCCGATGAAGAGTCTCGACCATTGAGTTAAATGAATGCTCCAATACGGCAAGCTCACCGCTTCCATCTTCACTCACCCGGACTGTCATATCACCCTTGGCAAGCATTCGGTTTGCGTCCACCAGGGAAATGATTGGCCTGGTAATATAGCGAGCAATCGGTATGGCGATAATGGCAGCCAGGGCGATCGTAAGAAATGCAATCAGAACCACTTGTTGCCGGAAATTATCTAATAATGCCTGATAACCAGATTTCCTCGCGCCAACATAAATGATCCCTATGACCTCATCTTTGAAATTAAGAAGTGGTTTGTAGCTGGTGATAAAAGTATCATTGACGACAAAAGCTTCACCAATATAATCCTGCTTGTCACGCAGAACCACATTAAAGACCTCTTCTGAAAGCCGGGTGCCAATCGCACGCAATCCTTCTTTCGTCATAACATTGGTCGAGACACGTAAATCACCAAAGAAGATGGTTACGGTATCGACCCCCGCAACCTGCTTGATGCGATCGACCAGTGTGAAATCGTTGTTGAACAGGTACATAGCCAGTGCTGAACCGAGTATCTTTCCATCTCCACCTTTAATCGGCGCTACACCGACGAGAGCCAGCCCTGCTTCGCCTTCACGCGCATCGAAGGGCTTTTCAACAGCTAATGGTGTATCAACCAGCTCGATTCTGGCCTGGGTGTCTAGTCCAACGGTAGCTAGTTGTTCCACCGGGATCACATCGGTGGCCGAAATCGATTCACCCGTTCGTATTGCTTCTTTGAGAATCGGCAAATCTCCCCAATACCCACTATTAAGAATCGGAGACATCTCTCCATTTGATGAAAGGGTCCTACCTGCAACAATATTGCCTTCTTCGTCGAGCACAGCAATCAGGTGTGTTCCACCTAGAGATAGCACGGTTATTTTGTTCGTGATCTGTTGATCGATAATCTCTAGGGCACGTTTATTCCCTTTAATGGCTAAAGGCAGATTATTTACCACCCATTTATCCAGGACAAGGCGGTGGCTGATGGCAGCTATTTCATCCAAATTCAGGTTGTAGAACGCGTTAGCCAGATCCATGTCACGGGAGACACGTTCGGATTCTGCAGCTGAAAGATACTGGCTGATGACATGCGAAGTTATACCGGAGCCAAATAAAACTGTGAATGCTGTCATCAAGGTAAAACTGATGATTAAAATTAACTGCAAGCGCCCACCCACAAGCAGCTTTAGAAGGGCTTTGAGGCGAGTGATCAAAAAGTCACATCCCGCAGTCGCAAGAATAAAAAACCACAGAAAACCCCGAGACCACAGAGCGAAATTCCCTGCGTATTCCCGGTCCCTCTGTGGTTTTTATGGATAGTTCTGGTTTTAGACCTTTTCTTTACTGAGCAGATAATCTACTTTCTTTACCAGGTCATCCGGA
>Ga0105100_10002827_pt1 | contig 10109 bp, 11 predicted proteins | sample PPLLak12cMay2015_2_FD_87033 | JGI IMG/M metagenome (GOLD analysis project Ga0105100, IMG submission 87033) | Freshwater sediment microbial communities from Prairie Pothole Lake near Jamestown, North Dakota, USA - PPLs Lake P8 Core (1) Depth... | ecosystem: Environmental > Aquatic > Freshwater >... | reverse complement strand
TTTCTTTCCTTCTCGCGTCCGACAAATGGGGTGAACGAAGCCGCGGCCGCCGCGTGCAATCGGCTGCGTACTCCTGAGGCCCGTTCCACTCGATATAGCTGTAAGGGTTCGGCTAGGCCTTTCAGGATGTGCGGTCCCAGGTCCTCCACGATAAAGAATCCTGCGACCAACCGTTGAGTCGCAGCAGAGATGTAGACCGTATTCGCTTCAGACAGAGACTGGACTCTCGCCGCAATGTTTGGCGCTTCCCCGAATATGTTGCCGGAATCGCCTCCCTCTGGACGAACCATGACTTCACCGGTATGGATACCGCCTCTCACCGAGATGCGTTTGCCGAACTCCGCGCCGATTGAATCGTTCAAGGCTTTGATTTCCTGGATCAGCGCCAACCCGGCGCGGACAGCCCGTTCGGCGTCATTCTCATGCGCTTTGGGATAGCCAAACAGGATGAGAACGCCATCTCCCAGATACTGGGCAACATGTCCCTCCAGGCGTCTCACCACGCTGGAGGCGGTCTGGTGATATTGGCTGATTATGCCGTGCCAGTCTTCAGGGTCGAGTTGCGCCGATAACTCAGTTGACCCCACTACATCCGAAAAAACCACAGTAAGCTGGCGGCGCTCACCATAAGTAGATGCCATACCCATCCGCTGATCCTTCTGCAAAAAATAAATTGTCTCGATTACCCAAAAACAAAGGGCAGCCGTGCAGACTGCCCTCTCCCGATTATGATTTTCCGTATTTGAAATATTTTCCCATGCCAAGGGCAACGGTCATATCGCCCGTGACTTTGACCTTTCCTTTCAGGAAGGCCATGTTCGGATCCATTTCGCCGATGGACATCTTGACATAATCATCAGAGTCCACCGTCATGGTCATTTTGGGACTGGGATGCGTGCCCTGAATACTCTCGCACCTCTGATCCTTGACGATGATATACCATTCCGAAGCCTGCGACCCCGTGAACTTGAATTGGATTACAGTATCCACACCGGCGGCTTTTTCCGGGACGAAAGCTGTCTTAATGGTTTCCGTCATCAATTCAGTGATCGTAGGTGGCATAACGATTCCTCCTCGTGAGCATGAGTAGATCGATCAAGTCCAATGGGACATTTCAGATACAGTATAGCATATACATAGAAGGTGGAGAATACTTGCTTAGAAGCCCAGCCTGGCCTGGAGGCTGTCCACAGCCTGCTTCGCTTCGGCAAGCCCGCAATTGTAGATTTCCCTGTAGATCTTTATGGCTTCGATCTTGTTGCCCCTCTTGAGCATATCAATCACGCGCGCATCTCCCATGCTTGTGTTCTCGACATAGGTGACACCCAGGTGCCTGTATAGAAAATCCACACGGCTTTCCAGTTCTGCGATTCGGGCGCGTAATGCAAGGATTTCAGAATCGTTAGACATATTATGCTCCTTATTCTCTATTGGATCATGGGCCATCCAGTGGATGCGACATCAATAAAAAATCGTAATATTTGCCTTCATACAACATGGCGCGCGGCTCGGTCCCGTAGCTCGAGAAGCCGCAGCGTTCATAACAGCGGACCGCCGGTGTGTTTGTTGCAGCGACCCCGAGTCTGACATGGTCGATGTTTTTTGCTTTTGCCCAGGTAATGCAAGATGTGATGAGGCCCTCGGCGATTCGCAACCCTCGCCATCCAGGCCTTACATATACACTCCATATCTCAGCGCCATGCCTTGTCTTCGGTGATCGGCCACGGGCAATGCCGGTCATGCCAATGAGCTGGTTTTCCTGCTCTGCAATGAAAATCGTCGACTCATCCGCTTCCATTCTGAGCATGTCTTCCCAGTATTTGGCAGGCTGATTCAATGTTTTTTGATAATCAGCGCTGAAGGCGATGGGACTATCTTGCAGAGCCTCGAGTCGCAGTTCGCGGAATGCAACGGCATCCGCCGGATTTACTTCGCGGAAGAGTATCGTCCCGCGCGGTGTGGTCAGTGAATGGTTCATCGGTTGCAGGTAAAGCGGTCGAGCGCGGCCTCGAATAAGGATGGAGGCGAGGCTTCGTCGAGCGTATATACTTTCCAGGCAAAGACACGATCACCGCACGTCCAGGCGGCGGCCCCGCCAAACGGCAGGATGGGCGTTGCCGTGGTGGTGATCGAGGTGTAGACCACGTTCATATCGCGTACCAGCTTCACTTCCGGAGTGCCGACGCTGGTATCCAATCCATCTTCAAGGATCAGATCGAGCAGGAAACGCGGATCGGCGGCGCCCGGCGAAAACTGCCACATCAATTGCATCAGGAGATTGCCGCTGTAGGCAGCCATCAGCCCGGTTTGATAGGTGCTGGGTGTCCCCTGATTGCTCGTGACGGCGCTGACATCGTAGTATGCCATATCGGACGGATGGCCAATGCAGAACTGATATTCACAGAACAAGCCTGCCAGGTTGACGGGGGTCGAAGATGGCACGGGCGACGGAGGGGGACTGGGTGTGCTTTTTGGGAGCGCTGCCAGTGTCGCCGCGACGATTTCCCTGATCTGCGCCTCGGGATCGGGAGTCGGTTTCGATCCGCACGCAGTTACAATGAATAGAAGCAGGAATAACATCAGGTAACGCATCTGACCGATTATACTTACAAAGTGCCGCATAATTATGTGAACTCCAGGTTCAAGTGTTGACCTGCAAGGCAATTCAAAAAGTTTACTTAGTGGCGAGGCAAGTGGTATTTTCGGAACAGGGAGTGTCCAAAAGGATGGGCTACTCGTAACTTCGCCACAGAGAACACTGAGTTCATTGAGAAAAAACTCAAACCTCTCTGTGAGCTCCCCTGGCACCGCACTCCTTGCAGTCGCGGGCAAGTGTGTGGCTGAGCCCACGAGATTAGACACTCCCTCGGAACAATATCCATCGTGGATGCGTCCTCAAGTCAAAAGGAGTAAGAATGAGAAGAGTTTTGTTTGCCGCCCTGGTACTGATTTTCATGTTTGCGGCCTGTGCGCCTCAAACCCCGACCGAACCACCATCGATTATCGTCGAGCAGCCGACTTCGAAACCTCCAACTCCAAAACCTGCGACTCCAAAACCGACGCCGACTCACACAGAGTTGACGCCTGCACAGCAGGCAGCGCTCACGTCTCTTTCCGAGAGCCTGGGGTTGTCCCCCGATGAAATCACCCTGGTCTCGGCCGAAGCCATGGACTGGCCCGATGGTTGCCTGGGCGTGGCAGAGGAGGGGATGATGTGTACCCAGGTAATCACGCCCGGCTTTCGCGTCATACTGGAAGCCAATGGGAAGCAGGTGGAATATCGCACGAATGAAGATGGGTCACAGATTCGACCCGCGACCGTCGCGTTCACATGGAAGCGTGAGGGCGGGATCGCCGGGTTTTGCGATTACGTGACCGTTTACGTGTCAGGTGAAGTGCATGGAAGTTCCTGCACAAACGGTCAATCCGTTGAAAAGAGTTTGAGTGAAGTAGTATCTGAAGATGAAATCGCCAGGCTGGATGAATGGTTAACGGACTACAGCACCATCGAGATAGATGCCTCCGACCCCGAGGGCGTTTCCGATCGCATGATGGTAACACTGACGTTTACAGGGACAGGCAGCCAGGAATCGCTTTCCCCGGCAGAGCAACAGGAGCTATTGGAATTTGCCCAGTCGCTCAATCAAGAGTTATATCAGTAAACGAAAAGAGCCTGCGAACAAAATCGCAGGCTCTTTCTAATCCATTACACTGTCACGCAGGTTTACTTTGCAGAGGAGCTTGAGTTTTATAAACCTGCGGAACGTTTCTTAGTGTCCACTACCGGGCATGACTGTGCCATCGATGATATCCGGGTTTTCAGGACCTTCCACGACCAGATACCCTGCGAGGCCGCGTTGTAACCGTGCCAGCGCATGGTCCACAAGGATGAAATTGCCGGGGACCTCCAGTCCGAACTCGACCACGGTCGCGCCACCCGGAGGAACCAGCGTGGTTTGAACATTTGTCAGCGCGGGCGAGGTGAGCGAGGCCTGATCAAAGACCCGGTCGAAGATCTCGCCGATCACGTGGAAGGAGGATGTAAAGTTGGGTCCACCCACACCGAAGAAAATGCGCACGGTCTCTCCAACATTCGCCTTGAGGGGCTTTTGAGCCGTTAGGCCTCCAACTGCGCCATTGAACACCAGATATTCAGGGTCCTCGTTGAGCAAAGCCTGTGTGTTCTCGGTCAGGTGCCCGGTCGAGCCATAAGCTTCCTTGGTATAGATTTCGCCTTGCATGACATAGAACTCGCGATCAACCGGGGCCAGGCCTTCTTCTGGTTCCACCAGGATCAGACCATACATTCCATTGGCAATGTGCTGGGCAACCATCGGAGTTGCGCAGTGATACACGAACAGTCCGGGGTTGAGCGCCTTGGCGGTAAACATCGTCTCTTCGCCGGGAGCTGTCTGGGTCATCGCTGCACCGCCGCCGGGACCGGTCACGGCGTGGAAATCCACGGAATGTGCCATGGTGCTGTTCGTCAGGTTCTTCATATGGACTTCAATCGTATCGCCCACGCGTACACGGAAGAATGGTCCGGGAACTTTGCCGTTGAACGTCCAGTATGTGAAGGTTGTTCCGTCTGCAAGCTGGCCTTCGATTTCCACGGCTTCCAGATCGATGCGTACCGTCTCCGGTTCACGCACTGCCAGGGGAGCCGGAAGGTCAGTGGGATCTCGCACCACATCCGCGCCGGTCGCGGCGGGATTATTCACGACCATGGGTCCGCTCATTCCGACAAACTCACCCGCCGGCGCAACTGCCGGGGCGGCATCGCTGGCCGTTGTGCCCGTTACTTCGAATTTGCCTTCCATGCCTGCCTGACGATGTCCGGCAATGACGCAGTAATAGGAGAACGATCCGCCTTTGTCAACTGCAAATTCGAGCGTGGTGCTTGATCCCTTGCCGACCACGTGCTCGGATTGGGCATTGAAATCCGGGAAGGCAATATCGTGTTCCACGCCGTCACCGGTGGACAGGTTGAGCTTCAAGGTATCGCCAACGTTTGCGCTGAGCGTTGGGTTGCGAACACCGTCAATGCCGCCGCCCACGCCCATGAAAGCCATCTGGCCATCCATCATGCCTGTGGTGAGAGTGTATTCGACTATTTTGCCTTCGGCTGCTGCTGCCACTTCATTTTTGGGACTGCCGCCACAGGCAGACACCAGAACCGTGATCGCGATCAACAGGCTAAAAAGCTTGAACGACGTTTTCATTAAGTACTCCTTGTCTAATGATTTTTATCTTGGATACCTTCCTCCAGGTCCTTCATCAGGTTCTGCAGGGAGATTTGATAGATTTCGGCTACATCCTGCAGCGTACAAAACCGTTGCAGGAGGCAGCCGATGCAATTCGTATTCCTGTGAATGAAGATCGAAAAGGCTTCGGGCCAGTTCTTCAGCACGTCTTCAACAGTCAATTGGGGTTGGATCAAAGGTGCGTCCATTTGCACCAATGATACTCCAATTGGTAGAGGATGTCTTTGCGCTAGCGCAAATAAGGAAAACAAAAAAGCACTCGGGATGCGGGCCTTCCGTGCCCGGATCAGACCCCTTTATTGATCTGACTCTTCTGCGATTTGCACCAGCCCGTGTGGCTTGCGGATCAGGACACGCTCGCGGCCTGCTTCCACCAAACCGCGCCGTTCCCACTCTGACAGCACACGGCTGACGGTGTACAGCGTAGTTCCGGACATTTCCGCCAGGTCCTGGCGCGTAAAGGTCAGCTCGATGCCCCCGTCTCTGGTTTTGACTCCCATCTGCGCGGTGAGACGTAACAAAGACCGCGCGATCCGTCGCTCCACTTTTTCGGTGGCGAGCTCCCTGTACCGTTCCTGCATCTCCTGAATGTAATCTGTCATCAGTTTCATGAGATTAAATGAAAGGTCAGGGCGGGTTTGCATCATCTCGTGCATGAAATCACTGCGGATGGCCAGGGCGGTGCTGTGCTCCAGTGCCTGTGCGGTGGCAGGGTAGGTGGCATTCTCACGCACCGCGCCCAGCGCGCCGAACATCTGCCATTCGTTGATGGTCCGCAGGTTGACTTGCTGCCCCGCCGGATTCGTCTGCATTAATTTGGCGCGGCCTGAAACCAATATATACAGATACTCGGCGGGATCGCCCTGAAAGAAGAAAAATTCTCCCTCCTCGATTGAGCGCTCGATGGCATGCCGGGCAAGGGACTGCAGATCATCATCGGTGGCGTTTTGGAAAACGCTGACCTGGCGCAGTTGTAGTGGATCAATAGCCATACGGTAATTCTACTCTTATTGTGCTAAATCAAGGTAAATATGACAAACTTCCTGCGAATAAGTGACATGTAATTATTGACATATCAACCGGAATAAAGGTATCATAGCTGTGCCCCACCCCCCCGGGGGGGGTAAGAAAGAAGCGACTGGTGCTTTCTGGAAGCTAGAGGAAACCATGGAAAACGACAAGCGAAGCACGCCGCAAAGCGGCAGTGCGGATAACACAATCCGCCGTTTGAAGACCATTGAAGGTCACCTGCGTGGAGTCATCCGCATGGTGGAAGAGGACTTATATTGTATTGACATCATCCGCCAGATACAGGCGGTCGAAGCCGCCTTGAACAAGGTTAGCTCCAAAATCCTTGAAGATCACTTGAATTCCTGCGTCATTACTGCCATTCAGGGCAACGATAAGAAGGAACGCGAACGCGTACTGAAGGAAATCACCGAAGTATTCGAGATGTCCACGAAAGTGTAATCTACGTCCTGAGCGGAGGGTCAAGACCCGTAGTCGAAGGACAATTGTGAGATCTACGCTTCGACTGCGCGGCGCATTAGCGCCAGTACGCACTCCGCTCGGCGCGAGAACAAAATTCAAAGGAGAAACAAAACCATGTCAACCGTAACTTACACCGTCCCCGCCATTCATTGCGGACATTGCACTCATACCATCGAAATGGAAGTGGGTGAGCTGCAGGGCGTCCAGTCCGTGAAGGCGGACCAGGCCAGCAAGAAAGTTGAGATTACGTTCGATGCGCCCGCCAGCGAAGAGAAGATCAAAGCCCTGCTGGCCGAGATTGATTATCCCGTTGACGGGTTGATAGCGCTGTAATTCAGAGAATGTCTGGCCCGCTAAATCTATGCGGGCAATGTTCGCATGAGCGAGAATGAGATGCCAGATCAAGAGCAGCATCACGATCATTCCAGGATGAAACATGATGAGCATACGAGCGTAGCGAATGCTGAGGCAAGCGCGCGTAACCAATCCATGAACCACGCACGCTCCGCGCATGGCGCGCATGCTCAAATGCAGAAAAGCGAGCATGCTGCTCATGCTGACCATACCGGTCACGAGGACATGTTCCGCAGGCGCTTCTGGGTTTCATTGCTGCTCAGTATTCCAGTTCTGCTGTACACACCCATGCTGCAAATGTGGTTCGGGTTGAGATTGCCCGAATTCACCGGCAGTCAGTGGATCGCTCCAGTGTTCTCTGTGATCGTGTTCTTTTATGGCGGCCTGCCATTCCTCCAGATGGCCCTGCCTGAGATCCGTAATCGCCAGCCTGGCATGATGCTGCTCATCTCGCTGGCAATCCTGGTTTCCCTTGTGTACAGCCTGGCGGCGCTTTTCTTCAACCTCGGCGAAGGATTCTTCTGGGAGCTTGTGACTCTCATCGACATCATGCTTCTCGGCCACTGGATCGAGATGCGCAGTGTGCGGCAGGCGTCCGGCGCGTTGGATGCACTTGCCAAATTGATGCCGGATACCGCGGAACATATCATGCCTGATGGAAGTACTCACGCGATGCCGGTCGCCTCGCTCAAAGCCGGAGACCTGGTTCTGGTACGACCAGGTGCCAGCGTCCCGGCAGACGGAGTCGTGGAAGAGGGCGAGTCCGATGTAAACGAATCGATGATCACCGGTGAGTCGCGTCCCGTCAAAAAGACGCCCCGCTCGACGGTCATTGGCGGCGCGATCAATGGCGACAGCAGTCTGCGCGTGCGCGTCGCGGCCACCGGTGAACAGACTGCGCTGGCGGGTATCATGCGCCTCGTCCGCGAGGCGCAGCAGAGCAAATCACAGACCCAGATTCTGGCAGACAAAGCCGCGGGCTGGTTGTTTTATCTGGCAATCGGCGTGGCAGGCTTGACCGCCATCCTGTGGACTCTCTCGATTGGCTTTGACCTGTTCACCCTGCAACGCGTCGTGGCTGTTCTGGTGATCGCCTGTCCGCACGCGCTCGGGTTGGCGATCCCTCTCGTGGTGGCGATCAGCACCACATCCGCCGCGCAGAATGGGATCCTGGTCCGGGACCGCCTGGCCCTCGAAGCCGCACGCGAAATCGACATCATCATCTTCGATAAGACAGGGACGCTGACCAAGGGTGAGCAGGGCGTGGTCGCGATCAAAGCCGTTGATGGCCCTGATGAAAACAAGGCCCTCGCCCGGGCCGCGGCGCTCGAAGCGGATTCGGAACATATCATTGCCCGCGCGATCCAAAAGGCCGCGCAGGAGAGAAAGCTACAAGTGCCCAAAGCCTCCGGGTTCGAGGCGCTCAAAGGACGCGGCGTCCGCGCGAAAGTCGATGGAACCGAAGCGTGGGTGGGTGGTCCCCGTTTGCTTGAGCACCTTAGCGTCAAAACTGATGACGATTTGAATGAGTTTGCACAGTCATCGGGTGCGAAAGGCCAAACAGTTGTCTATCTGGTCGAAGACAAAAAAGTATCGGCGGCATTTGCATTAGCCGATGTCATCCGCCCTGAAAGCCATGAGGCGGTGAAACGCTTGCGCGAAATGAATATGCAGGTTGCCATGCTGACTGGCGATAGCAAAGATGTTGCCAGGGCGGTCGCAGAGGATCTGGGTATCGATCTGTACTTTGCCGAAGTACTGCCTGAGCACAAGGATCACAAAGTCGCTGAATTGCAGAAGCAGGGCAAGCGCGTGGCTATGGTTGGTGACGGAGTCAACGATGCCCCTGCGCTGGCGCGTGCCGATGTTGGGATTGCCATCGGTAGTGGCACAGACGTGGCGGTGGAATCGGCGGGCATCATCCTCGTCAGGAGCAATCCGTTGGATGTGGCCAAGATTTTCAAATTGAGCCGCGCCAGTTATCGCAAAATGATCGAGAACCTGGTCTGGGCTTCCGGTTATAACATTGTCGCCTTGCCGCTCGCCGCAGGGATCCTGGTCGGGGCGGGCATCCTGCTTTCTCCGGCGGTCGGCGCGCTGCTGATGTCGTTAAGCACGGTGATCGTGGCCATCAACGCCCAGTTGTTGCGGCGGCTCGATCTTTCACAATAAATCTGAATGAGCCTTGCGAAGGTTTTTCTCGCGTCGATGACCGTACGTCAGTCCAACCTTCGCACGGCTTACCTCAAGAGAGTAATCAATGTCTGAAACAAAACAATTAACTCTTCCCATTACCGGCATGACCTGTGCCAATTGTGTCGCGACCGTTGAGCGCAATCTAAAGAAATTGGATGGGGTGCAGAGCGCAGTCGTGAATCTTTCTTCTGAGCGCGCGACCGTTGATTTCGAGCCGATGAAGTTGCAGCTCGCGGATATGATCGCGCGCGTCAACCGGGCCGGGTACGGCGTTGCGACCGGCGAAGCTGACCTTATCATCAAACGTCTTTCGGATGATACGGATGCACGCCGCCTGGAAAAAGCATTGGCGAGTCTCGAGGGTGTGCTCGAAGCGCAGGTAAATTACACCACCGAGAAGGCGCGCGTCAAATATGTGCCGACGATTGTCACACAGGCCGAATTGCGTCGCGCGGTTGTATCGGCCGGCTTCGAAGCCGTTGAGTTGGGTGGGGAAGCCGAGGACGCGGAAGCCAAAGCGCGTGAGCATGAGATCAATGAGCAGCGCCGTCTGCTCATCATTGGTTTGATCTTCACCGTGCCGTTGTTCTTGTTTGCCATGGCGCGTGATTTTGGCCTCCTGCCTGCGATGTTCTACGAAATGGCGACCATGGGCGGGATGACTCTCACCCCCGCGCCATGGACAAACTGGTTAATGCTTGTGTTTGCCACGCCAGTGCAGTTTTATGTGGGCTGGCAATATTACGTGGGCGCGTTCAAAGCGTTGCGAAACAAATCTGCCAACATGGATGTGCTCATTGCAAT
>Ga0105100_10002826_pt1 | contig 10109 bp, 7 predicted proteins | sample PPLLak12cMay2015_2_FD_87033 | JGI IMG/M metagenome (GOLD analysis project Ga0105100, IMG submission 87033) | Freshwater sediment microbial communities from Prairie Pothole Lake near Jamestown, North Dakota, USA - PPLs Lake P8 Core (1) Depth... | ecosystem: Environmental > Aquatic > Freshwater >... | reverse complement strand
TCCGCGTCTTCGACGGCCACGAGGCCGTCGCGCTCGTCACGGCCGGGACGGGCGCGGCCAAGCGGGTCGTCGGAGCCGTCGCGCTCGACCGGAGCCGGCTCTCGGCCCGCGACCGCGGCTTCGTCCTCTTCAACGCCGTGAACGTCGTCGTCGCGACGGGCGGACCGGGCGGGATGTACGCGCACTCGGTCTACCCCAAAGACCAGATGGGCTCGCACGGGCTCCTCTTCGAGGCCGGCGCCGTCGCCCACAACCTGACCGAGTCGCAGTTCGGCCTGGCCTCGACGAAATTCCGCTGGAACGTCTCCGGGACCTACCAGCAGGCCGTGCCCCGGTACATCTCGACGGATGCCCGCGGCGGCGGCGAGCGGGAGTTCCTCTGCGATTATTTCCCCGACATGGGCGCGCTGGCCACGGCCGTATTCCTCAAGGGCTACCAGTGGCCGTTCGATCCGCGCAAGGCCTGCGAGGGCGGCTCGTCGCTCGTCGACCTCCTCGTCTACGAGGAGACCGTCGTCAAAGGCCGCCGCGTCTATCTCGATTTCCGCCGCGATCCCGGCGGCGGGGACAGGCTCGCGCCGTTCGCGCCGCGCCTGCTCGCGCCCGAAGCCTACGCCTATCTCGGAAAGTCGGGCGCCCTGATGGCCACGCCCATCGCCCGGCTGAAAAAGATGAACGCGCCGGCCGTCGCCCTCTACGCATCGCATGGTATCGACCTGGCCCGTGAGCCGCTCGAGATCGCCGTCTGCGCCCAGCACAGCAACGGCGGCTTCAAGGGCTCGATCTGGTGGGAGTCGAACGTGCGCGGCCTCTTCCCCGTCGGCGAGGTCTGCGGCACCCACGGCGTCACGCGGCCGGGCGGCTCGGCGCTCAACGCCGGACAGGTCGGGAGCGCCCGGGCCGCCCTCTTCATCGCCCGCCGGCGCGGCGGCCGGCCGCTCCCGGAGCGCGACTTCGCCCGCGCGGCCGAAGCCGCGGTCGCGGATAAGGCCGGGCTGGCCGATGCGCTGCTCCGCCGGACGAAGGGGGCGTCCCTCGCGCCGGCGGATTGCCTGGCCGAGATCCGGGCCAGGATGTCGGCCTGCGGCGCGGCCGTCCGGGACCCCGCGGCCGTCCGGGCCGAAAGGGTCCGGGCCCGGCAGCTCTGGTCGAGGGCCCGGCGCGAGATGCGGATCGCATCGCCCCGGGACCTGCCCGGCGCGTTCAGGGCCGTCGACCTCGCCCTGACCCACTACGTCTACCTCGAGGCCATCGGCGAATACCTCGACCGCGGCGGGAAGAGCCGGGGCTCCGCACTCGTTCCCGACGCGGGCGGGATCGTCCCCCACCCGCTCCTCGGCGGGCGCTGGGCGTTCTCGCTCGCGGAACCCGGCGATGCCGTCGGGACGAACGTCCTCGAGGTCCGGCTCGACGCCGCGGGCCGCGTCCGCAAGCGCTGGGTCCCCGTCCGGCCCGTGCCCCGTCCGGAGGGCTGGTTCGAGATCGTCTGGGACGACTACCGGAAAGACAGGATCGTCGTCGAGGAGGAATGAGCTTGGCCAAAAAGAAACTCGGCACCAGGCCCGCCGCCGTAGTCACCGGAGCCGGACGGGGCATCGGCCGGGCCATCGTCCTGGCCTTGGCCCGCGGGGGCTTCGACGTCGTCGGGATCGATATTCTCTTCGATCCCCGCGACACGAAGACGGGCCTTTTCGAGGTCAAACGCCGCGTCGCAGAGATCGGGGGGCGTTTCCTGCCCGTCGCGGGCGACGTCTCGCGGATCGCGGACCACGACCGGATGCTCGACGCGGCCGCCGGGGTGTGCGGCCGGATCGACGTCCTGGTCAACAACGCCGGGGTGGCCTCCGCGAAGCGCGCGGACGTGCTGGAGACGGAGCCCGCGAACTACGACCGGCTCATGGGCATCAACGCCCGCGGGCCGTTCTTTCTGACCCAGAACGCGGCCCGCCGCATGGCCGCACAGGAGCCGAGGCCGGACGGCGTCCGGCCGGCCATCGTCTTCATCACCTCGGTGTCCGCCGTCGTCTCCTCGACCGACCGGGCGGAATACTGCATCTCCAAGGCCGCTCTCAGCATGGCCGCGACGGTGTTCGCCGACGCCCTGGCGGGAAAAGGCATCGGCGTCTACGAGATCCGCCCCGGCATCGTCGCCACCGATATGACCGCCGGCGTCAGGGAGAAATACGACCGGATGATCGCCGCGGGGCTCGTGCCCCAGGGGCGCTGGGGGCAGCCCGAGGACGTCGGCCGGGCCGTCGCCGCCCTCGTCCGCGGCGACTTCGGCTATTCGACCGGGGCCGTGATCGAGGTCAGCGGCGGCATGGACATCCGCCGGCTCTGAGCCGCGGCGGCGTTCTTGGCGGGCCTGGCCCGCTGTGCTATCCTAGACCGGAACGGAGGGAACTATGAGCGATTCTAAAACCCAGGGCCGCATCTTCTGGGGCCTCCTGCTCGTCGTCCTGGGCGGACTGTTCCTGTTCGCCCAGATGGACTGGTGGAATTTCGGCCACGTCGTCAGCCGGTTCTGGCCGGTCATCTTCATCCTCCTCGGCATCTCCATGCTGGTCGCCAACAGCTTCAAGAACGTCGGCACCGGCGTCTTCTTCATCCTCTTCGGCACATTCTTCCTGCTCATCCGCTGGGACGTCCTCCACACCATCGGGCGCTACATCTGGCCGGTGGCCATCATCGTCGCAGGCTTGTGGATCCTGCTCCGGCCGGCCAGGGGCCAGGACAAAAAAAAAACGGTCTCTGACGTAGGCGGCGACGAACTCAAGATCAGCCAGATCTTTTCGGGCACGTCGCGCAGGATCGAATCTCAGGCTTTCAAGGGCGGCAAGGCCGAGGTCGTCTTCGGCTCGGCCGAGATCGATCTTCGCGGGGCCAGGCTCGCGGGCGACCGGGCAACCATCGACCTGTCCGCGGTCTTCGGCAGCATCGAAGTCCAAGTCCCCCGCGACTGGGAGATCGTTCTCGAAGGCACGCCCGTCCTCGGCTCGATCGAGAGCCACAAGTCGGCCGTGCCCGCGACCGGGAAGACGGCCACGCTGACCGTCAAGGGCGCGGCCGTGTTCGGATCGATCGAGATCAAGGACTGACGGGGATGACGATGAAGAAAAGCCTGTTCTGGACACTGGCCGTCGTCATCACCCTGGGATCGGCCGTCTATCAGAGGATGACCGGTCCCACCTACCCCCTGAAAGGAAAGGCCGCCCTGGGCGGATCGGAGATCCGTTTCGAGCTGCCGCGAAGCGCAGAAACGACGGCGGACGCCGAAGTGGCCGTCCCGGCCCCGACCGCGGTCGCGGGCGCGCTCGATTGGCGTCGCTTCCCGACCGACGACGCCTGGACGCGGGTCCCGTTCGTCCGCGAGGGGGACCGGCTCGTCGCCCGCCTGCCGAAACAGCCCGCGGCCGGCAAGGTCGCCTACCGGGTCACACTGACGGCGGACGGCACGGACACGTCGCTCACCGGCGACAAGCCGGCCGTTCTGCGCTTCAAGGACCCCGTGCCGATCTGGATCCTCGTCCCCCACGTCCTGATCATCTTCGCGGCCATGCTCTTCTCGACGGCGGCGGGCCTGGCCGCGCTCGACCGGAAACGGAACCCGCGGCGGCTCGTCCTCTGGACGGTCGGGCTGATGTTCCTCGGCGGATTCGTCCTCGGGCCGCTCATGCAGAAGTTCGCCTTCGGCGTGGCCTGGTCCGGTTTCCCCTTCGGCACGGACCTGACGGACAATAAAACGCTCATCGCCTTTCTGGCCTGGATCGTGGCCCTGGTCACCGGCCGCGGGGGCCGGCCGGCCCGGCCGTTCGTCATCGCGGCCTCGCTGGTGACACTGCTCGTCTTCCTCATCCCCCACAGTCTTTTGGGGTCCGAATACGATTATTCGAAGATCGGACAGGGAGGGAACAGATGAAAAGAACGGCCTATATGAGCTTGGGGCTCCTGGTCCTGGCCGGGGCCGGCGTGGCCCTGGTGATGGCCCCGGGCCGGAGTGACGGGGACATCCCCGCGGACGTGCTGTCCGTGTTCAAAAAGAACTGCGTCCGATGCCATACCGGGCCGAAGCCGCCCAAGGGGTTGAGCCTCATCCCGGCCAAGATCGCGTCCGCCTTCGAAGCGCCGAGCGCCGAGGTCCCGGAGACGAAGCTCATCGTCCCGGGTGACCCCGGTGCGAGCTACCTCATGAAGAAAGTCCGGCGGGAGGACGGCATCGCCGGGAAGCCCATGCCCCCCGGCAAGGCCCTGGCCGAAGAGGAGATCCGGATCCTCGAGGCCTGGATCTCCGGCCTCAAGTGATCCGCGCCCTCACTGCAACAGGAAGCGGACCGTCACGGTGAAGACGATGGGGACGGGCTTGCCGTCCTGCACGAACGGTTCGTAAAGCCACTGTCGCACGGCATCGATGGCCGCCTGGTCGAGGAGCGGGATCGAGCGCAGCACCATCGTGTCCGCGACCTTGCCCGTCTCGTCGGTCTTGACGGAAAGAATGACCACGCCCTGGACGCCGGCGACGCGGGCGGCTTCGGGATAGACCGGCGCCGTTTCCTTGACGAGCTTGGGCGGCTGGATCTCGCCCTCGGCCCGGACGGCGCCGGCGGCGAACTTCTTGATGACGTCCTTCTTGATGCCCTCGTCGAGGACGAAGCGGACCGTCACGGTGAAGACGACCTTGTGCGCCTTTCCGTCGATGATCAGGGGCTCGTACTTCCACTGTTTGACGGCGTCGATGGCCGCCTGGTCGAGAACTGGAATGGAGCGGAGGACCCGGGCGTCGACGACGTTCCCCTCCTCGTCGGTCTTGACTTCGAGGATCACGACGCCTTCCACCCGGCCCTGGCGGGCGATCTCGGGATAGACCGGATTGATCGTCTTGACGTGTTTGGGCGGCTGGACCTTGCCGACGGCCCGGACCGCGTCGCCCTCGAACTGCAGGTCGGGCTTGGAGCCCGGGACGCCTCCTTCGACGCCTCCTCCGACGCCTCCTTCGACTCCGCCCTGGACCCCGCCGACGGCACCCTCCACTCCCGGCTTCTTTTTGTCGTCGAGATTGAAACGCATGGTCACCGTAAAGACGACGGGCCTGGGCTTGCCGTCGATGATCATAGGCTCGTAGACCCACTGTTTGAGGGCGTCCACGGCGGCCTGGTCGAGAAGCGGGACCGAGCGCAGCACCTTGACGTCGGCGATCCGGCCGAACGTATCGGTCGTCGCTTCCATGATGACGACGCCCTTGACGCCGGCTTTGGCCGCTTCCTTCGGATAGACCGGCTGGACCTCTTTGACGAGCTTGGGCGGCTTGACCTTTTCGCCTCCGCCGGCCTTCAGCACGCCCCCGACGACGCCGCCGGCTGCCCCGCCTGTGGCGGCGCCGGCGGGTTCGCCGAGCCACTTGGCGACCCTCAGGGTGATGAAGTAGGGCTTCATCTGGGTGTTCTCGAAACCGAAGACGGCCTCCGACTTGTCGGGCAGTGAGAATTCGGTGTCGAGGAGATTCGACTTCTTGGCCGCCTCCTGTTCATAGACCTCGATCCGGAACTGGTTGCGCCCGGCGACCTTCCCCGGCGTGACGAAGACCGCGTACTCGTGGCCGTTGATCCGGAACATGTGAAAGGCCTTTTCGGCCTTCCCGTTCCTGTCCCACACCAGCGTGGCCTCCGTCAGCAGGCCGACGTCCTCGAGGTTGTAGACCTTCATGATCTGCTGTTCGGCTTTGACGTCCTCCTCGAGTTCGTAGTTGGCGAAGTTCGTGAACGTCAAATACGACGACGTGACGGGCTTGGGCTGCCCCGGCGCCTTCTCCCGGACGCCCTCGAGGATCCTCATCTTCAGCTCGAACGAGGCGACCGTGGCTTTGGCGCTCTGGGACGTGTCGTCGCCGCCGAGGGCCGGGGCGATCGTCGCCAGGCCGGCGAAAACCATTGCGACTGCCAGATAAAATGCTTTTTTCATCACACCCCTCCTGCTAGGGAGTTTTCGTAGCCCAGATGAAGACGGTGTCCGTCCCCTGGGGCTGATAGACGAAGGTTTGAGCGGGCTCGCCGCCCACGTTGACGTAGTCGATCTCGAACCGGTCGGCGGGCGCGACGGCCATCGCATCGAAGCCCGGCCGTTCGACCTCGCGGAGAAGCCAGAATCCGGTCACGGCGACGACGGCGGCCATGGCCACGCCGGCGGCGAGCCTCCAGGCGAGACCGGCGCGGGCCGGCGCCGGTTCCGGCGCGGCCGCGGCGCGCTCGGTCTCGACCGAGATCCGGCGCCAGAGGGCTTCGGGGTCGCCCAGCCGGCCGGGCCTGACGAGAAGGTCCCGCGCCTCCTCGGGCCCGACGAGCCGGGCCTGGCAGCCGGGGCATCGTTCCATGTGGCCGCGGATGAGCCAACCGCGGACCGACCTCAGGGGAAGAGCGTCGTAGAGGAACTCAGCCGTTCTGCAGAAGGCCATGGTCTTTCTCCAAGAGGGCTTTGATCTTCCGGCGGGCGTTGAAGAGGTAGACGCGGGCCGTCGAGGCCGAACAGGTCAGGACCCCGGCGATGTCCCCGGCGGTGTAGCCTTCGTTCGCCCAGAGGCAGAGGGCGGTCCGCTCCTTCGGCGACAAACGCTCGAGGAGGGCCGAGGGCAGGGGCTCGGGATCGGCCGGATGCGGATCCCCGCCCCGCGAAATTACGGACGGCTCGAACTTGGCCCGGGCCGAGAATTCCGAAAAGCGCCGCTTTTTCCTGAGCATGTCGAGCGATCTCCTGTAGGCGATGGTCAGCAGCCAGGTCTTGAAGCTCCTCTCCCGGTCGTACCGGTCGAGGCGGCGGAAGACCTGGAGGAAGGTCTCCTGGCAGACGTCCTCGGCATCCTGCCTGTTGCCGATGACGTTAAGGGCGACCGAGAGGACGAGATTGCCATAAGCCTCGACCATCGCCCTCGAGGCGACAGGGCTCTCCCGGAGACAACCTTCGATGATCTGCTGCTCGTCCACCGGATGCCTTGTCCTTTCTCCCACCGAGATTACGCCCGGGCCCGGGTAGGCGTTTAGCCGGACCGGACCGCGGTGAGGGGGACCGCTCTCCCCTCCCTCTATTGGTACATCTTTCCCCGGTTCCTGTCATCCTCAAACGTCCCCATTTTTTGACAGGGGCGGGCGTCTTTGTTAGATTTTGACGGACATGAACGCACCTATCGACCCCGGACCACAAGAAGAGAAAGAAAGGCAGGAACAGACCTCATGACCAAACCGAAACCCTTCGCCCTCGCCGCCGCCGCAGTGCTCCTCCTCGCCGCCCTCGTTCCCGCGGCCGCCCAGGACAAGCCCGTCGACAAGCCGGCCGACAAGCCCGCGTCACCGGCGGCGCCCGCCGTCCCGCGCCCGATCGGGCTCCAGGACATCCTCGCGTGGAAATCGATCGGCCCGTCGGAGCTCTCCCCGGACGGGAGCTGGTTCATGTACCAGGTCAGCCCGGTCGAGGGCGAGAGCGAGGTCGTCCTCCGCCAGACGGCCGGGACCAAGGAACACCGCTTCCCCATCGGCGAGGCGCCGCGGTCCGGATCGTCCATCCGGCCGGGCTTCTCGGCCGATTCCAAGTGGGCCGCCTTCCTCGTCTACCCTGGCTCGAAGGAGACGAAGTCGCTGCGGAAGGACCGGAAGAGGATCACGACCACCGTTGTCCTGGTCGACCTGGCCACGGGCGAGAAGACGGAGTTCGAAAAGGTCCGCGCCGCCGCCTTCTCGGGCGATAACCCGGGCTTCGTCGCCCTCCACCGCTACGCCCCCGAGAGCCAGGAGAAGGAGAAGGACAAGTGGACGGGGTCCGACCTCCTCCTGCGCGAGCTCGCGACGGGAAACGAGGTCAACATCGGCAACGTCGCCGAGTACGCTTTCGACAAGACGGGCGGCCGCCTGGCCCTCGTCATCGACGCCCAAGGCCTGGCCGGCAACGGCCTCCAGCTCCGGGACATGGCCACGGGCGCGGTCGTCTCCCTCGACAACGACAAGGCCTCTTACAAATCCCTGACCTGGACGGAGAAGGGCGAAGCCCTGGCCGTCCTCAAGGGCAAAGAGGACAAGGCCTACGAGGACAAGCTCTGGAGCGTCCTCGGCTTCGACGGCTTCGCGGCCGCCAAGAGGCCGCGCAAAACGGTCTATGACCCCGCCGCGGACAAGACCTTCCCCGAGGGCATGACCGTCAGCCCCAACCGGGCCCCCGATTGGACCGAGAGCTTCGACGCCATCCTCTTCGGGATCCACAAGATCGAGAAGAAGAAGGACGCCGGCAAGAAGGACGCGGACGAAGCCAAGGCCGGTGCGGAGGCGGCCCCGGCGGCCGCCCCGAAGCCCGACGAGGTCTCCGACGAGGACCTCCCCGACCTCGTCATCTGGCACGGCCAGGACCGCCGCCTCCAGTCCCAGCAGCAGGTCCAGGAACAGCGGGACAAGAATTTCAGCTACCTGTCGGAGTTTCGGATCGCCGAAAAGAAGTTCATCCGGCTGGCCGACGACGACCTCCGTTCTGTCGAGCCGGCCCCGAAGCACCGTTTCGCGGTCGGCCGGGACAACAGAGCTTACGAGCTCGACACGAATCTCATCGGCCGCGGCAGCCAGGACATCTCCGTCATCGACATGAAGACGGGCCAACGGAAGCCCGCGCTGACCGGGAACGAGCACTATTTCGGGACCCTCTACGACGGGGCCCACTTCCTCTATTACGAAGACGGCCACTTCCACACCTACGACATGGCGACGGGCAAGTCCGTCAACATCACCCGGAACGTGCCCGCGTCGTTCGTCGACGAGGACGACGACCACAACGTCGTCAAGCCGCCCGATTACCCCGTCGGCTCGCCCAAGGACGGGCTGAACGTCCTCCTCTCGGACGGCTGGGACGTCTGGAGCGTTCCCGTCGGCGGCGCCGGCAAGGCCGTCAACCTGACAGCGAACGGCGCCAGGGACAAGCTCCGCTATCGCCGCTTGCGGATCGACGCCGAGGAGAAGGCCGTCGACCTCGACGAGCCCCAGTACTTCGCCGTCTACGGCGAGTGGACGAAGAAGGCCGGCATCGCCCGGCTCGAGACAGGGCGGCCCGCGCCGGCGATGCTCCTCTGGGACGACGCCGGATTCGGGGGCCTGGCCAAGGCCAAAAAGGCCGGCGTCTACGTCTACACCCGCGACACCTTCAAGGACTATCCGGATCACTACAGCACGGACGCCCTTCTTCGGAACGGCAAGAGGCTGACCGAGGCCAACCCGCAGCAGAAGGATTTCCACTGGTCGAGCGGTTCGATCCTGCTCGACTACACGAGCGCCAAGGGCGACAGGCTCCAGGGCGCGCTCTTCCTCCCCGCCAACTACGAGAAGGGCAAGCGCTACCCGACGATCGTCTACTACTACGAGAAGACGTCGCAGCAGCTCAATCGCTACGCTGCGCCCACGGCCAACGGCTTCAACAAATCCGTCTACAACAGCCACGGCTACGCCGTGCTCTACCCCGATATCACCTACAAGATCAACGACCCCGGCATGTCCGCGGTCTGGTGCGTTCTGCCCGCCCTCGACGCGGCCGTGGCCGCGGGGGTCGTCGACCGCGCCAAGGTCGGCCTTCAGGGGCACTCGTGGGGCGGCTATCAGACCGCTTTCCTCGTCACCCAGGCCGACTTCGCCGCGGCCGTGGCCGGGGCGCCGCTGACCAACATGATCAGCATGTACAGCTCCATCTACTTCAACAGCGGCTCGGCCAACCAGCCCATCTTCGAGTCGAGGCAGGGGCGTTTCAAGGGCGGGTACTGGGACAACCTCGAGGCCTACCAGCGCAATTCGCCCGTCTATTACGCGGACCGGGTCAAGACGCCGCTCATCATCCTCCACAACGACAAGGACGGCGCGGTCGACTGGAACCAGGGCATCGAGTATTACAACACCCTCCGCCGCATGAAGAAGCCGGTCGTGATGCTCCAGTACGTCGGCGAGAACCACGGCCTGGTGAAGCCGGCCAACCGCAAGGATTACACGGTCCGGATGAAGGAGTTCTTCGACCACCACCTCATGGGCCAGCCGGCCCCGGCCTGGTACACGGAAGGCATCCCCTACCTCAAGCTCAAAGATCATCTCAAAGAGAGGGCTAAG
>Ga0105100_10002823_pt1 | contig 10113 bp, 17 predicted proteins | sample PPLLak12cMay2015_2_FD_87033 | JGI IMG/M metagenome (GOLD analysis project Ga0105100, IMG submission 87033) | Freshwater sediment microbial communities from Prairie Pothole Lake near Jamestown, North Dakota, USA - PPLs Lake P8 Core (1) Depth... | ecosystem: Environmental > Aquatic > Freshwater >... | reverse complement strand
GCCCTCCGCACTGAGGGTCCCGTGGGGACGGTCGATGCAGAGACGCGGACCAAGGCCCTCCAGGCTGTCCAGCGAATGGTCGAAGTCGGCTCGTGATGTGGAACGAGTGACCGGCAAGATCGAGTAGGTGGAAGAAAAGCTCCGAGGGTGGGCGGGGCGGTCGTAGCTTTGTCGGGAGGCGTCGATTCGAGCCTGCCGCTCGCTCTGGCGGTACGAGCCCTGGGTACCGAGAAGGTGCTCGCGGTGACCGCCCCGGGAGCTGTGGAGTCTGAAGACGACGGGGAGTCTGCGGCGACCGTCGCGCGCCTGTTGCAGGTGACGCGCAGGGTTCTGGCGCTCGATTCGCTTGAGATCCCCGGTTTCGCCGAGAACACCCCCCGCTGCGTTGCCACCTGTGCCGCGGGCAGCTCTACGCCGCCCTGGAGAGTATCCGTTGGCGGAAGCGGGGTTCTCCAAGGATGAGGTCCGAGAGGCCACCCGCCACCTTGGTCTGCCTACGTCGGAGCGGCCGGCGTCGCCGTGCCTCGCTTCGCGATTCCCCTACGGCGAGGAGATCACGTTGGATGCGCTTCGGACGGTGGCGCAGGCCGAGTCGCTGCTGCGCGAGCGGGGCTTTTCCATTCTCAAAGGCCAAGCCGCGCGGCCTTCTCATGGAGGTACTGGTGATGGTCCGCTGTGGGCACACGCGCAAGGGCTAGATATCAACGTCCGGTGTTACCCCGCGCGCAACCTTCCGGGCCAACGCGCCCGGTTCCACCGACGACTGGCGCCAGATGCTGCCGTCGCTCAAGCTATGGCTTCGACCATTTCCTTGAAGCTGTCGAGATCCTTCTCGACTCGGCGGCGCATCCAGTGGCGCACGGTGTCGGCTTTGCCCTCCCAGGCGGCCGGGTCGTATTCAAGCTGGTAGGTCACCTTGGTGATGCCGTCCGCCAGCTTCTCAAAGCGCACTTCGCCGGTTTCGCGACCGTCAATGGCCAGCCAGGAGACTTTCGTGTCCGGGATCTCCTCCACCACGTCGGCATCCCACTCGCACGTCTCATCCTCGATCAGGGCAACCCAGTGGAGCCGGCCGTCTGAGGTGACCGTCACTGTCTCGACACACTCCATGAACTCGGGGTAGTCCGTGAAGGTCGTCCAGACCTCATACGCGTCGTGGACATCTGCTGCAACCTCAATTGTCTTGTCGACGAACGCCATGACTCCCCTTTCCCCATCCGGTAGTTGCCCCGAAGGTACCCGTCAGGGCTGGCCCTCTAACAAAGGTGCCAAACATCCGCGCGGTCAGTGCTCGAGAGCGGTGGTAGCTGCGACTGCGGTGAAGGCACGTGCGCCGGTGCTGTCCGGGCCATCGAAGTGTAGCTGCCGGTCGACCGGGTATCGTACATTTGCGCGCGACATTTGGCCCCCAGGAGGCAGAAATGGAACAGGGCATCTCTTTGACATCGCTCTCGGATCGCGTGGAGATAGCCCCCGGGGTCTGGATGCCGCGGCTGGGACTAGGTACCTATCTGGCCGCGCCGGGCCCGGACGTGGAAGGAGAGGTGAGCTACGGCCTAAGCATCGGCTACCGAGGCATCGACACCGCGGCCATGTACCACAACGAAGAGAGTATCGGCCGCGCAATCAAAGCGAGCGGCGTGCCCCGAGCGGACCTCTTCGTGGCGACCAAGGTGTGGAATTCCGACCAGGGCTACGAGCAGACGCTCGCCGCTTGTGAGCGAAGCCTCAACAGACTCTTGCTCGACTACGTGGACCTCTATCTCGTTCATTGGCCCGTCCGCAGCAAAGCGCGGGGAACGTGGCGAGCCATGGAGGAGTTGCGGACGGTGGGCAAGACCAGGGCTATCGGTGTCTGCAACTATCTCGAGAGAGATCTAGAGGACCTCCTGTCCTACGCGACTACCCCTCCGGCCATCGACCAGGTGGAATTACACCCTCACCTCCAGCGTGCTGACGTGCGTGGGTACTGCCACGAGCACTCGATCACCGTTCAAGCGTGGGCGCCTATCATGAAGGGCCGCGCCGGAAGCGTTGCTGAGCTCATCGAGATTTCAAGGGCACATGGCAAGACCGCGGCGCAGGTCTCGATACGCTGGCTCCTGCAACACGGCATCATTGCCATTCCCAAATCGATTCACAAAGAACGCGTAGCTGAAAACGCGGACGTGTTTGATTTCGAACTCAGCGAAAAAGAGATGGCCGCGATCGATTCGCTCGACCAGGGCAAGAGAATGGGTATGGGCCCCGAAATCGCGGCGCGTCTGAACGGACTGGTGCGCCGCGTGCGCCCGCGCTAGCCGGCGAGTTTCCGCACTAATCGGCCTGACCACACCCCGCGGAAGCGCACCTCTCCGGGTCGTAACTCCCTGTTGACCCGATCGACCGTCACACCGGCCGAGGCAGCATCAGAAGTCTGAAACCAGGCCCCCATCAAGACGCTTCGGTTTGGAAAGGTTCACGATCCGTTGATAGTGTCTCCTGCCTGGCGGCACAGCGCCGATATCACGGACGACGGTAAGACAAGCTGGCCGATCTGGACCCACATCAACTGCTCGACATACTGGCAGACCTTCCGGCTCGCGCATGACCATGCCGATCATGCTGGGGCAGACTGCTCGTCATCGGTGGTAGTCTCAACGGCCTAGCACCGGCGACGGACGGCGGCAGAGAGGTAGGACGCACGAGGGGGTTCTAGTTGAGGGTCGAGCAGAACGGGTCGGAGACCTGCGAGATCGCGGCCAACGGGACATTCATCCTGGTCCGCGTACCGGTGCGAGCGACGGGAGAGCGCACCAACGCCAAGGTGTTCTCCCGTTACCACATCGGGGGCTTCCAGGGTCGTGAGACCGCGTGGCTTCCGGGTAGTGCGCATGACACTATGCTCACCTTTCGCATCCCCCGGGAGCTCTTCCGTGATCGAGAACGCCTCAGCGTGGAAGTCCTACAGATCGATGACGGGGGTGGCACCGAGACTCTGTGGACCAAGCGCTACGAACTGCGCTGGGCGAAAGACACACCGGTGCTGGAGCCGCTCCCAGAACTGAGTTCGTCTCTAGGGGAAGAACCGCCGGCGTGAGGACCCACGCTTCGAGCAACGTCTTCGGGCTCGGGCGTTCAGGAGCGTTTCAGGCAGATGGTGCGAGCATCTGCCCACGGAGTCACACGTCAGTGCTCAGTTACCCTCCCTGAGCCGTGACCCCCCAAGTGCCCCACAGTGGTCTAACACCGAACGGGGTTAGATCACTGTGGGGCGTCCATTTGTGAAGGGCGTCTGTCGTTGAGGGTCCCGCTTCGGTGTTGCAGCGGGCGATGCCTCACGCGCTCAGCTCACCGCTCTTCTAACGAGCACAGCGATCGCTGCCTCCTCGGCGGCAGTCAGTTCCGTCAGTGCGAAGGCGATCGGCCACATGTGGCCTTCGTCGAGGTTGGCCGCATCGTCGAAGCCTAACGTCATGTACCTCTCCTTGAATCTGTCGCCTCCACGGAAGAAGCAGACGACCTTGCCGTCCTTGGCGTATGGGGCATCCCGTACCAGGTTCTCGGCTTGAGGACCGGCGCGCTTGCCTTGATGATGGCGTGGAGTCGCTCACCCGTGGCGCGATACGGCTCGGGCATCGCGGCGATCGCAGCAAGCACGGCACTTTCCCCCTCCACCTTCTTTGGGGTCGGGCCGGGCTTTCGTTGATGGAGAGTCTCTTCTTTCCTCGGTTCTGTCATGGTGAAGCAACCCTTTCAGGACGGCCTCGGGATCGCTGAACCCGGCGTTTGGCGGTCTTGGACAGGTAGTACCCGAAGAAAAGCGTGTCCAAGCAGATAGGCCCCCGAACTTGCTTGAAAGACGAAAGCCCGGCCTTTCCGACCCGGGCCTCACCTCAGTCTAGTCGGCGCTGCTCTCGTTTCAGCATGGCGAGCACCTCGTCTTCTTCCACATCGCTCCACTCTCGGTAAGCGTCGGCCACCGCGAACCGGCTACCGGTCCTGATATTTGCGCAGAAGGCGCCAATGACCAGCTCTGCGATATCGGCCACGGCACGGGCAGGGGCCGTGGGCACCGCCACTATGATTTCGTCCGCTCCCATGTTGCGCAGCGCCTCGATGGCCACTCTCATGGTGAATCCCGAGGCGAGCCCGTCATCCACGACAATCACAGGTCTCCCCTCCACATTCGGGAAGGGGCGATTCCCCCGAAACTCCTTTGCCCGATGCTCGACCTTGGACCGAGTCCTCCGGATGCCTTCCTGTATCTGATCTTCCGACAGGGGCAACTGCGCGATTAGGGCTCTATTCAAGATGAAGGTCCCCTCGAACGCCACTGCCCCGTACCCGGCCTCCGTAGTCCAGGGCAGGGTAATCTTGCTTACCGTAGCCACGTCGAAGGGCAGCGCCAGGCGATGCGCGATCGCCAGTCCCACGGCAACGCCGCCCGCCGGAATGCCGAAGACGATGCCGTTTTCCAGGCCATAAGGGGCGAGCATATCGGCGAGCAGGACTCCGGCATGATCGCGGTCCTTGAAGACCCCGACCCTATTCCGCAGGTCCGTCCGCTCGTGAATACCGGCGATATCCATTCTGTCTCGCGGGACTGACCCGTTCTCCTCCGGCTGAATGCCCTCACACGCCTCTATGGTTCCCGCGGCGACGAGGGGAAAACCATCCCCCGTCTCGACTGCCTTGTGCCGAGGAGGAGCGCCGCGCTAGCTTCCCCAGTCTCGTCCTGTGTCCCTACGAGCGGAGGAGGATCCCAACCCGCGGAGGGGGGATTCGAACCCCCGGTACGCTGACTGCGCCGTTTGGGCCAAGGAAGCCGAAGACAAGGCGTGTGGCAAAACCCGGATTTGTTTCTCCCTCTCGCTCCCGGGTATATCGAGAACGGCCATGATGTTCGTGCTCACCATCGCGGTCGCTGTCATCAGCAGCGCAATCGCTTCGATCACGGGTTTCGGGATCGGAAGTCTGCTCACTCCCGTCCTGGCCATCGACTTGGGCATCAAGCTGGCCGTCGCGGTGGTTGCCATACCTCACTTCGTGGCGACCGCGGTGCGTTTCTCGACTTTCTATCACAAGGTCGATTGCCATTTGCTGATCCGGTTCGGGTCGGCGAGCGCGTTCGGGGGTCTGGCGGGAGCTCTGATCAACACATACATCTCGGCCACCCCGCTCGTCATTATCTTCGGGCTTCTCCTGGCCGTCGCAGGCTTGGGAAGTGTCACGGGCAGAACGAACCAGTTCGGCTTGCGGGGGAGGTGGGCACTCGCGGCCGGAGGTCTATCAGGATTGCTGGGCGGGATGGTGGGCAACCAGGGAGGCATACGAAGCGCCGCGCTTCTCGGCTCCCATTTGGATAAGGAATCGCTCGTAGCCACTGCCACGGCCATTGCGCTCCTGGTCGATGTCGTTCGAACTCCAGTCTACTTGGTCACTCAGGGAAGCGACGTACTCTCCCAATGGCCGCTCATACTGTGGCTATGCGGAGGGGTGGTCGTGGGAACCTTCGTGGGCTGGCGACTACTGCTGCGCATTCGGGAGGCCTGGTTTCGCCGGATCGTCGGCATCATAGTTCTTCTGCTAGGACTGTACATGCTGTATCAAGGCACGGTAGCGCTGATCTAGACCGCGGTTCGCCAGCAGTCGCCGCCGGCCACTCGGCCCAGCCGTTCCAAGTCCTTGCCTTTGTGTTCAGGCTCAAGACGCTGTGAAGGGCGAGCGGTGAGATTGGCGAAATAGCGCAATGGTTGGTCGGGTATTGCACCGTTGCGTGAAAGACGGGACCCCCTATCCCTGCAGCGGTACCTCTGGCGAAGTGTCAAGTCCCAGCCCGCGCTTTGCAGTGTGGCTCCGGCTCCTTCTTTACGGTCCATTCGGTCTCGATCGGAAATGTTGACTCCTCTATTAGGCTTTGAGCTTCCTGGGTCTGCCCTTGCGAACGCCGAAGGCGCCGTGCTCCTTCTCCTTGTCGTGCCGGGCGAGATGGGTGCGGATGAGCTTGCCGGCGACCCAGATCTGGACGGCGTCTTTGACCAGGCGCACCTCCACCTGCTTGCCGGCGAAAGCCGTGCCCACCCGATAGGCGGTGCCAGCGAAGCTCAAGTCGCCCCGGGAATCCACCTGGCGAAGGACCGCGGGGTGACCGAGTTGCGCTTGGACTCGCCCGCGCGCCCCGCCTCGGCTAAGCTGCAGGCCAACGCAGTGAACAGCGGAGGTCGCATCCGCTGGTCACCATCCTGCGAATCAACCAATCAATGCTCTTCGAAGAAGGTGATGGCGCGGAGCAGTTCCGAAAAGTCGTGAATGTCATAGTCGGCTTTCACGTCCTTGGCTTCTCCCACATTCCTCTCCTCCAGCCCGTTAGCCCTAAAATAGATCGTCTTGATGCCCACTTGCTGGGCCCCGAAAACGTCCCTATACATGTTGTTGCCGACAAAGAGCACCTCCGAAGCAGCGAGCCCCATCTCCGATAACACGCTTTCGAAGATCCGCCTGTCCGGCTTGCGATACCCTACGTCGCCCGAAATGATCACCGGACTGAAGTATTGCAGTAGTCCTACGGCATGCAGCTCCGGAACCGCCCACGCGCTCTGGCCATCTGACAGCACGGCCAGCCGATACTTCTGATACAGCTGGCTCACGATCTCTTCAACGCCAGAATACAGCTGAAGTCTGAACCGGGATACCGAACGATACACTTCGGCCAAAATGCGAGGCAGTTGGGCAAGTTTTTCAGCGGGCAGCTTCAGTGTGTAGTCGGAGGCCCGGGCAGTTACTATTTCTCGAAATATGGCGACAGCGTCAAACTCCGGATGTGTCTCATCGCTTGCTTTAAGCTGTTCTTTCATAGTATTAAAGTACAGCTCTTTAAGCGCATTTTGGCTCAAAAGTATCCCTTGATAGGAGAGAACATTGCTTATTACACGGTAAATATCGTCATAAGATTCATCAGTCCTAATATCTACTAGCGTGTTGTTTATATCAAAGATGAGCCCACGAATATTCATTGCCCGCTCCATAGACACGCCTTGGCTTCATCAATCAGTTGACGCCGGTAGTCGGAGGGAACCCATCCATTACGAGCGATGCGAAGAAGTGTTGTTCCCATGTAGAAAGGTATCCTGCCGGTGATGGAGTTGAACGCGCGGTCTCGATCAGGGAAGTGGCAGGCATACTCCCAGAGAAAATGACCGATGAAGGGCTCGGCCGCGTACTTGTTACCGGTGGCTTGCAGGAAAAAATGCTTCAGTTCTCCGGCAAAGCGCCCGGCATCGAACGCCCGGTCGGCGCGTCTAGCCCGCTCCAGGTCGAATGCGATCACGCTCAATCCGTCGCCGACCATGAAATTCTCGGGTGTAGCATCGCCATGCGCGAGGACTTGGCTGTCTTCCCACATTCTCGCCTGCCCGCGCCATTGATCGCGCAGCCAGTGCAGTTCACAGGCCTCATCCCAGCCGATCGCGGAGATCTTCAGCAGTCTTGCCACCAGCTGTTCCAGGTACCGACAATCTTCATTGAAGTCCACCCTGCTTTCTAGGGCCGTGCGATTGTGAAATGTCGCCAAGAAATAGGCGAGAGCCGTCAACTTCCCGTAGAGCCGGCCGTCGTCGTGCGTGTGGATGGATTCGCGGATTACATCACTCATCAACTGGCCATGGCAGTACTCGACTACCAGGAGGTCATTGATCGAGTAGTTGCAGCCGAGGGGGCGAGGCACGTAGTGGGGCCAGGTGACTAGTCCGGAGTCTCGGACCAGACAGAGATTCTCGAACTCGCGCGTTAGATGACGTGCGGCTTTCTCCGCATCGCCTCCGTTTTTGGGCAGGAAGAACTTGCCCACCATCCTCGCACCGCTGAATTTGTCTTCGTAGAGGTAGACATCATGGGAGCCGTTAAAACGAAACACACGGTAGGTTGCCTTGTCAGAGGAGCCATTTACTTGCGGCTGAATGACGTTCAGCAGGTATCCGTGCAGCGGATCATCAGCGGGCAGATGCCCCAAATATGTTCTCGGCATCCTCACGGTCCTTTCCGTGGGCAAAGGGTAGCTCGTGAGTTCCTACGGGCGGTCCATACACCCCGAATAGTCTCTCTTCTGGGAACGAGCAATATGTTAGCAGGACTCCCACCAGGTGCTCGCGGACGACCCCGCTGCTGAAGAAGACCTCACGAGGTTTGCAAACGGGCGGGCCACGAGATCCTCTCGATAGAGGATCGTGGTGACTACAGACGGTTTCTGATCCGCAAGGGATGCTAGGAGGCGACCACCATGAAAGACGAGAAGGCGATCCTGTACGTCCAGACGAGCGACGCACCGACACGGCAATACTCTCCGCTGGTTCTCGCACAATCGGCGAAGGCCATGGATCTGAACCCTACGCTCTACTACCTCGGCATGGGTCTGCTTGTGCTGCGGCCCGGAGAAGCCGAAAAGATCCAACTCGGTTCGTTCCCGAGCGTACGCGAGATGCTCGACAAGACGATGGCCATGGGCATCCCCATTCTGGTCTGTGAAGCGTCCAAGCAGATGCTCGGCTGGGACACTGTCGAACTCATCGAGGGCGTGAAGATCGTGGGCGCGGCCACCCTCAACGACCTCGCGCTCGACGCCGGCGCGACGATGTGGTTCTAGCCGGACCGCATATGGGCGACAACGAGATCTACCTCGACTACCAGGCGGCGCGACCTGTCGATCCCCGGGTAGTGGAGGCCATGCTGCCCTACTTCAGCCAGCGCTTCGGTAACCCGGCCTCCACTACACGCCGCCGGTGATCGCGCCACCGAGTCGAACAACCTGGCGCTCATCGGCTACGCCAGCCGGAACAAGCGGTCCGGCCACCGCGTGATCATCTCCGAGGTCGAGCACATCTCTCTCCATAACATAGGCAAGTACCTGGAGAAGGAGGGCTTCCGGGTCACCAAGGTTCCTTCCGACCAGTTCGGCCGGATAGATCCGGAGAAGCTCCGCGCCCGCATCACCGACGATACGATCCTCGTCTCCGTTCGCTGGGAGAGCAACGAGATCGGCACCGTCCAACCGATCCCCGCGATCGCCGAGATGCTGCCCGGTACCGGTGTGGCGCTGCACGTAGACGCGGTCGCAGCCGAGGGTCAGCTGCCCATCGACGTGTCCACGGTACCGGTCGACCTCCTGACCGGGCCGTCCTGCTCCAAAGCCTTCTGGAGCAGGATCTCGTACTTGCCACGCGCTACAGCGACCTCCCAAGTCACGCGGCCTTCGTCGTCACGCGGAGCTGGACAGAAAGATGCTCACTCCTCAAGCGTTCCCACGACCGGAAACCCTTCCAGCTCATCCGGGAAATGGGGAGCCTCATCCATCTCCGCCGTCAAGTCGAGCCCGGCCGAATGCTCGCCCTGGTGGTCGCCGTCCTCCCACATCACGCTCTCGGTAACGTCGTAGACCTTACCCTCATAGGCAACATAGGCCCGTCGTCCCTGCTTGCCGTCGAACTTAGCCAGACTGTCCCTCGTGAAGACTTCCTGCTCCATCACCGACATCCCCCATCAACGAGCTTCTTCTCCGCCGACCCCGTTCGAACCCGTCACCCGTAACGGCCGGGCTTCCTTCAGCAAGTCCACCACCTCCTCGTCCGTAGTCTGAGCGAAATCGAGGTACCAGGCGCCGATCGCGTAGAACGGCTCAGGGGTAAGGAGACACACGGCCTCATCCGCCTCTTTCCTCAGACGGGCGCAGGTATCCGGAGGAGCGACGGGGACCGCAACCACGACTCGAGCGGGTGCGTGACCTCTGATGGATTGGATGGCCGTGCGCATGGTGGCTCCGGTCGCCAGGCCGTCGTCTATGACTATCACCGTCTTTCCAGCCAGGCCGAGCGGCTCGGAGTGCCCCCGGTACAGCCGCTCTCGCCGTTCCAAGACCGCCTGCTCGCGCTGGGCGATTGCCTCGATCTCACCCTGAGATACTTGCATGGCCTGTACAACGTCTTGGTTCAGAACTGTGACTCCGCCGCTGGCGATGGCTCCCATTGCCAGCTCCTCACGCCCCGGAACACCCAGCTTCCGTACCAGAAAGACGTCAAGCGGCGCCTTCAGTGCGCGGGCTACCTCAAAGGCCACCACTACTCCGCCACGGGGCAGTCCCAG
>Ga0105100_10002822_pt1 | contig 10113 bp, 8 predicted proteins | sample PPLLak12cMay2015_2_FD_87033 | JGI IMG/M metagenome (GOLD analysis project Ga0105100, IMG submission 87033) | Freshwater sediment microbial communities from Prairie Pothole Lake near Jamestown, North Dakota, USA - PPLs Lake P8 Core (1) Depth... | ecosystem: Environmental > Aquatic > Freshwater >... | reverse complement strand
TCACGCAGAGACTGATCATAATAGCCGTATGTGTCGTTGCCGAAGAGTCCCCGCGAGTCGATGCAGGCGGCGCCGGCCAAAGGCTTGAGCTCGGCGGTAATGGCCTTGTCAATCAGCCCCCTGGCAATCCCGTAGTTGGGCCCGTCGAGTCGACAGACCATCATGGTCTTGAACGGCTGCGGCGCGGGGCTCCTCATGAGGTTCGGCTGCCAGCGGTACAAGTCATACGCGGAACACAGCACCAGCGACAGCTCACTGTCCACGGACGCGTCGGTCTGCTTGCCCATGATGCGATCCATGTCCATCTGAGCCTGGGCCAGGCGCATCTGACGCTGCTGATACTCGACAGTGGCCGTCGATTTGGCGGCCTCCAGTTGCGCCACCGCCTCTTTCTCCTGCTCCACCAACTGGCGCAGTTGCTTCAGTTGACCTTCCATCGCGGCCAGGGGCTCGCGCCGGCCCACCCGGTAGGGCACGCCGTAGGTCGTCACGAGACACTGGATGGGCGGCAGGTCCTTTCGCGTGAGCACGCTGCGGACGGGTCCGGCGAGCCGCTGGTCATAATCGCTCCGGCTGATCGAATCGCGCAGCTTTGGGCCCAGCCTCACCGGGATCACGTTGCCCGCCGGCACGCCGCGTCTCTGGCAATAGTACCTCGCGAGTCTCACCGAAGCCGGATAATCCGTGTTGGCAATGACAAGGATCTCCGACGGCTCCAACGCCGCAGCGCTGCCACACCAACCGACGACCATCAGCAGATATGCTGCTGCACGCCTTCGCATCATGAATCACTCTGCGGTTTTGAGCTTTCGTTCCGGCCCGGGGCGTCGCCACGGGTCTCCTGGGCCTGGGAGTACCGCATCTCATAGACCCCGCCTTGCGAAAACACGCGGACAGCCGTGGCGGCAAGGATTCGGCAATCCAGCCACAATCCCGCGCGCTCGACGTACGTCACATCAAGTTCCAGCTTCTCTTCAAGAGTCAGATCCGCCCTGCCGGAGACCTGTGCCAGGCCCGTCAGACCGGGCTTGACGAGCAGCCGTTTCTTCTGCCGCTCGTTCCACTCGGGCACCTGCGACATATACAGCGGCCTGGGACCCACGAGGCTCATGTCGCCCCTCATGATGTTCAACAACTGCGGCAGCTCGTCCAGCGAGCGCTCCCGCAGGAACCGACCGAGTCGGGTCAGTCGCGGGTCGTCACCGGACTTGGGACTGGGCCCCAACGGATCGACATCCAGTCGCATCGTCCGGAACTTGTAGAGCACAAACGGCGCGCCAGCTCGGCCCGCCCGCTCCTGTCGAAAGAGCACCGGACCCCGGCTGCCCAGCCGGATTGCAGCGCCAATCACCAGCAACGCCGGCAACAGAATCACCAGCAGCATGCCGGCAAGAACAATGTCGAACGCTCTCTTGAGAATGCTGTACATCAACGCTCTAAAAAAGGCACGCGTACTGCTGGGCCATGACTTCATAACTGTGTGTGCGCTGCACGTATTGCCGACCCCGTTCGCCCATCGCTGCAAGCTTGTCCCTGGGCGTTTGGACGATTCGCCGCAGGATACCGGCCAAAGCGGCCGGGTCCTCGGCGGGGATGGAGAAGCCGCACCGGGCCTCGGCCACCTCGTCGTATCTCGTGTCAATGGCGAAGATCACCGGCAGCGCCGCCGCCATGTACTCGTAGAGCTTGTTCGGACTCACACCGTACTTGAACAGGTCCTTCTTCTGCAAGCCCACGTAGCCGACATCAGCAGCTTGTGTCAGTGCCGACACCTGCGACCGTGCCACCGGCGGCAGGAACGTGATGTTACCCAGGCCGGTGTCCCGCGCTCGCTCCTGCAACGATTCCTTCTCGGGTCCTTGACCTACCAGCAGCAGATGCACACGCGGCTCGTCCTTCAAAAGCGCCGCCGCCTCGATGACGGTGTCCAGCGCGTTGGCCGTCCCGTGATTGCCGCTGTAGAGAACGATCAGCCTGCCGTCGTCTTTCAGATGTCGTATGACCCGTTTGTGTTCGTCGGGCAACTCTTCGACCTCTTGCGAGACGTGCGGGTCGATGCCGTTGGGGATATGGACGAATTTGCGTTCGTCGAGCCCGTGCGCGACCATGTAGTCCTTCGCGCCGCCAAGCAGCGAGACGGTCCAGTCGGATCGTTCGTAGCCGAGCCTCTCGGCCCAGGCCATTGCCCGGATGAACGGATGCCGTGGCGAGTGACCGCCCAATTCCAGGAGTGTCAGCGGCCACAGGTCTCGCACCTCGAAGATGAACTTGGCGCCGTGTTTGCGTGCCAGCCGCCGCCCGTTGACGGCGACAAACGGATGCGGCGACGAGGCGATGACCACGTCCGGCCGGGGCAGTTGTTCAAGGCGCCTCAAAGCCAGCCGTGACGAAAACTCGACCATGTTGACCGCTCGTCGCACATTGTTCTGCGCGTACCGGCACGTTTTGATCCGGACGTACGGCACACCGTCAACAATCGTGTGCGTTTCCTCGGGCGACTTCGTCAGCAGGTGGTGAAACGAGGCGCAGAGGATCACCGGCCTCAGGCCCATGCGCAGAAACTCCTGCGCGAGGTAATAGTGCCGGTACTCCATCCCATGGACGCGGCTACCCGCGTAGTGATTGATGATCCAAATGACCTTGCCGCTCGCCATCAGTAGCACATGGGGTGCTCAGGGAAATGCGCTTCCTATGTGTCCAGCCCTTTTTCTCCCTCATACAAGGTGCCCAAGTCCATCTGGCCTCGGATGTCCGGCTTGCAGATGCACAATCTCGGGTTGCCCAGCTTGCCATCGAGCTTGAGTAGTCCCTCATCAAAGGTGTGCAATTTCGGAATGCTCCGCCTGAGAGCCGTTGCTATGTGAATTGAGTCTCTCTGCTGCAGATTGTGATCCCAAATCAATAGTCGCGCGAGCGTGGCCACCTCTCTATCCACCTCATGAATGTAAATGTAAGGATTCTGAAAGAACTGAGTGATCTTCTTGGAATCCTTGGCCGGGAGCCGCACCGGCTGCTTCTGCAGTCGAACAACCTCTATGAGCGTAATAGCAGAAGTGATGATGAGCATATCTCCCTCCTGCGCCCTGTCGGCAGTGCCACGACACATGTTGATTTTATCGCGCTCGCCCTTCAGATAGCCAAGAAAGCAATCGGAGTCCCAGTATACCCTGTCGATCTTAGCCATTTCTCTCCCCTAATAGCCCAATGATGTCCCGGAACTGAGGCAGATCGGATTGATCAGGAAATGCCGTCAGCTTTTCTATCTCGACGCTCACCGGCTGGGCACTCTTCTTGTATCGGATCAACCCATATGCAGACACACGACGTCTGATCGCTCTAACGACCTCGTCGAACATATCGTCGGGGAAATAGCACTTGACATCTTTGCCCGTCAGCGTCTCGGTAATTGAGAACGTCAACCTACCCTTCGTATTCAAGGCGAAGAGCTTTCCTTCTATTGTTCCGTACGACTTCGTCGGCGTCCCCAGAAGTTCATCCACGTATGCGACACTGACAGGAGAGATGCTTTGGTCTCCGACGCGTATGATGCTGATTCCCTGGTCACCTAAGCCGACGATACTGCCCAACTGGAAAAGTCGCTGCAAAGCGCTATCAGAGAAGTGTGCTGGGCGTCCCTTACGTTTCTCAATCGTCTTGATCCCTCTGTTGATCGCGCGAATCGTCTGGCGGATGAGCGGCCCATCACTCTTCACTGGTTTTGCGGTAGCACATATCCCTATGCTTCCCGGCTTCAGCGATACAATCCACTCCAGAGTTCGCTTCCCGCCTATATCGGCCGACACGTCCTTGAGCAGATCAAAAAAAGTGCGCACGCTCCGCGTAAACAGGTCGGCCGTGATTTCCGGCCCATCCATGTAGAACTCCACGGTGTCCTGAGAGGGTGCTTTCTTAGCCATACAGTCACTCCCGTTCAACACACATCACCAGGCTTCATTCTCAACTACGAGAGGATTGTGTCTTGGTGCATGGGTCTGCCAAGGATACCTCTAATGTTCTCGTTCAGGTTATCGCAGAAATCCAATAATCGTCTCGACGACGGCGTCCTGCATCGGACGCGTCAGCTCGGGATAGATCGGCAGCGCCAGGATCTCGCCGGCGGCCCGCTCGGCCTCGGGGAAGTCGCCTCGCTTGTAGCCCAAGTAGGCGAAGCATTCCTGCATGTGGGCCGGGACCGGGTAATAGATCTCGCAGCCGATCTTGGCGGCCTTGAGGTGTGCCACGAGCTCGTCGCGTCGCGGCACGCGGATGCAGTACTGGTTGTAGATCGTCTTGCAGTCGGGACTGATCCAGGGTGTCTGCACCGCCGTGCCCGCGAACCGTTTGTTGTAGTACGCGGCGTTGCGCCGACGGGCCTCGGACCAGTCGTCCAGGTGCGGCAGTTTCACCAACAGGGCCGCCGCCTGGACTGGGTCCAGCCGGAAGTTGCCGCCCACGTACTTGTGATAGTACTTCGGCTCCGAGCCGTGATTGCGCATCATCATCAGCCGCTTGAACAGGGTCTCGTCGTTGGTGACGACCATGCCGCCGTCGCCGATGCCGCCGATGTTCTTGCTGGGGAAGAAGCTGAAGCATCCGGCGGTGCCGATGCTGCCGGCCTTTCGGCCCTTGTACGTGCTCGTGATGGACTGCGCCGCGTCCTCGATGACGGCCAGCTTGCGACGTCGGGCCACCTCCATGATCGGGTCCATGTCCGCCATCTGGCCGTACAAGTGCACCGGCATGATCGCCCGCGTGCGCTTCGTCACCGCCGCCTCGATCAGGTTCGGGTCGATGTTGTACGTCCGCGGATCGATGTCGATCAGGACCGGCTTGGCACCGACGCGCGCGATGCAGCCTACCGTGGCGAAGAACGTGAACGGCGTCGTGATGATCTCGTCCTTCGGTCCGATCTCCATGCTCATCAGGCAGTTCAGAATCGCGTCGGTGCCGCTCGAGACGCCCACGGCGTACTCGCAGTTGCTGACGGCGGCGACCTGCTTCTCCAGTTCCGCCACCTTCGGCCCGCCGATGCACACCTGCGACTCCAGCACCTCGGCGACCGCCTTCATCACCTGCTCCCGAATCGTTGCGTACTGGCCCTTCAGGTCCAGCAGGGGTACTTCCATAATGCCTCCTTGAGTTTAACTTTGGCCCGCCACTATACCCGGCAAGGCCGTCAGCGGCAACTCCAGTGTTCTTCGCAGCCTGCGGCCATCGACGTTAGGTCCCGTGGTGAGCGACAGCCTCGGCCAGGACGCGTTCGAGGCGTTCGGCTAAGATGCGCCGGTCGAATTCCCGCTCGGCCAAAGCCCGGGCGTTTTGGCCCATCCGGCGACACAACTGGGGTTGGTCGGCGAGCTCCTGCATCGCGTCGGCCAGCGCGTCCGGCCGGGACGGGTCGAGCGAGCGACCACAACCGTTCCGCTCGACCGTCTCGCCCAGCCAGCCCGGCACATTGATCAGCACAGGCTTGCCGGCCGCCAGCGAGTCGAACATCTTGTTCGGCGACCACGAATGCTCCTTCGTCGCCCGGTAGATCGTCAGACAGGCGTCGCACCCGGCCACGATCCTCGCCATCTCCTCCTTGTTTGCGGCGAGGTCGCTGAAGACCACATTGGCCAGACCATAGTCGCGAGCAAGCGATTCCAGCTCCGGCCGCTTGCCTCCATCGCCGTGAAGCACAAAGACGATGTCACCCCTCTTGCGCTCCGCCAGAATTCGCGCCGCCTCAATGACATACTCCAGGCCGTTGGCCAAGCCCATCGCGCCGAAATAGATGGCGGCGAACCGCTTGCCCAGGCCGACCCGCTCGCGGAATGAGTGGCCGTCCAGGTCGGGACGGAACAGGTCGAGGTCGCTGGCGTTGGGGATGACGGTCACCTTCTCCGCAGGCACGCCCGTCCGCACGATGCCCTCCTTCATCCCGGGGGACAAAGCAACAATATGATTCGCCTGGCGATAGATCGTGCGGGCCATTCGCCTGAGCCACCAGATCACCAGTGGGTTGCTCAGCGCCCCGACATTGACCAGGGCCTCAGGCCACAGGTCGCGCACCTCGAAGACGAAGGGGACACCGAAGTAGTCGCCCAGGTCTGCGCCGGCGAGCCCGACCGTCAGCGGCGTGTGTGTGGCGAAGACGACGTCCGGCCGGGGCAGGCCCCTGCCCACCTGCGACGCCGCACGGGCAAACTCGTAGAACTTGAGCATGCGCCGCCAGCCGCTCAGGCCGGTGCCCATGTTCGGGTCGTTGTAGCCGCCGCGGATCGCGAGCACGCGAATGCCGTCGATCTCGTGTTCGCAGCAAGGCTCCCCCTCGCAGACGGGGAACTCGCTATTGGCCAGTCCCGAGGTGAGCATGGTCACGTCGTGGCCTTTAGCCACGAGCTGCCGGCCGAATTCATACGACCGCGTCCCGGTCCAACCCTTACGGGAGGCGAAATACTGATGAATGTAGAACACTCGCATAACGCGCGTTCCTTATGTCACTGTGGGGAAAAGCGCTTGCCTTTCCGGGCGATTTGTGGTATGGTGTTATGTAGTATTGAAACACGACTTGGGGGATGGTGTCCGTATGACAAGAGGGTTGTCCGTTCCGCTGGGACTTGTCATTGCCCTTGTCGTATTGCTCAGCGCCACGCCTGGCGTTCCTGTCTTGGCACAGACTGCGCTGCCCAGTCTCGATCCAAACCTGCCCCCGGCCGCCGAGGAGAACCTGCCTCTGCTGTACCAGCGCCTGGTCCTGGCCTTCGGCGACGATTACGCGACCCACCTGCTGGACCAGCAGCACAGGGACCTCTCCGATGCGATGACGGTTTACTATCTCCGGCAGGAGCTTCAAGCCCTGCTCGACATGTGGCGGGCAACCGGCCAGGCTGTCTACCTCGATGCCGCCACGGACTTGACGCTGCAAGCCATCCAAGCCGCCAGCGATCGACCCCGACCCCTGCTCTATCACGACGAGGTCCGAGGGGAATGGCCCTGCTTCTATCTCGAATCGGTCCAGGCTCAGACCGGCGGTCACAATCAGCTTTGTGACTTTCAGGGCTGTGCGGGCTTTCTCAACGTGGCCCGCATCCTCCAGCAACTCGACCGTCCCGAGTGGCAACCCATCACCGATTTCGTGGAACACCAGGTCGTCGAGAAGTGGCTCTACTATAAACCCAGTATCACGGCCTGGGACATGATGGTCGACCCTGATTCGGCGAATACGCTCTTCGCGATCCTCAACACCGGCCGTGACGTCCGCGAGCACTTCGCCGGCATTTGCCTGGACCTGCACCGCCTGGGACGCCGCGACTACGCCTACCACGAATGGGCCGGCCGATTGATCGAGATGTATCTCACGCCCGGATACGACGCGAACCAGCCCGCTCCCCACCAGGATGAGATCCCCGCGCTCATTCCGGCCAACTGGGGCCTGCTCGCCCGTTCAACGCCGGACGGCCAGACGTGGTTCTTCATCCCGAATCATGACCCGGCCAAATGGTCCGAGCCGGCGGACACCTCCCATGCCAACCGCACCGTCTGGCTGGCGGCCGGAGCCTATGCCGAAGGCTTCATCGGCCCCGACGTGATCGAGGGTCTCGTCAACACGTTCCGCTATCGGATCTGGACTCCCGAGAAGGGACCCTTCTATTTCACCAACTATGCCGACGGCAACGACATGGACATCAATGGATTGTCGAGCGGCCGGGGCGGCAATGTCTGGTTCGGCTGGCATCGGCTGGCCGCTCACGACGATGGTCTCAGAACCCTGTTTCTCAATCTGGCCTACGACCTGACCAACGGCGGTTCGAATCTGCCGCCCGGCGCCCAGAATAGAGCCATGCCCAACGCCAAGACGTGCCTGGAAGCCTGGGCCGCCCGCCTGATCGCCGATGAGGGTTGGCCCTGCATTTTCCCGTAACACCAACCCTGCGAATCCAGACCCGCCGATGGCAAGCGCAGCGAGGCAATCTCAGGCACACGATTCCACAACGCAGCAGCCATCCAGACGCATCCCGTCGCCATGGGCGTATCCGGCGAGGACTTTGACGATCCGCTCGGCGGTCCGGCCGTCCCAGAGTTCCGGTACGCTACCCGGCTTCCAGGCGCCGGACAGAATCCGCCGCGACTTCTCCTCTACCGTATCGAGATCCGCCAGCTCATTCGTGCCCTGGGTAACCGTGATCGGCCGCTCCGTATTCGGCCGGAGCGTCACACAGGGCAATCCCAGGAACGTCGTCTCCTCCTGAATGCCGCCCGAGTCCGTCAGAATGAACCGGGCCTTCTTCTCCAGCGTGATGAATTCCCGGTACCGGACCGGGTCGACGATCTGAAACGTGGGCCGAAACGCGATGTCGATGCCGAACGCTCCGATGTTCTTCTTCGTCCTCGGGTGCATCGGAAAGACCACCGGCACGGCCTCGGATACTCTGTTGAGGTACTCCAGGATCCGGCGCAGGCTGTGCGGCTCGTCCACATTCGACGGCCGGTGCAGAGTCACCAGCACGTACTCGCCTTCGCGCAGAGCCCACCGCCGCAGGATGTCCAACTCCTGCTCGTGGCTGATCCGGCCCAGGATCGTCACGAGCGAATCGATCATGATATTCCCGACTCTATGAATCCTGTTCTTGTGCACCCCTTCGGCGAGCAGGTTCGCGTCGCCGTCGGGCGAGGGAGTGAACAGCAGGTCCGAGATCGTGTCCGTCACCCGCCGGTTGATCTCCTCGGGCATCGTTTCGTCCCGACTGCGCAGGCCCGCCTCCACGTGCGCCACAGGGACCAGCAACTTCTTGGCGGTCAGGCTGCACGCCAACGTCGAGTTGACGTCCCCGAAGACGACCACCAGATCGGCGTGGTCGCCGAGAAGGACCTTCTCGAATTCGACCATGATGCGGGCGGTCTGCTCGGCGTGCGAGCCGGAGCTGGTTCCCAGGAAATGGTGCGGCTCGGGAAGCTCCAGGTCCTCGAAGAACGCCTGCGACATGGCGTAGTCGTAGTGCTGGCCTGTGTGCACGATGATCGGCTTGAGATTTCGCGTCTGCGCCAGGGCAAAGTACAGCGGGGCCATCTTCATGAAATTCGGCCGCGCCCCGACAATCAGGAATATCTTCGGCATCAGTGACCTCCCTTGTCTGCGAGGACCTCGTCATAGATCCTCAGGAGCTGTTGGCTTTCTTTCTCCCAGTTGAATTTCTCCAGCACAGCCCGGCGGCCGTTGTTGCCCATCCGCCGTGCTTCGTCCGGATGCTCGATCAGGTACTCCATCGCCGCCGCGATCTCCTGCGGCCTCGACGGATCGACAATGAGCCCGCATTGACTGCCCTCCACTACTTCCCGGTACAGCGGGAAGTTCGACGCGATCACCGGCAGGCTCACCAGCATGTAGTCGAACAGCTTGTTCGGCAGGCAGCTTGTGTTGTTCGAGTACGGCAGGTAAGTGATCACGCCCATCGCGGCCTGCGAGGAGAGCTTCTCCTTCTCGTCATAGGGCACCCACGCAATGAATTCGACGTTCGCCTCTATACCCAGCTTCCTGACGAGGTCCCGCAGCTCGGTCTCGAACGAGGCCGGGCTGCACGAGCCAACGAGGCATAATTTCCACGTGCGGTGCTTCTTCACGACCTCGGCAAATGCCTGGACGACCTCGACCAGCCCACGGATTCTGGACATGCCGCCCAGATAGACGATCTTTTCCTGAGGTTGTCGCGGCAGCGACTCGGACCGTCCGACGATCGGATAGTTCTCCACCCGGCCCGATCGGACCTTCATCGTCGCGTACCTCGCGCCGACGAGCGGCGTAGTATAAATGACGTAATCGAAGTGGCGGACCACCACCCGCTCGAACAGGTCGAACGACCGGCTGATCAGCCGGCGCAGGGGCCGGGCGATGTAGTACTTGTCGAGGATGCTGTTGGGATAGTGCTCGTGCGCGTCCCAGATCACCTTCTTGCCGCGGCGCTTCAGCCGCAGGCCGACGATCATCAGCTCGGGGTCGTGGAAATGATAGACATCGGCCTCTGCGCGGACGGCGAGCCGATAGAGTCGCCGTATGACCTTCGTCATTCGCTGGAGGCGGCTCTTCGCCTCGGGCAACGGCACCACGCGCACGCCGCCCACGACCTCCTCTCT
>Ga0105100_10002821_pt1 | contig 10116 bp, 6 predicted proteins | sample PPLLak12cMay2015_2_FD_87033 | JGI IMG/M metagenome (GOLD analysis project Ga0105100, IMG submission 87033) | Freshwater sediment microbial communities from Prairie Pothole Lake near Jamestown, North Dakota, USA - PPLs Lake P8 Core (1) Depth... | ecosystem: Environmental > Aquatic > Freshwater >... | reverse complement strand
GCAACGTGCACCGTTGAAGATATCAAGAAAGCTTACCGGAATAAAGCCAGATTGTATCACCCCGATATCAACCATGCCCCTGAAGCAAAGGATCAATTCATCAAAGCTACCGAAGCGTATGATTTCCTGCTTATAAATCATGGAAAAATTCTGACCGACGAGCAGGAATTTGTCAGGATAGTGGAGGAATGGCGGAAATACAGGCAGGACCGTTCACGTCAGCGCGCCCAGTATTACGCCCGGAAATCATATCTCAGCTTTAAGAATAGCAAGTACTACAGGACCACGAGGATGTTGAACGGGTCATCCATTATTTTCAACTTTGCAATTGCCATTATGGTACTGATCTATACTGTGCTGGGATTCATTCTCAAACTCAGGAATCCCGTGCCTGATGATCCTCCTCCTCTCTTTTCATTTATTGTACTTCTTACCTTAAGCCTCATCCTGTTCACCGTCTCCTTCATCTACCTGAAAGCTTTTATCGATGAACGCAAAAAACGGGGTAAAGGCAGGTGACTCATGGCATGATTTTTGTTTTCTTACAGCGATAACCCGGATCGGGTCTGACCGCATCCTGAGGTTCATCCTAATAGTATTTCAAGAGTTTATTATCATGAAAACCCGGAAACCAATAACATCAGCCGCCATCTTCTTAATATTTATCCTCTTTTTTGGTTCATGCGGCAAAACTGAAGATAACCTGCCCACTGAACCAGTCCCCATTGATCTTAGCCTGGACCAGGTCAGTCTGATTGAATCAGAAAATTCATTTGCATTTGATATTTTCAACAAGGTGCTCGAAAATTCAGAAGATGGTGAGAATGTGATCATCTCGCCCCTCAGCATTTCCTTCGCCCTGTCAATGACGGTCAATGGCGCCGGAGGTGCTACCCGCGACTCAATACTTAAGGCTTTAAGACTGAACGGCTTCTCACCTGAAACCATAAACAGCTCCTATAAAAATCTATCCGATGCCCTGCTTTCAGTAGATGAACGGGTATTGATGCAGATCGCAAACTCCGTCTGGACCGAAAATGATTTTGCAGTGGAACAAGATTTTATTGACATACTGACAAATAGTTATAATGCAGATTCGAGGTCATTCGACATTAATGATGCGGCGGCCCCGGATCAGATTAATGCCTGGATCGAGGATAAGACCAATGGTCTTATAAAGAAAATGGTTGACAGGCTGGAAGATAACACTGTAATGCTGCTTATTAACGCGATTTATTTCAAAGGAAAGTGGAAATCACAGTTCGATGAGTCAAATACCGTTGATATGCCGTTTTACAAGTCAGATGGATCAAGTATTGATGTTCCGATGATGAAACAGAAAACCGAATTTAAGGTCTTCGACGGCGATGGATTTGTTCTTGCCGAGTTCCCTTACGGGCAGGGCAATTTTGTCATGGATGTCATTCTTCCTGACGATCCTGACGGCATCAGCAGCCTTACCACCGGATTCAGCGAAACGGCATTCAGGGGCTGGATAACTCAGATGGGGACTAGCGAAATCGATCTCTCCTTCCCCAGGTTTAAATATGGCTTTAAAAAGCAGCTTAAGGACATACTCTCCGATATGGGCATGGGAATAGCTTTCCGGGATGGCGCAGATTTTTCAAACATCTCCGGACTCAATGACCTTCTGATAAATGATGTCACACATCAGGCATTCATCGAAACAAATGAAGAAGGCACTGAAGCTGCTGCAGCCACCATAGTTGATATCGGGACTACCTCGGCTCCCATTACGGTTGTTCTGCGGCTCGATCATCCGTTCATTTACCTGATACGCGAAACTTCTACCAATTCAATAATATTCATGGGGCGGGTCACTGATCCATCTGTTAATTAATGCGGAGTTCTGTCTGTCTGAACTTCCGTTAAGACCTTCTGCCGAAAGTGGAAGGTCTTTTTTATGAAAAATACGTATTATAATACGTATTTTCTTAATAAGTAATACGTATTATAATACGTATTTTCAAGTTAACTGCAATAAATTACCGCATGCCAAAAATCCTTGTTAATTTTAGGGCTCCAATTAACCAGAATTATGAAACTTATCCTGATGTGTTTTATTGCAGCTTTTCTGAGCCTGCAGGTGAATGAAAGGAGTAATATGAGAAAGACCATTCCTGAAGATAAGAGCGATGCACCCCTGCTCTCATTCGGGCTGATAGCTGATCCACAGTATTGTGATTGTCCCCCGGCCGGGACGAGATTCTACAGGGCATCGCTCAGAAAACTCACTGAGGCTACAGGTGTTTTCAAACAGGAGAAAGTGTCATTTATAGTTTGTCTCGGCGATCTTATTGACAGGGATTTCAGCTCATTTGCTCCTGTTCTTGCTATTCTGAAATCAGCGGGGATCACAACCTGGCATTGCACAGGCAATCATGATTACAACGTCGAAGGAGGATTTAAAAGCAGAATCCCGGTGCTTCAGCACGAAAAAAGAGGGTATTACTCTTTCAGTGTTGAAAATTTCAGGTTTATTTTCCTTAACGGAAATGAGATAAGTACCTATGCTTCAGCTGATAAGGAGGCCATAACCCAGGCAATGGCCCAGATAAAGAAACTTACTGAGGAAGGAGCTGTCAACACATTTGAATGGAACGGGGGAATGCGCGGGGAACAGATCACCTGGCTGGAGGCTCAGTTGAAAACAGCATCCTCCGGGAGTGAAAAAGCACTGATCTTCTGTCATTTCCCGATTGCTCCTGAGAATATTCATAATTTGCTTAATTGCAAAGATGTACTCCCGGTTGTTGAAAACGCCGGTAGTGCCGTTGCATGGTTTGCCGGACACAACCATGAGGGCAACTACACAGTATCAGAGGGAGTTCATTTCATAACAATGAAAGGGATGGTGGAGACGGAAGCAATCAATACCTTTTCAATTGTTGATGTTTATCCCGGCAGGATTGAAATAAAGGGCTACGGAAATGAAATCAGCCGGGCCTGTTTCTTTAAATAACTGATACCGGGCAGTACTTACAAAATCCTCAATGTCCCGACTTATTAATGATCCTGATAAGACCTCATGAAGATCACGTAAGTTTTATAAAGTTGAAAGGGATTTCGAGCACCGAGGAAAAATACTCTCCGCGTTCAAGGATATCATCATCACCCTCCTCATAATACCAGTTGATTATAAATTTCTTATGTTTAAGCTGGACTCGTGAGAAGAGCTGGCAAAAGTGCACAAGGATCTTGGCGCTGGCGCTGTTAAAATACTCCAGGTTTATATCAATACAGGTAAGTTCTGCAGGTGACTTGATGTACTCGTTAACCCACTCCCCGACCGGTTTGTAAAATTCAATTATATTCTCATGGATTGAACGACCTTTAATTTTAATGATCCCTCCGGGTGTCATGATCACCTCGGGGGAATTTTTTGTTGATGCGATCCTGAGTTCATCCATATTTAAAATCTTTTCCCCGAAATTATAAATTTCTTACCAAATAACCGGATTTTATTTAAATCTGTCGATGGAATTACAGATCAGAAATTTTCAATAAATCATCAGGTTTAAACGGTCAGAATCTTGCCAGCGGGATAACATCCTGACCCGTAAACTCACCCCTAAGGTACTTATAATATCCTGAAATACCAATCATGGCAGCATTGTCTGTAGTATAACTGAACGGAGGTATATACAGGTTCCATCCTCTTTTCTTACCCTCTTTAATTACTTCATTCCTTAAACCTGAATTTGCAGACACTCCCCCGGCGATGCCAATCTCCCTTATCCCGGTCTGAACTGATGCCTTAACAAGCTTGTTCAGCAGTATGGTTACAATCGTGTTCTGAAGAGATGCACACAGATCCGCCTTATTTTTTTCAATAAACTCCGGCTCATCAGCAAGTTTATCTCTTAGAAAATAAAGGAAGCTTGTTTTCAATCCGCTGAAACTGAAATCGAGACCCCTTACCGATGGTTTTGCGAAAGCGAATGCGTTCCTGTTTCCTTCATTTGCAAGCTTATCAATCAGGGGGCCTGCCGGATATGGAAAACCCATCAGCTTTCCGCATTTGTCAAAAGCCTCCCCTGCCGCATCATCAATTGTATTCCCTATTACCTCCATACTGAGATGATCTCTCATCACAATTATCCTGGTGTGGCCACCCGAGACCAGCAGGCAAAGAAAGGGGAATTCCGGGGTTCTGTTATCCTTCTCTTTATCAAGAATAAAATGGGCAAGCACATGGGCATGCAGATGATTCACTTCTATCAGGGGAATCTGACGGGCAAGGGCAAATCCCTTTGCAAATGACGTTCCGACCAGGAGTGAACCCAGCAATCCCGGACCGCGTGTGAAGGCAACAGCATTTATTTCGTCTTTTGAAACCTGCGCTTTTTTAAGCGCCAGGTCTGTAACCGGAACAATATTAGCCTGATGTGCCCTGGAAGCAAGTTCGGGAACGACACCTCCGTAGGTTTTGTGAATATCCTGATTGGCAATGAGATTGGAAAGAACGTACCCATCCCTTACAACAGCCACTGATGTATCGTCACATGATGATTCTATAGCTAATATTGTAATTGCCATAATAAATCAGATTTTCCTCAAAAATAATTATTTCCCCGGGTTTCAGAAAGCATGCAGGGCTTTGAGTCCGGACTTTTGGCTTTGTTTTTGCTATATTTGTTGCGGGATTAGGCCATTTTACGAATTATATAATAAGTGTAATAAGAATTTTCAATGCTGGTATGCTTAGGAGTATTGTAAAATCAATTAAATATCTGATCATTCTGATCGGTATCATTTTACTGGTCCCGTCATGCTTATATCTTATTATCCGGATACCTGAAGTCCAGACTTTTATCGTTCAGAGGATCACAAGCAGTTTCTCCGACCAGATCAAATCGAGAATTACAATTGGGCGCATTGAATATTCATTCTTTAATAAGTTGACAATCAATGACCTGCTGATCAAGGATATGAATAATGATACTATGGTCTATTCAACCAGGGTGCTGCTTGGTATCAGGAGTCTGGATTTCAGAAATAAGGTTATCAGGTTTGGCCAGGCTGAACTCGACCGGCCACAAATAGCATTGATTACTGATTCCACCGGTGTGATGAATTTGAAATGGTATCTTGACATGTTCGGAAAGACTGAAGGTGACGGGAAGAAAAAAAGCACCACTATTTCGATAAACTCCATCACAATAAATGAAGGTAAATTTGCACTTCTGAACAAAACCGGAGAAAAAAGTGATATGCTTATGGACTTCCATAACCTCAGAATCTCGGGTATCAATGGAACTGTTGACGATCTGAAAATACAGAATGATACGACCTCCTTTGGTGTGAGCAACCTTGGATTTCTGGAATCAAATGGATTCCTTGTAAAAAAACTTAACAGCGATGTTATTATTTCCGGTCACAGCTTTCTGTTCAATAATCTTTTCCTTGACTGCGACAGCTCTGTAATCAATGCCTACCAGGTTGGCATAGTTGCCGATTCATCCGATTCATTTGAAAGGTTTGCCGGGGAGGTCAGGCTTAATTTTGATCTTCAGAAGTCGCTTGTTAGCAGTGCCGATCTCAGTTATTTCATTCCATTTTTAAATGGAACAAATGAATCCGTAGGCGTGTCGGGAAAAATATCCGGAACAATTTCGGGTCTCAGGGGAAGAAATATTAAATTGACGTACGGCAAGTTTACTGATCTTGACTGCGATTTTGATCTGTCAGGATTGCCCGCTATCAAAGATGCATTCATTTACATTGGCGTCAACAGTCTTAATACAAATTCCAGCGATTTTCAGGATCTTGACCTTCCCGGTAAGAAAAGACTGATGGTGCCTCCAACTATAAACAAGCTCGGAAATATTTCCTTTGACGGAAGTTTTACCGGTTTCGTGACCGACTTTGTTGCATACGGCAAGATCGAAACCGAGATGGGTAATATGAAGGTGGATGTCTCACTAAGACCGGAGGAAAAGAACAGGTTCAGGGTAAAGGGGCTGGTCAAGGGAAGCAATATCAACCTGGGTGAGCTTTCAGGAAACAGTGACCTTCTCGGTAAACTAAGCATGGAGACCAACCTTGATGGCTATGCTTCATCGGTTTCCCGGTTCGCAGGTACACTAACGGGGAAAATCGACTCTGTCGAGGTTAATAGATACCTGTACCGTAATATTACCGTGAACGGGCTATTTACTGAAAAAACCTGGGACGGAAGTGTTAACATTTCTGACCGGAATATTAAGATGGATCTCCTGGGTATGTTCGATTTCAGCAAGGAGCTTCCTGAATTTGATTTTACTCTCAATCTTGCCGAATCGAACCTTTATAACCTGAACTTCGACAAAGCAGACTCAACTGCCAGGCTTTCAGCCCTGCTTACGGCCAATTTCAGAGGGAATAACATCGATAACCTGTTTGGGGAGATCAAGCTTTTGAATTCAACCTTCCGGAAATACAACAATCAGCTTGATCTTTATAATTTCTCACTGAAAGCTTTCACGGAGAACAGTAAACCTGCAATTTCACTGAGAACAGATTATGTTGATGCTGACCTGAGAGGCTATTATAATTTCGGGGAGATTTCATCTGTTTTAAAAAGAGCTCTTGCATCCATGATGCCCGCCCGTTTTTCCGCTCCTGAATCCGGCAAAGGAGAGGTAAGGAACGGCTTTACAATCGCTCTGAATTTCAAAAATACTGACAAGCTCAACAATTTCTTCAGGACAGGGCTGCTTCTGGCAGATAAAAGCAGGTTGACCGGTTCATTCTTTCCCGATAGCATCATCAAAATTAACCTGTCATCAAAAATGCTTAGTTTCAGGAACAATGTATTCAATGATTTCACACTTAATTCAGGTTTTGCCGACTCACTGTTCACTGCAGATCTGAACAGCACTACCCTTTCCATTCTTGGGATAGCCGATCTCAGGGGTTTCACAATGAAATTCAATACGGACCCTGACAATTTTCTTTTCCGCATCAACTGGGACAGCAGGGAAGAGGTACTGAACAAGGGAAATTTTACAGCCCGGGGATTTCTTCTCAGGAAGGAGGAAGGCAGTGAGGGTGCCATGCTCAGGATCAGTATCGATTCATCGGCGATTTATACAGACAATAACCTCTGGGAAATCAGCCGGTCAACAGTGACCATAGATTCAAATGCAGTCAATATAGACAGGTTCATTGCCAGGAACAAAGACAATTATTACATAATTGACGGCGACATTTCGGAAAATCCGGCTGATACAATGAAGCTGGCAATCAATGGGTTTGATCTTGGCCTTTTAAACAGCGCTGCTGAAAAAGGAGACAAAAACGAAAGTCCCGGTTTAAACCTGGATATCCATGGTATTATTGATGGCAATATATTAGTTTCCAACGCTTTAAAAAGCCCGTTGATTGAAAGCAGCATTAATGTAAGGAACTTTTCCTTCCTGGGCGGCAATTATGGAAATATTTCGATAGGATCAGTCTGGAATGCCTCAAGGAAAGTGGCTGATATTAATGTGAGCAATAACCTGAACGGCGCAAAGAACCTTGACATAGCAGGTTACTATGATCCGTCATCAAAAAAGATCAGACTGGATGCCATCATGTCAAAGCTGCCTGTCGATGCCCTTAATCCTCTGCTAAGCTTCTTTGCTTCGGATGTAACCGGTACCGTATCAGGAAAAGTGAATCTCACCGGGGAAATCAGCAAACCGGTTCTGACAGGTGCCTTAATGGCCGAAAACACTTCGATGAAAATTGACTACCTGCAGACAAAATATAAAATCAATGATTCCATACGGTTTGACAGGGATGGAATAAAATTCAGGAATATCACACTGACTGATGAAAGAGGCAAGACGGCAACCCTGACAGGTGCGGTTAACCATAAGTATTTTAAGGATTATACAACAAACCTTTCAATAAACCTTAATGATTGCCTCGTCTTTAATACTCAGGCAAAAGACAATGAAATGTTCTACGGAACCGCGTATGCCACAGGTTTAACCACAATCAGAAGCGGTCCGAACAGCCTTTCATTCGATATTTCTGCAACGACGGGGAAAAACACTATGGTATTCATTCCGCTTAATTCCGGCCTTTCTGTTTCGGAATACTCATTTGTAACATTTGTTAATCAGGATACAACAAAGGATGGCGAAAAAAAGGCTCAGGTTTTACCATCCGGAACATCCGGAACCCAGCTGGTCCTCAATATTGATCTTAATGTCACTCCTGAAGCTGAAATTCAGTTACTGATCGATCCCAAAGCCGGTGATGTAATAAAGGGAAGGGGTGAAGGAAACCTGAACATGAATCTTAACGCAGCGGGCGATTTTAAAATCACTGGCGACTACACAATTGAGGAAGGAGATTATTTATTCACCCTTGGAAACATTTTCAACAAGCGATTTGATGTTGAAAGTGGCGGAATGTTAACATTCAACGGCGATCTTGAAAACGCAGAAATCGATCTGAGGGCAAGCTACAAGAATCTGAAAGCCTCACTCGCTCCCATTCTCCCTGATCTCGGTGACTCGAGATACAATGAGAGAATTCCGGTCGAACCCCAGATCCATCTTTCAGGCAAGCTTTTCAATCCATTTGTAAAATTCGACATATACCTGCCGAATGCTGATGAAGAGACCAGAACTTACCTTAAGAATATGATCACCTCCGAGGAGGAATTAAGCCGCCAGTTCCTTTTCCTGCTGGTGATGAACAGTTTTTATACTGACAATTCAATGGCCAATAAGCCAAATACAACTTCAGCAGGAACATCAGCTATGGCGGCAACGACTACGGAAATGGTCTCAAATCAGTTGAGCAACTGGTTGTCACAGATCAGCAATGATTTCGATGTAGGATTCAACTACAGGCCGGGATATGGCGTCAATTCGCAGGAAGTTCAGGTCGCATTGTCAACACAGTTGTTAAACGACAGGGTACTTATCAACGGAAATTTCGGAACCGGGGATGCAGCCAATTATTATGGGTATCCCATCACAGGCGATTTTGACGTTGAATATAAAATTACCGAAAAGATCAGGTTTAAAGTATTCAACAGGTTCAACAATAATATTTACACAGGACGCGGTGTCCCTTACACACAGGGGTTGGGCCTTTTCTACAAGCAGGATTTCAATAAGTTCTCAGACCTCTTCCGAAAAAAAGAGAAATCGGAACCCAGGAAAGAGGATGAAATCACTATCGAGGAATAAGAGTTGATAAATATTCCGACATTGTTATTAACCCTGAATAATAGACCATACTGTTTTTGCGTTTTTTAATATCTTCGCCCGTGAAAAAATTCAGGTTGAGATTATAATTACTTGTATTTAAAATAATTAATTAAAGGAAAAAAGATGGCATTTATAGAGCTGCTTATGCAGGAACTTCCAGGCGCTGTTGAAACGTCAGCTGAACTGAAACTGACACTCCTTGACCTTGCGATCAAGGGAGGATGGGTTATGATTCCCATTGTGCTCCTGTCACTTGTCGGAGCCTATATTTTTATTGAAAGGTTCTATGTGATCAGAAGGGCAACAAAAGAAGACACAAATTTCATGAACAGGATAAAGGACTACATACATGACGGAAAGGTGGATGCAGCTATGGCCCTTTGCAAATCGACCGACAGCCCCTCGGCCAGGATGGTTGAGAAAGGAATCAGCAGGCTGGGCCGGCCCCTTCAGGATATCAGCACGGCCATTGAGACCGTCGGAAAGCTTGAAATAGCCAAGCTTGAAAAAACGTTCCCGACACTTGCAACAATAACCGGTGCTGAACCGATGCTCGGATTCCTTGGCACGGTTATTGGGATGGTTCAATCGTTCTACGCTATGTCGCAGGCAGGTAATAATATTGAAGTATCCCTCCTTTCCGACGGTATATACACGGCACTTATTACCACGGTCGCCGGTCTGATAGTAGGGATCCTGGGATATTTTGCATACAATACCCTGGTAGTCAGGGTAGAAAGAGTAGTCTTCAATCTTGAGGCAACACTGACCGAATTTATGGATATTTTAAATGAACCATTAAAAATAACACGTTAAGATGGCAATATCATCAAGAAATAAAGTCAGTGTAAACTTCAGCTCGACCGGAATGACTGATGTTGTGTTTAACCTTCTTATC